>OHEZ01000033.1_pt1 | contig 116490 bp, 125 predicted proteins | sample 1567391 | NCBI WGS metagenome assembly OHEZ01 (sample SAMEA3879518, study PRJEB24766) | human gut metagenome | biome: human-associated habitat; feature: feces | place: USA | collected 1985/1987
AGCTCCCGCCCCGAAACCGAATTGGAATAGATCTGGATCACCTTGCTGAAAGTGCCCGGTTCGTTCTTATGCGGTTCATAGACCACACGGATCACAGCCGTTTCGCCCGGTGCGAGAGGACGCTTGGAGTGGCTCACCTTCAGGCACGAGCAGGTAGTCTGCGCCCTTACTATTACTAACGGAGCAGAGCCGTCGTTCGTATATTCGAACTCCCAAACCAGATCGCCGCCCCGACGGGGTACGCTCCCGAAATTATGGAACGAACTCTCGAATTTCAGGTGCGCTCCCTCGTATTGCTGGGCGCCGGCCCCGAGCCATGCAAGGCACGAAGCCGCAATCAATAATATCGTACGTATCATTCGTGTCGTTTTCGCAGACATCGTCCGCTGCTGTTATCGCGCCTTCAGTCGATGCGGTGCAACGTCGCACGGCAAACCGGATTGGCAGCGCATTCCAATCTATTCCAACGTAAAGACATAGGTAATCGTTCCGGTCTGCATCAAACTCTCGCTGGATGAAAACCGAGCTTTACGGGCCGCTTCGACCGCCGCATCACCGTTGACCGTCCGAACCTTGCCGGCCGCTTAGCAACGCTGCAGGTCCACACGCGCGGCATCAAGCTCGCCGAGGACGTTGACCTCAAGAAGGTCGCGCTCGCGACCGCGGGCTGCGTGGGCGCAGACCTTGCCAACCTTGCCAACGAAGCGGCGCTGCGCGCCGTGCGCAAGGGGCGCAAGCTCGTCACACAGGAGGATATGCTCGCGGCGTTCGAGTTCGTCATCGCGGGCAGCGAGAAGAAGAACAGCGTCCTCACCGAGTTTGAAAAGAAGCTCGTCGCCTATCACGAGGTCGGCCACGCGATGGTCGCCTACAAGCAGAAAAACGCCGAGCCCGTGCAGAAGATCACCATTGTGCCGCACACCGAGGGAAGCCTTGGCTACACGCTGCTCATGCCCGAGGAGGACAAGACGAACCTGCGCACGCGCGACGAGCTGATGGCGAAGATTGCCGTCTCCATGGGCGGCCGCGCCGCCGAGGAGGTCGTGATGAACACGATGACCAACGGCGCCTCGCAGGATATTCAGGAGGCCACTGGCATCGCGCGCAACATGGTCGCGATGTACGGCATGAGCGATGAGATCGGCATGGTTGCGCTCGGGTCTGTGCGCAGCCAGTACCTCGACGGCGGCTACGGTCTCGACTGCGCGCAGGATACCGCCGCCATCATGGATCGCGAGGTCAAGGGTATCCTCGACAAGTGCTACGCGGCCGCCGTGCAGGTCATCCGCGACAACCGCGAGGATATGGATAAGGTCGTCGCCTATCTCCTTGAGAAGGAAACGATCACCGGCGGCGAGATGGTCGCCATCCTCGAAGGCCGCGATCCCTCCACCGTGGAAGAGGCCTATGCTTCCACCCGCGCAGGCGACAAGGGCTTCCGCCCCTCGCAGCCGAGCGTGATCGAAGCGCCCGCCAGGCACATCTCGATGACGAGCGAAAAGATCGAGATGCCGCAGGACAAGGGCGAGGAAACTTCGGCTGAGGAGAAACCCCCGGCTGAACCCGAAGCACCCACGGACGAACCGAAGGGTGAAACGAAGGACGCCCCCTCCGGCGAGGAAAGCAAGTAACGTAAAAAAATCCCTGCTGTTACAGCAGGGATTTTTTGTATCCTTTTATACTACCTGGAATAAATAGAACTTGAGATAATCCGTTTCCGGCACATTCCAGAGGATCGGGTGGTCGCTTGCCTGTGTGCGCACCTCGATCTGCCGCAGCTCCACGCCCGCGTCCGCGGCGGCGGAGCGCAGCATGCGCTCAAAGCGCTCGGCGGGCATGAAGTGGCTGCACGAGGCAGTGGCAAGATAGCCGCCGCGCGGCAGAAGGCGCATCGCGCGGAGGTTAATTTCCTTGTATCCCTTTTCGGCGTTGTTCGCCGTGCGGCGCGACTTGGTGAAGGCCGGCGGGTCGAGGATGATGAAATCATAGGGCTTTTCGTGCGCGGCTTCAAGCTGCGGCAGGAGGTCAAAAACGTCGGCGGCGAGGAAATCCATCTTGTCCGTAAGGCCGTTGCGCTGCGCATTCGCGCGCGCCATTTCGACCGCGCTCTCGGATACGTCCACCGCCGTCACGTGCTCCGCGCCGCCCTTGGCGGCGTTGAGCGCAAAGGAGCCCGTGTGCGTGAAGCAATCGAGCACGCGCTTGCCGCGCGCAAGGCGCGCCACGGCGAGGCGGTTGAACTTCTGGTCGAGGAAAAACCCCGTCTTCTGCCCGTTTTCGACGTCCACGCGGTAGAAAACGCCGTTTTCGCAGATCTCGGTGATGGGGCTTGCGGGTGTTTCCTTCCCCGGAACGGCAAACCAGCCCTTATTCTGCGTCAGGCCCTCCTTTTCGCGAAGAACAACGTCGTTGCGCTCGAAAAGGCCGTCGATCTTCTCGCCGTCCTCCTCCAGAACCTCGACGATGAGCGGGAAGAGCATATCCTTGATCTTCTCCATGCCGAGCGAGAGCGTCTGCGTGACAAGCAGGTTTTCAAAGCGGTCGACCGTGAGGCCGGGGAACGCGTCCGCCTCGCCGAAGATGAGTCGGCAGCAGCCGGTCTGTCCGTCCATCACCGCCTTGCGGTAGTCCCATGCGTAGCGCACGCGCCGCCGCCAGAAGTTTTCGTCAAAGCGGTCGTTCGCGTTGCGCGAGACGATGCGCACGCGCAGACGGCTGAGCCTGCTCAAAAAGCCCGTACCGAGATACTTTCCCTTTTCCGACACCACGTCCACAAGCGCGCCGTTTTCGCACTCGCTCTCTTCCGGCTCGCGGGCAACGTCGGAGTCATAGACCCAGGGGTGGCCGCTCTCGAGCCAGCGCGTGCCCTTGGCGGTAACGGTGACGATCGGATATTCGCGTGCAGCTTTCATAACTCAACGTTCCTTTTTCTTTCAGCGTTTTTCTCATCATACCACGCGCGCGGGCGCGGCACAACTCATTTGTTGAGGAAATAAAGCCCCGCGACGCAGCAGGCAAGGCCGATGAGCTTGCTGGGGGTGATGGCCTCGTGGTACAGCAAAAAGCCGAGAACCAGCAGCAGCACGGCAACGCAGGCAGACTGTACGACCGGAAGCGTATTGACAGACCAACCCGCACGGTAAGCGTAGACATTGCCCGCCTCAATAGCCACGACGATAAAGCCCAGCACGTAGGGCGTCCAGTTCAGGCTCTTCCATTCCTGTACAAGGCCCGCGCTTCCGCGATTGAGCAGAAAGTACAGCGCGGCGGAGAAAACGGTGCCGATGAAATAGGTGATTGTCAGCGCGGCGAAAGGGTCAGCTTTTGCGGGAAGGGATTTCGCGCAGATATGGTAGATGCTGTTGGATACGACAATGAGTACGAGCGGCCAGATGTAAGACATGGTAGATTTCCTCCCACAGAAAAAACAACAGATGCAAAAACGGCAGCCAGACTTCCGCCTGGCTGCCGGTAGGTACGCACCCGTTATTGAGATGGCAAGAGCATATCATTTGCGCCGTACCTTGTCAAGAAAAATCCCGCCGCGGCGATTCCGACAAAATTTGCTGCCGCGGTTCATACAACCTGACGCTTGTATTTTCCCCTCCACCGTGCTACCATGCAACTGTCAGTACCAACATTTGCCGCGCAGCTGCGCGGCGCAGACCGCAAAATGGAGGCAAATCATGAGCTATCCCAAGACCGGCGAAGAAGTTTACGTCAGCCTGAACCTTTCCAACACCATGCTCACCGGCCTCGGCAAGGGCACCATCACCCGTGAGGACGTTTCTGTGGACTATCTGAAGAAACTCTTTGCGCAGCACGGCGTCATCGTTTCTGCCAAGCCTGAGTACCGCAACATCATGGAGCGAGTGAACAACACCTATGACTTAGGGCTTGAGATCCCCGAAAAGCTGCGGCTCTTCCAGCTCTCCGAGCAGCACCGCCGCCTTGTGGTCGTGAACATCTCCGGCCTTCAGCGCAAGAACGGCTCGCTGCTGCCGTCCTACACGGAGGAGGAGCTTGACGAGGCAACCTTTACGTTCGTCAAGTACTACGTGCAGGGCGAGCATTACGACGAGCTTGTGGAGGAAAACAAGAAGCTGCGCTATGAGCTTGAGCAGGAGATCTCCTGGCGCACCCGCACAGATGCCGAGTGCTGATAGAAACATGTGAAAAAAAGAAGAGGTTCCCGGCGGGAACCTCTTCTTTTTTTGAGTCACTTTTTCTCGTCTTCCAGCAGGCCCTTGAAGCTTGCGGCAAGGCCCGCAAGGCTCTGGATCTCGCTCGGGACGATGATCTTCGTCGCCTGACCGTCGGCGGCCTTCTCGAAGGATTCGAGCGCCTTGATCTTGACGACCTGATCGTTGGGGTTGGCCTCGTTGAGCATCTTGATGGAGTCCGCGAGCGCCTTCTGCACGTTCAGGATCGCCTGCGCTTCACCCTCGGCCTTGAGGATCGCGGCCTGACGCTCGGCCTCTGCCTTGAGAATGGCCGCCTGTTTTTCCGCGTCCGCGCGCAGGATCGTGGACTGCTTTTCGCCCTCTGCCACGAGGATCTGGGACTGCTTCTGGCCCTCGGCCTGCAAGATGGACTCGCGGCGCTCGCGCTCGGCCTTCATCTGCTTTTCCATCGCGTTCTGGATCTCGCGCGGCGGCAGAATGTTCTTGAGCTCCACACGGTTGACTTTGATGCCCCACGGGTCGGTGGCCTCATCGAGGATGGAGCGCATCTTGGCGTTGATGACGTCGCGGCTCGTGAGCGACTGGTCAAGCTCCATCTCGCCGATGATGTTACGCAGCGTCGTCGCCGTCAGGTTCTCGATGGCGTTCATCGGGTGCTCCACGCCGTAGGTGTAGAGCTTGGGGTCGGTGATCTGGAAGTAGATGACCGTGTCGATCTGCATGGTGACGTTATCCTTCGTGATCACGGGCTGGGGATCGAAGTCGGCCACCTGCTCTTTGAGGCTGACCTTCTTCACAACGCGCTCGAAAAACGGAATTTTGAAGTGCAGGCCCACGCCCCACGTCGCGCTGTAAGCGCCGAGGCGCTCGACAACGTATGCTCTCGACTGCTGCACGATCTGAATGTTCGTCACAAGCACCAGAAGCACCAGCAGTACCAAAATGCCAATACCGATATAGCCGATCCATTGCATCGTTCTTTTCCTCCTAAAATCTTTCTGTCGGTTGGTTTTTTACTTCTCGTCGGGATTTCGCGCCGGGCGGACATAGAGCTTCACGCCCTCCATGCGCACGATTTTTGCCATTTTGCCTTTTTCTATGATCTCGCCGCTGTCGCTGCGCGCGGTCCAGGTCTTGCCGTCGATGTACACAGCGCCGGTGGCGTTCTCATTGTCGACCGTTTCGGTCACCTTCGCCTCGTGGTGCAGCACGCGGTCGGCGTTCGTGGGGACGATGGTCTTATCGAGCATCTTCCGCGCCAACGGCCGTGTTGCAGTGAGCGCAAGGATCGAAACGACCAGAAATGTTGCGAACTGGAGCCACAGCGCCGCGCCCAGTTCCGTTGCGACCAGCGCGACCACCGCGCCCGCCACGAACCAGATCGACACCAGCCCCGCCGTCGCCGCCTCGGCAATGCCGAAGATGATGATGGCGGCGATCCAGATGATGGTCATCATTTCATCTGCTCCTCCTTTCAAGCTGCGCATACAGTAGACATACGCCGGGCCAATCATGGCGATGACGGTCAGCAGCATGATCCCGATGCTTTTGTTGTAGGGCGACAGATTCGCGTACAGGTTTGACAACTCGCTGCCGAGCGTGCGCGCGGACAGCAGCGGGGCTTCGACCGGCGGCTCGCCGGGGGTGGGGACTTCTTCTTTGAACAGCTCGTCCATCGTTACGCCGTAGCGGTTGCAGATGAAGATGATCTTCTCCATCTCGGGGTAGCCGCGGCCCGACTCCCAGCGCGAGACCGACTGGCGCGAGACCTGAAGCTGTTCGGCAAATTCCTCCTGCGTCAGTCCGCTGCGTTTGCGGACCTCCTGGAGCCGCTCGCCAAATGCCATTGCGTTCCCTCCGTTTCTCTGTCTGAGGATAAGATAGCAAAACCGCGCGTCCATTTCCAGCAACTTTAGTGTTGCATTCCGTATTTTTTGGAAAAATTTCGCGCAAGTTTGATGTTACATTCATGTGACAGCGCGCTTTCCGCGCTGTTTTTCCTATTGTACCACACGCTCCACCGCTTTACCATGCTTATTTTGACGCGGCGATTGCCTTTTTTGTTCCCATCCGCTATACTATGAACAAATCATTTTTTCGGGAGCGTTATTATGCTGGAATTTGTCATTCCCTGTCTTTTGGGCCTTGAGAGCCTTGTCGGCGACGAGGTCAGAAAGCTCGGTCTTTCTGATGTGCGCGTCGAGAACGGCCGCATTCTCTGCTGCGGCGAGGCGCGCGACATCGCGCGGCTCAACCTCAACCTGCGCTGCGGCGCGCGCGTCATTCTGGTTCTGCACAAGTTCCGCGCGACGGATTTCGAATCGCTCTTTCAGGGCGTGCGCGCGGTGCATTGGGAGGACTGGATCCCGCGCGAGGGGGAGTTCCCCGTGGTGGGCTACTCCATCAACTCGACGCTCCACTCCGTGCCTGCCTGCCAGTCGATCGTGAAAAAGGCGGTCGTGGAGCGCCTGAGCGCTGCCTACGGCATCGCGCAATTTCCCGAAACGGGGCGGCGCTATCAGGTGCGCTTTTCCATCATGAAAGATGAAGTCACCGTCGGGCTCGACACCTCGGGTGAGGGACTCTACAAGCGCGGCTACCGCGCGCAGGGCGTGGCGGCCCCCCTCAAGGAAACGCTCGCCGCCGCGATGGTCAAGCTCTCGCACTACAATGGGCGCGACCCGTTCTGCGACCCGTTCTGCGGCAGCGGCACCATCGCCATCGAGGCGGCGCTCATCGCGCGCAACCGTGCGCCGGGCCTCAACCGCAGCTTTGCCGCGCAGCACTGGGCCACGCTCGATAAAATGCTCTGGCTCGACGCAGCCGACGAGGCGATGGACAAGGAGTTCCACGGCAAGTATGAGATCTGGGGCGGCGACATCGACCCAGACGCCGTTGCCCTCGCGCAGCACAACGCAGAGCTTGCCGAGGTCGACGACATTGTGAAATTTGAGGTCGACGACGCAACGCGCTTCCACTGGGGCGGGCTGTACGGCCGCATCGTGACGAACCCGCCCTACGGCGAGCGCCTTCTCGAGCGCGAGGAGGCGGGCGAGCTCTACCGTGCTTTCGGCCGCGCGATGGACAAGCTGCCCGACAGCTGGAAGGTCTACGTCCTTTCCTCGCACCCCGATTTTGAGCGCTGCTACGGCAAATTTGCCGACAAAAAGCGCAAGCTCTACAACGGCATGCTCAAGTGCGACCTCTTCATGTACGGGAAAAGGCTGTAAACGCCGCGCGTTGCGCGGCATAAGACAAAAGGGGGATTCTCTTTTCAAAGAGAATCCCCCTTTTTTGTGCGCGGCGCACGCCGCTTTCCCCTCCCGCGCGGGTGCGGGAATATCAATTTTTTTGATAGATCGCCAATCCAAACGCGAGCTGCACAGCGAGCTCCTTTGCCTGCTCGGCCTTTTGCTGATCCTTCACACCGGTTTTGTAGTAATACGGCGTCATGCGGAAGAGCGCGAGGATATCCTCCGTGCAGGGCAGATGAATGATGTCGCGCACCTCTCGCGTTTCGACGAGGGTGAAGCCCTCAGTCTCGAGCGGTGTCGGCGGATTGTCGCGCGGTGTGTCGTAGATGAGCGCTTTCAGCTCCCACAGATGCTCGCGCAGGGGATAGGCGCGCAGCAGATAGCCGCTGCGCTTCAGCACGCGCGCAAATTCCTCCGGCACGAAGGGGGAGAAGATGTTCAGCACCTCGTCGACGCTTTCGTCCCCGACCGGCAGATGCGCGCAGGAGGCGACGCAGAGCGTGAAGTCCGGTGAGCGTTTTGCTGCGTACTGGAGCGCGGTCTTGGAAATATCGACGCCTATGAGTTCTCCCGTTTTGCCCGCCTTTTCGATCGCGCGCAGCACAGCAAGAGAATAGATGCCCTCGCCGCAGCCCGCGTCGAGCACCGCGGCCTCCCCCGGTGCAAATTCCGCCGCCGCATCCGCGACGGCTGCGATGAAGCGGTCGTAATAGCCCTTGTCCAAAAAGTCGCGCCGCGCGCGCACCATCAGCTTATCGTCCCCGTGGTGACCCTGCGAGGAATTGAGCAGGAGGTTGACATAGCCGCTTTTGGCGATGTCGAAGCTGTGGTTTTTCGGGCAGAGATAGGCCCCTGCGCGCCTTTCAAGCGCCCCGGCGCAGACGGGGCAGCACAGCTTCACCATCAGAACAGCCCCACCTGCTGCGGCAGTTCGCCGCGTCCGAGCGAGCGGAGCTGCTGCTGATTTTCCTCGGCCAGCGCATCAGCGATAGCCATCTTGCGGACGATATTTTTCATCGTCTCGTCAAAAAGCGTCCCGCTGCGGTAGTCGGCGGGGAAGATGAAGTCCACGCGCCCCTTGGCAAGCAAGTCTTCCACGCCCGCGCGGTTGCTGTCCTGATAGACGGCCACCGCCTGCCCGCCGTAGGCGCGCATCATCTTCATGCACGGCACGTCGGAAAGGCCGTCGCCGATGTAGATCATGTTCGTAAAGGGAATGCGCTTGGAGTCGTCCGGCATCGAAGCGTTGAGCTCCTTGTCCTTCGCAACGTCGAGAATGCCCTTATTGATGCGGTAGACGAACTGGGTCTTGTTCGTGAAGTTGACGTCGAGCTTCGGCCAGGAGGCGAGGCCCTCTTCGTTGTAAAAAAACTCGCAGGCGTAGATCTCCTTGAACTCGTGGCTGACGCCGCTGCCCTCGATGATCTCGCGCAGGCCGGAGGAGAGCACGTAGTGCTCGATCTCCACGCCGAGCGACTCGCCAAAGGCGTTGATGCGCGCAAACCAGTCCTCTACACCCGGAAACAGCTCGATCGCATGTCCGCAGGAAACGAGATAGTCGCGGCTGAGGCGAATGCCCTTTTTGCGGCATTCCTCGATCATCGTGTACATGTAGGCAAGCAGACCGTCCATGCGGTTCTCAAAGCCGAAGGAATTCGCGATGCTCCAGAACTCGCCGGGCGTGTAGCCGAGCGAGGGAATGAAGGTATAGTCCTGCATGTCGGTGGTGCAAAGGGTCTTATCAAAGTCGTAAAGAAAGGCGATGATGGGCTTTTTGTTCATATCGGCTCCTTTTTGCCGCAAAGGCGCGGCCAAAGAAAAAATAAGAGGGCAGCTTTCTTCGAAAGCCGCCCTCTTTGCTGTTACTCTTCTCCGTGGTAATTGCGGCCGAACTTGAGGTCGTCCAGGCGAATGGCGTGGCTGGCCGTTTCCACAAACGGGCTGTCGTCCGGCTCAAGCGGTTCCGCCTTGGCCTCTTCCGCCTTCACCGCGTTTTCTTCCGCAGGAGCGGCCTCCGGCGCCGCTTCCTCCGGCGCTGCCTCCGTGGGGCGGAAAGCCGCGAGGATCCGCTCCTCGATGGCGTTCACGTCCGTTTCGGCCTTCTGCTCGGCCGTCTTATCGCCGACGATCTCCTCCGGCGTCAGGTCGGGCGCGCGCTCGATGAGCGCAAGCTGCGCCTGCGCAAGCTCGCGCGTTTTCTGCAAAAAGTCTGCCGTGGCAGCCTTGGCCGCGTTCAGCTTGCACTGCTCCAGTTCGATCTCTCCCTGCAGCGCGCCGATCTTGGCGCGGGCTTCGTCCTCGGCGCCGGCAAGCATGGATTTCTTTTTCTCTTCCGCCTCTTCGACCATGGTGTTCGCCATGCGCTGGGCGGTCAGGAGAGCGGCGCGCATGGAATCCTCCGTCGCACGGTATTCCTCCACCTTGTCGACCAGCACCTTGAGCTTGGCCTTCAAGGCGGCGTTTTCTTTATAAAGCGCGGTATAGTCGTCGGTCACTTCATCGAGGAACTCGTCGACCATCGCCATGTTGTAGCCACCGAATGCCGCCTTGCTGAATGCGCGGCCGGAAACCTCCTGCGGTGTCAGCATTGATCCCATCCTCCGTTTCGTTTTACAGGTACAGGCCGTTGTTTTCCAGTTCGTCGATCAGATCGCCCATGATGTCCACATGGTAGGGCGTGATGATGTACGTATTGGCGGCGACCTTCTTGATCTTGCCCTCGCCCGCGTAGGCCACGCCGGAGAGGAAGTCGATCAAACGTCTTGCAATGTCCTTATTCGTGGATTCAAGGTTGATGACCACCGTGCGCTTTTCCTTCAGGTGGTCGGCGATCTCGCTGGCGTTTTCAAAGCGCTCGGGCTTGACGAGCACGACCTTGAGCTGCGTGGTGGCGTTGATGTTGACGACCTTGTTGCGGCGATCCTCCGCCTTGCGTTCAACGCTGCGGCGATCGGCAAACGCGCCTGTGTCGCCGCGATCTCTCAGATCGGGGAAATCGTCTTCATATTCCTCGTCCTCATCCTCGTAGGGGTGAGCCCACTTTTTCAGATCATCCAAAATACCCATGGTATCAAGACCTCCTCGATCAATTCGTGTAGTTGCGTGCGCCGAAGATCGCCGTGCCGACGCGCACCATCGTCGCGCCTGCGCGCACCGCGTCCTCATAGTCGCCGCTCATGCCCATAGACAGTATATCAAGTGTATTATCATACAACTTTGCATTGATGTCAACAAAAAGTGCATGAACTTTTTCAAAGTACGGCATGCTGCCATGTTCGCCTTCGGCGACCGGCGGAATGCACATCAGCCCCCGCACGCGGACAAACGCGCACTTTTTCGCCTCTTCCGCCGCCTGCGCAAGATCTTCCGGGGCAAAGCCGCTCTTGGCTTCCTCGCCGCCGATATTCACCTCCAGCAAAATATCCTGCACGATCCCGAGCTTTTCCGCCTGCGCATTGATGGCGGCGAGCAGCGCGAGCGAGCCGACCGACTCGATCACGGCGACCTTGCCGACGACGTTTTTCACCTTGTTGCGCTGGAGGTGCCCGATGAAGTGCAGGGGAGCGCCGTCATAGGCGTGCTCGGCGAGCTTTTTCGTCATCTCCTGCTCGCGGTTCTCGCCCAGCACGTCGATGCCCGCGGCGATGGCGGCGCGGCAGGCGTCCGCGTCGTTCATTTTGCTTGCGCCGACGAGGGTGATCTCACCGGGGTCGCGGCCGGCCTCTCTGGCGGCGGCAGCGATGTTTGCGCGCACACGCGCGATGTTTTCCGCAATGCTCATTTAATCTACGACCTTTCCGTTATATAGCTCCCCTGCCGAAACAATGACTTCGTCATTGGGCCGCAGGGTGTAAAGGGATTGCTGACTTTCCGTGGCGGCTTCGATCTTGCCGGGCTCGACAAGGCAGTAGTCGCTGCCCTGATAGACGATAGCAACGGGCTTGAAGTAGGCCACGCGCCCGATAAGGCAATAAACGCCGGACATGCCGTCCTCATTCACGCGCAGCGCATTTTTCGGCACGCGCAGCCCCTCGTACTGGTTCAGGATCAGCTCGGCGTTCTGCTCGCGCAGCAGCGTCACATAGGATAGATACCGCGTGCTCTTCAAAACGATCAGGCACTTGCCGTTTTCCGCGCCGCTGATGCGCGTGAGCTTGACGGGCAGGTCAAAGTCGACGCCGGACGCCATGCGCAGTGTCAGCGAGCTGCCCACCTTGAGCCCCGCGGCGTCCTCCTCGCTGATGTTCGCGGCAAAGTACCATGCGCTGCCCTCGATGAGCTTTCCCACCGTGGTGGAAACGCTCTGCGGCGCGATAGCCGTAAGCTGCGAGGGCGTCATCGTTTCAAGCGCCTCCGGCGTCAGCACGCTTTCGTAGCCGTCGGCCACGGCGCTGTAAGTTCCCGACACGGGGGCGGTGATGCGCGTGGTGCCGCCGCTTGCCGCGCTCGAAAGCGCGCTGATCTGCGCGGAAAGCTCATCGAGCCGCGCCGTGAGGTTGTCGCTGCCGTTGTAGGCATATTCACGCTTCAAAACCGTCGTCTTGAGCTGGGGAATGAGCGTGTCGAGCGAGCTGTAAGCACCCGACTCGTAGGCCGCGCGCACGGAAACGATCTGCTCGCGGATATCGGTGTCGAGGCGCAGCGCGGTCGCCGCGTCGCTCGAAGCGCTCTTTGCGTATTCAAGCTGCTCTTTCTGCGCGCGCAGGGATTCAAGCTCCTGCGTGGCGCTGAGCGCCTCCGCCGAGCGGTAGACCGCGGCGATGGTGTCGCCCTGACCCACGCGCTCGCCCTCGGCATGCTTGAGCTCGATGAGCGTTTCGCCGCAGTCGACGACCTGCTCTTTGCGCACCACGCAGCCGCGCACGGCGATGGACTGCTCGCTGCGGTAGCGGTAAACGAGCGTTGTCGTCTCGGGGCTGACGAGATAGTTGTAGCCCTGCACGGCAAAATATCCGATGACCGCCAAAAGCAGCAGGATCATGATGAGCTTTGTGGAAAGAGATGTAGATTTCATGGCACTCTCCTGTATCAGGCGTGCTTACTCCCCGTTGTCCTCCGCGCTTTTGAGGTCGATGCTGCTCGCCGGCACGATCGTAGAGATGGCGTGCTTGTAGAGCATTTGCTGCCTGCCGTCGCTCTCGAGAACGACGACAAAGCTGTCGAATCCCGTGATGACGCCGCGCATCTGAAAGCCGTTGACGAGAAAGATCGTCACGCTCACGCGGCTGCGGCGCGCAGAGAGGAGAAACAGATCCTGAAGGTTTGCGATTTTTTTCATGGCTACTCTTTCCTTTCTTTTTTGCGGACGGCTCGTCCGCTTTACAGACAGGATACGCCATGCCCCCGAAGAATTTCTGTCGAAAAAGCGAGGCAGTCGGGGAGATCCCTCGTTTTTTTCCAATAAAACCAGTGAATGTCCTTGTCGCGGCGCAGCCATGTGAGCTGACGCTTGGCATACTGGCGCGAGCGGAGCTTGATCTCTTCGATGGCTTCCTCGCGCGTGGCCGCGCCGTCAAGGTAGGAAAGCGCTTCCTTGTAGCCGATGGCCTGCATGGCCGTCACATCGCGCGAAAGCCCTGAAGCGAGCAGCGCGCGCACTTCGTCGAAAAGCCCCGCCTCCACCATTTTGTCAACGCGCGCGTCGATGGCGCGCTTCATGTCCTCGCGATCCTCGTAGGCAAGGCCGATGCGCACGGAATCGTAGCGCGGAGGGACGAGCTTCGTCTCGGCGTTGTGCTGCGCCATGGTTTTTCCGGTCTCATAATAGACCTCGAGCGCGCGGAGAATGCGCTTTTTGTCGTTCAAATGCAACTTTTCGGCCGTTTTCGGGTCGATTCGGCGAAGCGCTGCGAACATGGCCTCGCCGCCCTCTTCTTCCCAGCGGCGCTCCAGTTCCGCGCGGTATGCGCCGTCCTTGTCGCCGCCGGCGAAGCCGTGCCCGGCGAGCAGGGCATTTAGATAAAGCCCCGTACCGCCAACGATGACTGGCTGCTTTCCGCGCGCGATGAGATCGTCGACGCATTTCGCCGCATCGCACGCGTAGCGGGCGACGGAGTAGTTTTCGTTGGGGTCTGCGACGCCGACCATGTGGTGGGGGACGCCCTGCATCTCCTCTTCCGTCGGCGCGGCAGTGCCGATGACCATGCCGCGGTAGATCTGCATCGAGTCGCAGGAGACGACCTCGCCGCGGAGCGCTTTGGCAAGCTCCACGCCGAGCCATGTTTTGCCGCAGCCCGTCGGGCCGACGACGCATACAAGTTTCATCGTTTTCCTCCTGCGTCTTACGCGCGCTTGAACATTTTTTCAAGCTCATACTTCGTGAGCTTCGCCTTCACGGGCCGTCCGTGAGGGCAGAACTGCACTTCGCCGCTCTGCACCTTTTCAACGAGCACGCGCAACTCGGAGATGTCGCTCTTCCAGCCGCCCTTGATGGCCGCCTTGCAGGCCATCGTGTGCAGCAGCGCGTCGCGCGCGGCGGCGGGGTCGGCCGTGTGGGCGGTGACGAGCTTTTCGGCAAGCTCTTCTAAAGTTGGGATCGCGTCGCCGCTTTCAAGGTCGGCGGGAATGGCGCGCAGGATCAGGCTCCCGCCGCCGAATTCTTCGCATTCAAAGCCAAACTCGCGCAGAAGGTCCAAATTCGCCGCAAGCGCGCTGTACTCCTCGGCGGCGAACTCCGCCACGAGGGGAGCGAGCAAGGCCTGACACATCAGTGGCTCCTGGTTGGCCTTCATGCGGTCGAAATTCACGCGCTCGTGCGCGGCGTGCTTGTCGATGAGCCAGATGTTTTTATCCTCGTCCTCGCAGACGATGTAGGTGTCGAGCACCTCACCCGCGATACGCCACGGCGCGGCGGTGAGGGGCGCGAAGCTTGCCTGCTCGGCTTCCGCTTCTTCCTGCTTCGGCGCAGACACGACAGGGGGCTCCGCCACGGGTTCGGCCGCGCCCTTCGCCGCTTCGGCGACCGGCGACGCGGCGAAGGGACGCTTTTCTTCCTCGTCCATCGGCAGCGGCACGGCTTCGCGCGCGGGGTTTTCCACAGCTTTGGCAGATCTTTGCACAGGCTGTGCCGCCTGCGCGGGCGCGGAAGCGGGCATTTCATGCCGCACAAAATCTGAAAGCGGCGCGCTGCCGCCCGCGCGGGTATCGACGGCGGGCACGCGCGTTTTCCACTGGGGCGCAATGGAGGGCGCAGCCTTCGGCGCGCTCGGCGGCGCGGACACAGGACGCGCGCTTGCGGGCGCAGCGGCGGACGGTTCCGCCTTCTGCTGCTCGCGGTACTGCTGAGAGGTCATATTGGCAAAGAAATCGCCGCGGGGATTCGTGACCTGCGCGGCAGGCTTTGCCTGCGGCGGCTCAGGCTTCTCGCGCTTGTCGAGCGCGGCCATCGCCGCGTGATAAACAAGATCAAAGATGTGCTTTTCGCCCACAAACTTCACGATGGTCTTCGCCGGGTGGACGTTCACGTCCACCATGTCGCGCGGCAGCTCCACAAGCAGCACGCAGCCGGGGAACTTGCCCTTCATCATGCGGTTTGCATAGGCTTCCTCGAGCGCGGCGGTAAGCAGCTGGGACTTGACCAAACGTCCGTTGACGAAAAAGGTCTGCATGCCGCGCGTGCCGCGCGCAGAAAGGGGAGAACTGATAAAGCCCGTGACGCGCAGCTCGCTGTCAGCGCCCTTGACCTCTTCAAGCGAGAGGGCGAACTCGCGCCCGAGAGAGGCGTAAATGGCGGAGCGCAGCGCGCCATCGCCGGGGGTCAGCAGCGTCTGCGTGCCGTCCTTGATGAGCTTGAACGACACCTCGGGATGCGAGAGCGCAAGATGGCCGACAAGGCCCGCGATGGCCGTGGCTTCCGCGCTGTCGCGCTTCATAAACTTTAAGCGCGCGGGCGTGTTGTAGAAGAGGTCGCGCACGATGATGCTCGTGCCTTCGGGGCAGCCCGCGTCCTCGACCGTGCCGGGGACGCCGCCCTCTAAGTGAAGCTTCGCGCCGCTGAGCGCGCCGCGCTCGCGAGAGAAAATATCGAGCCGGGAAACGGAAGAGATCGCCGCGAGCGCCTCGCCGCGAAAGCCGAGCGTGCCGATGGCGGCAAGGTCTTCCGCCGTGCGCAGCTTGCTCGTCGCGTGGCGCAAAAAGGCCGTCGGCAGTTCACTCGGCGCGATGCCGCAGCCGTCGTCGCTGACGCGAAGATAGGTCATGCCGCCGTTTTTCATCTCCACCGTCACGCTCTGCGCGCCGGCATCGATGGCGTTTTCCAGCAGCTCCTTGACAACGCTCGCAGGGCGCTCGACCACCTCGCCCGCGGCGATGAGGTCGGCAACGTGCGGCGATAATTGCTGAATATGGGGCATTGGGTTCCTCCTTCTTTTAGGAAGCGATGGTGAAAAGGGAAAGGGCATTGACGAGCATGTGGAGCAGGATCGACGTCCACAGCGTGCCCGAATGCTCATACGCCCAGGCAAACACAAGGCCGGGCACAAGGTATTGCAGCATCAAAATGAGATAGCCTAAGTCCCAGTTGGACACCGCCGCCGTCCACACGTGTAAAAACGCGAACAGCGCGCAGGAGAGGATATAGGCAAAGATGCGGCTCTTTTCCCTGAGGCAGCCGAAGACAAGCCCGCGAAAGAGCACCTCTTCTACAAACGGCGCGAGCAGCACGACGATCAGCGCCGTCATACGCGGGGCGGACGCCACCTGCGCGGCGATGGTCATGTCGTTTAAGTTCGTGCGGCTGTTAAAGAGCACATTGCACACGCGGAATATGAGCTCGTTCGCGCCGTAGAAGACGAGAAGTCCCAGCAGCATCGTTGAAAGCGCGCGGTTCAGGTTGTCGAGAAAGCGCGAGGACGTGTGCGCAAGGTAGGAGTGGAAGAGCAGCACCGTGACGGCAAAGAGCGTGTAGTAATAGAGCACATTGCGAAGCGACGCGCCGATCGTGGTATCGAGCACGACCTCCAAAAGGTCGAAAAGCCGCGTCGCCATGAGCGGCATCACCAGAAGATACACAAGGAAGAAGATCGTTCCGGCGACGCGCTCGGTATGGTTCATGCCGCCGGAGGCGGTTTTCTTTTTTGCCATGGGGAGACCTCTTTTCCGGGGAAATTACGAGAGCTTCTGCTTGAGCTCGTAGAGGAGCTGCATCGCCTCGATGGGGGACATCGTGTCCGGCTGGGCGCGGCGAATGGCGGCAAGCACCTCGGCCTCGCCGATCGCGTCGAGGCTGACCTGCTCGGCTTCCTCGCGCGGCTTTGCCTGATACGCGCCACCCTGCTCCAGCTCTTTTAAGATGACGTTCGCGCGCCGCACGACCTCGTGCGGCAGTCCCGCGAGCTTTGCGACCTCGATGCCGTAGCTGCGGTCTGCCCCGCCGGGGACGATCTTGCGCAGGAAGATGAGCTCGTCGCCGCGCTTTTTGATGGAAATGCTGTAGTTCTTCACGCCGGGGAGCACACCCTCAAGCTCGGTGAGCTCGTGGTAGTGCGTGGCGAACAGCGTCTTGGCACCAAGCTTTTTGGGGTCGGCGCAGAATTCGAGCACCGCGCGGGCGATGCTCATGCCGTCGAAGGTCGACGTGCCGCGGCCGATCTCGTCGAGAATGAGCAGGGACTTGGGCGTTGCCTGATGCAGGATCTCGCTCACCTCGGTCATCTCGACCATGAAGGTGGACTGGCCGCCGGCCAAGTCGTCGCTTGCGCCGATGCGCGTGAAGATGCGGTCGACCACGCCGATGCGCGCGCTCTTGGCGGGCACGAACGAGCCGATCTGCGCCATGAGCGTGATGAGCGCGACCTGACGCATGTAGGTCGATTTACCGGCCATGTTGGGGCCGGTGATGATGGCGGCGCGATCCTCGCGCTCGCCCATGTAGGTGTCGTTCGGGACAAAGAGCGCGTCTTTGAGCACGCGCTCGACGACCGGGTGGCGGCCGTCGTGAATTTCGATGACGCCGCCGCCGTCCACGCTGGGGCGGCAGTAGTTGTTGTTCACCGCAACGGACGCGAGCGAGCAGAGCGTATCAAGCTCGGCAATGAGCCCCGCCGCGCGCTGGACGCGCACGCTCTCGGCGGTCACCTCATCGCGCAGGGCGGAGAAGAGTTCAAACTCGAGCGCCTTGTCGCGGTCGCCCGCGGTCAGGATCTCCTGCTCAAGGTTCTTGAGCTCCTCTGTGATGTAGCGCTCGCCGTTCACGAGCGTCTGCTTGCGGATGTACGTCTCGGGCACGAGCTCCTTGAAGGAGTTCGAAACCTCGATATAGTAGCCAAAGACCTTGTTGTAGCCGATCTTGAGCGTGCGGATACCGGTTTTCTCCTTCTCGCGCGCCTCGATGCCGGCAAGCAGTCCCTTGCCGCCGGAGAGAATTTCGTGCAGCCGATCGACCTCGGCGTTGTAGCCGGGGCGGATGAAGCCGCCCTCGCGCACGGAAAACGGCGGCTCGTCGATGAGCGTTTCGCGGATGCGCCGGGCGATGTCCGCGAGCGGATCAAGCTCGCTGTCCAGCTCGTGCAGGCGGCCTGCCGAAAAGGGCGCAAGCTGGGCTTTGACCTCGGCAATCTTCTCGATGGAATTGCGAAGCGAGGCAAAGTCGCGCCCGCCCGCCGTGCCGTAGGCGATGCGGCCGATGAGCCGCTCCATGTCGCTGATGCCGGAAAGCGATAGAATCAGCTCCTCGCGCGCGACGGTATTTTTCGTCAGCGCCTCCACCGCGCCGAGGCGGCGCTCGATGGCTGCAACGTCGCGCAGCGGGCGCGTCAGCCATGCGCGCAGATTGCGCGCGCCCATGGCGGTCTTCGTCTTGTCGAGCACCCAGAGGAGACTGCCGCGCTTTTCCTTGGCGCGGATGGTCTCGGTCAGCTCAAGGTTGCGGCGCGCGGAGAGGTCAAGCTCCATGAAGCGCCCCTGCTCGTAGTATTCCAAGTCCTTGATGTAGGAAAGGTCGGTTTTCTGCGTTTCGTGCAGGTACGAGAGCAGCGCGCCCAGCGCGAGCGACGCGGCGGGGTTGTTGCGCGGAAGGCTTGCAAACGCTTCCTCGCCAAACTGCGCGCGAATGGCTTTTTCGCACGCTTTGAGCTCAAAGCGGCTTTCCCCGCGCTCAACGGCGCAGGAGAGCCTGTCGCGCAGATACGACACGAGCTCCTCGTTTTCGTAGGCGAGCGCACTCAGCACCGCCTCGGCGGGGGCGAAGCGCGAAAGCTCGTTTTCAAGATGCTCCAAGCGGTCATCGCCGGAAAAGGCGGTCACGTGCGTGTGGCCGGTCGTCATGTCGCAAAAGGCAGCGCCTGCGTTCTGCTCATCGAAAAAGAGACCGCAGAGGAAGTTGCCGCGCCGGTCGTCGAGGCAGGCGCTGTCGATGACCGTGCCGGGCGTGATGACGCGGATGATGTCGCGCTTGACAAGGCCTTTGGCAAGCGCGGGATCCTCGGTCTGCTCGCAGATGGCGACCTTATAGCCCTTGGCGATGAGGCGGGCGATGTAAGCGTCGCTCGAATGGTAGGGGATACCGCACATCGGCGTCTGATCCTCCGCCGCCTTGCCGCGGTCGCGCGTCGTGAGCGTGAGATCCAGCTCGCGCGAGGCGAGCTTTGCGTCCTCGTTGAACATCTCGTAGAAGTCGCCCAAGCGGAAAAAGAGGATCGAATCCTTATTCTGTTCCTTGATCTCCAAATACTGCTTCATCATCGGCGTGATCTCGGCCATGATTCGTCCTCGCTTTCTTTCTCTCTAAAATCTAAAATTTACACGGTAAAGTCGGAGCCCGCGGGCATTTCGCCGAGGCGGTCGCCGAGCTTACGTTTCAATCTTTCATAGGCTTCCTTGCCCGTGCAGTGGCCCGTGAAGTAGTGCGCGACCTTGTCGCCGCGCAGCTTTTCGCCCACGGCGTCGACCAGCTCGTCCGGCTCGCTCTTGCCGAGCGAGGGGTTGTAGAGGTGGAAGCCCGCAAACACCGCGTCGGGCGCTCTGCCGAGCACGTCCTCGGCGCTTTTCAGGATATTCACGACGCCGCAGTGCGCGCAGCCCGCGAACAGCGCGGTCTTGCCGTTTTCCGTGACCAATAGATCCTGCTCGTGGCGGAACGTGTCGCGCGGATAGTCGTCGCCGATCTTCTCGCGCAGCGTGTCGTTCGCGCCGCTCCACAGCTCGCGGCCCGGAACGGCGGAGAAAACCGTCAGTTCTTCGTCAAGCTTCTGCACGCCATCGCAGAGAACGAAGCGGTCCTCGTAATTCTTGAGCACCGCGTCCATGCCGATGTAGGCGCACTTGCTGGGCGTGACGACGTAGTACTGGCCCCAGACGGCCTTCTGCATATAGACCTTGGCGCGGTCGTTCAGCTTCAAGAACGCTTCGAGGCCGCCGCAGTGGTCGTTGTGCGCGTGGGACAAAAAGGCGATGTCGACCTGCGTCAAATCGACGCCGAGCGCCTTGGCATTGTCGATAAACTGCGCGTCGGGCCCCATGTCGAAAAGAATTTTGTGCTTGTCGGTCTCAATATACATCGACAGGCCGTGCGCGCAGGCGACGGTGTCTCTGCACGTGCTGTTTTCCATCAAAATGACGACTTTCATCAAAAAGCCCCCTTTTATCTTACTGCTCCACCGCTTCGCCGTAGAGCGCCCAGGTGTTGCTGTCGGTGATCTTCGCTTTAGCAAAGGTGCCGATCAGGGCCTTGTCGCCCTTCATGCGCACAAGGCGGTTGCCCTCCGTGCGCGCGGCGAGGGGAAATTCAGCATCGTCGCTCTCGCCGTCGACCAGCACCTTGACCGTCCTGCCGATGTAGGACGCGTGCTTTTTCGCGCTGATGGCGTTCTGCGCGTCGACGAGCTTTTCAAACCAGACCTGCTTTTCCTCGCGCGAGACGGGATCCGGCATCTTTGCCGCCGGCGTGCCGGGACGCGGGGAGAAAATAAAGGTGAAAAGCGCGTCGAACTGCGTCTTTTCTACAAGATCGACAGTCTGCATCGCTTCGTCCTCGGTCTCTCCCGGGAAGCCGATGATGATGTCGCTCGTGAGCACCATGCCTGGCATGACGCTCCGCGCGTAGGCGATCATTTCCTCGTACTTTGCGCGCGTATAGGGGCGGTTCATCGCTTTCAGAACGCGGTCGCACCCGGACTGGACGGGGAGGTGGAGCTGCTTTGCAACGTGCTCGCAGCGTGCCATCGTGTCGAAAAGTTTGTTGGTCGCGTCCTTCGGCTGGCTCGACATAAAGCGGAGCCAATAGTCGCCGGGAATGACGTTGATGGCGGCGAGCAGGTCTGCAAAGTCGTAATCGGTGCCCAAGTCCTTGCCGTAGCTGTTCACGTTCTGGCCGAGGAGGGTGATCTCCTTGTAGCCCTCGGCGATCAGGCCGCGGCACTCCTCGATGATCTTCTCCGGCTCGCGGCTGCGCTCGCGGCCGCGCACGTAGGGCACGATGCAGTACGAGCAGAAGTTGTTGCAGCCGTACATAATGCTGACCCACGCGCGCACGCCGCCCTCGCGCACGATGGGAAGATCTTCGGCGATGCGGCCGTGCTCGTTCTCGATGGAAAAGACGCGCTTATTCTTCGTGTATACCTCGTGCAGCAACTCCGGAAGCCGCCACTCGGCCTGCGGGCCGAGCACCAGGTCAACGTGGTGGTAAGAGTTTTTCACCTTGTCGGCCACGACCTTCTGCTGCGCCATGCAGCCGCAGAGGCAGATGATCTGATCGGGCTTTGCGGCCTTCGTGTGGCTGAGTCTGCCAAGGTGGCCGTAGACCCGCTTTTCCGCGTGCTCGCGGATGGCGCAGGTGTTGAGCAGGATGACGTCGGCCTGATTCTCGTCGCGCGTGAGCTCATAGCCCATCTCGCGCAGCATGCCCATGAGCACCTCGCCGTCGGCCACGTTCTGCTGGCAGCCGAAGGTGTCGACCAGCGCAAGCGGCGTGCGGGTGCGGCGGTCGTTCATCTCGCGCATCTTGCGCGTAAATTCCTTCTGTCTTGCAAGCTCCTGCTCGCTGACGATGACTTCATTCCGTTCCAAGGGAAATCTCCTTCCAAATCTCGATAGTTTAGCAATATAGTATATCATGTTCGCGAGAACGTGGCAAGGCCGCGCGCGGCTTTCCGGCGCGAAAAATCCACAGCTTTTGCAATTCCGGTGACTTTTCCGCACCCGTGTGGTATGCTATGGAAAACCTGAACTCCAAAGGAGGGCTTTCCATGGCGGCGTTTTATCAAAAATTTCTGCGCAAGCATCTTGACTTATCGTCTCTCAGCGTGATGCGGCAGGAGGACAACGATCCCTATTTCTGCACGCCCAAGGGTGCTTCCATCTTCGGCTGGGCGGGCGTGGACGGCATCCACTTCTGCTTTGTGCGCGGTTTTGGCGAGATGGTCTTCGCCGTGAGCCCGATGAACGGTGGCAAGGACTGCGTGCACGTCATCGCGCGCGATTTCAGCGATTTTCTGCGCCTGCTGCTCGCGACCGGCGACAGCGCGGCGCTCGAGCAGGCGTGGCAGTGGGACGAGGCGCAATTCGACGCCTTCCTTGCCGAGAATCCGCCGACGGACGAGCAGAAGGCGGTGCTCTCGCAGATCACCACAGTCTTTTCCCTCACGCCGATGGAGCGGCCGTGGCAATACCTGCGCGAGCTGCAAGCGGAGTTCGATCTCAGCAAGCTCAAATTCACTGAGGACTTCTACGACCCCGAAATGAATCCCGACGCGCCCGAACAGAAAGAGGACTGGAAGGTCTATTTTGACGGCAGCTTTTGGGGCCACCACGGGCATGGGCGCGCGGGCAGGGAAGTGCCTGTACAAAAGTGGTTTTTGTGGGCGGGGCGCGACTGGTTCGTGCCGTCGGTTTACGTCTGCTCGAAGGGCATCGTCGTCGACTTTTGCTTGCGCGCGGAGGCAAAAGCGCTGCGCGATTTCATGGAAAGGTGGGGCATCGACCCAGAAAGCGACGAGCCTATCAACTTTACGCGCGACGAGCGCGAGCAGATGGAGCGCGAGCACCCGCTCAGCCTTGACTTTTCCCCAAGCCTCACCCTGAACGGCACAACGCTCCGCACGAGTCACGGCTGCGGCGTCATTTTCCTGCCGGAGCAGCCCGGCTTCTGTGTCGACGCGGAGCCCGCCATGGCGCACTACGGCCTCGACCGCGCGTATGGCTGGAGCATCCGCCGCGCAGCCTTCCCGTTCGTCACGAAGCGCGCGCCGAAGCTCAAATCACTCGCCGTCACGATGACGGCGGACGAGGTGCGCGTCCCCGGCCCGCGCTTTCGCGCGGACAAGACGGGCGATACGTTTGCCTTCTCCTACCGCGGCACAGAGTATACGCTCGCCGTGCAGGAGGTCGAGCCGCAGGAATTGCCGCGCGAGCGCATGAGCCTTGACCCGCGGTTCGACTATCCGACGCACTTCACGGCCATCAGTTACACGCTCATGCCCGAGCCGCCGGAAAACTCGATTTTCGTCGAGGACTGCGCCGAGAGCGACCGCCCGCGCCAGGTCAAACGTGAGACCGCTTCCTTTGCGCCCGAGGCGCAGAACGACTTCTGCTTCGGCATCATCGGCGGCGCGGACGGGCCGGTCGCCATCGTCGTGGGCGAAGCGGCGCAGGGGAAGCTCCACACCGCGTGCTCGTCGCTGCACTTTGCGGCGGTCGACCACATCGGCTGGCGCATCGGCTTCCGCGAAACGCCGTGGGAAGAGGAGTCGTTCGACCTCACTCCTCTTTCAGCAAGTTTTTGTCTTAGTTGACATATTTTCTTCGCTATGTTATATTGAATATAGTAATTTTGCACATTTTATCAGGAGGTGCGCTAATATGGCAACCACTTGCGAAAGATGCGGAAAAACTTTACGAACAGGTTTTCTCTCTGATGCAGTAGAATGCAACGGCAAAATGTACTGCGAAGACTGCTTTGCACAGGTCATTGAAGAAATTAAGGCTGAGCAAAACAAGCAGAGAGAAGAAGAGGCTAAGCAAAAGCAGGCTGAAGAAGCCGCAAAACAAGCTGAAGAGCTTCGCCGAAAGAATATGACTTGGCAGGAACGCGAACAAGAAGAAAAAAATCGTGCTCAGGGAATCGAAAATGTCTTGTTGACAACCACAAATAACCTCGAGGGGCACACTATTGAGACCTATTTGGGCATTCGTTCCGTCTCTGTCGGAACAAATTTTGACAACGCCAAAGCCATTCTTAATGCAGAGGCTCAAATATATGCATCATTAAAACAATTTGCATTTGACGCTGGCGGAAATGCCGTTATCGGCGTACAATTCCAGTACTTTTCCTCTTACGAAAAAGAAATCTCCGTGGTGTCGCCCTCCCACATGATCGTCGCGCATGGAACAATCGTGCGAATGAAATAAAACTAAATTTAGGAGGATATTTACATGCCAGAAGAACGCTTACTTGAAATGCTACGAGATGTTGCTTATGACTTGCAGGGTCCTGATGTTAATTTTGAACGTTACATCGGTAATGGTTATGACTTTTTCATTGATTTAAATCATAATCCACACGTCATAAAATTCAGTAAACTTGCTGAAAAGAGAGCAGTATATATCGCTCTACAAAAAATTGAATCCATTCTTCGAGATGCAAATTACACAAACATAGCTATCAACCCTAATCAAAAAAGTCGTTATAATGTTCCCGAATATATGATAACATTTAACTAAAAGATGCCCTACCTTTTCAAAATGGAAGGTAGGGCATTTTATCTACCCTTATCATATTCATAAATCTGACTTACCTTTTCTGCGCTTTTCGGTATTCCGTCGGCAGTGCGCCGTATGCCTTGTGGAATTCGGTGGAAAACTTGCTCTGGCTCTCGTAGCCGACGGCGCGCGCGATCTGCGCGATGCTCTCGTCACCCTCTGTGAGGAGCTTTGCCGCCTGCGCCATGCGGTGCTCGCGGATATGCGAGGCAAGGGACGCGCCGTAAACAGACTTGAAGAGCGCCTTCATCGTCGATGGATTCATCAGAAAGCGGCGCGAGAGCTCATCGATCGTGGTGCGGCTTGCAAGATCCTGCGTGAGATAATCGTGCACGGCGCAGATGGTCGCAAGCTGTTCCGCTGTGGCGCCGCCCTCGTGCATTTCGGCATCGAGCGGGGGAAGATGCGGCGCGCCGGACGCGGCGCGGCTCTCCTCCTCGGGACACGAGATCTCCATCGTGCGCTCGATCATGCGGTGCAGCAGCTGCGCCTGCTCCGTCTCCGCGGCGCGGTAATAGACCTCTTTTCCCACGCGGCGCGAAATAAGAAGTCCGCTCTCGCGCAGCTGGCGCAGGTGGTGCGACACGGCGGGCGGGCTCATGCCCACCGTCGCCGAGAGGTCGACGACGCACTCCTCGCAGTGGCACAGCAGCCAGAAAATGCGCACGCGGCTGCTGTCAGAGAGGAGCTTGAAGATGTCGGCCACGGTCTGAAAGCTGCCCGCCGTTTCCACCGATTCTTGCAGCCGGAGCATCGCGCCGTCGCTGTGGTCGTGGGGCAAATGGGGTTCGCTCATCGTGTTTTCCGCCTTTCTTTTTCGCTCGCGGCGCGCAGTTTCTATCCCGTTTGGAAGTTTGTTTCGCCCAAACGGAAGAGACGTGCGCTCGCGCCTTGACTTTTTCCTTTGTCCACAGTATAGTACGGCCAGAAAGATTAAACAAGCACTTAATCGTTAAATATTTCCCGACAAAAAGGAGAATTTTATCATGAAAAAGACCTATCAGATCGAAGTCGACTGCGCCAACTGCGCGAACCTCATGGAGCAGGCCACCAAGAAGACCGAGGGCGTCACCGACGCCGTGGTGAACTTCATGACCCAGAAGATGAGCGTCGAGTTCGCCGAGGGGCAGGATCCCAAGGCCGTGATGAAGGCCGTCCTCAAAAACTGCAAGAAGGTCGAGGACGACTGCGAGATCTATCTCTAAACTGCATCCCCCGCCCCGGACAATGGCGCCGGGGCGCTTTTTGAAAGGTGGTCATTTCCATGACGAAAAAGCAGAAAAAGATGCTTTGTCGCATTCTGATCGCGGCGGCGCTGTTCCTTGCGGCAAAATTCGTGCCGCTGCCGCCGCTTCTCTCCACGCTGCTCTACTTTATCGCCTACTTCACCGTCGGCTATGACATTCTGCGCAAGGCATGGAAGGGCATTTGCAACCGCCGCGTGTTCGACGAAAACTTCCTCATGGCGGTCGCAACGATCGGCGCGATCGCGCTCGCCGTCTATGAAAAGAGCGGCGACTATGCCGAGGCCGTCGCGGTCATGCTCTTCTATCAGATCGGCGAGCTGTTCCAGAGCTACGCCGTCGGCAAGTCCCGCCGCAGCATCACGGAGCTCATGGACATTCGCCCCGACTATGCCAACATCGAGTGCGACGGCAAGCTCGAGCAGGTCGACCCCGACGAGGTCGAAGTGGGCACGGTCATCACCGTGCAGCCGGGCGAAAAGATCCCCATCGACGGCTGCATTGTCGAGGGCGCGTCCGCGCTCAACACCGCGGCGCTCACGGGCGAGAGCCTGCCGCGCGACGTGACGCCGGGCGACGAGGTCATCAGCGGCTGCATCAACATGACGGGCGTTCTCAAGGTCAGAACGACGAAGGCCTTCGGCGAATCCACGGTGTCGAAGATCCTCGAGTTGATGGAAAATTCCAGCAGCCACAAGTCCCGCTCGGAGAACTTCATCTCCCGCTTTGCCCGCGTCTACACGCCCGCCGTGTGCTACGGCGCGCTGGCGCTCGCCGTGCTGCCGCCGCTTTTCAATCTCATCAGCGGTGCTCCGACCGCGTGGGGCGTGTGGGTCTACCGCGCGCTCACGTTCCTCGTCATCTCGTGTCCCTGCGCGCTTGTCATCAGCATTCCCCTGAGCTTTTTTGCAGGTCTCGGCGGCGCGAGCCGCGAGGGCATCCTCATCAAAGGCTCGAACTACCTTGAGACCCTGTCGAAGACGAAGACCGTCGTCTTTGACAAGACCGGCACGCTCACGCAGGGCGTGTTCGAGGTCACGGGCGTACATCACAGCCCCATGGAGGAGCGCAAACTTCTTGCATACGCGGCGCTCGCCGAGTGCGCGTCCTCGCATCCGATCAGCAAGAGCTTACAAAAGGCCTGCGGCGGCGAACTCGACCGCTCGCGCGTGACGGACATCGAAGAGCGCAGCGGCCGCGGCGTGGTCGCGACGGTCGACGGGCACAGCGTTGCCGCCGGCAACAGCCGGCTCATGGAGGAGCTTGGCATTTCCTGGCAGGAGTGCCGCAGCGTCGGCACGATCGTCCACATGGCGGTCGACGGCGCATACGCCGGCCACATCGTCATCTCCGACGTCGTCAAGCCCGGCGCGCGCGAGGCCATCGCCGTGCTGAGGCGCGCGGGCGTGCGCAAGACCGTCATGCTCACGGGCGACATGCAGAAGGTCGCCGCCAAGGTCGCGGAGGAGCTCGGCGTGGACGATTTCCGCGCAGAGCTGCTGCCTGCCGACAAGGTCAGTGAGGTCGAGCGACTGCTCGGCGAAAAGGGGAGCGGCGAGTGTCTCGCCTTCGTCGGCGACGGCATCAACGACGCGCCCGTCCTCTCCCGCGCGGACATCGGCATCGCCATGGGCGCGATGGGCTCCGATGCCGCCATCGAGGCCGCCGACGTGGTGCTCATGGACGACGATCCGATGAAGATCGCCAAGGGTATCCGGATCTCGCGCAAGTGCCTGCGCATCGTGTATGAAAACATCGTCTTTGCCCTCGGCATCAAGGCGTTGTGCCTCGTCCTCGGCGCGCTGGGTCTTGCCAACATGTGGGCCGCCATCTTCGCCGACGTCGGCGTGATGGTGCTCGCCGTGCTCAACGCGATCAGAGCATTGAGAACTTCAAAAAACTGACGTTGTCAGTTTTTTGAACAGAGATTCACTGCGCTCAGCGCACGCGCCGCAGGCGCGCACACTCGCTCCGTGCAGAGTGTTTTTCGCCACGTGCACGCCGCGGCGAAAAACGATTGGAATTTATTTGCCGCCTGCGGGTGGCAAAGTCTGCGACGCTTTTGCAAACGAGAGGGCGGTGTCAGCCGCCCTCTCGTTTGAAGTTTATTGCATTGTTTCCGAGATTTTCGTATAATGGAGAAAATACCTTCCGGAGGGTCTGCCATGAAAGTCAGCGTCGTCCAGATGAATATGCGCTCGCTCGCAGGAAAAGAAAACTTCGACCGCGCCGAGGCGCTCATCCGCCGCGCCGCGCGCGAGACCGCGCCCGACGTGATTCTCCTGCCCGAAACGTGGAACACGGGCTTCATGCCCGCGGGCGACCTTGCCGCGGCGAGTGATGAAAACGCAAAGGCCGTCCGCGCGCGCTTTTCCCCGCTCGCGCGCGAGCTGAACGTCAACATCATCGCGGGGAGCGTCTCAAACAAACGCGGCGGGCACATCTACAATACCGCCTGTGTCTTCGACCGCACGGGCGCCTGCCTTGCAGAATACGACAAGACGCACCCTTTTACGCCAATGGGCGAGCACGAGGTCTACACCCCCGGGAACCATCTCGTCACCTTCACGCTCGACGGCGTGCGCTGCGGCCTTCTCATCTGCTATGAGCTGCGCTTTCCCGAGCTCTGGCGCACGCTTGCGCTGCGCGGGGCGGAAGTCATCTTCCTGCCCGCCCAGTGGACGGCCGCGCGGCAGTACCACTGGGAAACGCTCACCGCCGCCCGCGCCATCGAAAACCAGCTTTTTCTTGTCTCCTGCAACGCCTGCGGCGAGCGTGACGGCACGGTCTACGGCGGCTTTTCGCGCGTTATAGACCCGCTCGGTACAGTGCTCGTGCAGGGCGGCGGGGAAGAGGAGATTTTGTCCGCCGCGTTAGATCTCTCCTGCATCCGCCCCCTCCGCGCCGCCGTCCCCGTCTTCCACGACAGAAGGCCCGAACTCTACCGGCTGTAAGCGCCAATCCAAAACTCAAAAAAGAGAGACTGTCCGAATGGACAGCCTCTCTTTTTTGAAGTTAATCTTCCTCCCGGAACACAAAGCCGTTCTCGTCCGCCTTTTCGATGACGGCGAGCGCCTTGTAGGGGATACCGCTCGCGCGGAAGCGGTCGCCGCCGCCCTGGAAGCCCTTTTCCACGGCGATGCCGATGCCCTCGAGCTTCGCGCCCGCAGCGTTGACGATGTCGACAAGGCCCTGCACGGCGAAGCCGTTGGCCATGAAGTCGTCGATGATGAGCACGTGGTCGTCCGCGTTCAGCCACTCCTGAGAGACGAGCAGCGTGACCTTCTTTTTGTAGGTGTAAGAGAACACCTCGCTCTGATAGAGGCCGCTTTCGATGTTGTCGCTCTTGGCCTTCTTGGCGAAGAGCATGGGAACGCCGTACTTCTGCGCGCAGATGGTCGCAAGCGCGATACCGCTGGCCTCCGCCGTCAGAACGACCGTGATCTTGCTGGTGTCGAAATACTTGGCAAACTCGTCCGCAATGTCCTCGAGCAGATGGGTGTCGACGCGGTGGTTGAGGAAACCGTCCACCTTGACGATGTTGCCGGGCAGGACTCTGCCCTCGCGGCGGATGCGCTCCTGAAGAAGCTCCATGGAATTACCCCTCCTGAAAAAATAATTTCTGACGAAATTTTTCGATTGAAATGGTAACTTCCATTTAACAGGATTTTTGTGCAGAATGCAACACGGCAACTTTGACAAGATTTTATGCTTTTTTTCTTCCTTTCCGTATATTCCGGCGACAAAGGTGCGTTTATTCCCCGTTTTGCAGAGTTTTGGCGAACCCTGCGGCAAAAAGCCGCGCGGCGTTGATCGCCTCTTCGAGCGAATTGCCCGCCGTGCCGACCTCAACAAGGAGCGAGCCGGTCGTCATGTGCTGGTTGTAGCGGGAGTTGCGCACGGTGACGGGGCGCATGAGGGTCGGATAGTCTTTGTACAGGTTTTCCTGCACGGCGCAGGCAAGCTTGAGGTTTTCCCGCCAGAGATCGTGGCTCAGCCCGCCGCCGTTCGAGCCGATGACAAATTCGAGCTGCGCCGCGCCGGCGTCCTCGCCGCAGAGGAGCTTGAACTGGTTTCCGTTCGCGTCCTGCACCGCGTCGCGGTGCACGTCGAGCACAAACGAAATGGAGGGGTACTTTTCAAGATAGCGCTCGATGGAGGCGAGCGAGCGGTTATAAGCGCCCGAATAGCTCGGGTAATCGTAAAGCGCGCGGTCATGCACCACGCTGATGCCGCACTCGGTCAGCGTGCGCGCCATCTCGTCGCCGACGCGGATCATGTTGCAGTTCGTGTCCAGCGTGCGAAATGTGTCGGACACATCGTACTCCTGCCCCGGCGGCATGGTGTAGCTCTCGGTGCCGTGGGTGTGAATGATGAGCACCTGCGGCTCGTCCGCGCCGAGACAAGCGGCATAATCCGTGCCAAGCATGGACGCGTCGAGCGCGGCGTCCGAGCCGTTGTTGATGTACACATTGCCGAACACCGTGTAGCCTGAGGGATCGGACGCCTTGAGTGTGCGCGCGGGCACGCCGTTTTCCGTCACGGCGACCTCGTCTGGCGTTTTCTCCTGCGTGAGCACCGTGCCCTCGTTGTCCTGCGCATCGCCCGCCGCGCCATCGTCCGGCTTTTGCGTAAGCTCCGTTGACCACGCCTGCGCGATGCGCTCGTCCTCCCCGCGCAGCAGCGGCGCAGCGCGCAGGGCAAGCGACGTCTGCATGCTGAGATACTCCTCTCCGCCGTCTCCGCGCTCGTAGCGCAGCAGCATCACGCCCAGGCTCTCCTCCCGAAGCGAGCGCAGCGCGGCGCGCGCATCTTTTGCCGCCGTGGTAACGCTCACACCCCACAGCGTGAGCGCCGAAAGCGCAAACGAGCACAGCATCCGCCCCAAATGTTTCTTTTGCATCGCATTTCACCTCTTGGGACAATCCTATGTGCGCAGTGGGCGCGATATGACCATGCCTTGCCGCGCGCTTTCGCTTGCTTTTTCTCCTTTCGCGTGCTATGCTCCATATATAGAAGAGAAAAAAGCTCATATAATTTCGCTGACATGGCGCGAAAGTTTCTACGGAGCCGCCGAAAGGCTCTGCTATGGGTGTTTCTCCGGAGGATTTTCCGGGGGAACGCTTTTTCTTTTGCAGTTTTTTACCGAAAAGGAGCGAAACAGCATGAAAATTCTCAAAGGCCATCTCATCTCCGCGCCCGCGCTCGGCGCACTCGAGATCATCGAGCACGGCTGTCTCGTGCTCGATGACAACGGCACGATCAAAAGCGTCGAAAAGGCTGTGCCGCAGCATGTCGACGCTGAGGTCATCGACTACGGCGACAAGCTCATCATGCCGTCATTCGTCGATATGCACCTGCACGCGCCGCAGTATCCCATGCTCGGCATGGGCATGGATCTGCCGCTCATTGACTGGCTCAACACCTACACCTTCAAGACCGAGGCGCGCTTTGCCGACAGCGACTACGCCCGCCGCATTTACCAAAAGCTCGCAAGCGACCTCATCACGAGCGGCACGACGCGCGTTTGCATGTTCTCCTCCCTCCACACGGACGCGACGCTCATTTTGATGGAAGAACTCGAAAAGGCGGGCGTCACGGGCTATGTCGGCAAGGTCAACATGGACCGAAACGGCAGCAGCGACTTGCAGGAGACGACCGAGCAGTCCAAGCGCGAAACGCTGCGCTGGCTCGACGAGTGCGCGCGCTTTACAGCCGTCAAGCCCATTCTGACGCCGCGCTTCACCCCCTCGTGCAGCGACGAGCTGATGCGCTGGCTCGGTTCTCTCGCCCGTGAGCGCGGGCTGTATGTCCAGTCGCACCTGTCTGAAAACAAGGGTGAGATCGCGTGGGTCAAAGAGCTCTGCCCCGACTGCACGCAGTATTGGGAGAGCTATGACCGCGCAGGGCTGTGGAAGGACCACACCGTGATGGCGCACTGTGTCCACTCCGATGCGCGCGAGCGCGAGGCGATGCGCGAGCATGGCGTTGTCACGGCGCACTGCGCAGGGTCGAATATCAACATCTGCTCGGGCATCGCGCCCGTGCGCACGCTGCTGCGCGAGGGAAACCTCGTCACCCTCGGCTCGGACATCGCGGGCGGGGCGCTGCTCGCAATGAACAAGGTCATCACCATGTCGATCCGCGCCTCCAAGTTCCGCCACATGCAGACTGACGGGCGCGACGAATTCCTCACGGTGGAGGAGGGCTACTACCTCGGCTCCTCCGCGGGGCACGAGTATTTCGGCGCCCACGGCGGCTTTTTCCCCGGCGACAAGCTCCACGCTATCGTCGTGGACGACGCGGACTTCACCGAGGCCGCCCGCCCGCTTTCGCTGCGCGAGCGCTTTGAGCGTGCGATCTACATGATGCACCGGCACAACATCGTCTCCGTCTGGTCGGCGGGGAACAACGTCGTTTCCTGAGAAAAAAAGGGGGGGAGGGCGCGCCCTCTCCCTCATTTTTTCAGAAGTCACAAAAAAACTTATAAAATACTATTGACAAAGCCCCTTCACATTTGGTATAGTAGCTCGTGTCCTGTCGAGCAGGAATATTTGGCGGCATAGCTCAGCTGGCTAGAGCATGCGGTTCATACCCGCAGTGTCCCCGGTTCAAATCCAGGTGCCGCTACCAGAAGCACGGGATGCGAAAGCATCCCGTGACTCATATGGCCCGTTGGTCAAGTGGTTAAGACACGGCCCTTTCACGGCTGTAACATGGGTTCGAATCCCGTACGGGTCACCACATTCGGAGGCTTAGCTCAGCTGGTTAGAGCGCCTGCTTCACACGCAGGAGGTCACTGGTTCGAGTCCAGCAGTCTCCACCAAAACCCTTGAAATCGCTATGATTTCAAGGGTTTTTCTTGTTTTTGGCAAAAGGAAAGACCTCTTGTCTTCCTCGGAAAAGAAAACAAAAAGAGGGAACGGAAAAACCGTTCCCTCTTTTTTCATCAGATAGTGGTTGCTTACTTGGCACTCGCTGCGCGGTAGAGGAAGGTGACGATCTGCGCTCTCGTGCAGTTGCTGTTGGGGGAGAAGGTCGTCGCGCTCATGCCGGAGGTCACACCCTTTTCCACCGCCCAGTTGACGGCGGAGGCATAGTAGGCGCTCGCGGCAACATCGGTGAAGGCGCTCGTGCCTTCCGCTGCCGGACTGTTGTTCGCCTTCCAGAGGAAGGTAACGCTCTGGCCGCGCGTGACGGTCGCGTCAGGGGAGAAGGTCGTCGCGCTCGTGCCGGTGGTCACCTTGTTTTCCACTGCCCAGGCGACCGCCTTTTCATAGTAGGCGCCGCTCTTCACGTCGGTGAAGGACGTGGTCATGGACTTCGGCTCGGGGCTACCGTTGGCTCTCCACAGGAAGGTGACCATCTGGCCGCGCGTGCAGCTTGCGTTCGGGGCGAAGGTCGTCGCGCTCACGCCGGAGGTGACCTTGTTCTGGATCGCCCAAGCGACGGCATCGGCGTAGTAAGCGCCCTCTGCAATGTCGGTGAACGGAAGCGCAACGGATTCGGAGCCGTCGTAGTTCTTGTCGCTCAGGACGGAGGAGAAGAGGAAGTTGCTGATGTAGGCATACTCATCTCTCTGGTGCACCTTGTGGGTGAGGGAGTTTGCAAAGAGGACAACGTTCATGCCGTTTTCCTTGTAGGCAAAGCCCTGCACGCCACCGTTCATGTAGGCCTTGAAGCCGGCTGCGCGCTCGGCCGTATTCGTGGGAACGAAGCCCTCGGTCGGCGTTCTGGTCTTGTCGCTCTTGACGAGCACCGCTGCGCCGGCGGGGATCTGGGAGAAGTAGCCGAGGCCGTAGGCATAGAGAATGCCGTCGCCGTCAGCAATGTAGCTCGCGTTCACAAGGGTCTTATTGGGATAGACGACAGGCGTCAGGCAGTCCATCGCGCCGTCCAGCTCGGTGTATTCCACACCGGCGATGAGGTCGGAGGCGGAGGACGCCGCGGAATAACTGTAACCGATGTAGGAAAGGCCGTTCTTCACGGCGGTCTTTGCGGCGGAATCCAGCTTCGAAGCGCCCGCAGCGGCATCCGCCTTGGTCACGTCGGAGGTCGTGGTGAAGCCCATGAGGTTCATCGCGGCGGTGTCGTAGTTCCAGCTTGCGCTCTGGCTGATCTGCGGCGTGTAGACAAAGCCCTTCTCGCTTTCAGCAGGCGTGCCGGGGACGTAGACGGTCGGGGACTTGGTGATGATCTTCGCCTTCACGCTCGTCTTGTCGACGCTCGTGGCAGAGAGCAGATACTTGCCCGCGACGGTCTGATAATCGGTGTAGGAGCAGATGAAGTCGCCCATGCAGTCGCCGGAGGTGACCATACCGACGGTCTTGCCAGCCTTCAGAAGCTCGTTGACGGCGGCGGTGGAATCCTCGGAAGCGTTGGAGATGATGACGTCCTTATCCTTCTCGCCCGCGAAGTAAGAGGTCAGGCCCTTCGTATAGGCGAGGGCGTCATCGTGATCCATGGGGCTGCCGCAAACGGCAGAGATGGTCTTGTAGGCGGCAGGCTCGGCCACGGTGACCATGTCGAAGCCGCGCGTTTCATTGAAGGAGGTGATACCCTCGGAGTAGAGGATCGTCCAGCTGTTGATGAGCGTGCCGTCATAGAGCGCGCCGTTGGCGACAGAGCGCTTGGCCTGATACATCGAGACGATCATCGTACCGGCGGGATAAGTGACGCCATCATAGGTGAAGGGCTTCTCTGTCACGTTGACCTTGACGTCGTTTCTCGTGAGCCACTCCATCATGTCAGAAGCGGCCTGGAGGTTGGTCTGGTTCTCGCCGTCGAGCGGAATGATGTAGCACTCGGGATAGAAGTTGCCGTTCTGCCCCTTACCGGTGTACTCGGGACGGAAGAGATCCATCTCCGCGCCCTCGACGTCGTTCTGGTCGCACAGCCACTGGCCGACCAGCTCAAAGGCATCGGAGTTAAAGTTCTTCACGCCGCGCTGGAAGATGGTGACCTGGGATTCAAGATAGGAAAGCTTCTCCGCGGCAACATAAGCGGCGTTGCCGAGGATACCGTACTGCGCCGCCTGAGCGGTATCGTCGTTGTAGGCGGGCAGCTCAACGGTATAGGCAACGGTGCCCTGCAGCATGGCGAACTGAGGGGTGTAGCTCGTGGACATATCGTCCCACGGGTCTTCCCAGTAGGTCTCCGTGCCGCTGCCGGTATAGGTGAGGTAATCGCGCTGGGGAATCACATAGCTGTTGTAGCCATCGTTGTTGGCGACCGCCGCGATGCCGAGCGCCTCGCCGCCGGTGATGAGGTGGTTGGCGAGCAGGTCATACTCGAAGTTCGGCTCGTGCGGGGGATCGCAGGGCTCGCACTGGAAGGCCTGCACGCGGCCGTGGAACTCGGTGAGCGAGAGAGGATTATAGGTGCCGATGAGCTGCTGCATGTTGGCCGTCTCACTCGTGGTCTGGAAGGAGTTGTCGCGGTTGAGGTCATAGCCATTAGTGGAATGTCTCGTCAGGTAAGTACGTCCGTCGACATTTTCCTCGGGAACAAGGATAAAGAACACGTCGGACAGCAGCTCGTCCTTGACGTTTACAGTGTTGCTCTTCACGGTGTAATACTTTTCAAGGTCGACCTTGCCGGACTTGCCGTTGTTGTCGGCGGTCAGGTAGCCGAGGTAGCTGGCCGTATCCTTGACGAGGTCGGGAACGGCAACGCTGCCCTCCGCGCCGACAGGACCCATTTCCTCCTTGAGTTCTTTTTCGCCCGCGGCGGTGAAGCCGGTGAGCGTCTTGTAGTCGATGCTCTTTTCGCTCGTGATCATCTTGGCGAAATCGAGCACGCCGTCGGTGGCGGCGACCTCGTTGGAGTGAATGTTGGAGTACATCACAGGAACGCGGATCTCGTCGAGCTTGCCGGACTTGATCTGCGCGAGCACGGCGTCCGGGTCTGTTTCGGCCTGCTCGGTCAGCGCGAGCCACTTGCTCACGCTCGCCTTGCTGTCAGCCACGATCAGATAGGGCATATCACGACCCGCGGTGGACTGGCCCATGGAGAATCTTTCCACATAGAGGCCGTTCTTTGTGCCGTTCGCCACGATCGTATCGAGCTCCTTGTAGATCTCCCACATGGTGTTGAAGTTCTCATACGGCGCAACCTTGACAGGTGCGGAGCCGATCGCCTTGCCGCTATTTTTGGCCGTCAGGTCAAAGTAGCCGCACAGGTCGATGTAGTAGCCGCCGTCCACATGGGGCACGCTGTAGTCGGGTGTCGTCTCGCCGGTTCTGCGGTTGGTGGAATAAAAGTAGTTGTTCACATGGAAGCTCACGTCGAGCACGGCCTTGCCGTTTTTCTCATTCGCCGTCAGCTTGATGTCTGTGAACTGGTGCTCGTCCTTGCCCTCGGTCATCCAGCTGTCAAGATCCCCGCCCGCGTAAGCGTAGGGGAAGAGCTCTTCGTTGACATAGGGGCGGGAATCGTCACGCTCCAGCGCGAGCGTGACCGTCCCGGCATCGATCGCCGCGGCAAGCGCATCACGGCTCATGCCGGAAACGGGAATGGAAAGGGAAACGTCCTTCCCCTCCTTGCCCGTGACAAGCGTGATGGTCGCGTCCACATTGAACTTGGTGCCGAGGAGCGCATCGCCCTTGGGGTTCATGTCCTGGAAGCTGACTGCCGCCGCGGAATTGACCGCGAGCGAAAGCGTCAGCACCAGTGCCAGTAAAAGCGAAAACGCCTTTGCGGCATATGAATGCTTCGTCATAATTCTTCCTCCTGTATTGTTTTTCCGCCGTTCCCGTCTCCGGCAGAGAGAGATTGTCCATAGTGTAACTCAATAAAAATAACAAGTCAACCGTTTATTTCGCGCATAATATTCAAATATTTTTGCAAAAGCGAATATTATTCCATTCATTTTGTGCAGTACAGCACTTTTCAGAACGAGAAGTTTCGTATTTTCTCCCACTCTCGTTCGCCAAAAAGGAAGTTTATGCGTTTCGTGGGCGTCGGAGAAAGATTGAAAAAGAAACGGCTGCGCGCTATAATAAGGGCAATACGATGATTGTCAGGAGGGGTAGGGCATGCGGCTGCAAAGCGCTGTTTTTACTTTGGAGGATACGCTCTTCACGCCGGACGGCGCGGCGCGCGAGGGGCTGGACAAGGCGCTCTCTCTTTTCAAGATGGAGGGCGTGTGGCTCGGCGCGGTAACGGCCATGCGCGCCGAGGACGCGCAAAGGGCGCTCGAACAAGCGGGACTTTCGTCCTATTTCCGCTTCGTGCTGACGGAATCCGTCGCCCTGTGCGGCGTTTACAGCGGCACGATGTTTGAGCGCGCGATGAAGCGTCTGCACGCACGGAAGGAGGACACGGTCGTCTTTTCCGGCGCGCTTGCGGGCATTGAACAGGCCAAGGCGGCAGGCTTCCGCACGGTAGCGGTATCCGGCAGCGCCGGCGCCGCCGACTGGGCGGCCATGCAGAAGGAAGCCGATCAGGCGATTCTGCATTACGGCGAGTTTTTTGCGCAGATGGCGTAAAAACGGGGTAAAACCGGCAAAATTCGACATTTCTCAGTTGCAGTTTTTCCGAACTATGGTATGATAGAAGAACGATCACCGGAAAGGGAGGGACTGTGCAATGTCAGATTTTTACTCAGCAATCGTCTTTCTTTCCGCTTTTATTATGATCATCATGGTTCTGCTGGTGCGGAGCAACGATCTGGTGGAGTACAGCGAAAAGCAGACCATTTACACCATTTCTGTGCTGGTGATCGCCGGCGCGGTGTCGGAATGGCTCGCCGTGTGGATGGACGGAGCAGACCCTTCGCTGCGGCTCCTGCATGTGATCCTCAAGACCATCGAGTTATCCACAGCGCCTGTCATTCCCGTGCTGTGCAGCTCCCTTATCCGCCCCATACGCTGCAAAAAAGTCATTTTCGGCCTGCTCGCGATCCACGTGCTGCTTGAGATCCTGTTCGCATTCTGGGGTCTGGATTACATCTTCTGGGTGGACGAGCAGAGCTGCTATCACCGCGGGGCGTTTTATTGGGCCTATGCACTGGCGTATATCGGCGGCATGCTGTTTTTCACAGCGCTGCTCCTGAGCGAGAGCACGCGCCACTACGGCACACACCGCACACTTGTCGCCATTCTGCCGCTGTTTTTCTTCTGCGGACTTCTCATTGAGTATCAGACCGTGACGGTGCGCATCACATGGCTGTGCGCATCGGTGGGGATCTTGATGGTCTACATTCTCTATTCCGAGCTGAGGCAAAAGACCGACGCGCTGACGCATCTTCTGAACCGCAGCAGCTATGAAAGCAGGCTCGCCGCGCTGCGCGAGCATGCTGTGATCTACTACTTTGATGTGGACGAATTCAAGAGCATCAACGACACCTACGGCCACGGTGAGGGCGACAGCATGCTCTCCGAGGTGGGCGGCGTGATCTATGCGTCGTTTTCCCACGTGGGACACTGCTACCGCATCGGCGGCGACGAATTCTGCGTCATTGCGCGCATTTCCGACATGGCCGCAGAAGCCCAGCTCTCCGAATTCCTGCGCGAACTGGCGGCGCAGCGCGAGCAATGCGAGCGCCTGCCGCAGGTGTCGGTGGGCTATGCCTGCTACCACCCCGAACGCGACAGCATCGAGGATGTGATCGCGCGCGCCGACCGGATGATGTATCACTACAAGCGGAAGCTCAAGGACACGGTGCAGCTCGCCGGCGATGCAAGCAAATAAAAAGAGGGTTCAGGGAAAAACCTGAACCCTTTTTATCATGTTTACGACTCTGATGTCTCCTCCTGCGGGCGGATCTTACCGCCGAGAGCGGCAAGCACCGCGCCTAAGACGGCGCACACCGCGCTCCAGATCATCTCCCCCGAAGAGGCGAAGCCCGTCGGAATAATGGCAAGCGTGGAGGCAAGCACAACGCCGATGACAGCGTGATAGGCGAGGGGATAGTGCGCATCGAAGAGCTTGCTCACAAGGCGCGCAAACAGCGCGACCACACCGCACATGCCGATCGTCCACGGAAAGAGAACGGAAAGATCAAGGTGCGTGATGCCGTCGACCATCGGCGTGAGCAGTCCCACGGCCATTAAAATAGAGGACGAGGTCATGCCGGGGATAATGAAGCTGAAACCCCACAGCACGCCGCAGAAGAGGAAGCCGCCGAAATTCGCCGGCAGCTCGGAAAAGGAGCCGAAACGGACAGCCATCAGCACGGCAAAGAGCGCGAGAAAGCTGACCGAGAGCGACAGATACGCCCCCCTGCGCCGTCCCTGCGCGCCCGCCTCTCGCCAAAGCTCGGGCAGCGTGCCGAGAATGAGACCGATGAAAAGGCAGGTTGCGACGGTTTCCGACTGGTGAAACAGCGCGAGGATCGCGCCCCCGCCGCCTAAGAAACCGAGCACCCAACCGATGCCGACGGCAAGGAGCATGCGCCAGTAGCGCGGAAAGGCGCGCTTCGGGTGCGTGAGAAGCTCCATCGCGGGGCGGTAAATGCCGAAGATGACCGCGAGCACCCCGCCGGAAATGCCCGGCAGGATCGCGCCCGCGCCGATGATGACGCCTTGCAGCACGCGGAGAATGCAGTTTTTTGTCTGGGTATTTTTCATAAGATCGTCTGTTTCGTTTCTGCGCTCAAGGGAGCATTTGGAAAAATGCAGCGCGGCTCAGTAGCCCTTTTTGCGGTCGACAAGGTGGTGCAGCGGACGGCCCGCGGCGTAATTCTCGAGGTTCTCGCAGAAGAGCGCGACATTGCGCTCGCAGGTGTAGCCAAGCGTCATATTGCCCGCGACGTGCGGCGTGAGCAGGAGATTTTTTGCCTTTCGCAGCGGGTGATCGGCGGGCAGCGGCTCGGGCACGACCACATCAAGCGCCGCGCCGGCAAGGTGGCCGGAATCGAGGGCTGCGATGAGCGCGTCCTGATCGATGGCCGTGCCGCGCCCGACATTGACGACGTACGCGCCCTCGGGGAGCAGCGCCATGCGCGCTGCGTCCAGGATATTCACCGTGTCGCTCACCGAGGGCAGCGACATGAAGAGAAGGTCGGTCTCCGGCAGGAGCTTATCAAGCTCCGTGACGGGATAAACTTTGTCAAAGTCCTCGTTTGCGCGGCCGCTGCGGCTCACGCCGATGAGGCTTGCCGGGTGGAACGCACGTACGCGGCGGGCAAATTCCGTGCCGATATCGCCCGCGCCGAGGCAGGTGACGCGCGCGCCGTGGAGCGAGCGGATACCGCCGGGCAGCACGCGCCAGTCACCCTCGCGGATCACTTCGGTGTATTCAAGCTCGCGGCGCAGCAGCATCAGCGAGACCATGACCGAATGCTCGGCGATGGTCGTACCGTAAGCGCCCGAGGCGTTGGTGAGCAGGCAGTCGGGATTCTGATAGAGCTCGTCGCGGCAGAAACGGTCGATGCCCGCCCAGCAGCTTGCGTACCACTTGAGATTCTTTGCCCCCGCGATGACCTTCTGCGAGGGGTGGCCGTAGAGAATGGTGCAGTCGTCCACGTTGCCCGCCGCCGCCTTGGACGAGGGGAAGAATACGATGTCATAGCCGCAGCGCGCGGCAGTGTCGCGCAGGGTCTTTTCGTATGCGGGGGTCAGAAAGTCGATGATGACGCCGATTTTTTCACTCATGCTGCAATTCCTCCAAAATTCGTTCCGCAACGCGCAGGCCGTCGGCCGCGGCGCTCATGATGCCGCCGGCGTAGCCAGCGCCCTCGCCGCAGGGATAGAGCCCGCGCAGGGCGGACTGATAGCTTTCGCTTTCGCGCACGATGCGCACGGGGGACGAAGAGCGCGTCTCCACCGCCGTCAGCACGGCGTCGGGAGAATCAAAGCCCCGGAGCTTTTTCCCCAGCAGGGGGATCCCCTCCTCAAGCGCCTCGCAGACAAAGGGCGGGAGGCAGTCGTGCAGGTCGCACCAGCGAACATCGGGCCGATAGGTCGGCGCGACGCTTCCTGCGCCCGTGGACGCGCGATGGGCAAGAAAATCCTCCACCCGCTGCGCGGGCGCGTGATAGCCGCCTCCGCCGAGGCGGTAGGCCGCGTCCTCCAGCGCGCGCTGGAAGGAAACGCCCGCAAGGGTATCGTCCGAGGGGAAATCCTCGGGCGTGACGGAGACGAGAAGGCCGCCGTTGATGTTCACGCCGTCGCGCGCGAACTCGCTCATGCCGTTCGTCACGACGCGGTTTTCTTCCGACGCCGCGGCGACGACCTCGCCGCCGGGACAGACGCAGAAGGAGAACACGCCGCGCCCTTTCCCTGTGTGGCAGGAAAGCTTATACGATGTGGGCGGAAGGCCGGGCGTGCCAGCTGCCGCCTTATACTGCGCTAAGTCCATGTCGCGCTGGCGGTGCTCGATGCGCACGCCGACAGCGAAGGGCTTCGGCTCCATCGGTACACCCCGCTCGCGCAGCATCTCGAAGGTATCGCGCGCGCTGTGACCGGGGGCAAGGACAACATGGCGCGCAGGGAGAACATAGTCCCCCTCTGGGGAGGAAACGCGCAGCGCGCGGACGCTGCCGCCGTCCATGTCAATATCCGTAACCCTATGGGAAAAGCGCACCTCGCCGCCGCGGTCGATGATCTCGCGGCGGAGGTTTTGCAGCACGACATAGAGCCTGTCCGTGCCGACGTGGGGCTTGGCATCGAGCAAAATATCCCCGCTCGCGCCGAAGCGGACAAATTCTTCTAAAATAAATCCGTGGCGCAGATCTTTTGTGCCGGTGTTGAGCTTGCCGTCGGAAAACGCACCCGCGCCGCCCTCGCCGAACTGCACGTTCGACGATAGGTCGAGCTCTCCCGTGTGCCAGAAGCGCTCAACGTCCTGCTTTCGCTGCTCGACGGCGCGCCCGCGCTCCAATAAAATGGGTCTTGCACCGCAGCGGGCAAGCAGCAGCGCGCAGAAAAGTCCCGCAGGCCCCGCGCCGACAACGACGGGGGAGACCGCCGGCGCGCCAATGGGCGCGGGCGGGGCATAGCGCCTGGGCGCGTAGGACTGCACATTTTTATTCTTGCAGCGCTTCAAGGCCGCCGTTTCGTTCTTGACCTCGACCGCGCAGGAGCAGACGAGCTTCACGCCCTCGCGCGCGTCGATCGAGCGGCGCAGGAGCTGCACGGAGGAAATTTCCGCCGCGCTCACGTGCAGCGCGCGCTCGCAGGCTGCGCGCAGATCCTTCTCGTCTGCACCCACAGGGAGCTTCAAATTGTCGATGCGAAGCATCTTGCGCCGCCTCCTTTTTCTCAGATGGCTCTCATTTTAGTATGGCGGGGCGCAAATCGCAAGGGAAATCGTGTGAATATCACAGAAACTTAAAATTTGCGCGCCGGAATTTAAGAAATTGCCAAATACCGTTCAAGAATTATACATAAATATCCCCTATGATAGCAGCATCGAAAGACAAGAGACCGCAAACACGGAACTCTTTCCACAGGAGGTCAGAACCATGTACGAAGACGAAAACAACCTGTATCATTACAGCTATCGCAAGGGGAATGAGTACGATCCCAACGTCCCCATCGACACAAAGAACTATGCCGACGAGCCGTCGGATCAGAACCGCGGCAGCGGCAGCGGCAAGAAGAAGGGCGCCGCCAAGATCGTCGCACTTGCGCTGGTGTGCGCGCTCGTCGGCGGGCTTGTCGGCGCGGGCGCAAGCAGCGCCGCCGCCAAGGTGAACCACACGAGCGTGCAGGTCAGCGACCGCGAGGTTGCGCAGGTGCAGACCGTCAAGGTGGACGGCAAGACGCAGATGACGATGCCGGAGGTCTATGCCTCGAACGTCAACAGCGTGGTGTCCATCAACGTTTCCGCCACGACCAACTACTTCGGCCAGACCGTGCAGACCGCCGCGAGCGGCACGGGCTTTTTCATCACGGAGGACGGCTACATTCTCACGAACCACCACGTCATCTCTGATGCGAGCAGCGTGAAGGTAACGCTCTACAACAGCGAAACGTATGACGCGACCGTCATCGGCAGCGATGAGGATTACGATATCGCCGTTCTCAAGATCGACGTGACGGGCGCAACGCCCGTGGTGCTGGGCGATTCGAGCAAGGTCGCCATCGGCGAATCCGTCGCCGCCGTGGGCAATCCCCTCGGCGAGCTGACGTTCTCGATGAGCGAGGGCATCGTCTCCTGCGTAAACCGCGCCATCAATGTTGACGGCACGCCGTTCAACATGATCCAGGTCGACTGCTCCATCAACCCCGGCAACTCCGGCGGCCCGCTCTTCAATAGCTACGGCGAGGTCATCGGCATTGTGTCGGCCAAGTATTCGAGCTACTCGAACACCACCGTAGAGGGCATCGGCTTTGCCATTCCCATCAACGACGTGGTCTCTCTCGTCAAGGACATCATGACCAACGGCTATGTGACCAACAAGGCCTACATGGGCATCACCCCGCAGACGATGACCGCGCAGATGGCGCAGCAGTATCGCTACGACGTGACGGAGGGCGTGTTCGTCTGCTCCGTTGACCCGGACAGCGCCGCCGCCAAGGCGGGGCTCAGACTGGGCGACGTCATCACGAAGATGGACGACAAGGACATCGCGTCCTATGAAGATCTCGTCGCGGCCAAGAAGAGCTACAGCGCGGGTGACACTGTGACGCTGACCGTGTACCGCGGCGGCGAAACGATCGAAGTCCCGCTCACCTTCGACGCCGTTCCCGAAACGGCAGAAACGAACAATTCCGACCAGAGCACCGACAACAGCTACAACGGCAACGGCGGTTACGGCAATGGCGGCAACGGCTACTACTCCAATCCCTGGGATTTCTTCAATAATTTCTTCGGCTACGGCGGCTGAGCGCCGCGAAGCAGCAAAAAGGCGGAACCTCTTTTAGAGGTTCCGCCTTTTTTTCTTTGTTCGCGGTTTTATTTGCTGCGCTTGAGCACCTCGCACACGAGCTCATAGACGCGCGCGGTGGAGGCGACGTTCAGCCGCTCGTTCACGGAGTGAACATCGTGCAGCTCCGGGCCCATGGAGACCGCGTCGAGACCGGGGATCTTTTCGATGAAGAGTCCGCACTCAAGGCCGCCGTGGGTGGCTTCGATCTTCCCGTCGCGGCCGGTGAGGTCGCGGTAGACCGCTTCGATCTCCTTGCGGAGGGCAGAATCGCGGTCGTACTGCCAGCCGGGATAGTTGCTGCGTTCGCCCACGGTGCCGCCGCCGAATTCGACGATGGCCTTCACGCGCTGGATAAGCATATCCTTCTGCGAGGCGATGCAGGAGCGGACGGAGAAGGAGCACTTCACGCCGTGCTCGCCCGTGCGCATCACACCGAGATTGAGAGAGGTCTGCACAAGGCCGGGGAAGTCGGCGCTCATCTCCTGCACACCCTGCGGCAGGGCAAGGAGCACGTGCAGCAGTCTCGACGTGTCCGCTGCGGAGAACGCGGCCGGAACGTCAGCCTTTTCGCACACGAGGGAAATGCCGCCATCGGTGACGGCGTACTCATTTTTGAGCGTCGCGTCGAATTCCTTGATGAATGCCTCGAACGCGGGCGCGTCGGCCGCGGAGAGCGCGACGAGCGCGTCGTTTCTCAGGCAGATGACGTTGTCGAACTGTCCGCCCGTGAGATCACTCACGCGCAGCGACGGGCAGCGCTCCATCGCGCTATAGAGCGTGCGCGCCATCAGGCAGTTGGCGTTGCCACGGCCCTGATTGATGTTCATGCCGGAGTGGCCGCCCTTGAGACCCGAGATCGTCACGCGGTAGCCGGTCATATCCGCCGCGCGCTCCTGCTTGAGTTCGAGCGTGCAGTCGAGGCGCACGCCGCCCGCACAGGACACGGTAAACACGCCCTCCTCCTCAGAGTCGAGGTTCAAAAGCTTTTTGCCCTTTAAGTCGGAACAGTCGAGCGCGAACGCGCCGTCCATGCCGACTTCCTCATCGACGGTAAAGACCGCCTCGATGGGGGGGTGGGCGAGCGTTTCATCGGACAAAATGGCGAGGATCATCGCAACGGCGATGCCGTTGTCGCCGCCAAGCGACGTCTTGTCCGCCCAGACCCATTCGCCGTCAGTGCGGACATCGAGCCCGTCGCGCGCCATGTCCTTGGTGCAGTCCTCGGTCTTGGCGCAGACCATGTCGATATGACCCTGCAAAATGACGGGCGCGGCGTTCTCGTAGCCCTTCGAGCCGTCCTTCCAGATGATAAGGTTGTTGCACGCTTCCTGACGGTACTTGAGGCCAAGCTCCTTGGCAAAGCCGACGCACAGGTCGCTGATTCTCTTCGTATTTCCGCTGCCGTGAGGAACGGAGCAGAGCTGTTCGAAATAGTAGAATACCTTTTCAGGTTTGATACCGGATAATGCAGCCATGATACCCTCCCATAGCGATTAGTTGATCTGCTTGCGGCGGCTTAAGTTCATCGTGCCGTCCTGCATGTCCTGAATGCTCTCAAGGCTCTTGCCCGTGCCCACTGCCACGCACTGGATGGCGTTCTCCGCGACCGTTGCATGGATACCGGTGCGCGCCGTGATAAGCTGGTCAAAGCCGCGCACCAGACTGCCGCCGCCGGTCATGACGATGCCGTTGTTGGAAATATCGGCGACCAGCTCGGGCGGGGTCTTTTCGAGCACCAGGTGGACTTCCTCCATGATGCGCTCGACGGGCTCTTCAAAGGCCTCGAGCATTTCGGCGGAGGAAACGGTGATCAGCTCCGGCAGCCCCGTAATGAGGCTTCTGCCCTTGACCTCCATGGTCATTTCCTCCTCGGGCGGGAAAACGCAGCCGATCTGCATCTTCATCTGCTCGGCCGTGCGCTCGCCGACGAGCAGGTTGTGCTTGCGGCGCATATACTTGATGACGGCCTCGTTGAACTGGTCGCCCGCGATCTTGATGGAGGACGACTCGACAACGCCGGAGAGGGAGATGACCGCGATGTCGGACGTACCGCCGCCGATGTCGATGATCATGTGGCCCTCGGGCTGGGTGATGTCGATGCCCGCGCCGATGGCGGCGGCGACAGGCTCTTCAATGAGGTAGACGCGGCGCGCGCCGGCCTGAATGCCCGCGTCGATGACCGCGCGCTCCTCGACCTCGGTGATGCCGGAGGGAACGCAGATGATGATGCGCGGCTTGAAGAGCTGGAAGCCGATGACCTTGTGCAAAAACTCCTTGATCATGCGCTCAGTGACCTCGTAATCGGAGATCACGCCCTCGCGCAGGGGGCGAATGGCGATGATGTTGCCGGGGGTGCGGCCGAGCATGGCCTGCGCGTCCGCGCCGACCTTCAGGAGCTTGCCGGTATTCTTGTCGAGCGCAACGACCGAGGGTTCGTTGAGCACAATGCCTTTATCCTTAATGTAGATCAGCACCGACGCGGTGCCAAGATCCATGCCGATATCCTTGGTGAAAGAAAACATAGCCTGTTACCTCTTATTTTCTGAAAACTAAACGAGCAAAGCTCATACTTTCCCATAATGGTTTCATTATAGCGGCTCGAAATAGAGTTTGCAATAGCATTGTGTACGATTTTCTGCACGGTATCAGGGAAAAATAAGGAAAAAGGGAGCTCAGCGCCGCAGACTTTCGCGTCCGCAGACGCGAAACGTCAGTCTTCGTCCGCGGAAGCCAGGGTCGCGCAGATGACGCTCTCCGCACCTGCTGCGCGTAAAACGCGCGCGGCTTCGCGCAGCGTAGCGCCCGTGGTGAGAATATCGTCGATGAGCAGAATGCGCGCGCCCTTGATCTTCTCCTCGTTCACGGCGGCATAAACGCCGGAGACGTTCTTCTGCCGCTCCTCGCGCGAGGAGAGCGAGGACTGCGCGGGGTTGTCCCTCGTCTTTTGCAAAAGCTCTGCGGGCGCGGTGTCCCAGTGGCGGCAGGTCTCGCGCGCAAGAAGGTACGACTGGTCGTAGCCGCGCTCCCGTCTGCGCTTTTTCGACACGGGAACAAACGTTACAAGATCGAACTGCCCGCCAAAATGCTCGGCCACGCTCTGCGCGAGAATGTCGCCAAAGCCCGTGCAGCGGCTCTGGCTTTCATGGAACTTGTAGGCAAGCAGCGCCTCGCGTACGGCGCCCTCGTACCGGAGCGGGGCGAGGCACGCGCCGATCTCCGCGCGCTCGTGAAATGGCGTTTTGCAGTAAGGGAGCGTTTTTTCACAATCGGAACACACGCCGCGCACGCCGACTTTTCCACAGAAGGCACAGTTCGGCGGGAAGAGCAGGGCGGCCAGCGAATCCAAAAGTCGCATTTACTCTCCCCCTTTCTTCATCTTCCATTTCAGGCCGCTGTAGCGGCGGCTGCGGCGGTCGTTTTCCGCCATTTTGTTGACGGCGGAATCGTCGCCGACGATGACGAGCAGCTCGCGCGCGCGGGTGATGGCGGTATAGAGCACGCCGCGCACCATCAGCGACGGCGCACACGGCGCGCCGACGAAGATGACGCCGCGGTATTCGCTGCCCTGCGCTTTATGTACGGTCATGGCGTAGGCCATGTCAAGCTCTGCGAGCATATCGGCGGTGTAGACGGCGGTGCGGTCGTCAAAGACGATCTCCAGCAGCTCGCCGCTCGGGTCGATCTTTGCGATGTGTCCCACGTCGCCGTTGAAGATGCCCGTGCCCGCCGTGCCATCCGCCTTCTGCCAGACAACGTCATAGTCGTTGCGCGTCTGCATGACGCGGTCGCCCTCGCGGAAGGTGAGCTCGCCGAAGCGGCGCTCCTGTTTGCCGGGTTTCGGCGGGTTCAGCGCCGCCTGCAAGGCAAAGTTCAGCGACCTTGTACCCGCGTCGCCGCGGCGGGTGGGCGTTAAGACCTGCAATTCCTCCGCGGGAATGCCCATCTTGTCGGGCAGCCGCGTTTTGCACAGCTCCACCACCGTTTCGACGAGCCGCACGCTGTCGCGCCGGGGGAGGAAGAAAAAGTCGTTCGTGGCGGTATTTTTGAGCTGCGGCGGCATGCCGGTGTTGACAAGGTGCGCGTTGCGCACGATCATCGACTGCCCGGCCTGACGGAAAATATCGCGCAGGGCGACGGTCGCAACGCGGCCGCTGCGAATAAGGTCGGAAAAAACGTTGCCCGCGCCCACGCTCGGCAGCTGGTCGGGGTCGCCGACCAGAACAAGGCGGCAGCCGGGACGCAGCGCCGCAAGCAGCGCGCGCATGAGGGCAAGGTCTACCATGGACGTCTCGTCCACGATGAGCGCGTCCGCCTCGAGGGGTTCCTTTTCCCCCTTGGTGAAGGTGACCTCGCCGGTCTGGTCGTTCCATGTCATGCCGAGCATACGGTGAATGGTCTGCGCCTCGCGGTCGCACAGCTCGCCCATGCGCTTGGCGGCGCGGCCCGTGGGCGCGGCAAGCAGGACGGAAAGTCCCATGCGCTCAAAGAGCGCGACGATGGCGCGCACGCTCGTCGTCTTGCCCGTGCCGGGGCCGCCGGTGAGCAGCAGCAGCTCTTCCTTCGCCGCAAGCTCGACGGCCTGACGCTGGAGCGGCGCGTACTGCACGCCCTGCTCGCGCTCGATCTCTGATATGACGCGCTCCACGCCGCGCAGCGCGTCGGGCTTGTCCGCAAGCATCGCTTCGATGCGCATGACGACATAGCTTTCGTTCTCCCAAGACGCACGAAGATAACAGGCCGTGACGTTCGCCACCGGCTCCTGCACGATGCGCTTGCGCTCGATGAGATCATCGAGGCTCTTTTCCGCGGCATCGACATCGCAGTCCAAAAGCTGGACGGTCGCGGCAAGGAGCTTTTCGCGCGGGAGAAAAACGTGCCCGCCCGCCTCGCGGTTGTGGGAAAGCTCGAAGGTTAGTCCTGCCTCGGTGCGCAGCGCATCGTCGCCGCCGAAGCCCATCGAGAGCGCGATCTCGTCGCAGACGGAAAAGTCCACGCCGAACGCGCTGTCGGAGAGGAGATAGGGGTTGCGCTCGAGCGCGGCCATCGCGTTTGCGCCGAAGCGCCGGTAGAGCGGCACGCTGAGCGCGGCGGGCAGGTCGTAATGGGCAAGAAACTCCATCACGCGCCGCAGCCCCATCTGCTCGTTGAAGGCATTTGAAATTTCCTGCGCGCGCTTGCTCGTCATGCCCTTGATGGCCGTGAGCTTCTCCGGCTCGGATTCGAGCACGCGCAGCGTCTCTTCGCCAAAGCGCGCGACGAGCTTTTCCGCCGTGGCGGGGCCGACGCCGCGCACCACGCCCGAGGCAAGGTAGTTTAAGATCTCCGTCTCGTTCGAGGGCAGATACCGCTCGACCTCGAGCGCGGAAAACTGCTCGCCGTACTGCGGGTGGGAGGAAAACGTGCCCGTCGCCGTCAGGTTTTCGCCGGGCGCGGCGCAGGGGACGCAGCCGACAAGCGTCAAAAGCTCGCCGTCGTCCGTCACAAGGCGCAGCACGGCATAGCCGTTTTCCTCATTCTGGAAAACGACGGACATGACCGTGCCGATGATCGTCGTTTCTTCTCCCATGTCTGCCTCCTCAAGTGAAAAAATCGGTCAAGTCCTCTTTTTTGCAGAGGTAGACCTCGTATTCGCTGCGGCACAAAAGCTCCGCCACGTTTCTCGGTTCTTCCGAAAGGCCGCAGTCCACGATCACAACGCGCGAAAAGCCGCCCTCTTCGTAGCGCGAGCGCAAAAGCGAGCGCACCGTGTATTCAAGCGCCCGCCCGTCCCCGCAGGCCTCGACGACCGCCGTGGCGGGCAGCGTATCGCGCCGCCGCGGATGCACGATAGCCGAGAGAAAAAGGAAGATGAGCGTCGTCAGTCCTATGGCGGCGAGCGCCGCCACAACGCCGTCCTGCAAAAGCCGCATTTCTCGATCACCTCGCGCCATTCTACGGCGCGGACGGGCAAAGGGTGCAAAGGATCAGAGCATTTTTTTAAGATACTGCCCCGTGTAGGACTGCTCGCATGCGGCGACCTCCTCGGGCGTGCCGGAAATGACGAGCGTACCGCCGCCGCTGCCCCCCTCGGGGCCGAGGTCGAGGAGGAAGTCCGCGCACTTGATGACGTCCAGATTGTGCTCGATGACGAGCACGGTGTTGCCCGCGTCGACAAGGCGCTGCAAAACCTCAAGGAGCTTTTTCACATCGTCCGTGTGAAGACCCGTGGTCGGCTCGTCGAGGATATAGATGGTGCGCCCTGTGGAGCGCTTAGAAAGCTCGGTCGCGAGCTTGACGCGCTGGGCTTCGCCGCCGGAGAGCGTCGTAGACGACTGGCCGAGGCGGATATAGCCGAGGCCGACCTCGCTGAGCGTGCGGAGCTTCGCTTCGAGCTTTGGAAGGTCGCGGAAGAATTCGAGTGCTTCCTCCACGGTCATTTCAAGCACGTCCGCGATGCTCTTGCCCTTGTAGTGCACCTCGAGCGTTTCGCGGTTGTAGCGCTTGCCCTTGCAGACCTCGCAGGGCACGTAAATATCGGGCAGGAAGTGCATCTCGATCTTGAGCTGACCGTCGCCCGAGCAGGCCTCGCAGCGGCCGCCGCGCACATTGAAGCTGAAGCGGCCCGCGCTGTAGCCGCGCGCCTTCGCGTTCGGCGTGGAGGCGAAGAGGTCGCGGATGTCGTTGAAGAGATTCGTGTAGGTCGCGGGGTTGGAGCGCGGCGTGCGCCCGATGGGACTCTGGTCGATGCAGATGACCTTGTCGAGGAACTCTTCGCCCTCGATGGCGCGGCATCTGCCCGGGTGCACCTTCATGCGGTTTAAGTCCGCGCCGAGCTTTTTATAGATGATCTCGTTGACGAGCGACGATTTGCCGCTGCCGGAAACGCCCGTGACGCAGGTGAAGGTTCCGAGCGGGATCGAGACGTCGAGATCTTTGAGGTTATTTTCCTGCGCGCCGCGCACGGTGAGGAAATTGCCGTTTCCTGTTCTGCGCGCCTTCGGCACTTCAATCTTTTTCTTTCCGCTCAAATACTGGCCGGTCAGGGAATTCGGGTTTGCCATGACCTCTGCCGGCGTACCGCAGGCCACGACCTGACCGCCGTGCGCGCCCGCGCCGGGGCCGATGTCGATGAGGTAGTCCGCCGCGCGCATCGTGTCCTCATCGTGCTCGACAACGATGAGCGTGTTGCCAAGGTCGCGCAGTCTCTTGAGCGTGGCGAGCAGCTTGTCGTTGTCGCGCTGGTGCAATCCGATGGACGGCTCGTCGAGGATATAGAGGACGCCCATCAGGCTCGAGCCGATCTGCGTCGCCAGACGGATGCGCTGCGCTTCGCCGCCGGAGAGCGTCGCGCTCGCGCGCGAGAGCGTCAGGTATTCGAGTCCTACCGAGCGCAGGAAGCCGAGGCGGTTTTTGATCTCCTTCAAAATGCGCTCGCCGATGCGCATCTGCTGCTCCGTGAGCGTCAGCTGATCCACAAAGTCGAGCGCGTCGACCACGGATTTTTCGCAATAGTCACTGATGCTAAGTCCGCCGACCGTGACAGCGAGGGATTCGCGGCGAAGGCGTTTACCGCCGCAGGTGGGGCAGGGACACTCGCTCATGCAGGACTCTAATTCCTCGCGCACACCGTCGCTCTGCGTTTCCTTATAGCGGCGCTCCAGGTTGGGGATCACGCCCTCAAAGGCCTGATACAAAACGCCCTTGCCGCGCGGCTGGTCGTACTGGAGCTCCAGCTTTTCCCCCTTTGTGCCGTAGAGAATGACGTCCATGACCTCTTTGGAGAGTTTTTCCACAGGATCGCGGAGGGAGAAGTGGTACTTTTTCGACAGCGCTTCAAAATACATGCGCGAGATGCCGTCGCCGCGGACGTTGTTCCAGCCCGAGGCGCAGATCGCGCCGTCGAGCAGGGAAACGCTCTTATTTGGGATGACGAGTTCGGGGTCTACCTTGAGCTGCGTACCGAGACCCGTGCACTCCGGGCACGCGCCGAAGGGGTTGTTGAACGAGAACATGCGCGGCGTCAGCTCCTCGATGGAAACGCCGCAGTCCTCGCAGGCGTAGTTCTGCGAGAAGAGGATGTCGCGGTCGTCGGGCAGGATATTCGCCAGAATGATGCCACCCGAGAGCGCCGCCGCGGTCTCGCAGGAGTCCGTCAGGCGGTGAACGACGTCGGGACGGAGGATGAGGCGGTCGATGACGACCTCGATGTTGTGTTTTTTGTTCTTCTCGAGGGAAATTTCCTCACTGAGGTCGTACATGTTCCCGTCGGCGCGGACGCGGACATAGCCCGAGCGGCGCGCGTCCTCGAAAATTTTCACATGCTCGCCCTTTTTCCCGCGAATGACCGGCGCCATGATCTGCACGCGCGTGCCCTCGCCCAGCGCCATGAGCTGGTCGATGATCTGGTCGATGGACTGCTGGCGGATCTCCTTGCCGCAGTTGGGACAGTGCGGCGTGCCGACGCGCGCCCACAAAAGGCGCAGATAGTCGTACACCTCCGTCACCGTGCCGACGGTGGAGCGGGGATTCTGCGAGGTGGTCTTCTGGTCGATGGAGATGGCAGGGGAGAGACCCTCGATATAGTCGACGTCGGGCTTTTCCTTCTGCCCGAGGAACATGCGCGCGTAGGAAGACAAGCTCTCCACATACCGGCGCTGGCCCTCGGCATAGATGGTGTCGAACGCGAGGGACGATTTTCCGCTGCCGGACAGGCCCGTGATGACGGTCAGCGCGTCGCGTGGAATTTCCACGTCGATGTTCTTGAGGTTATTCTCTCTTGCGCCTTTGACAAAAATCTTACTTGGCATGAATCGATAACTCCTGTTGCTCATTTTGCAGCTGCGAAATGAGCGTACTCTTCTGAATTTTTTATGTCAACCTCATTCGGCGATGAGATCCGCAAATTTCGCGCGCACGAGCGCGGCAAGGTCGTGGGGCGAAAGCTCGACCTGATAGCCGATCTTGCCCGCCGAGACGATCATTGTTTCAAGGTTTTCCGCCGAGGCGTCGATCACCGTAGGGAAAAGCTTTTTCATCCCAACGGGCGAGCAGCCGCCGTGGACATAGCCCGTGAGCGGCAGCAGCTCTTTCTGATGGATCATCTCAATGGACTTTTCGCCCACGGCCTTCGCGGCCTTCTTGAGGTCAAGATTTTCCGCGACCGGCACATCGAAAACGTAAAACTGCCCCTTCGCGCCGCGCGCGACGAGCGTTTTGAAAACGGCCGCGGGGTCAAAGCCCATGGACTGCGCCACCGTGACGCCGTCGACCGCCATGCCCTCTTCATGCGGGTAGGTGTGCGCGCTGTAGGCGATTTTCTTCTGCTCCAAAACGCGCATGACGTTGGTTTTCTCTTCTTTGTTTTTTGCCATTATGTCTCGCTTTCCTTTCGCAGCTCGATGATGCGGTCGCGCAGGATGGCGGCGTACTCGAATTCGAGCATTTTGCTTGCCTCCTGCATCTGCTTTTCGAGCTTTCTGATCTCCTCGTCCCGCTCGCGCTCGGAGAGCTTGCGCTTGCCGCGGCGGCGGGCGGAGGCTTCGTCCTTCTTCGAAATTTCGATGATCTCGCGCACGTCCTTGCGGATGGTCTGGGGGACGATGCCGTTTTCCTTGTTGTATGCGTCCTGGATCTCTCTTCTTCGCTCCGTCTCGTCCATGGCGCGGCGCATCGAAGGCGTGATGGTGTCGGCATAGAGCACGACAAGGCCGTCGGCGTTTCGCGCGGCGCGGCCGATGGTCTGGATAAGGCTCGTCTCGCTGCGAAGGAAGCCCTCTTTATCCGCGTCCAAAATCGCGACCATCGAGACCTCTGGAATGTCGAGACCTTCGCGCAGCAGGTTGATGCCGACGAGCACGTCGAATTCGCCGAGGCGCAGGCCGCGGATGAGCTCCATGCGCTCGATGGTCTCCACGTCCGCGTGCATATAGCGCACGCGGATGCCCGCGCCCGTCAGATACTGCGTGAGGTCTTCGGCCATTTTCTTTGTCAGCGTGGTGACGAGCACGCGCTCGTTGCGCGCCGCGCGCGCGTTGATCTCGCCGATGAGGTCGTCGATCTGATTTTCCACCGGCCGCACCTCGACCTTGGGATCGAGAAGCCCCGTCGGGCGAATGACCTGCTCGACGATCTGGCCCGCGCGCTCCTTTTCATAGTCACCGGGCGTCGCGGAAACGTAGATGCGCTGGTGGACGCGCTGCTCAAATTCGTCGAATTTGAGCGGGCGGTTGTCGAACGCGCAGGGCAGGCGGAAGCCGTATTCGACCAGACTCTCTTTTCTGGCGCGGTCGCCGTTGTACATCGCGCGCACCTGCGGCAGCGTGACGTGGGATTCATCCACAAAGAGCAGAAAATCCTTGGGGAAATAGTCGATGAGCGTCAGCGGCGGGGAGCCGACGGGGCGGCCGCTGATGACGCGGGAATAGTTCTCGATGCCCGTGCAGTAGCCAAGCTCGCGCAGCATCTCAATGTCGTAGCGCGTGCGCTGGCGGATGCGCTGGGCCTCGACGGCCTTGCCCTCGGCCAAAAACTGCGCCTCGCGCTCGTCAAGCTCCTTGTCGATCTCGACGATGGCGCGCTCCAATTTGTCCTTCGTTGTAACGTAATGCGAGGCAGGATAGATGGCGATGTGCTGGAGCGTGCGCGTCACCTGACCGTTCACGGGGTTGAATTCGCTGATCCGGTCGATCTCGTCGCCGAAGAATTCGACGCGGATGGCCTTGTCGCGGTAGTAGGCGGGGTAGAGCTCCACCGTGTCGCCGCGCACGCGGAAACGGTTGCGCTCGAAGGCGACATCGTTGCGCTCGTAGCGGATCTCGATGAGGCGCTTCAAAAGCTCGTCGCGCTCCATGGTCATACCGGGGCGCAGTGAGATCATGAGCTTTTCAAAATCCTCCGGCTCGCCGAGACCGTAGATGCAGGAAACGGAGGAGACGACGATCACATCGCGCCGCTCGAGCAGCGCGCAGGTGGCGGAAAGCCGCAGGCGGTCGATCTCTTCGTTCGTGGAAGCGTCCTTTGCAATGTAGGTATCCGTGTGGGGGATATAGGCCTCGGGCTGATAGTAGTCGTAGTAGGAGACAAAGTATTCCACCGCGTTTTCGGGGAAAAACTCCTTGAACTCCGCGCAAAGCTGCGCGGCGAGGGTCTTGTTGTGCGCCAGCACGAGCGTGGGACGCTGGACTTTTTCGATGACGCTTGCCATCGTGAAGGTCTTGCCCGAGCCGGTCACGCCGAGCAGCACCTGCTCATCGAGGCCCATCTTCACTCCCTGCGCGAGCTTTTCGATGGCCTGCGGCTGGTCGCCCGTGGGCTTGAAGGGCGCGTGCAGCTTAAATTCCATATCCGTTTCCCTCTCTTTCCGGCAGAAGCCCGTTGTGCCGCAGGGAGACAAAGTCGTCGTCCGCGACGATGATGTGGTCGGCAAGCTCGACGCCCACGGTGCGCAGCGCGTCGAAAACCGAGAGCGTGGTCGCATTGTCCGCAGGGGAGGGGAGCGCCACGCCGCTGGGGTGGTTGTGGGCGAGCAGCACGCTGCTCGCGCCGCACTTGAGCGCGTTTTCCACAATTTTTCGCATATTGAGCTGGACGCTGTCCGTGTCGCCCTCGGCGACCAAATGGCAGGCGAGGAGGCGGCCCTTCGCGTCGAGGCAGGCCTCGTAGAGCTTTTCCTCCCGCTCGCCGAAAAAGAGGTCCAAAAAGTATGCGCCCGCCTGTTCGGTATCGCTCAGCACTGTTTCGTGCGCGCCGGCGGAGGCGCGGATGCGGCGCATCAGCGGAAAGATGAGCGTGAGCAGCGTCGAGGCGTTCTCGCCGATGCCCTCGACCTCCTCAAGCGCCGCGCGATCGGCGGCAAACACCGCGTCGAGCGAGCCGAATTTTTGCATCAGGCGGTGCGCGATGGGATTGGTGTCCTGCCGCGGCACGGCGTAATAGAGGAGAAGCTCGAGCACCTCATGGTCGGCGAACGCATCGAGTCCGTGGGCGCGAAACTGCTCTTTTTTGCGTGAGCGATGTCCTTCGTGAACCGGCATGGCGGTTCCCCCTTCCGTGGCATTTTTGCCGCAAAACGCGGCAGTCTTCTCCTATTTTTGTCTTAATAGGTTATTTTATCACGGAGAGAAAAATCGTACAAGTGTTTTTTGCCCTTTCTTCCCGCAATGTGCCGTTTATCATTAAGTGCGAAAGAGCTACTAAGCTCCGACGCACTTATTTTTTTATGCAGAAACGGAGGCGAGACAATGAAATACGAGTGTTTGAAGCTCGAGGAGCGGCGGATTATCGAGGCTATGTACGCCGAGGGCGCAAAGCCGGACGAAATCGCAAAGCGCGTCGGCAAGTGTCGAGCGACTATTTACCGCGAGCTCGAGCGGGGCAAGACCGGCGAAACGGACTCTCGCTTTCGGCAAGGGTATAGCGCGGCGGTAGCGGAGGCTCGCGTCAATCGGTCGTACCGAAATAGAGGCCGTCGGAAAGCGGCTCAATAAAAAAGGAGGTTACTCATACCATGAACGAAAAAACACTCACGGCGGAACAATGCTCCAAGCTCTCGCTCTACATCCTTATGACGACCAAGACCCGCGAGGGTGAGGCGGCGACATGGGAAAAGCTCGCAGAGGAAAAGAAAGAGGACGGCTCCCCGAAATATATCCACGCCGCCGACAACGCGCAGTTTTGGAGAGAGCTCGACGCAGACCTCCGCGAAATACTGCGGGCTTTGGAGGCGTGAGCATGGACAACTTTCAGAGTATCACGGCGAGCCCGGAGGCGCTCGCGGCGTTCCTCGGCTCTATCCCGGCAATAGAAACGCCGTGGGACGAGGCTTTTCACCGGCTCTGTTGCTCCTCGTGCTCGGCGGCGGACTGCGACGATTGCCGCCGCTCGGAGCGGGATAACCCGCTTTGGTGGCTCGGCCTCCCGGCGGCGGAGGTAGAGAAATGAACAATCTCGAAAAATGGCTTATCTCCATAGAGCCGGAAAAGGTTATCGAGGAAATCCAAAAGAGAGCTTGCTCGGAGTGTCCGGCGGCGGAATACTGCAAAAACTCGCCGTTGAACTTTTGCACGGAAGTTCTCTATGCGTGGGCGAAAGAGGAGGCGCTATAAATGGACATGGATTTAGAGCAAAAGGCCATTATGCGGCTCCGCGAGGCGGCGGACACGTCCGAACGCTTTTACAAAGCCCCGCTCATTGTGACAACCAGCGGCGGAAAAGATAGCTCCGTTTGCGTGGCGCTCGCAGAAAAGGCCGGTATCGACTTCGAGGTTATGCACAATCACACGACCGTAGACGCGCCGGAGACGGTCTATTTCATCCGCCACGAGTTTAAGCGGCTCGAGGAGAAAGGCGTAAAATGCACGGTCAACTATCCGCACTACAAGGGCGAGCGGGTGACTATGTGGAGCCTCATTCCGCAAAAGCTCATGCCTCCGACGCGACTCGTCCGCTATTGTTGCTCCATTCTCAAAGAGCGCGGCGGTCAAGGCCGCTACATAACGACGGGCGTTCGTTGGGCTGAAAGCGCCGCGAGAAAGAAAAACCGGGGCATTTTCGAGAACGGACACTCTAACCCGGAGAAAAGAGTCATTCTCAACAACGACAACGACGACCGGCGGCGACTCTTTGAAACGTGCATGAGACAGCACAAAGCCGTATGCAATCCCATTATTGATTGGTCGGACGCGGACGTATGGGACTATATCGAGTCCGAAAAAATCCCGGTCAATCCGCTTTACGAGTGCGGCTTTTCCCGTGTCGGGTGCGTCGGGTGTCCTATGGCGGGTACGCAAGGCAGACAAAAGGAGTTTAGCCGCTATCCGAAATACCAAGACGCATATATCCGCGCTTTCGACAAGATGCTCGAGGAGCGGAAACGCCGAGGAAAAATGCAAGGCACATGGAGAGCGGGAACGACAGGCCGCGACATTTTCCATTGGTGGATGGAGGACGGGGTGCTCCCCGGACAAATGGAGTTCGACGACCTCTTATTAGAGGAGGACGAGGAATGGTAGGCGCTGACTTTACCCGCACTTGCGAGGGGTGCGAGCACGTCGTAGCGGAGCCGTGGTCGAAAGACACGCTCTCCTATCGGTGCTTTGCTCCCGGCAGATGCAAGGGGCGTGTCGTCGGCGTGAAACGCTTTGACCCGTATATCCCGGCATGGTGTCCCAAATTATCGAAAAATGGAGGAGTGAAACAATGAGCGAAACGAGTTCGAGAGTCCGGCTTATGGCAAACTTGCAAGCCGCCGTCGCGGAGGCCGTCTCCGGCACAATGGAGGAGCGCGGGCGCGGCTTCGCCTCTGACCGCGAGGCATGGGCGGAGTTAAAAGAGTGCATCGAGCGCACAAAGCAGATGCACACCGACATTGAGAAAGTCCACAAGGAAATGTGGAGCGCGGTCAAGGACAGGAACGAGGACGCTTTCGCCGCGCTCTCGCAGGAGTTCGAGCGGAGCTCCCGTATTCTCGCCGAGGAGTGGGCGCAAACGTCCGCCCTCGCAAAAATCGCCGTTATCAGCGAGTCGAACGATTGAGGAGGTCGCACAAATGAAAAAGCTCTATTCTAAGAAGCTCGGCGGCGAGGCGTTCGCCCTCGACGCGGTGCAACTGGACATTCTGAAAAAGGCCGGTTATACCGTGCCGAGCCCCGAGGAGGTTATCGCAGACGCGGCGGCGGTCAAAATCAAGCCGCCGGAGAGTGCTCGGGCGTATGTCGTCTTTGATTTCAAGACCGGCGCTTTCGCCGTCCGCACTCGGACGCAGACACTCACCGATAACGAGGTCGGCGGCTTCGTCGGCGAGGTCGTCTCGGCGGCTATCTTGAGTAATTTCGTCGAGCGGGCAGACCCGGACAGGTCGAAAGGAGCGGCTCCGGCGGCTTCGGCGACGGCCTCTCCCCTCGTGAATATGCTCCGAGCCGCTTTCCTCCGGGCGGCGAGCGATAAAGCTCCGGCGGCGGACAAGCCCACGGAGGCGGCAGATACGCCGGAGGTCGTCGAATGATTAAGCTCGGCGACTGCATCACGGTAAAGCCCGCGACGTTCGACGTTCCGGGCAAGGACGGCAAGCCGAAAGCAATCCCCGGGACCGTCGTCTACGTTCATCCCGCCGGGCGATATTGTGTCCTCGAGTTTGACGTAGGTAGACGCGAGCCCGTGACTATCCGAGAGAGCTTTCAGCTTATCGACGGGAGGGTAGCAGAATGAAGCACGAGCAATCAGCACCGGCGGGATACCACCCGCGCTTTGCCGGGACGATGAAATTATACCTCGTCCGTCATAAGGAATACGGCGAGCTCACCGTAAACGGCGTGAACAAATACGAGGCCGTACACGCCGCCGCCCGCAAGTGGGGCGTTCGGTGGACGGCAATCGCCCGGGAGTGCGAGTATATCGTGCTCGCCGAGGATACGCCGGAGGGCGGCAGACCATGACGAGGCAGGAGCGGCGGAAACGTCGCAGACAGCGCCGCCGCCGGATGCAAGCCGGTATCCTCCTCTCGCTCGTCCTCGTGCTGGGGCTTATTATCGCACTCCGGGCGGGCAAGGAGCGGGAGACGCTCGAGCAGGAAATCCCGCTCGCGGCGGAACGGCAAACGCTGGCATACATAGCCCCGGCTCCGGCCTTGCCGGATACGGCGGCGGAGGAAACGCCGGAGGAGCCAGAGGAGCCGCCGGTAGAGCCGGAGCCCGAGAACAGATACGCGGAGCTCCATTTCAGCGACGAGGACGTTTATATCCTTGCTTGCCTCGTCTACCACGAGGCGCGCGGCGAGAGCTTCGAGGGACAAGTCGCCGTCGTCGAGGTCGTTCTAAACCGTATGCTCTCCGACTATTTCCCGGATACGGTCGAGGAGGTCGTATTTCAGAAATACGGCGACGTATGGCAATTCTCCCCCGCTCCGTACCTCTACTCGGCGGAGCCGGACAAGGAACAATATCTCGCGGTGCATACCGCCATAGAGGAGCGGGAGCACATTCTTTCAGAGGATACGGTCTATTTTTCGACCGCGCCTTATAACGAGAGCGTCGATATGATTATCGGCAATCACTATTTCTGTAAAATCTTTTGAACGGAGGAAAAGACGATGCAACTCATTACCACAAGGAACAAGGAAATCTCTTTCGCGGAACTCAAAAAGGCCATTTCGAGCGGGAACGGCCTCGAGCTTATCCGCCCGGGCGACAAGTTCGCTATCGAGCTCAAAAACGGCGAGCTCGTCAATGCCGTTTGCGGCGGCTACGTCAACGAGAAGCGCGCCCGCTTCGTCCTTGAGGACTGCCTCGCGGATAAGCGGCGCATGAACGACACGCCGACCAACAAGGGAGGATACCTCAAGAGCGAGGGGCGGCGACACGTCCTCGAGGATATTCTCCCGCTTTTCCCGGACGAGCTCGCGGAGGCGTTCGAGCCTCGTTTCATGTCCGAGGAAATCGACGGAGAACGTCACGAGTACGCGGATACTCTGTGGATACCATCCGCGACCGACGTTTTCGGCGCGGGTGATTGGTGGAACGAGGAGCCGGACAGCTTTCAACTTGAGATTTTCAAGCGTGAGCGTGACCGCGTGAAAGAGCACGTCGGAGATGGGACGTGGTTTTGGTGGCTCCGTTCTCCGCGTGCGAGCTACTCCAACTCTTTCGTGCGTGTGTACGCCGACGGGACAGTCAACTACTACTCCGCGCTCTCGTCCCTCGGCTTCGCGCCCGGCTTTGACCTGTAAAATTCGGAATTAAAAAGCTCCCCGGCTCAATGCCGGGGAGCAAGACACAAGGAGGCTCATACCATGAAAAAAATATCGGAAATGACTCCCGGCGAGGCTCTCACGGAGCAGGCGCTCGCGGTATTCAAACGCAGACTCGAGCAAGCGAGAAAAAAGGCCGTCGAAAGCGCCGCCGCCACAAAAGCGGTATTCGATGCTCTCGAGGATATGTGCATCGACCCGGGTGAAATCCCGTCGGCGGCGGAAAACGCCGAAAATCTCGAGGAGGCTATTTGCTGTTTCATCGACTACGGCGAATATTCCGTATCCGGCATTATGCGGGAAGTTCGCGCGGCCTATAAGGAGGCCGAGGAATGATACGCCGCCGGAAATCCAACCTCCCGAAATGGCGGTACGAGTTCGATTGCCGGAAATGCGACAACATTCGAGAGGTACACGACCCGCGCAAGGGCAGAGACGGCGATTACTGTATCCCGTGTATAGAGCTTGCCCTCCCAGCCGCCGTCCGAGCCCGATACACGCAGACGAAAAAGAGCGCGTCCTCCGTTGCGAGTGCTTTACACCTATCCCGGAGGACGAGGAGGGCAAAAATGAACTTTCCGAAATTATATGAGTGCGACCCGCAGAAAAATACCGAGTGCAACAAGCGGAATTGTGGAAATCCGTGTATGCACACTACGCGAAAAGAGTTCGCTCGGGAGCCGTCAGAGAGAATGAGTATCGAGAGAGCATTTGAAATCCTCGACCCGACACACCGGGAACGTTACGAAAGCCTCGAGCCGGTAAACGAGGCTTGCCGAATGGGGCGAGCGGCTCTTTTTCTACAAATGAAAGAGAGCCCGTACCCGGACGGAGACGAGGGCGTTTTAGCTTGCCCGAACTGCGGGAGCGGAGAATATCTCCACAATGAGGACGGAAACCGAAACCGCTTTTGCGGTCAATGCGGTAAGGCTATCGCATGGAACGAGGAGGCGGACAAATGAGTGAGCTACTCGGGAAAGTCGTCGTCGTAACTCAAATGAAAAAAATCCCGACGGCGTGTGCGTATTGCAAATATTACGAAAGCATGGGCGGAAATAGAGGACGCGGTAGCGACGGCGTTTGCACGGCTCGCGGGACGCTTTACGCGACGCGGGGTATCAGAGTGTCGAAAGAGCGCCTCGATAATTGCCCGCTCCGCATAATTACGGGAGGCAGAGAATGAGACGCAAAAAGAAAAGCCGCCTCGCGGCGGCGGAGTTCCTCGCCGTGCTTATCGTGACGGCGGTCGTTTTCACAAAGGGCTTGAGCGCGGCGCTCGCGTGGCGAGGCTATAAGGCCGTCGGCGGCGAGTTCATGCTCTTGCTCCTACCTATTATATATTATGAGGCAAAGCGGATTATCCTCGATTTCGTGGCGGACTTCGTAGAACTTTACCACCGCGCGGAGGATTGACAATGCAGGACAGAAAAAGAGAAACCGCCGACGCTTTGCAGAACGTCGGCGGGGACTCGTCCCGGAAAAGACGAGCGATTACTCATACCTTTATTATTATAGCACTCTCCGGGACGGTATGCAAGGGAAAAAATCGAGCGCAAAGCGCGTTTTTACGGGCTCGTATGGAATATTAACAAACCGACCATAGACGAGCTCCCGTCGGAGGGTATCACATGAAAACAGTTTACAGAGAGAAACGCTATTATTGCGGCGAGTATCTCGACGTATATATCTACCCGACCTATCGACAAGGCCGGAGCAGGGGCAAGCGGAGCAAGCCGACCTCCGCCGCTCAAGCGAAACTCAATCAGCGGCATAGAGAGGAAAAGCTCGTCCGTCTCCTCCACGCGAACTTTACGCCGGACGACCTCGAAATCCATTTGACCTATCAGAAACAGCCGGAGAGCCCGGAGGAGGCGCAACGACTTTTACGGAATTATATCCGCCGGGTGCAGAGAGCGCGGAAAAAGCAAGGACTCCCGCCGCTCAAGTACATAGCCGTTACGGAAAAGGGCTCCAAGAATGGGCGCTATCATCATCACGTCACGCTATCCGGCGGAATGGATAGAGACGAGCTCGAAAAGCTATGGGGACTCGGGTACGCGAACTCCCGCCGCTTGCAGTTCACAGAGAGCGGCCTCGCCGGGCTCGGTCATTACATCGTCAAGAGCCCGCTTTACACTCGGGCATGGAACGCCTCGAAAAATCTTATCGACCCGGAGCCGAAAACACGGGACGGGCGTATCTCCGGCAGACGCGCCGAGGAGCTCGCCCGGGACACGACCAACAACGCAGAGTATGAAAAGCTCTATCCGGGCTATTTCCTCGCGGATGCTGGCGCATGGCACAACGACGTAAACGGAGGAAAGTATATCGTCGCCCGCTTTTACCGGCGGGACGGTGTATTTATAAAACCGAAACGGAGGAAACGAAAATGACAGTAAACGAGTTTGCAAAGGAAGTCCACGAAAACGCGGTCGCGCATGGATGGTGGGAGACGGCTCGGAGCTTTCCCGAGGTCGCCGCACTCATTCATTCGGAAGTGTCGGAGGCGCTCGAGGAGTGGCGCGACGGCAATCCGGCTATTTACGGGTGCTGTGGTATCCCGGGCGCGGTGTGCGAGTTCGAGGGCGCTTGCGACAAGGACGAGAAAACCGGCACTTGTAAGCCGGAGGGAGTCGCCGTCGAGCTTTGCGACGCGATTATCCGCATCCTCGATTACCTCGCCTATATGGGCGTGGACGTTGAGGCCGTGCTCATGGCAAAACATGAGTACAACAAGGGACGCGAATACCGCCACGGAGGGAAACGCGCCTAAACCACGATAACGCACGAGGAGGGCGAGCTAATGATTAACTATTTCGAGGCGGCGGAGAAAACTCTCCGCGCTCGCGGATTGCTCGAGATGGCTTTAGGCAATCTCGAGCGGAAAAAGGAGCGCATTTTACGATACGGCGCGCCGTCGGAGTATCCGTCGGCGGATATGTCCAAACCGTACACGGGTGCGAAATCTGTAAACGACGCGCTCGCGGACTGCCTCGAGCTCGCCGAGGTTATGCGGGAAATCCAAGTTACCCGGGATAAGGTCGAGGAAATCGACGACGTGCTCGCGCAGATGGACGAGGACGACGCGCGTATCCTCCGGCTTTGGTACATCGAGCGCAAGAGCAAGGACGAAATCACGGAGGCCGTATGCTATTCGTCCACGTCGAGCCTCTACGACCTCCGTAACAAGGCGCTCGTGCGCTTCGCTCTCCTCTACTTCGGCGCGGGAGCTATGCCGTCTATGTGAGGCGTTTTCTAACTTATTCTCATGTATCGAAAAAAATCCGTATGGAAACTTGCATTTTCCCCGTGCTATCATTGAGGCGTAAAGAGAGGTCGAGGGAAAACCTCGCCGCCGTGCGCCCTACATGGTCGAGCCCTTGCGCTTATGCGTGAGGACGCTTGAGGCCGTGCGGGGCGTTCTCTTTACCCATTCGGAGGCGGAGAGCATGAGAGAGTTTGCAAAAGCGTTTTACGAGTCTCCGGCATGGAGACGCACACGAGCGTATATTCTCAAGCGCGACGCGGGGCTATGCGTCCATTGTGGCGAGCCCGGCGTTATCGTGCATCACAAGATAGAGCTCACGCCGAGGAACATCGACGACCCGGCAATCGCGCTCGGCGAGGATAACCTCGAGACAGTTTGCCGGACGTGTCACGCATTGATACACGAGGGAACGCCGCCGCTTGCCGACGGACTCGCTTTCGATGCAGACGGAAATATTATCACAGCGCCACATACCCCCCGGGGTGCGCCGAAATAGATACCCGGTAAGTAACCGCGCCTCAATCCTCGGAAGAACTGACCCGGGCGCGCACATGAGGGGGGGTAAAACCGGGGCGGAGGGAGGTTTACTCATTATATGGCGACAAATAAAAAAAGCTACGACGAGCTCTCGGTTTCTGAAAAAATCGAGGCGAAAAAGAAGAAAATTAAACGGCTTTTCCGAGAAATGCCTCCCGAAAAGCGGCAGTTTGCCGAGGGGCTTATCAATCAATTTGCCGTGACCTCCGTCACATTGGAACGCCTCGCCGACGAAATCAACAACGGCGATTTGATAGAGGATTTCGTGCAGGGGGCGCAAAAGCTCCGCCGGGAGTCTCCGGCTCTCCGTGCCTACAACACGACGATTAAATCCTTTTCCGCTCTCACAAACCAACTCGTCGCGTTGCTCCCGGAGAAAGAAAAGAAATCGGCGGGTGACGAGCTTATGAGCTTTATCACAAAGCCCGCCGCCCGGTCGGGCAAGTAGTGAACTACGTCCGGGAATATTGGGAGCGGATTTCCTCCGGCGAAATCGTCACGAGCAAACGAGTAAAGGCCGTGTACGGTCGCCTCGTGGCGGAAATGGACGCGGCGGACGAGAGCTCGCCGTATTACTTCGACGAGGCCGTCGGCGAAAGGCCGATTACATTCGTCGAGCGGTTTTGCAAGCAGTCTCAAGGGACGCTCGGCGAGTCTCTGACGCTCGAGCTTTTCCAAAAAGCATTTATACAACTCCTTTTCGGGTGGCTCGAGAGGGCGACGGGATACCGGCGCTTTCGAGAGACACTCTTTCTTGTAGGGCGAAAGAACGGCAAGAGTACGCTCCTCGCGGCTCTCGCGCTCTATATGCTCGTCGCAGACTACGAGGGCGCGGCGGAGATTTACTCCGTAGCGACCAAGAAAGACCAAGCAAAAAAGACGCTCACAGAGGCCGTGAACATGGTGAAGCAGAGCCCCGAGCTCTCCGCCATTCTCAAAAAGCGCCGCAACGACATTTACTTTCCGGCGACGGCCTCCAAGTTCGAGGCGTTGGCCTCGGACTCGAATACCCTCGACGGCCTCAACTCTCACGCCGTCATTATCGACGAGCTCCACGCTATCCGCGACCGCAATCTCTACGAGGTTATGAAACAATCGACCTCGAGCCGCCGACAGCCGCTTGTGATTATGATTACCACGTCCGGCACGGTGCGCGAGTCTGTTTTCGATAACCTTTACGGCTACGCTTGCGAGGTCGCCGACGGACAGACGACCGACGAGCGTTTCCTCCCCGTCCTCTACGAGCTCGACAAGCGCGAGGAGTGGACAGACCCGACGGCATGGATAAAGGCAAATCCCGGCCTCGGGACGATAAAGCAATATACCACGCTCGCCGACTTCGTAGAGCGAGCAAAGAAAAATCCCGAGGACTTGCCCGGCGTTCTCTGCAAGGACTTTAACGTAAAGGCGACCGGCGCGGCCTCGTGGCTCTCCTATGAGGACGCAGTAAACGAGGCGACATTCAAGCCGGAGGAGGTATATAACACCTACGCTATCGGCGGGTGCGACCTCTCCGCGACGACCGACCTAACGTGCGCGACGCTGATTATCCGGCGCTCGTCCGACGATGAAATCGTGTACGTTTTTCAGCACTATTTCCTCCCTCAAAAGAAAATCGACCAGCTCGACGAGCACAACACGCAAGAAGCGCCCTATAAGATTTGGGCGGAGCGGGGGCTCGTCACGATATGCGAGGGTACTCGCGTCGATTATTCGGCGGTGACGGCGTGGTACTGCCAAATGCGGGACGAGCTCAAGATAGACGCTTTCAAAATCGGCTACGACCGCGCTCTCGCCGGTTATTGGGTGGACGAAATGAAAGCGAACGGCTTTGAAATGTGCGCCGTTGCACAGGGGCCTTTTACATGGTCGCAACCTATGAGGGAGCTCGGCGCGGCGCTCGCCGATAAGAAAGTCAATTACAACAAAAATCCCGTTTTGCTATGGTGCTTGACGAACACAGGAGTTAAAAAAAGCGGCGTGAACAACATTCAGCCCGTCAAGATTTCCGAAAAGCGCCGTATCGACGGCATGGTATCCCTCCTCAATGCGTGGGTTATCTATGTGCGGGAATACGAGGACTATATGTATTTAGTGGGGTGAAAAAATGGCAAAGAGAGGGCTCTTTCAATCTATTTTCGGGGGCAAGAGCGAGAAAAATAAAGATTTCCACGCATACAAGCTCTTGAGCTCGTGGGAGTCTACTTTCGTACCGTATTCCGGGAATATGTGGGATATTAACACGGTACGCTCCGCCGTGGACGCTTTCGCCCGCCGAGCCTCGACCGCACAGCCGCGCCACGTCCGGCAGTCGGCAGAGACGACGGTCGCGGTAAACGACTATATCGACCGCATTTTGCAATTCCGGCCTAATCCGTACATGACGGCGGCGGACTTCTATTACAAGCTCGCCGCGCAGTACAAGGTATATAACAACGCGATAGCGTACCCGGTTTTTGATGAAACAGGCCGTTTGACGGCGGTCTACCCTATCAACGCACAGTATTTCGAGCTCCTCGAGTACATGGGTACGCTCTATTGCCGGTTTACCTTTGCGACGGGTGCAACGTACATTTGCGAATATTCCCGGATTATCCACGTCCGGCGGCATTTCCTCGAGCACGATATTTTCGGCGACGGAAACAAGCCGCTCGATACCGCACTCAAGACAGCGAATACGCTCAATCAGAGCATGAGCAAGTTTGCCGAGCTCGTCGCGGTTATCCGGGGTATTTTGAAAGTCTCGAACGCCGTCAAGACGGAGGACTTAAACCGCCGCCGAGACGACTTTATCCGGGACAACCTCCGTATGGAGAACAACGGAGCGGGCGTTATCGTCACGGACGCGAAATACGACTATACGCCTATCACAGACAAGACGACTCCTATCCCGGCGACACAACTCGCATACGTCAAAGAGGAGATTTACGACTATCTCGGCGTGTCGAAAGAAATCGTCGAGAATACCGCGACTCCGCAACAGGAACAGGCTTTTTATAGCGGCGAAATCGCCCCGTTTTTCCGCCGCCTCTCGCAAGCGTTCTCGAATGTGCTCTTTACCGAGCGGGAGTTCGGGTACGGAAACCGTATCGTCTTTTCCGCGAACTCCGTCCAGTTTGCGACGCTCCCGGAAAAGGTCACGGCGGCAAAGTTCTTGACGGAAATCGGCGCGGCGACGCTCGACCAAATCTTGACTATGTTCGATATGCCGACCATCGGCGGCGAGGAGGGCGCGCGCCGCGTCCAAACGCTGAACATGGTAAACGCAAAGCTCGCAGACAAATACCAGACCGGCGGAAATACGCCGCCGGACGACACTACGCCGCCCGGGGAGCCAACCGGCGGGAAAGAGGAGGGTTAGGCTATGGCTATCAAACAGGGGCGCGAGTATCGCGCTTTGCAGGACTTTAGCCTCGTTCCGAGGGACGAGGGCTCGAAAGAATACCGGGTACGCGGTACGGCTATCGTATTCAATTCGCCTACGGTGCTATGGGAGTGCGACGGCGTGGAATACAAGGAAATTATCGACCGTCACGCTTTCGACGAGTGCGATATGTCCGACGTGATTTTCAACTACAACCACGGCGGAAAGGTCGTCGCTCGCCTCCGAAACAAAACGCTCGCGCTCAACATCGACGAGCGCGGCGTAAACATCGACGCAGACCTCGGCGGAACAACTGCCGGGCGCGAGCTTTACGAGGAAATCGACGGCGGGTACGTCGATAAAATGTCCTTTTCTTTCACGGTGCGCGAGGCATCCTATGACTCCGTTACCCATACCCGCACTATCACAAAGGTCAAAAAGCTATACGACGTGTCGGCGGTGGACATTCCCGCCTATAATGACACGTCTATTTCGGCTCGGAGCTTTTTCGAGGAGGAGCACTCGAGGGAGCTTGCGGCTTTGGAGCAAGCCCGGAGGCGGAAGAAACTCGTAGCTTTGACATACTAACCGACCACACAACAACTATCATTTTTTGGAGGTAAATTATGAACATCGAAAAGAGACGCGCAGAAATCGCCGCCCGCAAAGCTGAAATCCGTAAGCTCATTGAGGGCGACAGCGAGAACAAGCTCAACATGGACGACCTCGAGAAAGAGCTCCGCGAGCTCAACGAGGAGGACGAGAAGCTCGAAAAGAGACAGGCTATCGAGCGTATGCTCAACGGTGGCGCGGCTCCGGCCTCTCCCGCTGGCCTCTCTAATCCCGTCGCTCGCTCCGCAAATCAGCCCGCGCCGGAGAGCACCGAAAAACTCTATCGCTCCGCATGGCTCAAGACCTTGCAGGGTAAGCCGCTGACCGACGACGAAAAGCGCGCATACTCTACGGCGGCAAACTCCGGCCTCCCCATTATCCCGGAGACGACCGCAAATCAGATCATCAAGAAAATGTACGAGGTCGCGCCGATTTTGCAGAGATGCAAGATTTTCCACGTCCCCGGCAATTTCAAGTTCGCTATCGAGGGTACGAACGACGAGGCCGCGCTTCACACCGAAAACGCCGCCATTACCGCCGCGAGCGACTCCCTCGGCTCCGTCTCTCTGACCGGCTACGAAATCGTGAAGCTCGTAAAAGCCTCCCGCGCTTGCTCCGAGATGGCGCTTTCCGCGTTCGAGAGCTATATCGTCGAGGTTATCGCCGAGGCCGTCGCCCGCCGCATTGAAAAGTACATTTTCACCGGCACGGGTACAAATCAGCCCGGCGGCGTTAAGACTGCCGGTAAGGGCGCGAGCGGCGCGTACGCCGACGGCACCGACCAGATTACCGTAGGTAAGACGGCCTCTCTCACCGAGGAGAACGTTATCGCGCTCTACGGCTTGCTCGGCGACGGTTACGAGCGTAACGCCGTTTGGTGCATGAACAAGGCGACGTTCTTCTCTGACTTCTTCCCGCTGATGAACAAGAGCAAGAACAACGTTATCGAGTTCGCAAATGGCAAGTATTACATCATGGGCGCGGAGGTCTACTTTACCGGCTCTCTCGCCGCACATGAGGCGTATCTCGGCGACTTCTCCTATATCATCGGCAACTATTCGCAGGATATTACCGTCGTCCGCTCCGAGCACTCCGGCCTTGCTACGAACAGCATCGACTATCTCGGCGCTTGCGTGTTCGACTCCAAGCCGGTCGCGGGCTTCGGTGCGTTCGTGCATCTCGCAAAGGCGGCGGCTTAATAGGAGGGCTCGAGTATGGCAGTCGGTGACGAATATCTCGCCTCCGTCCGCCATAGCGTGAGACTTTCCTCCACCGTCCACGACGGGGAATTGACCGACCTCATTAACGCCGCTCGAGCCGACCTTGTGATCGGCGGCGTTCTTGAGGCAAAAGCGAACGACGAAACCGACCCGCTTATCAAAAAGGCGGTGACGACCTACGTCAAGGCGGAGTTTGGGCTCGACAACGAGGACGCGGACAGGCTCCGCGCCTCGTATAAAGAGCAGAGAAACGGCCTCTCGCTATCGGACTCCTATATCGCGGCGGAGGGGGGATAGCTCATGTACTGGCGCGACGTTGTGACGCTCAAAGCCGTTACGGAGGGGCGCGACGCGGACGGTTTTCCGAAAGAGACAATCACGGAGACGACCGTTTTCGCCGACGTGTCCTCTACAAAGCGGAGCGAGTTCTACGCCGCCCGACAAGCGGGTATCTCGCTCGCGCTGACGGTAAAGCTCCGCGCCGCTGACTATGACGGTCAAGAGCGGCTCTCCTATGAGGGCAAAGAGTACAAGGTCGAGCGCGCATACACGGAGGCGCGGGAATACTACGAGCTTAATTGCTCCGAGTTTAGGGAGGCGAGCGAATGAACGTAAACGCTCTTTTAGTGGGTACGCTCGATAGCCTCCTCCCTACCGCTGACAGCGTGTATAAGGGCGCGGCGACCGAGTATATCGTTTTCAACTATACCGAGCTCCCGGCGGACTTCGCAGACGACGACGCGGCACATTACCGCTATCTCGTGCAAGTCCACCTATACGCGCCGCTCGAGAAGAATACCCGCACATACCGGCGGGAAATCTCTCGGCGGCTCGTGGCGGCGGGCTTTACCCGCCCGACGGTGACTCCGGCCTCCGATAAAAACGGACAGCATTACGCCTTTGAGTGTGAAATCGCGGGAGGCGTTGACGATGGCTAATCTATCCACGAGCGGGCTCGAGGAGCTCGTCGGCGGCTTCGACGCTATCGCAGAACTCCCGGACGAGGTAGTCCTCGAAATGCTCGTCGCGGAGGCGGAAGTTATCGCCCCGGCGCAGGAGGCCGAGGCGCGCGCTATGCTCTCCGGCGAGTACAGCACCGGCGAGACAGCGCAAAGCATTTCCTACGATAAAAAGCTCAAGAAAACAGCGGACGGGCGAGCAATCTACGTTTACCCGAAAGGCACTCGGCGACACGGCAACAAGCGCCGCGCCGCCGAGGTCGCTTTCGTGGACGAGTTCGGAAAACACGGACAGCCCGCCCGCCCATTCATCCAAACAGCAAACGAGAAAGCGGCAGACCGGGCAATCGACGCGGCGGCTCGAGTGTACGACGACTTTCTCAAATCGAAAAACTTTTAGGAGGTTTTATTATGGCACAGTTTGGCGCAAAGCGACCTATCTTCGCCCCGACGAAAACCACGCCGGACAATGCACTCCCGACCTACGACTACGAGAAAGTCGTAACCGTGGGTAAGCTCGTTAAGGCCGACCTCACCGTTACGAACGCCTCCGGCGAGCTCTACGCCGACGACGCGCTCGCCGAAAAGGTCGATATGTTCGCCTCCGGCTCTCTTGCGCTGGAAACGGACGACAAGACGGACGAGGTACACGCCGCTATTCACGGCGCAACCAAGGATACGCAGTCGAGCGAGGTCACGGACTCCGACGGAGACGTAGCTCCTCGCGGTGGCCTTTGCTATTACAAGGTCATTATTCGCGGCGGAGTCCGCTATTTCAAGGGCGTGTTTCATCCGCTTGTCAAGGCTATTCTCGGCAACGACAGCGCGGCGACAAAGGGCTCCTCTATCACGTTCGGCACGAGCGCGACGACCTTTACCGTGTTCCGTTGCAACTCTGGCGCATGGCGCATCACGAAAGAGTTCACGACGGAAAGCGAGTGTATCGCGTGGTGCGATACCAAGCTCGGCAAAGTGGGAGGCTAATATCAGCACGGACGGGAGGCGAGCGAGAACGGCTCGCCTCCCGCTTTGGTAATTGGAGGGTAAAGGCATGAAAACGGCAAAAGTGACGCTCGCGGACGCGACGTATTACCTCGCATTTGACGGCGAGGCTATGTTTACACTCCGGGACGATTTCGGCGGGACACAACTCGCACTCGAGGCAATAGAGCAGGATACCCGCGAGAGCTTCGCGGCGACGTGTGCTATCGCGGCGGTACTGGCAGAGCGCGGCGAGCTCCTCCGTCGGCGGCTCGGATACGACCCGGGCGCTATCCCGGAAAAGGACGATTTTCTCCTCATGGTGAGGCCGTTTGAAATCGTGACGCTCAAGCGCGCAATTATGACGGCTATCGAGCTCGGCTATGGTCGAGAGGTAACGAGCCCGGCGGACGACGAAATCGACGAGGGGCTCGCGGAACTTAATCAAAAAAAAACAAGATAAGGCGGGCGGAATACTACCGTATCGCCGTTCTTTGCGGAGTCTCCCCGGCGGAGGCTCTTTTTATGGCTCCCGGAGAGGTTTTCGACCTTTGGGAGCTATACCTATCCGCACACGGTAAGAACAGAGGCGAGGAGGGCGTGTAATGGCAAACCGTGAGATAAAAACGAAAGTCGCTATCGACGGCGAAAAAGAATACAAGGAGTCTCTCAAAAACATTAACTCCGCCCTCGGAACGCTTAAATCGGAATTAAAGCTCGTAGAGAGTCAATACGCGGGACAGGCGAACAGCTACGCGGCTTTGAGCGCGAAAGGCGACGTACTCTCCCGTATGTACGACCAACAGAAAGAAAAGGTCAAGGCGGCGGCGGAACAGCTCGAGAAAGCAAAAAAAGCTCAATCGGACTACGCCGAAAAAGTCTCCTCCGCGCAATCCGAGATTTCGCGTTGCGAGGCCGCTCTCGCCGCGCTCGGCGACGAGACGGGCGACACGACCGAGGAGCAAGCCAAGCTCACGGCGGAACTCGAAAAGGCAAAGGGCGAGCTCTCCGCCGCTGAAAAAGGATACGAGTCTACGACTCGCTCTGTCAATTCCTATCAAACACAGGTAAATAACGCCGAGACGGAGCTTAACAAGCTCGGCTCGGAACTCGATAAAAACGCCTCCTATATGGACGAGACCGCAAAATCCTCCGACGGGTGCGCCGAGTCTATCGACGAATACGGGAAAGAGGTCAAAAAGGCCGGAGAGGACTCCGAGGAGGCCGGGAAGAAGTTCGACAAGGTAAAGACCGCCGCGACCGCACTCGGAACAGCGGCGGCGGCGGCAACGGCGGCACTCGCGGCGGCGGCAATAAAGCTCGGGAAAGAGGTTATCAGCGCATACGCTGATTATGAGCAGTTAGTCGGCGGCGTTGAGACGCTCTTTAAGGATAGCTCCGGTAAGGTAATGGAGTATGCGAACGACGCATACAAGACCGCCGGGCTCTCTGCAAACGAGTATATGGAAACCGTGACCGGGTTTTCCGCGAGCCTTATCTCCTCCCTCGGCGGGGACACGGAGAAAGCCGCGAAATATGCGGACATGGCAATTACGGATATGTCCGACAACGCTAACAAAATGGGCTCGGACATGGCCTCCATTCAGAACGCATACTCCGGCTTTGCAAAGCAGAACTATACAATGCTCGATAACCTCAAGCTCGGGTATGGCGGTACGAAAGAGGAAATGCAAAGGCTCCTCGAGGACGCGGAAAAGCTCTCCGGCGTGAAATACGATATTTCGAGTTATTCGGATATCGTAGACGCAATTCACGTCGTACAAACGGAAATGGGTATCACGGGGACGACCGCGAAAGAGGCGGAGGCGACTATCTCCGGCTCTATCGGGATGCTGAAATCCTCGTTTCAAAACCTCATTACCGGCCTCGGCGACGCAGACGCAGACATAGACAAGCTATGCGATAACGTCGTAAACTCCTTTAATTCGGTCGTCAAGAACATTACGCCGGTCGTTAGAAACCTCGCAAAAACCGTCCCGAACGCATTAGAGGGCATCCTCGACGCTATCGCGCCTCTCCTGCCGGAACTCCTCGAAATGGGAGTCGGGCTCTTTGAGGCGCTCTTGAGCGGGTTTACATCGGTGCTCCCGGAGCTTATGAACACGGCGGCCTCGCTCGTGACAACGCTCGTACAAGGCATTATCGAGGCTTTGCCGCTCGTCGTAGAGGCGGCGGCACAGTTCATTACAACGCTCGTGCAAGGTATCGCGGAGGCACTACCGACGCTCATTCCGGCGGCGGTGGAGACGGTGACGACCATTGTATCGACGCTTATCGAGAATATACCCTTGCTTATCGACGCGGCGCTCCAACTCATACAGGGGCTCGCGGAGGGCGTTCTCGAGGCTATCCCTGTGCTCCTCGAGGCTTTGCCGGAGCTTATCGAAAGTCTCGTGACGACGCTCCTCGACGCTATCCCTCAAATCATCGAGACGGGAGTCGAGCTTTTGACCGCCCTTGTGGAAAACCTCCCGGAAATCATTACGACGATATGCGAGGTTTTGCCGCAAATCATCGAGAGCACGATTACAACGCTCCTCGACCATTTGCCGGAAATCGTAGAGGCGGGCGTAAAGCTCTTGACGGCGCTTATTACCAACCTCCCGCAAATCATTTTGACGATAGTACAGGCGCTCCCGCAAATTATCACGGCGGTAATTAACGCCCTCGTGAACAATATACCGAAAATCATCGAGACGGGCGTAAAGCTCTTGACTGCCCTCATTACCAACCTCCCGCAGATTATCGCCGAAATCGTCCGCGCTATGCCGCAGATTATTACCGGCATCGTGAACGCGCTCGGCGAGGGCGTGTCGCAGGTCGCGGAAGTCGGCGCAAACCTCGTCCGGGGCTTGTGGGACGGCATCCAGTCGCTCGCCGGGTGGCTTTGGGATAAAGTGTCCGGGTGGATTTCCTCCATTTGGGACGGCATTACGGACTTTTTCGGCATCCACTCCCCGAGCACGCAAATGGCATGGGTGGGCGAAATGCTCGTCGATGGACTCGCCGGAGCCGTGGACAAGGACGGCAAAAAGGCGGTAAACGCTATCGGCGGCATGAGCGAGCAGATGCTCGACGAGGTAGACTCCGGGCTCGCGGCGGTAAACGCCCGCCTCGCAAGCCAAATCGGAGAAATCGAGACGGGCTTTTCTGCAAAGGCGACCGTCGAGGCCGTCTCCGCATCCGTCCCGGCGGACTTGACCGGGCGCGGCGGCGGTGCGGCGGCATCCGGCGGCGGAGATACAAACGTCGTAAATCATTTTCATATCGCGGAGCTCGTCGTCCGTGAGGAGGCGGACGTAAAGAAGATTTCCCGCGAGCTCTACAATATGCAGAAATCGAAATCGCGGAGCAAGGGGGTATCTATGGCGTGAGCATGGGTTTTATTTTCGACAACAAGCATAGCGGGGATATGGGAGTCGTGTTCAAATCCACAGACCGAACACTCCTCCCCGCGAAACGGGTAACGCAATACACGATACCCGGCAAGAGCGGCACATACGACATAGAGGACGGTTACGAAAACCGCGAAATCGTATGCACGGTCGCTTTCGTCGGCGAGGGCTACCATTACGCGGGCGTGAGAACGCGAGCGCGCGCCGTTGCGGAATGGCTCTCCGGCGAGGGCTTGCTCGTATTTGACGACGAGCCCGAAAAGGCGTACTCCGCAAAGGTCGTCGGCGGTATCTCTATCGAGCAAATCGCCGTTACGGGGACGTGCGAGGTACGTTTCTTGTGTAAGCCGTTCGCCGAGTCCTTGCGCTACAATCAGCAGGACGTGAAATCCGTCTCTCTGCCTCATACGGAGGCGGTAAACGTCCGAGGGACGCAGGAAACGGACGGCTTAATCTATATCACGGCGCGCGGTAATATCCAAACGCTGACGATAACACGGCTCAAGGTAAATTAAAAAATTAGGAGGTTTCTACTATGAGCGCATTATCTAACGTCCACGCATCCACTCTCTTGAATACGTCCTTGCGGAGCGGGACGTACTACCTCGCTCTTTTCCTCACCGACCCGACGGCATCCGGCACGGGTACGGAGGTATCCGGCGGCGGATACGCGAGAAAGATTATCAACTTTAGCGCGCCGTCCCTCGTGTCCGGCAAAGAACAGGTTTCCAACTCCGCGCCCGTTGACTTCGGAACTCTGACGGCAGACCTCGGCACGGTGGCCTATTGGGGCATCTATGACGCGCTGACGGCGGGCAATTTGCTTTGGTACGGCTCCTTTACCCGGAGCAAGAACGTACTCAACGGCGACGCTATCACGGTATCGGCGGGGGCTATCGTTTGCACTTTGGCATAACGAGGAGGCGAGCAAATGTATAACCGCACTCCGTACAATAAGACGACGTACAACCGAACAACGTCCATTGTGTTCGAGTGGCTCGCTACGGCGAACGCGGAGACGGATACCTCGGCGACGCTGAAAATCATTCGATACCTCGACGGCTCGGCGGCGGCGGTCGCTACCGCGTCCGGCGTGTTCGTCCGCGTCCTCCTCCCCTCCGCGCTTGCGGAGGCGGAGGCCGGGAGCGTCGGCGACTATATCCGCACTCTCTTTTTCTCCGCACTTGCGGAGGCCGTAGCAACGGCGAGCGGTACGGGCGTTTCGACCTACGGCTCCGTCACTATGGTAATTGAGGGCGTGAACATGGTCGCCGGAGACGAGCTTATTATCGACACGGAGCACATGACCGTAACGCTCAACGGCGCGAACATCATCGACCGCGTGAGCGACGATAGCGCATTTTTCAAGCTCCAACCGGGCGAGAACGATATTATCGTCGAGGGCGGCACGACCGCAGACGTTAAAATCTTGTGGAAAGATAGGTGGTTATAATGGCAAAGCCGCAGATTTTCAACCGCGATATGAAGCGGCTCGCCTACCTCGACAACGCGCTCGCCGTCGGCTACGGCCTCGAGACTAATTCCCTATGGACGGCGACCTTTACGCTCCCGGCGGACGACCCGAAAAACGCCTATTGTACGCCGCTGAACTTCGTCGAGATTTTCGACGGAGACGAGCGTATCGACCTTTTCCGCATCATCGGGGAGGATATGGAGCGGAGCAACGGAGCGACTCGCTATTATGATTGCGAGCACGTCCTCGCTACGCTCCTCTCCGACGTTCTCTTTCAGTATCATCAATGCGGCGGCTCCGGCGTAAAGACAGCCGACGTTCTCAATTACATTCTCGCACGGCAGACCCGGCAAAACTGGAAACTCGGGGCTTGCGATTTCAAACGCTATTTTGAATATAATTGGGAAAACTCGACGCTCCTCGCGGCGCTCTTTGCCGTGCCGGAGTGCTTCGATAGTGAATACCTTTGGTCGTGGGATACGACCGTCTACCCGTGGACGCTCTCGCTCACCGTGCCGACGGAGGCACTCAAAAGCGAAATCCGATACGCAAAGAATATGACGAACATCAAAAAGACGACGGACGCGACCAGTATCGCAAACCGCGTCTATGCGCTGGGCTATGGCGAGGGTGTAAACCAACTGACGATAGAGTCGGCGAACGGCGGCGTTCCATACGTCGAGGACGCTTTAAGCATCGAGCGATACGGCTTGTGTTCGACTATCCTCGTAGACTCGCGGTATCAAGTGGCGGAAAACCTCAAGGCATACGCCGAGCAGATACTCGCCGGGCTAAAGGAGCCGTATGTGAGCTATGAAATCGGCGCTATCGACCTCCACCGGCTGACCGGCGACAAGTTCTCAAAGTTCCGCCCGGGCGAAATCGTCCGCGTCGTGGACGAGGCCGACGGAATTAACCTCCGTACCCGCATCGTCCGCGTTGAGAAAGCGGACGCAGAGGGCGACCCGGGAAACGTCACGGTAACGATTGCCAACAAGACGCAGGATATAGCGGGCAGTATTTCCGACTTGCAGAGCCGCGCCCTCATTTCCGAGACATACGCACAGGGCGCGACCAACCAACAAATCTATAATTTCTCGGATAACGCCGACGCAACGCATCCGGCGAAACTGCAACTCTATATCTCCGACTCGGTGGTACGCATTAACAAAATGCTCCTCAATATCGAGTTCGAGGCGTTCCGGGCGTATGAGAAAGCTATCGGCGGCGGCGGTGGACAAACGACCTCCTCCGGCGGCGGGCAGACAACGAGCTCCGGCGGTGGTTCTACGACCTCCTCCGGCGGCGGGCAGACCTCCGGCGGAACGGCGCTCGAGTCCTCGAACGTGCTCCCGAGTGAGACGAACGGACAGGCCGTGCATAACCACGGCATTTCTCAACACGCCCGCCTTGCAACGACAAGCGACGGGAAAACCGTTGACGGATACGAGACGTTCATTTGGTCGGGCGCGCATACGCATCCGGCGCACACGCACAGGATTTCCGCACATACACACGAGGTCTACGACCATACGCACACGGTAAGGGCGCACACGCATACGGTGAAAGACCATACCCACACCGTAAAAGACCATACCCACGCTATCGAGTTCGGCATCTACGAGGGACAACGAGCCTCGAAAGCGACTATTAAGGTAGACGGAAAAGAGATACCCGCGCCGTCCTCGTATAGCAATATCGACATTGTGAAGTATCTCGCCACGGACTCGAGCGGGAAGATACGCCGTAACTCGTGGCACTCGATAGAGATACTCCCCGATAACATGAGTCGTATCGTGGGCGCGGTATTCGCTCAAACATTCTGTAATTCTCGCGGCGGCGGGGACTACTAAAAGGAGGAAAGAATATGTCCGAATTAGTGACAATGTACCCGGCGCAAGCCAACTCCCCGGAGACTTCGCTCTCCGGCGCGCTGACGGCGGCGGGTACGACCGTAAACGTCGTTGACGGCTCCGTACTGCCGGAGGCTCCGAACTTGCTCACGATTGGAGCGGACGGCTCCACGGCGGAAACGGTGCTTATGACCGCAAAGAACGGGAACGTGCTCACCGTCACGCGAGCGCAGAACGGCACGACCGCCCGGGCATGGTCGGCGGGCGACGTTATCGCCCGATATTTCACGGCGGCAGACCAAACCGCCATGCAGGAAAATATTAAGAAGCTCAACGAGGGCAAGGCCGAGAAAGCCGCCTCACCGACGGCGGGACACTTCGCCGGGCTCGATGCAAGCGGCAATCCGACCGACTCCGGCAAAAAGCCGGGCGACTTCGCCGCCGCGAGCCATACCCACACAGGCAAGGCGGACAAGGTGAGCTCCGCCACGTCTGGACACTTCGCCGGGCTCGACTCCTCCGGCAACCTCACCGACTCCGGCAAAAAGCCGGGCGACTTTGCCGCCGCGAGCCATACCCACACGGACAAGGCGGACAAAGTAAAGAACGCCACGGCGGGACACTTCGCCGGGCTCGACTCCTCCGGCAATCTGACCGACTCCGGCAAAAAGCCGGGCGACTTTGCCAACGCCTCCCACGCTCACGCGGGATACGCCGAGGTAAAGATTTTCTCCGGCGTGTCCGTCGCCGCCTCTGCATGGGTGAGCGACAGCACATACGCGGCGTATCCCTATGCCGCCTCTATCGCCTGCCCCGGCGTGACGGCGAGCCACGTCCCCGAGGTCGTGTTCGGTGCGACAGAGGCCGCGAGCGGAAACTTTGCGCCGGTCGCTCTCTCCGGGAGCGGGACGGTCAAAATCTACGCCGCGACAAAGCCGACGGCGGCTATCACGGTGCAGAGCATTACTTGTATTAAGGCGGTGAGTTAAAAATGATTGGTAGAACAAACGCAGTCAGCAAGCCCGGAGTCGAGCTCTCCCTCGTGGTATCCGTTACGAGCGGAGCGGCGGTCACGGCGACAAAGGGCTCGAAAACGGTAAACGGCACGGCGGCGGGCGGCTCGTGCGTCCTCTCCTTGCCGGAGGCCGGTACATGGAGCGTCAAGGCTACACTCAACGGGCAAACGTCCGACACGAAAAACGTCTCCGTCGTCGATAGCTACGCGGTGGCGCTGACGTTCTTTTCCGCGACGATTACCGTCAACGTAGACTCCGGCGCATCCGTCACGCTGAAAAAGGGCGGGACGACAATCGCCACAAAGACGAGCAACGGGACAGCGGTTTTCACCGTCACGGAGACGGGGGCGTACACGGTCACGGCGACAAAGAACGGGCAGACGACGAGCGGCTCCGTCAATGTCGTTTCCGGCACGACCTCCTACTCGCTGACGCTCTCTTTCGTGAGCTCTACGCTCAACAATAACGAGTGGAGCGTTATCAAGTCCGTTTCCGACGCGGGACAGGGCGCGAACTATTGGAGCATCGGCGACCGAAAGGCGGTCACGCTTAACGGCACGGTCGGAAAGCTCTCGCTCTCGAATGTCACGACCTACGCTTTCATTATCGGCTTTAACCATAACGCAAGCGTCGAGGGCGCAAACCGCATCCATTTTCAGCTTGCAAAGACCGCGCTCTCCGGCGGTACGGACGTGTGTTTCTGCGATAATCAATATGGCCCGGATAGCGGATGGTCGTCCCCGGGCGCGGGCTATTTCGTTATGAACGCGAGCAACACCAACTCCGGCGGATGGAAAAGCTCGCAAATGCGTACAAACATTTGCGGGACAAGTCTGACAAGCTATTCCGGCACGATTCTTGCCGTCATTCCGGCGGCGCTCCGTGCAGTATTGAAATCCGTGACGAAGTACACGGACAATACGGCAAACGGCGGCGGCTCGACGGCGAGCTACGTCACGGCGACAACGGATTACTTTTTCCTCCTCTCGGAGCTCGAGGTTTTCGGTAGCATTTCCTACGGAAACACGAACGAGAAGAACAAACAAGCGCAGTACGCCTATTATTCCGCCGGGAATAGCAAAATCAAGTACAAGCACAACGGCACGAGTACCGCCGCTCGTTGGTGGCTCCGTTCTCCGTTTGCGAGCAACTCCTCCAATTTCGTGTATGTGTACACCGACGGGACAGTCAACAACGGCAGCGCGGACTATTCCCTCGGCTTCGCGCCCGGCTTTTGCGTATAATTCGGAAATCGAGACTTGCGCCCTCAATGGGCGCATAGTCGGCGAGGAGGAAAGAAAATGTCCGTACCAAAATCGAGACGCGGCGAAAGCCCGGCGGAGTATATCAACCTCGCCCGCGAGATTTATGTATTCACATACAACCGCGTCCGCATCCTGCCGAAAAGCTACACTTTTTATTTTTCTTTGCCGCTCTACAACGCGGCGCGAGAGGCTTATCGCATGATAAAGACGGCAAACCTCATTTACGTTGACGAGAAATCTCCCGAGGAGATACGCCGCCGGAATATCCAGCGGCGGAAAGAGTATTACGAGACGGCACAGGGCTATTATAACTCGATGCTCGACGTGCTCGACCTCGCGTATATGACCGTCAACCATGAGAAGATACCGCCGAACGTCCTCAAAGAGTGGGTAAAGCTCATTACGGACGAACTCTCGCAAATCTCTAAAATCAAACGGAGCGATAAGGCGCGAGCTTAATCCTCCGCGTGATTAGGTTATATTCCGTATCGCCGCTAATTGGTGGCTCCGTTCTCCGAATGCGAGCAACTCCAACAATTTCGTGAATGTGAACACCGACGGGACAGTCAACAACAACAACGCGAACTATTCCCTCGGCTTCGCGCCCGGATTTTATATCAACACGGGGCAGACCGAATAACTCCTCACGGAGCGAAAGCAGTCCCCATATAAAAGGGGAATATAACCTCTCTGACGGCCTCGCGCCGTCGGACAAACATATACCGCGATACGGTTAGCCGGACGCTCCTTGCATGGGTGCGGAGTGCGTGTTTTCCGTGCTTTCATGGCTCACCGTTACGCATTTTAGACAACACGCCGAGAAAGAAATGTACGAGGTATTTTTATCTTATGAACAGCGCAGAACGACGCGAGGCACGGTATCAGCGTCGCAAGGCCGCGAGAATGGCAAAGAAAGCCGCCGCGCTCCGGGAGTACGGAGATTTCGAGACGGTTTTCTCATTCGAGCGGCTCTATGAGAGCTACCGCGCCTCCGTCCGTGGCGTTGGGTGGAAAGCGAGCACACAGCGATACAAAGCCGCCTCGCTTGCCAACGTCACAAAGACACACGAGGAATTGATAGCCGGGAGATACCGCTCCAAGGGCTTTTACGAGTTCGATATTGTGGAGCGGGGAAAGCCGAGGCATATTCGGAGCGTCCATATCTCCGAGCGCGTCGTACAACGGTGCTTATGCGATTACTGCCTCGTGCCGATGCTCTCCCGGTCATTCATTTACGACAACGGAGCGAGCTTGCGCGGCAAAGGGTACGATTTCGCCGTATCCCGGGTGACGCACTTTCTCGCGGAGCATTACAGAAAACACGGGCGGGAGGGCTACGTCCTCGTATTCGATTTTTCAAAGTATTTCGATACGGCACAGCATGAGCCCGTTTTTCGAGAGTTCGAGCGGAGCGGCATCGACGACCGCCTCGTCGCGCTCTCGAAATATTTTATTCAGAACTTCGGCGACGTGGGGCTCGGCCTCGGGAGCCAAGTCTCACAAATCGCCGCGCTCGCCCTGCCGAACAGGATAGACCACTATATCAAGGACGTACTCGGCATGAAGTATTACGCTCGCTATATGGACGACGGGTGTATCATCAGCGAGTCAAAGGAAAAGCTCGAGATTTGCCTCCGGGAGCTCCGGCGGCTATGTGCCGAGCACGGTATCCGCCTCAATCCGAAAAAGACGCAGATTATCAAGCTAACGCGCGGCTTTACATTCGTTAAGGTGCGCTTTCGGTATGGCGCAAACGGGAAAGTCGTCCGCCGGGCAACGTACAAGGGTATCCGGCACATGAGGGCAAAGCTACGCATTTTCCGGCGTTGGGTGGACTCCGGCAGAATGACGGCGGCGGACGTGGAAACGTCCCTCGTATCATGGCGGGGACACATGAAAAGATTTCACTCGTACCACATGGAGCAGAGCGTCGAGCGGCTCTATCGTGAATTATTCAAGGGAGGGTAAGCTATGGAATATGTCGTTTATCGGCGCTTTAAGGCCGAGGGCATCGACGGAGCCTTTAACCTCCGATACGGGACGACCGTAACGGAGCGGGACGGCTTTCTCTTTGCCGCTGACGGGCGGAAGATTTGCGCCGCAACGTCTGAAAACGGATGGGAGCATTTCAGACCAAACACGCCGGAGGGCGCGTATCGTCAAAAGATGCTCGACGGCCTCTATCACTATTACGGCAAGCACGAGGGCGCGTCGGACTTCGACCCGGAGAAATGGGCGGGGGCGGAAAATCTGTATTGGAAAAACCTCCTCCGCACGATGAACACGCAGGAACTCGAGGAGTTTTATAAAAAGCGGCTCGGAGAGCTGCCGAAAATGGAGGGATAACGTATGTATGCTATCAAAAGCGGCGGAAAGGTCGTCGGCTACTCCGATACCGTTGTCTATGTCCGCCTACACGAAAACGGGTGCTATGTCCCGTGCGACGAGGCGGAGGCCGGGGGCTTTTGCATCAAGACGGCAATCGACCGCAAGGACGAGGAGACGGGCGAGACGACGACATATCTCGAGGACTTCGTTTACGCTTTCACCGACGGCGGGCTCCTCGGTATTGAGCCGGTCGGCTCCGTGGAAAATGTGAGCGGTACGCTCATGCTCGCCGAGAACGATAAAGTTCTCGATATTCTGTTAGGGGGTGCGGCGGAATGATTACCGTTGAAAAGGCGAAAAAGCTCCGGGCAATCATCGAGCGGGCAGTCGCCGCGCTCGAGCTCGACAACGAGGCCGCGCTTGAGTGCGTCGAGCTTTTCCCGGCATGGGAGAACGGCAAGGCGTACACCGTCGAGACAAGAGTACAGTACGGAGGAAAGCTCTATCGTTGCGTACAAGCGCACACGTCGCAAAGCGATTGGACTCCGCCGGTCGCCGCCTCTCTTTGGAGCGGCGTAACGGTAGACCCGGCAACCGGCTATGACGAATGGAAACAGCCGACCGGCGCTCACGACGCATACAAAAAGGGCGACCGCGTTCTCTTTAACGGCTCCGTGTATGAGAGCCTTATCGACGGAAACGCATACTCCCCGACGGCGTACCCGGCGGGGTGGAAGCTCATCGAATGAGCGCGGCGGTCTACACGGTCGAGCTCGACGGCAAAATCATAGCGCGGCGGGAGTCTCTCTTGTGGGTGAGGCTTGACGCTCCCGGCCTCTATGTCGTATGCACGGAGGCAGAGGGCGAGGGCGTTATCGTTGACGGGGAGATTTACCATGTTCGGGGGTGTCCCATATTGCCGGGAAAGCAGACAGTTAAACTCGATTATTACGAATTATAACGGAGGTTAAGAATGGACTATGTAGGAGCGATTATAGGAGTCCTCGGGACTATCCTCGGCGGCGTGTTAAGCTATGCCGCTTTTCATAGGAACTCGAAAAAGGACAGCGAGAGCGAGGGCAAAGAGGCCGGAACAATGTTGACCGAAATCGGGTACATTAAAGGCGGCATCGACCGTATCGAGCGCAAGCAGGACGCACAGGACGCGCGCTATATCAGCATGGCGGAGCGTATGTCGGCGGTGGAGAGCTCGGCAAAGTCGGCGCATCATCGTATCGACAGGCTCGAGGGGCGCGAGGTGCGGGAGGACGGATAATGTCCGCCCGCAAAGGCGCGGCGCGGCGGCGGAAGTTCAAAAAATGGGCGCTCGAGGTATGGAGCTTTGCAAAGGGGTATCTCTCCTTTTCAAAGCTCCTCGTTTATGCCGTCCTCTATATCGACTACAAATCGACCATGACGACGCTCGACCTCTGCCGGATTTCCGTAGCCAACAACTACACCGGCTCGCTCCCATATTTGACCGCCCTTATCGCCTTTTTACAGGCCGCGACCGCTACCGTGCTCTCGTTCTCGCTCAATAAGAGCAAGGCCGAGAACACGACCGGCGGAATTACATACGACACGGCAACAAAACGAGATTGCTAAAGGAGGTAGCAAAATGAAAGAAATCATCGTAAAGCGGCTCGGCGCTCTCTTGAGCGTAAAGAGCCTCGTCACGCTCTTGCTCTCCGGGGTATTCGCGTACCTCGCCATTACCGGGCAGACGAGCCAAGAGTTTATGACGGTCTACACGGTCGTTATCGCGTTCTATTTCGGAACGCAGACGCAGAAAATCAGCGACGCGGTAGAAAAGACCACAAAGGAGGGCTAAACCGTGACGGAGCAACAGGTACGCGAGCTCGTCGTATCGACGGCGAGGGCGTGGCTCGGGAAGAACGAGCGGGACGGCTCTCACCGGGAAATTATCGACCTTTACAACGCACACAAGCCGCTCGCCCGGGGATACGCCGTCAAGTACACGGACGCATGGTGCGCGACGTTCGTCTCCGCCGTCGCTATCAAATGCGGACTCTCGGGCATTATGCCGCTCGAGTGCGGGTGCGAGGCTATGATTTCCCTCTATCGTTCTCATGCGGTGAGCCGCTGGGAGGAGGACGAGAGTATCACGCCACAGCCCGGCGACGTGGTTTTCTATGACTGGCAGGACTCCGGCTCCGGCGACGACCGGGGAGCCGCCGACCATGTGGGCATTGTATCCAGCGTGAGCGGGCGCGTCCTCAAGGTCATTGAGGGCAATTTCTCGAATAGCGTCAAGGAGCGGACGCTCGAGGTAAACGGAAAGTATCTCCGGGGCTTCGGCCTCCCGGCGTACTACACCAAAACGGACAACAAGGAGGATTTCGACATGGATATTAACGAGGCAAGAAAGCAACTGACCTCTTGCGCCGATACCGGCGACACGCCCTCCGCATGGGCGAAAGAGGCGGCGGAATACTGCAAGCGCAAGGGCATTTTCAACGGCGACGGAGCCGGTAATTTCGGCTGGCAACAGCCGATTACCCGCGAGGCCGTCGCTTGCATCATCTACCGCGCACTCGAGGCGGCGGGCGCTCTCGGCAATCTTTCCGACGTATAATCGTGCAGAAAAAGCGGGCGGGGCTCTATGGCCTCGCCCGCTTTTTTGTTACGCTTTTAGTGCTTTATGTGCGTTATTTTTCCTTTAATGCACGTATATAGCTTTTTTGTTCCGATTGCCGCATACTTGAACATGAGATAAAGGCCGTAGAACAGGCCGTAAAGCATCCATCCGCAAGCCAACACGGAATACCAACAGAAATAGAAACAGCCGACGAGCACCAAAACGAATAGGAAGTACCAACAATTACGCCGAGTAAGCCGGAGGCCGACTCCGAGCCGGAAACCGCTCATTGACTTTAGGCGCTTCGAGAAGCTGACAAACATAGCTCACCGCCTCCCGCTTTTCGCTTTCAGATACGGCACGAGCCCCCATGCGACCAGCGCGCCGCCGATAACGAGCCCGCACACGAAAGAGGAGATATTCCCTTGTACGGCGAGCGAGACGGCGGCGAACAGGAACAGAACACCGACGACAATCTTTACGAGCATAGCGGCCTTTGACTGCCGCATACCTGTAACGCGCTCGCGCTCGTCTGCCTCTGCCTTGCGCTCCTCCGCCTTGCGAGCTTTTTCTCTATCCGCCTGCTCGGACTTCTGTTTATCTACACAACGCTTGCAGACATAGCGGCGGGACTCGGGATAATAAGCGCCTCCCTCGTTCGCGTCGAACTGCCTCCCGCACTTCACGCAAGTAACAATATGCTTTTTCATGGTATGAGTAACTCCCTCCTATTTTTTCGGTCTGCTGACCTTTAACACAATTATGCGTTGCGTATGTGCTAAAGTCAAGAAAAATGCAGAACATTAACACACGGGAGGCGAGAGCTTGCGGATATATGATTTTGAGGGAAAGAAGAATATAAGCGGCGAGCGCATCCGCGAGGCACGGCTAAAGCTCCGGCTCTCACAAAGCGACCTCGCGGCGCGGGTGCAGGTCGAGGGCGTAACAATGGAGCGGGACTCGATAAGCCGTATCGAAATCGGAACGCGGTTTATCCCCGATTATGAGATACCCGTCTTTGCCCGCGTCCTCGGCGTGTCCGCCCTTTGGCTCCTCGGAATAGAGTAAATCCCCGGCTCCGTGCCGGGGATATTTTTTGCACTTTTTTCTAAATAACGCTTGACATACTGCAAGCAGTATGATATTATAATAGACAGAAAGGAGGTAAACGCATTGAGCAAGCGAAAAAAGAAACGCGGCAACAAGGCAGAGCCGGACAGCTACTTAAACCTTGTTACCGCAATCCTAAATCTCGTGATTGCTATTCTACTGCTGATAGAAAAGCTCACCGAGTAAAGGGCAGGGGGAGAAATCCCCCTTGCCCTCCAAGGATAACACGAAATGCGCTCAATGTCAAACGACCATGACAACGGTTATCTATGTTTTGTGCGGGGTAAGCATTACCCTATCCGCAATCTCTATTTTCATCAACGCCAAAAGGAGGCGGCAGAATGGCAGAGGAAAAAAGAAAGACTAAGACCTCGACGGCGGTAAAGACTCGATATAATGAAAAGGTCTACGACGTTATTTCGGCGCGAGTCCCGAAAGAGCTCGCGGCGGCTTTCCGCGAGAAATGCACAGCCGAGGGCATACCGCAAGCACAGATTATCAAAAAGGCGATAGAGGACTTTCTATCGCGGTAACGAGAGGGCGGGACTTTCCCGCCCTTTTTTCATATCTCGAGGGAGGGCGCGCTATGGGAGAGCGGACGTATAAACAACTTAATTGGACGAGCCGTATCAAGCTCGAGACGATGCTCAAGCATGGACACTCGAAAAAAGAAATCGCCGAGGAGCTGGGCGTACATATCAGCACCGTTTACCGCGAGCTCAAGCGCGGGACGTATGAGCATCTAAACTCCGATTACACGACCGAGGAACGGTATAGCCCGGAAAAGGCCGAGGCGCGCTATCAAGAGGGGCTCGCCGCGAAAGGCGCTCCGCTCAAGATTGGGAAAAATCACGCCGCCGCGCAGTTTATCGAGGACAAAATCGGAAATGAGGACTATTCCCCGGCGGCGGTGTGCGCTCTACTCAAGCAGGAAAAATATAAACACTTCGGAATAACCTTTTGCCGTGCGACGATTTACAAGTACGTCGAGGACGGCGTTTTCCTCACGCTCACAAATCAAGACCTCCCGGAAAAGGGCGACCGCAAAAAGAAGCATAGAACAATCCGCAAGAAACAGGCTCGGGCATCCAGCGGCACGAGTATAGAGCAGAGGCCGGAGTATATCAACGAGCGGCAGGAGCCGGGACATTGGGAAATGGATACCGTCGTCGGGAAGAAACGGACGAAAGCCCGCCTCCTCGTCCTCTCCGAGCGCGTTACGCGGCGGGAAATCATTATCCGCATTAAGGACGGGCGCGCCGAGACGGTCGTCGCGGCATTAGACCGCCTCGAGCGCCTTTACGGTGCGGCGTTCTATCGGATATTCAAAACGATAACCGTAGACAATGGCTCCGAGTTCGCGGATGCTGACGGCATCGAGCGGAGCGCCCGGCGCAAGGATGCAAAGCGGACGACGGTCTATTACTGTCATGCGTATAGCTCTTGTGAGCGCGGCACGAACGAGAATATTAACCGCATGATACGGCGGCAATTCCCGAAAGGGACGGACTTCGACAAGGTGACGGCGGCGGAAGTGAAGCGCGTCGAGACGTGGCTCAACAACTACCCGCGAGAAATACTCGGCTTTATGTCCTCGGCGCAAGCGTTCGAGCTCGCCTTTGACCGCGCCGCATGAGCCCTCAAAAATTTATTCTATCTTTTTCGCACAAAATACTTGACATTTGCGCCTTTCTTCCCGCAAAGCGGAACACGCCGCGGTGGTTCCTTCTGTTAAGTCAAAGCGAAAAAAAGCCGCATTTTCTGCGGACTTTCCCCTCCTGCGGAAAAGAACCGTTTACAACGCCCGCCGCTTTACGGTAGAATAGAAGCCATCACTCGGTTTGGAGGAACGTACTTCATGAAAAAGATCTTTCTCTCCGCGATTCTGGCCGGTATGGTCATCGGCTTTGGCGGAACGGTATTTCTGTCGGTGGAAAATACGGTCATCGGCTCTCTTTTCTTCACCATCGGCCTTTTTGTCGTCTGCACGCGCGGACTGCACCTGTTTACGGGCAAGGTCTGCTATCTTTTCGACAACGACGCGGCCTATGCAAAAACGCTGCCGGTCATCTGGCTTGGCAACCTGGTCGGCACGGCGATCATTGCCGCGCTCGAGCAGTTCACGCGCCTTGCCTCGCTCGATGCCCGCGCACAGGCCATCTGCGCGCTCAAGCTCTCCGAGCCGCTGTTCGGCGCGTTCATCCTCGCCATTTTCTGCAACGTGATGATCTACATCGGCGTGGATGGCTACCGCTCCAACCCGCACGAGCTGGGCAAATACCTCGCGCTCTTCTTCGGCGTGTGCGTGTTCATTCTCTGCGGCTTTGAGCACTGCGTGGCCAACATGTATTACTTCACGATGGGCGGCGCATGGAGCGGCCGCGCGATCCTTTATCTGCTTGTGATGACGCTCGGCAACGCCGTGGGCGGCGTGATCGGCCCGGTGACGAGAAAAATCCTGACAAAGTAAAAGATCCCTGCATCAGGCAGGAGCGGAAAGGCGGGACGCTCCCTTTTTGGAGGGAACGTCCCGCCTTGTTCTTCTTTCCGCGGCGCTGCGTCTTTTATATTGCTTTTGCCGCGGGCAGATAGTACAATGGGGATACTCAACGAAACGGGAGGACTTTTCCCCAATGAAACTCATTTCATGGAATGTCAACGGCCTGCGCGCGTGCATCGGCAAGGGCTTTCTGGATTTTGTGGATTTCATCGACGCGGACGTGATCTGCTTACAGGAGACGAAATTGCAGCCGCACCAGATCGAGCTCGACCTGCCGCAGTACCACATCTACTGGAACAGCGCGGACAAGAAGGGCTATTCCGGCACGGCGGTCTTCACCAAGCGCGAGCCGCTCTCCGTCACGTATGACTTCGGCGAGGATATCCACCGCCACGAGGGGCGCGTCATCACCTGTGAATACGAGGACTTCTACCTCGTCTGCTGCTACACGCCAAACTCCCAGGACGAGCTGCGCCGCCTTTCGTACCGCATGGAGTGGGAGGACGCGCTGCGGCAGTACCTTTGCGAGCTTGACACGATCAAGCCCGTTGTCTACTGCGGCGACTTAAACGTGGCGCACGAGGAGATCGACCTCAAAAATCCCAAGACGAACCACTTTAATCCCGGCTTTTCCGACGAGGAGCGCGGCAAGATGACGCAGCTTCTCTCCTCCGGCTTTCTGGATTCCTTCCGCACGCTCTACCCCGACAAGACCGACGCCTACTCGTGGTGGAGCTACCGCGCGCAGTCGCGGGCAAGAAACGTCGGCTGGCGCATCGACTACTTTATCGTCTCCGAGCGCCTGCGCAGCAGGATCGAAAACGCGGACATTCTGCCCGAGGTCATGGGCAGCGACCACTGCCCGGTGATGCTCGAGCTGAAGGAGGAAACAGTATGAAGATCAACAAACAGCAAACCGGCAGCGGCACAAAGATCGCGCTGATCGTCAGCGGCGTCGTGCTCCTCGCCTGCATCATTCTCACGGTTCTCGTCGGCACGCAGAAAGCCCAAATGACCGATGTTGTGAAAAACATCTTTGCCATCGTCCTCTGCGTGGACGTCATCGTGTTTGCCTACACGGGCTGCAAGCTGCTCGGCCTTCTCAAGACAATAAAGAAATGACCGCTTTTCCCCACCGAGCGGCAAAAGCGCAAAATAAAAGGGATCCTCTTTTTTCAAAGAGGATCCCTTTTCTGTTCTTATCGTATCCTTGCGCAAGCTCACGATCCACAGCCTGTGGAGAACTTACGCCTTGGTACGGTCGTAAGACACAACAACACGTCTGTTCGGCTCGGTGCCGATGGAGAAGGTGGTCACGCCCGGCGTATCCTGGAGCGCGGTGTGGATCACATGGCGCTCGTAGGCATTCATCGGCTCGAGGGTGACGTTGCGGCGGTACTTGGTGACCTTACCGGCAACCTTTTCCGCAAGGCGCTCGAGGCTCTGCTCGCGCTTTTCGCGGTAATTCTCGGCATCGACCTGCACGCGCACGCGGTTTTTCTCGCTGCCGCGGTTGATGCTGTAATTCGTCAGCTGCTGGATGGCATCGAGCGTTTCGCCGCGGCGGCCGATCAGCGCGCCGAGCTTTTCGCCCTCGAGATAGACCTTGTAGCGGCCCTTTTCGCTCTCGTAGATCTTGATCTCGGCAGCGGAATCCATGTGCTCAAGGAGACCCTTGAGGAAGGAACGGATCTGCTCGCTCTTTTCGTCGCGGCACTCCTCGCCAAGGTCGACGATGGGTTTAGGCTGCGGGGCGGGACGCTCCGCGCGCTCGGCACGGGGCGCACGCTCGCGGCGCTCTTCGCGCGCCGGACGGCCGCTGCGCTCTTCCTTGGCGGCGCGGGGTTCTTTCTTCTGCAAAACCTCGGGCGCGTACATGGGCACGGCCTTCGGTGCAGCGCTGGGTTCAACTTTCTTTTCGGGCTTGGGTGCGGCAGGCTTTTCCGCCGGCTTGACCGCTTCTTCGGCCTTGCCGTCGTCATAGCTCACGCGAACGCGCGCGGGCGCGCTGCCGATGCCGAGGAAGCCGGACTTTGCACGCTCAAGGATCTCAACAGAAACGTCGTCTCTGTCCATTCCCAGCTGAGCGAGCGCACTCTGGATCGCCTCGTCCTCCGTCTTGCCCGTTACGTCAATAAACTTGATCATTCAGACAAGCTCCTTACAATTATTCTCCGTAGTGCTCGGGGTCGTAGGAACGGCCGCGGGCATAGGGGCGGTCGCCGATACGGCCGCTTTCGTTCGTGGAATTTTTCTTTTTCGTGGCCTTGGCAGCCTGCTTTTCTGCGCGCTTTTCCTTGAGCGTCTTCTTTTCCGCCTCTTCGGCAGCGAACTTGCGCTGCTGCTCGCGGGCGGCTTCCATGCGGCGCAGACGGTCTTCGCGCTTCTGCTTTTCCTTCTCGCTGACCTCGTCTTCCATGTGGTTCTTGTAGTACTTGGTCAGAACCTTTTCCTGGATGGCGTAGAGCAGGGAGTTGACGATCCAGTAAACGCCGAGAGCCGCGGGCAGCGTAAAGCCGATCCACAGGGACATGAGCGGCATCATCCACATCATCATGCGGCTGGAGCGGGCGGTGGCGTCGTTGCCTTCGGCGGCAACGTTGCCTGCCATGGACACCTTGGACTGCAAAAAGCTCAGTCCGGCGGAAATGAAGGGGATCAGCACAACGCCGATGATGGGCCAGCCGCCGGTGAAGAAGTCCTTCCACACGTCCGTCGGCATAACGGTGAGGTCAAGGCCGAGGAAGTTGTAGTTTACGTTGAGAAGTCCGTCGAACTTGCCGGCAAACTCCGAAAAATTATCGGAGATGAACTTGGCAAGGCCGATCTCTTCATAGCCCACGCGCACGCTCTCGGCGTTGTAGCCGAGGGTGGTGGCAAGGGAGGTGATCTCCGTCACGACGTCCTTGGAGAGCAGCATGAAGCGGCTGAGCGGCTGGCGGATGATGGAATAGAGTGCGATGAGGATGGGGAATGGCAGGAAGCTCCACAGGCAGCCGCTCATGGGGTTCACGCCCTCCTGCGTGTAGAGGAGCTGCATCTCCTCATTCATGCGCTGGGGATTGTTGGCGTATTTCGTCTGGATCTCTTTCATCTTGGGCTGGAAGAGGTTCATGCGCATCATGCTCTTTTTCGACTTCATCTGGAAGGGCAGCGTGATGAGCTTCACGACGAGCGTGAAGAGCACCAGTGCCCAGCCGTAGGAGCCGGTCAGCTCATAGAAGGTGCGCAGGATCCAGGCGAAGGGAACGCAAATGTAATAGCCGATCGTTGACATTCTTTGGTTTCCTCCGTGGTTTTAAGTTCGGTCACGGGACCGGGTCGTAGATCTTTCCGCCCTTATAGAACGGATGGCATCGCATGATACGCTTGAACGCAAGCCAGCCCCCCTTAAAAGCGCCGTACTTCTCGATGGCCTCGAGCGCGTACTGCGAGCAGGTGGGGATAAAGCGGCAGCAGGGGGGACGGTAGGGCGAGATCGCCGCGCGATAAAACCGGATGAGAGAAAGCATGAGCTTTTTCATGCCTGAGCCTCCCAGAGGCCGAGCTTTTTGCACGTTTTTTCAAACGCGCGCTTGAGCTCCCAGTAATCCGCATGCGCAGCCCTTGTGCGGGCGACAACGATGATGTCGTAGCCCTGCTTCATCTTCCCCTGGCTGAGGCGGAAGATCTCGCGGATGCGGCGGCGGACACGGTTGCGCACGACGGCATGGCCAAGCTTGGTGCTGACCGTGACGCCGAGGCGATTGTGCCCCAGCCTATTTTTCCGGTAATAGACCACAAGGCAGGACGAAACACCGGATTTACCCTTTGCGTACATCCGGCGGAATTCGTAATTTTCCTTGATGGTGGTGGTGCTTTTCACGCGTGATCTCCCTGCTGCTGCGGTTTTGTCCGTATAGCCTGCAAGGGACGGCGATCGAAACACATTCTCATCAGCCGTCCCTCATTGTTTCATCTGTAGCATACGATACGCAAGTTGCTCCCGCTCTTAGTGGGTGAGACGGGCGCGGCCGCGTGCACGACGACGGGCAAGAACCTTGCGGCCGTTGGCAGTGGACATTCTCTTGCGGAAGCCGTGCTCCTTGGAGCGCTGGATCTTCTTGGGCTGATAGGTGCGAGAAGTAGCCATTTCGTTTTACCTCCTGAAAAATTTTACCGGCAGAGACCTTCCGGCCGCTGCACTTACTCGACGGCGGGCGGAGAAAAAATCTTTCTTCGCGAACCGCAGTTGATAAAAGAAATGCCGTATTGACGCGGCATACGGGGAGTATTATATCGGTTTTGCCGCATTCTGTCAACCAAAAATACAAAAATTGGTGCATGTTTCCATTGTCCGCAAGTGCTTGTGTTTGCGGAAGAAAAGAGAATCAATCCCTTGTGTTCTTTTGCCTGATTCCGCGCCTCTTTTCCATGGAAAAACAGCATTTTATATTTAGAATAAGTGTTGCGTCTGCGCGCGATTTTTGGTATAATATAGGGAGTTAATTTTCGGCTCTTACAAGCCTTTTATTCCAACAAAGAAAGGAGCGCTTCCGTGAACTCTGTTGCAGACATCTGGAAGATCGTTCTCTCCCGTCTCAGCCAGGATCTGTCGGAAACGACCATCTCCACCTGGTTCGACGAAGTGGAAGCCGTGTCCATCAAGGATCTCACGCTGTACCTCCACTGCCCGAACGATTTCAAGCGCAGCACCATCGAATCCATGTTCGCAGACCGCATCAAGGATTCCCTGCGGGACATTTATTCCGCCGATTTCGACGTTAAGCTTTTATCGAGCGCTGAGAGCGCGGCGCTGTTCACCCCAGAAGAGAAAAAATCCGCTTCGCTGTTCGATTCCAGCGAATTCACCTTTGAGACCTTCGTCGTGGGTGAATCCAACAAAATGGCCTATGCCGCCGCCCGCGCCGTAGCGGACGGGGCGAGCGACCACTATAACCCCCTCTTCATCTACGGTGACTCCGGCCTTGGCAAAACGCACCTCATCTACGCCATCGCCCACCAGATCCGCTCCACGCGCCCCTCGTCCAAGATCATCTACATCAAGGGCGACGATTTCATCAACGAATTCATCGAGCTCGTGCGCGCCGGCCGCGGCAGCGAGTTCCGCGCCAAGTACCGCGACGCCGACCTTCTGCTCGTGGACGACGTGCAGTTCGTTGCCGGCAAGGAGCAGGTGCAGAACGAATTCTTCCATACGTTCAACACGCTCTATGAGGCGGGCCGCCAGATCGTTCTGACCTCCGACCGTCCTCCCTCTGAGATGAATCTGCTTGACGACCGTCTGAGAACGCGCTTTGAGTGGGGCCTACTCGTTGACGTGCAGCCGCCCGACTTTGAAACGCGCCTTGCCATCGTAAAGAACAAGGCCGCCCAGTGGGGCACGGTCATCGACGATGACATTGCCAAGTACATCGCCGAGAACGTCACCTCCAACGTCCGCCAGCTTGAGGGAACAATGAACAAGATCCTCGCCTACCGCGACCTCATCGGACGCGAAATGGACGCCGACGCTGCGCACCGCGCGGTCGAGGACTTTATGAAAAAAAACGCAAACCTTGCCCCCACGGCCGCCATGATCATCACCGAGACCTCACGCTATTTCGGCATCGACGAAGAGGTCATCAAAGGCCCATCCCGCAGCCGTGAGGTGGTCAACGCCCGTCAGGCGGCGATGTATCTCGTGCGCCGCATGACAAATCTCTCCACGCCGGACATCGGCCGCGAATTCGGCAAGCGCGATCATACGACCGTCATCCACTCGCTCGAGCAGATCGAAAAGAAGATGAAATCCGACCCTGTTTTCAACCAGACGATCAAGGAGATCACCATCAACATCAACTCCAAGCGGTAAAAAGTTTTCCACATTATCCACAGAGTTGTGCATAGGGAAGATGTGGATAAATTTTTTCTGATTTTTTGCTGTGGAAAGTGATGCCGCTTTTCACCATTTCCCTTGGGATAATTTTTCCTTGTAATTTCTTGTAAAAATTGGGTTTTCCACAGTTTTGCGCCCCTACTGCTGCTATTTCTAAAAACTATCCTTTTTCTTTTCCAAAAGAGAAAAATTCCACCCGTTTTACGAAAGGAACGCCGCTATGAAATTTTCCTGCGAAAAGCTGCTGCTGCAAAATGCAGTGAACACCGCCTCCCGCGCCGTCGCGGCGAAAAGCTCCATTCCTGCGCTCGAAGGTCTGCTCCTAACCTGCGCCGGAGAAAAGCTGACGGTATCGGGCTACAATATGCAGACCGGTATCCGCACACACTTTCCCGTGGAAGCGGCGGAGGACGGCGAGCTTGTCGTCAACGCCCGGCTGATCGGCGAAATTTTAAGAAGACTGCCCGACGATGTCGTGACCTTCACCGCGGACGACAAATTCCTCATTCATCTTTCCTGCGGCGACGCAGACTTTGACATCATGGGTCTTTCCGCCGCGGATTTTCCCGAGCTTCCTGAGGTCGAGGAGAAGTACGCCGTGCAGATCGCCGAAAAAATGCTCAAGTCCATGATCCAGCAGACGAGCTTCGCCGTTTCGACGAACGAGGCGCGCCCCGTGCACATGGGCTCTCTTTTCGAGGTCTGCGCCGACGGGCTGACCGTCGTCTCTGTCGACGGTTTTCGCCTGGCACTGCGCAAAGAGCCGCTTGAAAAGATCGAGGGCGGCGCATTCTCCTTCGTCGCGCCCGGCACGGCGCTCAACGAGGTCGAGCGCATCTGCGAGGAGATCGACGAGAGCGTGACCATCACGCTCGGCCAGCGCCACATCTTATTTGAAGTGGGCGAGACGGAGCTCATCTGCCGCCGCCTCGAAGGCGAGTTCCTCGACTATAAAAACGCCATTCCGCGCAGAAATCCCATCAACCTCGTCCTCGACACGAAAACGATGCTCCAGAGCCTTGAGCGCGTGAGCGTCGTCATCAGCGAAAAGCTCAAGAGCCCCGTGCGCTGTCTTTTTGAGGACAATAAGGTGACAATGTCCGCCAAGACGGCGAGCGGCGACGCCAAGGACGTCTGCCGCATCGCGGGCGACGGGCAGGGGCTGGAGATCGGCTTCAACAACCGCTATCTGATGGACGCGCTGCGCTATGCCCCGGCCGACACCGTGAAGATGGAACTGAACACCGGCATTTCGCCGGCCATCATCGTCCCTGTCGACGGCGAGGAGAATTTCCTCTACATGGTGCTGCCCGTGCGCTTGAAGGCGAATTAAGACAGAAATTTCAATACAACTGGTATCATATAATACAACGATTTCCGTTTGGAATCGCTGTACTGAGAGGGCCATTTATGACTGAGATCACGATTACAACCGAATTTATCAAATTGCAGGATCTTTTGAAGCTCGCCAATCTCGTCGGTACCGGCGGCGAGGCGAAGATCGTCATTCAGGAGGGCGAAGTCTGCGTCAACGGCGAGGTGTGCACGATGCGCGGCAAGAAGATCCGCCCCGGCGACACGGTGGCCTACGACGGCGAAGAGTTGACGGTCTCCTATGCGAATTGACGCGCTGAAGCTTCAGTCCTTCCGCAATTACGACGCGCTGGACGTTGCGTTTGCGCCGGACTGCAACGTCATTGTCGGCGAAAACGCGCAGGGAAAGACAAATCTGCTCGAAGCGATCGTCTATTTGTCGAGCGCACGGTCTCCGCGCGCAAGGGCGGAAAAGGAGCTTATCTCCTTCGGAAAGAGCGAGTGCTCGATCAGGGCGGACGCTTTTGCCCGCTCGCGCGAGTTTCTGCTTGAGATTTCCCTTGCCGCGGGCAGGAGGAGAAAAATCCTCATCAACAAAGTGCCGGCGAAAAAGGGCGGCGAGCTGAGCGACGTGCTTGGCGCGGTCTACTTTTGCCCGGAAGATCTGTTGCTCATCCGCGACGGCGCGGCGGCGAGAAGAAAATTCATGGACGATGCGCTCTGCCAGCTGCGCGCGCGCTACGCCCAGGCGCTCTCCGACTATCACAGGGCCTACGAACACAAAACGCGCATCCTGCGCGACAGCGAGGAATATCCCTCGCTGCTCGATACCCTGCCGGAATTCGACCTGCGCATGGCGCAGAGCGGCGCGGTGCTCATCTACTACCGCGCGCGCTTTTGCGAGCGGCTGGGAGAATACGCGCGCATCGCGCACCGCGAATGCTCGGGCGGAAGGGAAGAGCTGGGCGTCACCTATCAGACGGTTTCGACAATCTCTGACCCCCTCGCGCCGATCGAAACGATCTACGAGCAGCTGCGCGCGCATCAAGCCTCACACGCAACGGCCGAGCGAGCCTCGCGCATGTGCCTTTCGGGGCCGCACAAGGACGACATTGCCGTGACGATCGGCGGCGTGAATGCGCGGCAGTTTTCCTCGCAGGGACAGACGCGTACGGCGGCGCTCGCCTTCAAGCTCGCCGAGCGGGAGATTTACCGCGAGATCACATCGCGCACGCCGCTGCTGCTGCTCGACGATGTGCTCTCCGAGCTTGACCCGAAGCGGCAGGAATACGTATTGAACCGTATCTCCGGCGGGCAGGTGTTCATCACCTGCTGCGAGGAGGACCGGCTGGGAACACTTTTGAGCGGCAAGGTCTTCCGCATTGCAAATGGCGCGGTGGTATAAAGGAGAAAGCAATGTATCTGCACATCGGCAACAACGTGATGCTTCCTGAAAAGCACATCATCGGCGTTTTTGACCTTGAGATCACCTCACAGTCGAAGCGCACGTCGGAATTTCTGCGGCAGGCGGAGGAGGAGAGTCTCGTCATCGACGCCTGCGAGGACATTCCGAAGTCCTTCCTCGTGTGCGACCACCCCTATCACCCGCAGCTCGTCTACTTGTCCGAGCTTTCGAGCGCGACGCTGCAAAGAAGAATGGAAGAGCAGCAGTAACGGCAGCGGACATCGCGCATGTTCCATAAAAAGACATTGTTCGAGGCAGGGAGAAACGGGCCGGAAAGGGCTCCGACCCGGTTCTTCCTGCCTGATGACGAAAGGAGAACCCAAATGGCAGAAAATGAGATCCTGCAATCCACGGCGGTGGATGAAAACAACGACTATAACGCCTCGGAAATTCAAGTTCTCGAGGGGCTTGAGGCGGTGCGCAAGCGCCCGGGCATGTACATCGGCTCCACGTCCTCGAGCGGCCTGCACCACCTCGTTTACGAAATTGTGGATAACTCCATCGACGAGGCGCTCGCGGGCTACTGCACGGAGATCAAGGTGACGATCAACGAGGGCAACACCATCACCGTTGTCGATAACGGCCGCGGCATTCCGGTCGACATTCAGGCGCAGACGGGGCGCCCCGCGCTCGAGGTCGTCTATACCGTGCTGCACGCGGGCGGTAAGTTCGGCGGCGGAGGCTATAAGGTCTCCGGCGGTCTGCACGGCGTGGGCGCGAGTGTCGTCAACGCCCTTTCCGAGTGGCTGACGGTGCAGGTGCACAAAAACGGCAACATCTACGAGATGAAATTCTCCCGCGGCAAGATCACGCAGGAGATGACCATTGTCGGCTCGACCGATCATACGGGCACGACCGTCACCTTCAAGCCCGACCCCGAGATGTTCGAAGAGCTCGAATACTCCTACGAGACGCTCCACACGCGCATGCGCGAGGAGGCTTTCTTGAACGCCGGCCTTCGCATCACGATCGAAGATAAGCGCACGGCGAGCGAGGAAAAGAGCGAGAGCGAGCGCCGCGACTCGATGTGCTACGAGGGAGGTATCCGCGAGTTCGTCACGTGGCTCAACAAAAAGAAAGAACCGCTGCACAATAACGTCATCTACATGAGCGGCATGAAGGGCGACTCGTTCGCGGAATTGGCGCTCCAGTATGACGACGGCTATCAGGAAAATATCCTCTCGTTCGCCAACAACGTCCACACGCCCGAGGGCGGCATGCACGAGACCGGCTTCAAAGCGGCGCTCACGCGCGTTCTGAACGCCTACGGCATCAAAAACGGCATCATCAAAGAGGGCGATAAGGTCAGCGGCGAGGACTGCCGCGAGGGTCTTACCTGCGTCATCTCCGTCAAGCTCACGAACGCGCAGTTCGAGGGCCAGACAAAGGCAAAGCTCGGAAACAGCGAGATCCGTACGCTGGTCGACGGCATCGTCTCCGACCGGCTGATGCAGTTCCTTGAGGAAAACCCCGTCGTGGCGCGCACAATCTTAGATAAGGCCATGACCGCCAACCGCGCGAGAGAGGCTGCGCGCAAGGCGCGCGAGTCCATCCGCCGCAAGAGCGCCCTCGGCGGCGCGGCGATGCCCGACAAGCTGCGCGACTGCAACGAAAATAACCCCGAGCTGACCGAGCTCTACATCGTAGAGGGCGACTCGGCAGGCGGCAGCGCCACGCAGGGGCGCGACTCGCGTTTTCAGGCGATCTTGCCGCTGTGGGGCAAGATGCTGAACGTGGAAAAGGTGCGCGCCGACAAAATTTACGGCAACGACAAGCTCCAGCCCGTCATCATCGCGCTCGGCGCGGGACTGGGCGAGGATTTCGACGTCAATAAGCTGCGCTATCACAAGGTCATCATCATGGCGGATGCGGACGTGGACGGCTCGCACATCAGAACGCTGCTGCTGACGTTCTTCTTCCGCTATATGCGCCCGCTCATTGAAAACGGCTATGTTTACGCGGCCGTGCCGCCGCTTTTCAAGCTGACGCGCGGCAAGACGACGCGACTTGCCTTCACGCCGGAGGAGCGCGATCAATACTCTGCCGAGCTGCGCGGCGACAATCCGAACGCGAAGGTCGACATTTCACGCTTCAAAGGTCTTGGTGAAATGAACCCGCACGAGCTGTGGGAGACGACCATGGACCCCGAAAAGCGCACGCTCAAGCGCATCACGCTCGAGGACGCGGTGCTCGCGGACGAGACCTTCACGGTGCTGATGGGCGAGAAGGTCGAGCCGCGCAAGGAATTCATCGAACAGAACGCGAAATACGCGGTCAATCTGGACTTTTAAGAGAGGAGGACAAGAAAAATGGCTCACAAAAACGTGGATTACAAACCCGAAGATATTCAGTTCCCCAACCAAAAGATCGTGCAGAGCGAGCTCGTGCACGAGATGCAGTCCTCCTACATCGAATACGCGATGTCGGTCATCGTCGGGCGCGCGCTGCCCGATGTGCGCGACGGCCTGAAGCCGGTCCACCGCCGCATTCTGTACGCCATGTATGAAGACGGTCTCACGAGCGACAAGCCCTTCAAAAAGTCGGCGACCTGCGTCGGCGACGTGCTGGGCCGCTACCATCCGCACGGCGACGCGTCGGTGTACGACGCGCTCGTGCGTCTCGCGCAGGACTTCTCCATGCGCTACATGCTCGTCGACGGTCACGGCAACTTCGGTTCGATCGATGGAGACCCCCCGGCCGCCTACCGATACACCGAGGCCAGAATGTCGAAGATCGCCAACGAAATGCTGCGCGACATCGACAAGGAGACCGTTGACTGGGACCCGAACTTCGACGAGAGCCGCAAGGAGCCCCGCGTGCTGCCCGCGCGCTTCCCGAACCTGCTGGTGAACGGCTCAAGCGGTATCGCCGTCGGCATGGCGACGAATATCCCCCCGCACAACCTCACCGAGGTCATCAACGCCTGCGTCTGCGTGCTCGATAACCCGGAGGCGACGCTTTACGACCTGATGCAGCACATCACCGGCCCCGATTTCCCGACCAAGGGCATCATCATGGGCCGCAGCGGCATCCGCGCGGCGTATGCCACGGGCCGCGGCAAGATCATCCTGCGCGCGCGCACCGAATTTGAAGAATTCGGCCGCGACCGCACGCGCATCATCGTCACCGAGCTTCCCTATCAGGTCAACAAGCGCATGCTCATCAAGAACATGGCCGATCAGGTGAACGACAAGCGGTTGGAGGGCATTTCCGACATCCGCGACGAGACCGACCGCACGGGTATGCGCATCGTCATCGAGGTCAAGCACGACGCGAACCCGCAGGTGGTCTTAAACCGCCTGTTCGCCCAGACGCAGCTTCAGACGAGCTTTGCCATCAACATGCTGGCGCTTGTGGATAACCAGAAGCAGCCGAAGATCCTGTCCCTGCGCCACATCATCGACGAGTATCTTGCCTTCCAGGAAGAGCTCATCACGCGCAGAACGCAGTATGACCTCAAAAAAGCGCGCGAGCGCGAGCACCTGCTGCAAGGACTTCTCATCGCGCAGGACAACATCGACGAGGTCATCCACATCATCCGCACGAGCTACGACGACGCGAAGGAAAAGCTCATGGAGCGCTTTTCCCTCTCCGATATTCAGGCGCAGGCCATCCTCGATATGCGCCTGAAGGCCTTGCAGGGCCTTGACCGCGAGAAGCTCCAGAACGAGTTTGACGAACTCGAAAAGAAGATCGCGTACTTTGTCGAACTCCTTTCCAACGAGACGATGCTCAAGGGCGTTTTGAAGGATGAACTTCTTGAAATTCGCGATAAGTACGGCGATGAGCGCAAGACCGAAATTCAGGAGGTCGAGGACGAAATCGACATCGAAGACCTCATCGAAGAGGAGGAGTGCGTCTTCACGCTCACGCGCAACGGCTATATCAAGCGCACGAGCGCGAGCGAGTACACTGCGCAGAGTAAGGGCGGCATGGGCAAAAAAGGCATCACCACGCGCGAAGAGGACAGCGTGGTGGACGTTTTCACCGCCTCGACCCACGACTATATCCTCTTCTTCACCGATACCGGCAAGGTGTACCGCAAGAAGGGCTATCAGATCCCCGAGAGCGGCAAGGCCGCCAAGGGCACGAACATCATCAACATCATTCAGGTGGAGACCGGCGAGCGCGTGCAGGCGATGATCCACTTCCGCGACCTCAGCGCGGAGAATCTCTTCCTCACGATGGTCACGAGAAACGGCACGGTGAAGCGTCTGCCGGTCGAGACGCTCAAGAACCTGCGCAACAACGGCATCCGCGCGCTGAACCTCGACGAGGGCGACGAGCTGGTGAGCGTGCGCGAGACGGACGGCGAGCAGAAAATTCTGATCGCCACGCACGACGGCATGGCGGTCGTTTTTGACGAGAACGACGTGCGCCCGATGGGCCGCACGGCGGTCGGTGTGCGCGGCATCAAGCTGCGCGAGGGCGACTATGTCGTTGGCGCCGCGCGAGCCCAGGAGGGCAAAGAGGTGCTCACCATCACCGAGAACGGCTACGGCAAGAAAACGCCCGTCGAGGAATACCGCATCACGAACCGCGGCGGCCTTGGCATCAAGAACTACATGGTCACCGAGAAGACCGGCGGCATCGTCGGCGTCAAGGTCGTGGACGGCAGCGAGGACTTGCTGCTCGTCACGCGCGCGGGCATCCTCATCCGCACACCGGTCGAGGCGATCCGTACCACTGGCAGAGCCACGCAGGGCGTGATCGTCATGCGCTTTAAGGAAGAGGGCGACAGCGTCATTTCCATGGCGCTCACCGAGCACGAAGAGAGCGAGGAGTAAGCGCCCATCGAAAAAAGCAAAGGGGATATTCTCTCACGCGGGAGAATACCCCCTTTGAAGACAACGGCGGGCAATTTCCCCTCAATGTGCAAAAAAACACAATGTAACATCAAAGTGGCGCGATAAAGTACAGATGTAAACCCCAACTTGCTGGAAAGACAAACCTCTCTTCGGTAGAATAGAGCCAAAAGGAGGAGGGCATGGCAATGGCAAATATTTTGCAGTCGCTGGGCAACGCAATGGAGCGACAGCAGCAGCGCAGGCACGAGAACAACATGGAGGTGCTGCGCGCTATCTATACCCGCCCGGGCATGATCGTGCTCGGCGTGATTTTGCTGGGTGCGGCGCTGGCGTTGATCTGGCCACAGATCGCGCCGGAGGCTGACAATACGAACAGCATTGTGATCGATATGAGCGACTTTGACTTCGGCGATGAAGAGATGAACCGCACCGTTCAGGAAATGGTGGAAAAAGATCGGAAGCAGAAGGAACAGAGCGGACGCACCGGTGCAATTTTCTTCGGCCTCGGTGCGGCGGTCTGCTTCGTCCGCGCGGCGATGCCGTGGAGAAAGAAGGAGCGGGCGGAAACAATTTCTGACGATTCTGCGTCTAAAGAGGCAGAAGAAATCCCCGTTCCGCCAAAGCCTGTGGAAAACTCCGCGACGCCAAGTGCGGAGACCGGCAGCCGGGAAGAGAGGAAAAAGAACCTCAAGACTCTCTACGAGGCGGGAATTCTGAGCAGAGAAGAATATGACGCACGAAGAAAGAAGCTGTGAGGAGGTCACCATGAGAAGAAATATCCACTATAAGCCCAGCAAGGCCGCAAGCATCTTTGGCGGCATTGTCGGCTGTGCGATGGGCATATTCGGCCTTTTTGCCATTCCGGATATGGGCGCGCTGATCGGCTTTAAGGCCATCTGGTGCCTGATGGCCTTCGGCATGGGCATCTATTATTTCCTGATGGCCGCGGGTGTTGTGAAGTACAACGGCGGCTACGAGATCACCGACGAGACGGAAGACGGCGCAAAGGGCGGCAAGTCTGACGCTGAGGCGCGGCTCGAGGAATTGCAGACCCTTTACGACCGCCGGCTTATTACGGAAGAGGAGTATCAGCAAAAGCGCAGGAAGATCCTTGACGAGCTATAAAAGAAAGGAGCGCGGACAATGGGAGAAGTTTTGATCCTTATTATCATCGCACTTGCCTGGGGTTTTAAGGCGGCTGTCGCCAACGAGGAAAAAAAGGTCAACGATCGGGAAACCGGCAGCGTTTCGGCGTCGCCCGACGAGTTGATCAAAAAGGCCAAGCGCACGGTTGAAGATCTGGATGCGCTGCGCGGGCAGACGGAAAAAAAGCGCCCGAGCCCGACGGAGATCAAAGCGCTCCACAAGCAGCGCCGCGCCGACGAGTGGGAGAGAAACGAGCAGCGCCACGCCGACGAGCGCGCGCACAGCGAAAAGCGCTGGGAGCTTGCGCGCAAAAAGCAGGCCGACAGCGGCGAGGTGCATTCTGTCCACATGGACAGCTGCGAGGACCGGCTTGAGAACCTGAAGGTGCTGTACGACGCGGGCATTTTAGACCGCGAGGAATACGCCCAACGCGTCGCGCGCGTCAAGCAGGCGCACGCGCAGAGCAGAGGCTGAGCAGAGAAAAGGAAGCGAACACACGATGTACGACGAACTGACAAAGGTCGACATTGACAAAATGAAGGCGGAGCTTGACCACCGCCGTTTGGAGCTGCGCCCCAAGCTCATCGAAGATGTGCAGACGGCGCGCGCGTTCGGCGATCTGAGCGAGAATTACGAGTACAAGGTCGCCAAGCAGGAGAAAAACCGCAACGAGAGCCGCATCCGCTACTTGGAGCGCATGATCGCCACGGCGAAGGTCATCGAGGTGGAGGAAAGAGAGGGCTCTGTAAGCCTTTTCGACCATGTTGTGCTCTATAACGAAAAGCTGGGGAAAGAGCAGTCCATTCAGCTTGTGACCACGCTGCGCCAGAACGCGCTCAAGGGTCTCATCAGCAAGGAATCGCCCGTGGGCAAGGCGGTGCTGGGGAAAACGGTCGGCGACCGGGTCGAGGTCGTCGTTTCGCCCACGATGAAGTATATGGTCGAAATTCGTGAGATCACGCCGGGCGAGGACGATTCCTCGCTCGAGATCAGTTCTTATTGAGGAAATCCATGAAACAAGTCATTATCTATACCGACGGCGCGTGCTCGGGCAATCCCGGCCCCGGCGGCTGGGGCGCGGTGCTCAAATACGGCGCGCACGAGCGAGAGCTCTCCGGCGGCGAGGCAAGCACGACCAACAACCGCATGGAGCTCACCGCTGTCATCGAGGCGCTGCGGCTCCTCAAAGAGCCGTGCGTTGTCGAGCTTTATTCCGACTCGCGCTATGTGATCGACGCGCTCGAAAAGCGCTGGGTCTACGGCTGGAAGCAGCGCGGCTGGGTGAAGAGCGACAAAAAGCCCGCGCTGAACGTCGATCTCTGGGAGCAGCTCTTGCAGCTCATCGCGCAGCATGAGCTGCACTACCACTGGGTCAAAGGCCACGCGGAGAACGAATACAACAACCGCTGCGATGAGATGGCAGTGGCGGAATGGCACAAATTCAAGTGAACAGCCGCGTGGCCATACGCCGGAAATCCGGCGGCGCGAGCGGCGGATTCACTTCGCCGCCGCAAGACATGAAATAAAACAGGGCTCCCGCGCGGGGAAGCCGCGTGGGAAAACACGCGGAGAACGAATACAACAACCGCTGCGACGAGATGGCAGTGGCGGAATGGCATAAGTTTAAGTGAAGCATCGCAGATTTTGACGCCCGCGGGCGGCAAACCAAATGCAAAGTTTTTTGCCGCGACCTGCGCGTGGCAAAAAACTCTTTGCGCGGAGCGAGTGTCGAGCCGAAGGCGAGGCACAGAGCGGAGTGAGAACCCTCTCAAAAAGATGGCGAAGCCATCTTTTTGAAGTAATTGTAAGGAGCATACGATATGAGTGAATTTGACGCAAAGCAGCAGCTTGCCGGTCTTCTCGACTGGATGCGCGCACAGATGAAGGCCTGCGGCGGCAAGACCGCCGTCATCGGCATTTCCGGCGGCAAGGACAGCTCCGTCGTCGCGGCGCTGAGCGTCGCGGCCTACGGGCGCGAGAACGTTGTCGGCGTGCTGATGCCAGACGGCGTGCAGCCGGACATCGACTATTCAAACGGCCTTGTTGAGCATCTCGGTATCCGCAGCTATACCTTCAATATCCAGGGCGGCACGAGGGGTCTTCTCGACGAGATGGACCGCATCGGCCTCGAGGCGAGCCGCCAGACGAAGGTGAACCTGCCCTCCCGCATCCGCATGACGACGCTCTACGCCATCGCGCAGAGCGAGGATCACGGCATCGTGCTCAATACCTCGAACCTTTCCGAGGACTGGGTGGGCTACTGCACGATCTACGGCGACAGCGCGGGCGCTTTCTCGCCGCTGGGCATGTACACGACCGAGGAGGTCATCGCGCTGGGCGCGGAGCTGGGGCTTCCCGAGCGCTTCCTCATCAAGCCGCCGTCCGACGGCCTGACGGGTAAGACCGACGAGGACAACCTCGGCTTCACCTATCATGCGGTGAACGAGTATGTCCGCCGCGGCGTGGTCGACCCTGCCATCAAGGAGCAGATCGACCGCAAGCACAAAATTTCGCGCTTCAAGTTCCAGACGCTGCCGGTCTATCAGAACGGCCTGCCCATCGTTCTTCCCGAGGAAACGGATTACTACAATCCCAATAAGAAATGAGAAAAAACAAAAAGCCCTCGCCGCAAGGCGAGGGCTTTTTGCTGTGTTGTGTGTGTATTTTTAGGAGGGAGAAAATCACATCGGGGATCGTTCCCCTTTGCAAGTATTAAGATAACAGTCAATCTTGGCTAAAGTTTGAATCGCTTGTAAACAAATTATGAATAGCGGAAAACTTTTGCACGCGTTATCCCATCAGCGTGCAAAGCTCGGAAAAGGAGAGCGGCTGGAGGGCAAGGTCGATGCCGTAGCCGATGATGCGCGCAAGCTCGCGGATCTGCGCGTCGATGTCGCGCGTGGTGACCATGACGGTCTCGTGTCCGCGCAGTGCGGCGGGGTCAACGTCTGATTTTCCGGCTTCTTCGAGCACATCGAGCGTAAGCGTCGCCGCGTCGACCACCGTGGGAACGCCGATCGCATAGACCGGCACGCCCAGCGTATCGCGGCTGAGCGGGCAGCGGTGGTTGCCCACGCCGCTGCCCGGCACGATGCCTGTATCAGAGAGCTGAACGCTCGTGCAGAGGCGCGCAAGGGAACGGGAGGCGAGCGCGTCGATCGCAATGACCGCGTCGGGCTGCACCGCGCGTACCGCGCCGCGCAGGGTTTCCATCGCCTCGATGCCGGTCTGGCCGAGCACGCCGGGCGTGAGCACGCTGACCGGGCAGAGCGAGGAAAAACCGTCCTCCTGCCGCAAGTGGCGCGTGACGAGCACATGCTCCGCACTCTTCGGCCCGATGGCGTCCGGCGTCATGCCCGCGTTGCCAAGCCCCGCGACGAGCACACTGCGCGTATGCTCGCCGAGCAGCAGCCTGAGTTCCGCCGCGACGGCACGCGAGGCGCGCGCAAGCAGCTCTCCGCTGTTTTTTTGCAGCGCCGAGAGGTCGAGCGTGATGTACCGCCCGCAGGGCTTGCCGAGCCGCTGGGCGGCGCCCTCCGTTTCAATGTGCACGCTCGTCACGCTGCACCCGCGGCGAAAGACCGTCCGGCACTCCGCGCCGGGGATCGCCGCGCCGCTCTGCGCGCAGAGCAGCTCGTGCGCCTCCATGGCGAGGTCAGTGCGATACTGGAGCATGTTGTCACCTTCCTTTTACTAAATCTTGTTTGCAAGCCCTATTTTATCCACAAAGTTTTGTGTCATACAAAAAAATCAAAAAATTGCGAAAAAATGCTTGCAATTTCTTGCATTCTTTGCTAAAATACCATTCTGCACGGTGGATTTTCTGTCTGCCGGAGCGAATTCCAACCGGAGGAGGTGTTTGGTTTGCCGAATATCAAGTCTGCCAAGAAGCGCGTTCTCGTGTCTGGCACCCGTAACGAGCGCAATAAGGCCGACAAGTCCGCACTGAAGACCGCACTCAAGAAGTTCGAGGCGGCTGCCGCTGAAGGCAATCGCACCGAGGCCGAGAGCGCTTACAAGGTCGCAGTGAAGTCTGTCGACAAGGCTGCTGCAAAGGGTATTCTTCACAAGAATAACGCCGCGCACAAGAAGAGCGCGATGACCCTGAAGCTCAACCACATTGGCTAATCGAGCAAAAATGAGAGCCGTCCAATGGACGGCTCTTTTTTTGTGCCCCAAAAGGGGAGACAAATCAAAGGGGGTATTCTCTTTCGGAAGAGAATACCCCCTTTTCGTTGCAGTATTTCCGCGCTGCGCAAAAGGCCGTGCTTTCGTGCGGCAGGCCAAAGCAAGCTTTTCTCGCCGATCCGCTCGGGTCAGTTGAAGAGCTTTGCGATGGAGATCTCCTGATAGGTGCGCTCGATCGCCTCGGCGAACATGGGCGCAACGGTCAGGTACTTGATGCGGGACTTAGCAAGCTCATCGTCGCCGACGGGGGCGGGAATGGTGTCGAGCAGAGCGAGCTCCTCGATGTTGCTGTTGGCAAGACGCTCGAGCGCGGGGCCGGAGAGGACGCCGTGGGAAGCGCAGGCGTAGACCTTCTTCGCGCCGCCGACCTCAACGATGGCCTTGGCAGCGTTGCAGAGGGAACCGGCAGTATCGACCATATCGTCGAAGAGGATGCACTCCTTGCCGGCAACGTCGCCGATGACGTTCATGACTTCGCACTGGTTGGCCTTCTGGCGGCGCTTATCGACGATGGCGAGATTCATGTGCAGCTTCTGGGCGAAGGTACGGGCGCGGGCGACGGAGCCGACGTCGGGGGAGACGACGACCATGTCCTCGCAGGCGGAGCCGAACTTCTTGGCGTAGTAGTCGACGAAGATGGGGTTGCCGAAGAGGTTATCCACGGGAATGTCGAAGAAGCCCTGGATCTGGTTGGCGTGCAGGTCCATCGTCAGCACGCGGTCAACACCGGCGGCGACGAGCATGTTGGCGACGAGCTTGGCGGAGATGGGGTCACGGCTCTTGGCCTTGCGGTCCTGACGGGCATAGCCGAAGTAGGGCATGACGGCGGTGATGCGGCCGGCGGAAGCGCGGCGGCAGGCATCGACCATGATAAGAAGCTCCATCAGGCTGTCGTTGACGGGCTTGCAGGTGGACTGAACGAGGAACACGTCGCTGCCGCGCACGGTCTCGTACAGGGAGACGGAAGCCTCGCCGTCAGCGAAGCTCTTGACCTCGCTCTCGCCGAGCTTGGTGCCGATGATCCTGCAGATGTCAGCTGCCAGTTTGGGGTTTGCGTTGCCGGTGAAAATCTTGATGTCCTTACCGTGAGAGATCATGTTGAAGTACTCCTCTTGTTTATTGATAAATTTATGAAGTTACTTTTTTCCGTGCGCTGCGCGCCACGTCACCGCCCAGCCGGGCTTGTTGACCTGGCGGGAACGCGCCAGCGCAAGGGAGTCCGCGGGCACCTCGTCGGTGATGGTGGAGCCGGCGGCGATGTAGCTGCCGCTGCCGACCGTGACGGGCGCGATGAGGTTGGTGTTGCAGCCGATGAAGGCGTCATCGCCGATCGTGCAGCGGAATTTTTTAAAGCCGTCGTAATTCGTCGTCACCGTGCCGCAGCCGAAGTTGATGCGCTCGCCGCAGTCGCTGTCGCCAACGTAGGTCAGGTGCGAGATCTTCGTGCCGTTGCCGATGACGCTGTTTTTGATCTCGACAAAGTCGCCGACCTTGACATGGTCGCCGATCGTCGAATTCGGGCGCACATAGGCAAACGGCCCCACGTTCGTGTGGCTGCCGACGCGGCTTTCGTTGAGCTGCGAGGCGTTGACTTCCGTCTCGTCGCCGATCACGCAGTCGCGGATCATGGTGTTCGGGCCGATGGTGCAGTTTTTCCCGATGACCGTCCTGCCGCGCAGGATCGTGCCGGGGAGAATGACCGTGCCGCTGCCGATGGTCACGCGGGGATCGATGTAGGTGTTGTTCGCGTCCATGATGGAAACGCCCGCGGCGAAATGCTTGTCGGCGATCTTGCGGCGGCACATATCCTGGGCGCTCCGGATCTCCTCATCGTCGCCCACGGGAAGAAAGCCTTTTGTGATCTCCGCCCCCTTGGGGAAGGCGGCAAATGCGCCGTGCTCTTTGAGTACCTTGCAGCACTCCGCGGCCTCCGCAGAGTAGACCGCGCCGCCGGAAAACACGCCCACGGGCAGCACCGCGCCGTTGACGATGAGCACGCTGCCCTTTTCGCCCTTGAGGAGCTTCAGCAGTTCCTCCCCGTGCTTCGCCCCGTCAACATAGGTGACGTCGGCCTGCTCGGGGATATAAGGGCGCATGATGTCGTGCGCGCGCACGTCAGAGACAATGAAAAACCGCTCGACACCTTGCCCCATCAGTTCTTCGACCATCCACGTGAGAATGGGGCAGAACAAAATGGGTCTGAGCATCAGCGGCGTTTTTTCTTTTGTCAGGGTCATATCGTCCGGCATAAAGAGAACGGCCAGCTTCTGATCCATTGGGGTTCATCTCCCTTCTCCACTTCACTTGCAGTGTATTAACGCCATTATAGCAAAGCTGCCCGAAAAATCCACCTTTTCTCACAAAAAAAACAAAAATTTTTTAATTCGCGGCCTTCACTTTCACATTTTAGAAATTTCGTTTCAAAAGGCTGCTTTTTTGGTTGAATTCGCAATATTTTTGCGGTACAATGATAAAACTTTCGCGTGGAGGAGGTGCTGTCATGCTGAATATCGTGCTCGTCGAGCCGGAGATCCCGCAGAATTGCGGCAATATCGCGCGTACCTGTGCCGCTACGGGAGCGCACCTGCACCTCGTAAAGCCCCTCGGGTTCGATATTTCCGACCGTGCGGTCAAGCGCGCGGGACTGGATTACTGGCATCTGGTGGATATCAGCGTGTATGAAAATCTGGCGGACCTTTTTGCAAAACACCCCGAAGCGGAAAACGACTGTTGGCTCGCAACGACCAAAGCGCCCCGGGACTATTGCCAGGCAGAGTTTCGCGACGGCTGCTGGCTCTTCTTCGGAAAAGAGACGGCGGGCCTGCCGGAGAATTTCCGCAAGGCGCACTATGAGCGCTGCATCCGCCTGCCGATGCGTGCGGAGGCGCGCAGCCTGAACCTTTCCAACTCCGTGGCGATCCTGACGTATGAGGCGCTGCGGCAGACAGACTTTCCCGGGCTCAAGCATGAGGGAGAGATGCTGGAAACCCCGTAGGGAAACGGTTTCGTTTCAAAATGAGTAACCAAATCGTATGTGTACATTATGAGGAGGAAACAATATGAATTATAATAAGAGAACGGTTTGCGATGTAGACGTGAGCGGTAAGAAGGTGCTGCTGCGCTGCGATTTCAACGTTCCCCAGGACAAGGAGACCGGCGCGATCACTTCGGATAAGCGTATCGTGGCGGCGCTGCCGACCATTCGGTACCTGCTCGACCACGGCGCGGCCGTGATCGCCTGCTCCCACCTCGGAAAGCCCGAAGCAAAGTTCGACAAGTGGGTCAAAAAGCAGACGGAAAAGGGCAAGGATCCCGCAACGCTCACGGAGGAAAAGTGGAAAAAGTCCCTTGAAAAGCTGACGCTCGCCCCTGTGGCAGAGCATCTTTCAAAGCTCTTGGGCAAGCCCGTCATCTTCGCCCACGACGTCGTCGGTGAGGACGCGAGAGCCAAAGCTGCGGCGCTCAAGGGCGGCGAGATCATGCTGCTTGAAAATACCCGCTTCGAGCCGGGCGAAACAAAGAATGATCCCGCGCTTGCCAAGGCCCTCGCCTCCATGGCGGAGCTGTATGTGTCCGACGCGTTCGGCACGGTGCACCGCGCCCACGCCTCCACCGCGGGCGTAGCGGCGTATCTTCCCGCCGTGTCCGGTTTCCTCGTTGCCAAGGAGCTTGAGGTCATGGGCAAGGCGCTCGACGATCCCAAGCGCCCGTTCGTCGCCGTGCTCGGCGGCGCGAAGGTCAGCGACAAGATCGCCGTCATCAATAACCTCCTCGACAAGGCCGACACCGTCATCATCGGCGGCGGCATGGCCTACACCTTCTCCAAGGCGCAGGGCGGCGAGATCGGCAAGTCCCTTTTGGAAGAAGACAAGTGCGCCTACGCGCTCGAAATGATCGAAAAGGCCAAAGAAAAGGGCGTCAAGCTCCTGCTGCCGGTCGATACCGTCGCGGCGACGGAGTTTGCCGCCGACGCGGAGCCCCACGTCGTCGACGCGATGCACATTCCCGCCGATATGATGGGTATGGACATCGGCCCTGAGACCATCGAACTTTTCTGCAAAGCGACGCAGGGCGCGGGCACGATCGTCTGGAACGGCCCCATGGGCGTTTTTGAGTTCCCCGCTTTTGCAAACGGCACCAAGGCCATGGCCAAGGCGCTCGCCGAGAGCGGCGCGGTCACCATCATCGGCGGCGGCGACAGCGCGGCGGCTGCCGAGCAGCTCGGCTTTGCCGACAAGATCACACACATCTCCACCGGCGGCGGCGCGTCGCTCGAGTTCCTTGAAGGCAAGGAGCTTCCGGGCGTTGCCTGCCTTCTGGACAAGTGAGAAAAATCATCATTGATTTTCAAATATTCGCATAGATCTTAGACTTAGACAGTAACAGGAGAAAAGACCCACCATGAATCGCAGATACCGTAAAACCATCATTGCAGGCAACTGGAAAATGAACAAGACCCCCAGCGAGACCAAGGCCTTTGCCGAACAGTTCAAGGCCATTCTTCCCAAGACCAAGTGGTGCGACATCGTCGTGTGTGTGCCCGCCGCCGACCTGAGTGCCGCCGTGCGCGCTTTCAAGGACAGCCGCATTGCCGTGGGCGCGCAGAACGTTTACTTTGAAAAGAGCGGCGCCTACACCGGTGAAATTTCGGCCGATATGCTCGCTGATCTCGGCGTGCGCTATGTTATCGTCGGTCACAGCGAGCGCCGCGCCCTCTTCGGCGAGACCGATGAGATCGTCAACAAGAAAGTACATGCCGCGCTGAGCGCCGGCCTGAATCCCATCATTTGTGTGGGCGAGAGCCTGAATCAGCGTGAGATGGGCGTGACGATGGAGCTCATCGCCCTTCAGGTGAAGAGCGCCCTTGCCGGTGTGAGCGCCGAGCAGATGCGCCGCTGCGTCATTGCCTATGAGCCCATCTGGGCGATCGGCACGGGCAAAACCGCCACGGGCGAGCAGGCTGCCGAGGTCTGCACCTATATCCGCGCGCTGATCCGCGCACAGTACGGCGCGCGCGTCGCCCGCAGCGTGACCATTCAGTACGGCGGCTCGATGAAGGGCTCGAATGCCCACGAGCTGCTCTCGCACGAGGATATCGACGGCGGCCTGATCGGCGGCGCGTCGCTCGAACCCAATTCGCTGATGGAGATCGTTCACGCCGCTAACCAGGATTGACAGGAAAAGGAGAGAGCAGCTTATGAATAAAGCTCCGACCACATTGATCATTATGGACGGCTTCGGTCTGTCCAACGATACCGTCGGCAACGCGGTGCGCGCTGCCAACACCCCCGTGCTCGACGGTCTTTTTTCCGAGTATGCCCACACGACGCTCAAGGCCTCCGGCCTTGACGTGGGTCTGCCCGACGGGCAGATGGGCAACAGCGAGGTCGGTCACACCAACATCGGCGGCGGCCGCGTCGTGTTCCAGGATCTGCCGCGCATCACCCGTTCCATCGAGGACGGCACATTTTTCGAAAACCCCGCCTACAACAAGGCGATGGACGACTGCCTTGCAAAAGGCTCGGCGCTGCATCTTTACGGTCTGCATTCCGACGGCGGCGTGCACTCCACGCTCGACCACCTCTATGCGCTCTTAAAGATGGCGCACATCAAGGGCTTAAAGCGCGTGTATATCCACGCCTTCCTCGACGGGCGCGACACGCCCCCGACCTCCGGCCGCGACTTTGTCGCAAAGACCATGGAAAAGTGCCGTGAGATCGGCGTCGGCAAGATCGCGACCGTCATGGGCCGCTACTACGCGATGGATCGCGACAAGCGCTGGGACCGCCTGGAGAACGCTTACGACGCGCTCGTTTACGGCGAGGGCGTGCAGGATCCCGACCCGATCCACGCCATTGAGGAGAGCTACAAAAACGGCGTGACGGACGAATTCGTCGAGCCGGTCGTCTGCGACAAGGACGGCATGATCTCCGACAACGACTCGGTCATCTTCTTCAACTACCGCCCCGACCGCGCCCGCGAGATCACGCGCGCTTTTGTCGACCCCGCGTTCGACGGCTTCAAGCGCGAGTATTTTCCGCTGACCTATGTGTGCAACACCGAGTACGACGCCACGATGCCGAACGTGCTGGTCGCCTTCCCGCGCATCAGCGTGAAAAACGGCCTTGGCGAGTACCTCAGCAAGATGGGCATGACGCAGCTGCGCATCGCCGAGACCGAGAAGTACGCCCATGTCACGTTCTTCTTCAACGGCGGCGTGGAAGAGCCGTATCCCGGCGAGGATCGCGTGCTCGTCGCCTCCCCGAAGGTCGCGACCTATGACCTCCAGCCCGAGATGAGCGCCTACGAGGTCGCGAGCAAGTGCGTCGAGCGCATCGAGTCCGGCAAGTACGACGTGATCATTCTGAACTTTGCCAACTGCGACATGGTCGGCCACACAGGCGTGTTCGACGCTGCCGTCAAGGCCGTTGAAACGGTCGACGAGTGCGTCGGTCAGGTCGTGGAGGCAACGCTCAAGATGGGCGGCATCGCCATGATCACCGCCGACCACGGCAACGCCGAGCAGATGCTGCAAAGCGACGGCAAGAGCCCCATGACCGCGCATACGACGAACGTGGTGCCCTTCATTCTCTGCGGCGCCGGCACGGAGCTGCGCGAAGGCCGCCTTGCCGATATCGCGCCGACCATTCTCGATGTGATGGGGCTGGAAAAGCCCACGGAAATGGACGGCAAGACGCTCATCGTCCGCTGAAAAATCGCATTTGCCATGTTTAGAAAAAGCTCTGACGGTACAAACTACCGTCAGAGCTTTTTTGGCTTTTCAACTTCGCGCAAGCCGCGCAAGGCGGCGGAAAGGATGAAAACATGGCAGGATCGAACGGCCGCGCAAAGCGGCACTTTTTCGGCGGGACGGGCTTATACATAGCCCTGTTCCTCGGTGTGACGGCATTGGCCGTCGCGGGCTATTGGACGCTGCTGCCGAAAAATACGACGAACACAGAGACGGAGGAGGTCTCCTCGCAGCAGGAGCTTCCCGTGCGGGAGGAAGCGCCGCGCATGCCGGAGGCAAAGCTGCCGCAGCAGGCGGCGGAGCCGGAGGAGGACGTCACCGTGATGGACGAGGCGACCGGCGTGGAGGATACCGTCCCCGTCATGGAGAGCAGCGAAGAGGTGACGCCCGATGCGCCGCGGCTCGTGGTCGCGCCGCTTGTGGGGGAGGAGATCGCGTCGTTTTCCGTCGATGAACTGCGCTACAACGAGACCTTCGGCGACTGGCGTACGCACGACGGCGTCGATATTGCCGCCGAGGTCGGCACGCAGGTGCTCGCCGCGTGCAGCGGCACGGTGACGAGCGTGCGGGAGGATGACATGCTCGGCACGCTTGTGACCATCGCGCATGACGGCGGCTTTGAGACGACGTATGCCAATCTTCGCAGCTCGCCGGGGGTGAGCGAGGGGCAGTACGTCTCCGCGGGCGAGGTCATCGGCGCGGTGGGCAGCAGCGCCATCGCGGAGATCTCCGTTCCGGCGCACCTGCATTTTTCCGTGAAGCAGGACGGCGCGCCCTGCGACCCGAACGAGTTTCTGAACTGAAAGAAAACGGCTGAGCGTTCTTCGCTCAGCCGTTTTCTTCTGTGCGTTGTGATCCCGGACAAAGAAAGACCGCCTGAAAGGATCTCTTTCAGGCGGCGGGAGGCAGACTATCGTGTCAGCACGCAGACGAGGGAGACAAATTCGGCAAGCCCAAGCGCGGCGAGCAGAAGAATGCCGCCAAGGTGCGGCTTTTTCACGCGCAGGGGCGTGATGTACAGCACGCCGAGCAGAAAAAGTCCCGGCGCATAGACCGCTGCGCAGTTCAGGCGGAAATACTGCGCGGCAAGATAAAAAAGCGGCGCTGCGAGGGCGGAGGCCGTGACCGGCACGCCGAGGTAGCAGCTGCGGTTTTCCGCGGTTTTTCCCTGCCGCTCTTCCTCTGCCACGTTGAAGTAGGCGAGGCGAATGAGCGCGCAGAGCGCAAAAAACGACATGACGGCCATGAACCAGAAGTTCTTGCAGCCCGTGCTCCAGCCGATGGCGGCGGGCAGCACGCCGAAGCAGACGAGGTCATTGAGCGAGTCGATCTGAATGCCGAAGCGCTTTTCCGCGTCTGTGCGGTTAGCCTTGGTGCGGGCGATGCGCCCGTCAAAGGCATCGAGCAGCCCCGCGAGCATCAGGTAGAGCATGGCGGCAAGCGGTGCGTTCTGCGCGGCGGAATAAATGCCGGCAAGCCCCAGCAGCAGCGAGAGATAGGTTGCGATGACAGTGTAGTCGTAAACTCCGATCATATAAAACGTCCGATCTTTTTTGGAATACAAAGCTATGATACCAGATAACGGCGAAAAAGCACAGTAAAAATGCTGCCAAGGTCACGGCTCCGCGCGGGAGCGCTCGATCACGCGCGCGAAACGCGCCTGATCGTAGATGACGGGGACGGGGTAGACGGGATTGGCCTCCCGGCAGGCCCACGACGCCATGAGGGGAATATCCTCGCTGCAAATGCAGTCGAAGTGGTCGGGGATACCCATGCGCGCGTTCATCGCGCGGATCTCGGCGATAAACGCCCTGGCGGACGCTTCCGCGCTTGCTTCCTGAATGCCGACGAGATGGGCAAGGCGGGCAAGGCGCGGATAGGCGGCGGCACCGTAATCCTCCAGCACGATGGGCAGCAGCACGGCATTGGCAAGGCCGTGGGCCGTGCCGTACAGCCCGCCGAGCGTGTGCGCGATGGCGTGCACATTGCCGACGCTCGCGCGCGTGAAGGCCGCGCCCGCGTCGAACGACGCTTGCAGCATGGCCGCGCGGTCGGGGAGGGAAGCGCCGTCGCGGTACGCGCGCTCAAGGTGGGAAAAGATGGTCACAACGGCGCGCTCGGCCTGCTCACGGGTCTTGTGGGTGTTGTAAAAGCGGCTCAGATACGCCTCCACCGCGTGCGTCAGCGCGTCCATGCCGGTTTCCGCCGTGATGTGCGGCGGCAGCCCCGCGGAAAGCGTGGGGTCGAGGATCGCGTAGCGCGGGATAAGGCAGAGGTCGGAGATCGCATATTTGCGGTGGTCGCGTCCGGTGATGACGGCGGCGATGGTCGTTTCCGATCCCGTGCCGGCGGTGGTGGGGACGGCGATGAACGGCGGAATGCGGCGGCGAACCTTCAAAAGTCCCGCGAGCGAGGAAAGGCTCCTGTTCGGCCGGACAAGAAGCGCCGCGGCGGCCTTGGCCGCGTCACTGCCGTTTTTGGTCGCGTAGCTGTGGCGGAAGCGTTTGAGCATGGCAATGTCGTTGC
>OHEZ01000039.1_pt1 | contig 109216 bp, 139 predicted proteins | sample 1567391 | NCBI WGS metagenome assembly OHEZ01 (sample SAMEA3879518, study PRJEB24766) | human gut metagenome | biome: human-associated habitat; feature: feces | place: USA | collected 1985/1987
ACTGCCACACCTGGACTATAGCCCAGGAACTTCTTGTAGGTTGGTTTTGCATCATGCTTCTCTGTTTCAATGAACTGATGGTCAAAGTCAAAATCATACTCTTGACCGGATTTCAATTGACCAGTAGCAAGCAGGGCTTTGATCAATAAGCAGTTCATCTTGTCTGCAGTATTGAAATCATAGGAGTTGCCAGAAGCAGATTTATAGGTGATGTTCTTACAAGTCAGTTCTTCGATAGCACGCAATATGGTGTCTGCGCTGCAAGTGCGAAGAGTTGGATGAAGAGACAAATGTTTCATCAAGTGAGTTGTAACATCCTCAATACATGAGCCGCCACAAAGATATACGCACATCAGAGAGCGTAGAATTTCGCTATATTGATAACCAAACATAGTGCATCTCAATCCCAAGGTGGAATCTATGGTTTGAGCTAAAAGAGCATCAAATTGCTCCATAATAGAAAAAATTCCTCCAAAAGGAGTGAGTTTCTCAGATTTTATTTGTACTTTTGCCATGTCATTCAGAGTTTTATTTGTTTTTTATTTGCAACACTAAGATAAGTGAAATTTCTGACATGGCAAAATCCTGAGCAACTTTTTGTTGCTCAGGTGCTTATAAAAAATATTAAATTATAGTGTTGCGGAATTAAGGATGATGAGAAAATCAATTTCTTCGTTAATACTGCTCATAACATACGTACTCCTTTGAGTCTCGTGTTGGCTCCTCTTGATAATCTGGCTAATGATTCCAGCTTGAGTGAGAAAAGTCGTGGATTCTTGGATATGGCGCATCGCAACGGCAACAAACTATTGAAGATGGTTACAGAATTGCTTGACTTCCAAAAGATAGAGCAGTCTGCCGAACAGGTTCGCCTGCAAGATATAGAATTGCCGATGCTTTTACGTGTGCAGTTGGAAAAGTTTGTATTGGCAGCTCAGGAGAAGCATATTCAACTGTGTATTGAAACGTGTCCGCAGCAACAGATTCATTCTGATGTCAAAATGATGGATCTGATATTGGAAAATCTTCTCTCGAATGCTATCAAATATACACCTCAAGGTGGAAAGGTTTCGTTGTCGGCTTCTGTTGAAGGTAAGATGGCTATGATTCATGTATGTGATACAGGTATAGGTATTCCAAAGGCCGAAATTAAGAGTATCTTCAAGACCTTCTTCAGGGCTTCTAATGCGATAAATTCTCAGGAAATGGGAAGTGGATTAGGACTGATGCTTACACGAAAGCTTGTAGAGAAATTAGGAGGAAAGCTTAGTTTCGTAAGTGAGGAAGGAAAGGGTACTACTTTCTGTGTGAAGATGCCATTAGGTCATGTAACAGATTCTTCTGTCCGGCTTGTAGGAGAAAAGAAAAATGTTGCAACTGAATCTTCTTTAGCTGAAGATAAGCATGATGAAACTTGCCAGACTGAGTCTTCTGCGGTTCAGCAGGATGCTGATGTTTCAACGGATACACTTCTTTTTGTCGATGACAATGAAGATCTTCGCAAATATATCAGAATGACTTTTGGTGATTCTTATCAAGTAGTTGATGTGGAGAGTGCAGAGGCTGCCTTGAAATATCTGAAAGAGGGCGGGGTATGTGATATCGTTGTTTCTGATGTCATGATGCCGGGAATGCACGGAGACGAGTTCTGTCGCAGCATCAAGGAAAATAAGGAAACCTCATGGCTGCCTGTTATCCTGCTGACTGCTAAGGCTGGTCGTGACTTTATGATAGAGGGACTCGGACTTGGTGCTGATGACTATATAGCCAAGCCATTCGATACTGCTATTCTTGCGAGTAAGGTTGCCAGTATTTTGAAGAATCGTCGCCGGTTGAGTCAGTATTATATGGACAGAAGCCTTGCTCTTGTTAAAGGAGAGGTTGCTTCTGAGTCTGCTTCTTCCGAGCAGATTGTGGGTTCTGATTCTTCCTATGAACACTTGGAACCTACTGGAGCTTCTGAAGAGAAAAAGGATGATACTGTCTTGAATAAGCAAGGCCAGACATTCGAAAAAGTGGCAGAAGCTGTTCTGGATCCGCAAGACCAGGCTTTTGTAGATAAAGCTACCCGTTTGGTGTTGACTCATCTGAGCGACACAGACTTTAATATCGACCGACTCTGTAGAGAGATGGCGATGAGCAGAACGCTTTTCTATGGTAGGCTGAAGACTCTTACGGGTCAAAGTCCGCAGGATTTTATGCGTTTGATACGTCTGGAGCAGGCTGCAATCTTCCTGAAACAGGGGGATAGTGTGCTGGATGTATCTGTGAAAGCCGGTTTTGTAAATGTGAAGTACTTTAGTACTGTATTTAAAAAGCACTTTGGGGTTTCTCCGAGTAAGTATTTGTAAATTAGAGTTTTAAATTCAAAGAAAAGGTTTCTGTTTAGACGATATGTCTGAATTGAAACCTTTTTTTGTTTGTTATCTAACCCTCTGAAAGTTCCTTTTCTTTATCTTTGCACCCAGATTCTGTTACGTAAGTCAAACAGTTATTTAAAAAACGAAACAATAACAATATAAACATAAAAATGAAAAGGAACTTTTTGAAAATTAGCCTCTTTTTAATAGGCGTCTTCACATGTTTTTCATGCGAAGCAAGTACGTTGCACTCATCCAGCAGTTCTGATGGTGTAGGCGAATCCATGCCTACTGCCCAGCAATGGAATAAAGATGTTGTGGGGTGGAATCTTGGCAATGAATTCGAGTGCTCAGCTCCTGGCCAGGATGGTGAGTCGATGCAGATTGGCAACCCTGATGGTTCTATCCATGCAGAGACAGCCTGGGGCAATCCCGTTGTTACCAAGAAGATGATACAAGCCGTGAAGAAGGCAGGTTTCAATGCCATCCGTATTCCAATCCGTTGGCAGTGCCACATTACCAACGCTCAGGCGATGAGCATCGACAAGGCTTGGATTGCTCGCATCAAGGAGGTGGTGGGCTGGTGCCTTGACAACGGTTTGAAGGTTATCATCAATGTGCATCATGAAAAATGGCTCGAAAGTCGTCCTACCTATCAATATAAGGAAGAAAACTGCCAGAAGCTTGCGCTCCTCTGGATGAATATCGCCTCTGAGTTTGCCAATTATGACAGTCGCTTGGCTTTCGCCGGTACCAATGAGGTTCACATCAGGGACAACTGGGGCAAACCTACTGCCGAGAACCTCGAAGTGCAGAATGCTTACAATCAGATATTCGTAGATATGGTTCGTGCCACAGGCGGCAACAATGCCAAGCGCCACCTCATCTTACAGACTTACGTTTGCAACCCATGGTTTGGCATAGAGAATGGAGATTTCATCATTCCGAAGGATGCCGAAGGCAATGGCAACAACTATATGAGTGTGGAATTCCACTACTATCAGCCATGGAGCTACGCCGGCGATTGCACCTACGATTACTGGGGTGATGCCTACAAGGATGCTGGCAAGATACCTGCAGACAACGAGAAGACGATGACGGATTTCTTCGACAAGGCGGTGAATACCTGGAGCAACAAAGGACTGGGTATCGTAATAGGAGAGTGGGGAGTAACCGATCACTATAAGTCTAACTCAGAGAAAGTGCATGAAAACATGACCTACTACTGTAAGTTCTTGACTACGGAGGCTCGCAAACGAGGCTTCTCTACTTTCGTTTGGGACAACAACCACTTCGGCAACGGCTCTGAGAAGTATGGCATCTTCGACCGTTTCAAGAGTATGAAGGTGAATGCTCCTTGGATTCTCGAAGGAATCTTTGGGAAAGAATAATGTTAAACTAAAAACAAAAATATCAATTATGAGAAAGAAAACTATGTTTCTCGGCCTGCTTGGTGCAGGTTTGATGTGGATGCCTGCTTCTGCCATTCTCGCTGCCCAGATGAACAGTGCAGCGATGAGCGTTCAGCAGAACCAAGGCATCAAGGGTACAGTGGTGGATGCCACTGGCGAAACCTTGATTGGCGCTAGCGTGAAGGTGGCTGGTACAACCAACGGTGCCGTTACCGATATAGATGGTAACTTTACGTTGAACTGCAAGCCTGGAGTAACGCTCGAAGTGAGCTACATCGGTTACAAGACGATGACCGTGAAAGCTGCTAATGGCATGAAAATCACGATGCAAGAGGATGGTAAGGCCTTGAATGAGGTCGTTGTTACCGCCCTTGGTATCAAGCGCGACCGCAAGGCTTTGGGCTATGGCTTGGAGGAGGTTAAAGGTGAGGAACTTACCAAGGCGAAGGAAACCAACGTCATCAACTCTCTTTCAGGTAAGGTGGCTGGTCTCGTTGTGCAGAACACCGCTGGCGGTGCTTCTGGTTCTACCCGCGTGCTTCTTCGTGGTAATACAGAAATGGCAGGCAATAACCAGCCTCTCTACGTGGTGGATGGTGTGCCTTTGGATAATACCAACTTTGGCAGTGCCGGTGAGGCCGGTGGTTATGACCTCGGTGATGGTATCTCTGCCATTAATCCAGATGATATTGAGTCCATGACCGTATTGAAAGGTCCTGCTGCTTCTGCTCTCTATGGTAGCCGTGCTTCCCATGGTGTTATCTTGATTACGACCAAGAAGGCGGAGAAGGATAAGATTTCCGTGGAGTACAATGGTTCTTTCACTTTCGATACCCAGTTGGCTAAATGGGACGACATCCAGGAGATATATGGTGCTGGCTTCAATGGCGAGCTTCCTAATTCGAGCTCTTCTGGTACGAACTCAAGTTGGGGTCCTAAGGCCGATGACTTCATGTTCAAATATTTCGATGGCGAGGAACGTCCATTCATGATGCATCCTAACAATACTTCTAGTTTCTTCCGCACAGGTTTCACTACCCAGAACTCTGCCATCCTCTCAGTAAATTCCGGTAAGACGGGTATGCGTTTCTCTGTTACCGATATGCGCAACAAGGACATCCTGCCTAACACCAATATGAGTCGTGACAACTTCAACCTCCGTGTGAATACCTCTGCTGGTCCTGTTGACTTCGACTTCACCGCCAACTATACTCGTGAGAAGGTAAAGAACCGTCCTGCCCTTGGTGACTCTCAGAGCAACGTGGGTAAGAACCTCATGACCTTGGTGGGTACCTACGACCAGGCTTGGCTGAAGCACTATGAGGATGCCGATGGCAACTACTCCAACTGGAATGGTAACGATCAGTATAACAAGAATCCATACTGGGATCTCTATAAGAACAGCAATACATCCGACAAGGACGTGTTCCGTTTTACGGGTAAGGCCATCTGGAACATCAACAAGCACCTCAAGTTGCAGGGTACCATCGGTACCGACATCAACAGCATGAACTTCGAGGACTTCATCGCCAAGACAACTCCAGGAACTCCTGCCGGAAAGCTTACTGACCAAATCTTCAACAACCGCACACTTAACGCCGAGATACTCGCCCTCTACAACAATTCATGGGGCGACTTCGATGTCAACGCTACCGCAGGTGGTAATATCTTCAAGGTGAACAACAAGACCACTACCAACGTCGGTCTCAACCAGCAGATGAATGGCATCCAGAACATCATGAACTATCAGGAACAGAACACTCGCGAGAGTATGTACAAGAAACAGATCAGCTCTCTCTATGCCAGCGCAAGCCTCGGCTACAAGCATACTTACTATTTGGAGGGAACCCTCCGTGGCGATAAGTCGTCTACGCTCCCTACAAATAACAATACATACGTATATCCATCTGTGTCGGGTAGTTTGGTTTTCTCTGAGTTTATCAAGAACAAGAAGTTCATCAATTATGGTAAAATTCGCGCATCTTGGGCAAAGGTAGGTAGCGATACCGATCCATACCTGTTGGCACTCAACTATACCACGGGCAAGTACAGCTACGCGGGTTATACCATCGGTATGATAGCCAACTCAACACAGCCAAACAAGGATTTGAAGCCTACAATGACAGGTTCTTACGAGGTAGGTTTGGAGATGAAGTTCCTTAACGGACGCTTGGGCTTGGATGCCACCTATTACAATCAGAACTCCAAGAACCAGATTTTGAGTTTGGCTTCAACCACCACCTCTGGCTATGCTTACCGCCTCATCAATGCCGGTGAGATTCAGAACAAGGGTATCGAGATTGCCCTCAATGCCCGTGCCTTGCAGATCAAGGACTTCGCTTGGGACTTGGGTGTCAACTTCTCGAAGAATACCAACAAGGTGAAGTCGCTCACCGATGGCATGGACTACTTCGAGTTGGCGAAGGCAACCTGGTGCGGAGTTTCTGTAGGTGCCAAGGTAGGTGAGAACTATGGAGCCATCCGTGGACACGACTTCCTCTACAACGACAAGGGACAGGTGGTTGTCGATGCAGCTACTGGTCTTCCAAAGATTGACCAGAAAATCAAGACCATCGGCAACTCTACTTGGGACTGGACAGGTGGTTTCTACTCAACCTTCAGCTACAAGAACTTCCGCCTCTCTGCATCCTTCGATGTGAAGGTAGGTGCCGACATCTACTCTATGTCCATGCGTTCTGCATACCAGACAGGTAAGGCAAAGGGAACATTGGCAGGTCGTGAGGAGTGGTACACTTCCGAGGAGGCTCGCAAGGCTTCGGGTATGGACCTTGCTGCATGGCGTGAAACAGGCAACTGCAAGGGATTTGTCGTAGATGGTGTCATCGACAATGGCGACGGTACTTATCGCAAAAACGACATCGCCGTGAACCCTGAAGATTACTGGAAACATGTGACACAAGGCGTGCAGAGTGCCTTCGTTTACGACAACTCTTACGTGAAGTGTCGTGAGATTACTTTTGGCTATACCTTCCCAGAGAGCATCCTGGGCAAGTATGTCAAGGGCTTGACCGTATCCTTCGTGGCTCGTAACCCATTCATTGTTTGGAAGAACATTCCTAACATCGACCCAGACTCCAGCTACAACACCTCAGGTCTCGGTCTGGAATATGGTTCCCTGCCATCTCGCAAGAGTTATGGTTTGAACGTGAACGTGAAGTTCTAATCTCAAAAAATGAATCAATTTCTTAAGAAGAGTTCTAATATATAATAAGGTAAGAAAATGAACAATATAATCAAGAAATATATAGGTAAGAGCAGCCTGATGATGGCTTTCGCCCTGATGGCAACAGGCACTGCGATGACTTCTTGCTCAGATGATACCTTGAGCAACATCAATACCGACGAGACCAAGGTGAGCGAGCTCGACCCTAACGCACAGTTGACAACAGCTTTGTTGCAGACTTACGGTGACTTCAGTCTGATGGATACCTACCGTAACTATATAACTGGTTTCCCACAGTATTTCGCTGGTGGTTGGAATGTAACCAATTATGCTGGTTCTAATTTCAGAGAAGATGATATATCCCGTCGAGTTTGGGACCGCTATTATGAAATCAGTATCAAGAACCTTGTGGATGCCATCCACAATTCTGCAGACAAGGCAAACTTGAATGCGGCACTTCGTATCCATCGTGTCTATCTCACGGCAGTTTTGGCAGATACCTACGGTGACGTGCCTTGTTCGGAGGCAGGTCTGGGTTATATCTCAGGTATCTCCAACCCTAAGTATGATACCGTAGAGGAACTCTACAGCTGGTTCTTCGAGGAACTTGACGCTTGCGAGAAGCAGCTTGGCACAGGTACCGACCACATTTCTGGTGATGTCACCAGCATGGGTGGTGATGTAGCTCGGTGGAAGAAGTATGCCAATGCACTCCGTATGCGCTATGCCATGCGCATTTCCGATGTTAATCCACAGAAGGCAAAGGAGGAGTTTGAGAAGGCTGTGGCTGCCGGTGCCATCGCCAGTGCAGCCGATGATGCTTATATCAAGTATGCTGATGCACCTTATACATATTATGATGGAGCCAACGACTACGATTTCCGTGCCAATGCATTGAGCGAGACTCTCTATGGTCAGGATGCCCAATCGCCTACCATGATATGCTCTACCTTGTTCTATCAGTTGCAGAATACCAATGACCCTCGTCTCTATCGCATCTGCCGTCACTACTACAATATCAAGCGTAGTCAGGTGAAGCCGGATAAGGAGCAGAACATCGACTTGACCGATGATTTCCTGGCTTACTTCCAGAGCAAGGGTCTCGGTGAAGAGCCTTGCAACCCTGGTGCAGCCTGGTACACAGACTGGATGAATCCAGCTACGTTGGATGACCTTCCTACTTTGAAGAAGTATGCAGAGATTGACGAGAACACTTATGCCAACTCTGATTATATAGCCCGAGCTGGTCGTCCTTGCCTGAACATCGACTTCGAGATGCCTTCTTGCCCTGGCGACTTGATGAGCTATGCTGAGGTGGAGTTCCTCAAGGCTGAGGCTGCAACCAAGGGTTGGAATGTAGGTGGTGGTGATGCTGAGAGTCACTACGAGGCTGGTGTTCGTGCCAGCATGGAGTTGCTCAACAACTACTATCTTACATCCAACAAGATTTCCAAGGAAGAGATCAATGAGTTCATTGCTAACAATCCGTTGGGTGACAATCCTAAGGAGACCATCAACACCCAGGCTTGGATTCTCCACATGATGAACCCTTCTGAGGGTTGGGCTAACATGCGCCGCTCTGACTATCCTGCCATCTTGAATCGTGATCTCTTGACCAAGGAGGGTTTCACTTATACGGATCCCGATTGGTCAATGCCTGTCCGCTTGCAGTATCCTGAGTTGGAAGCTCAGTACAACAATGCCAACTACAAGGCTGCCATCGACCGCATGGGTGGTACAGACGATTGGCACAAGCGCCTCTGGTGGGACAAGGCTGATGTAAACCTTCAGCCAGACTTCAATCCTCCATTCGGAAAGGGATATCGCAAGTAGTGTTTAATGTTAAGTGTTAAATGTTAAGTCTTATAGGACAATAGAATAGAACAAATAATTATGAATAAGACAATGAAACAATATAAGGGAAAAGTCTTGAAGGCTATGATGATGCTCTTAGCCATGAGTTTCGCACTGGCTGGTACATCTACCTTGTCTTCTTGCTCCTCTGACGACGATCCTTTCTTCACCGTATCAGAAGATGACAATCCTCGTATCTTGAACACCAACTTGGCTGACCTGCAGTTGGATCGCAAGACCAAATTGAACTTGGAAATTAAAGTCACTCCTGTTCACTACACAACAGTGACATGGTGGCTCGATGGCACGCAGATTTATGAAGGTACCACCATCGACCAGACTTTGCCTGTAGGTAATCATGAACTGAAGATTGTGGCAACCACCACCAAGGGCAAGAGCACATCCCGCACCTTGAAAGTTACCGTCACTCCTGCTGCCGATGATCCAGCTTTGGGTACCAATGCCATCGAGCTTTGGGTAGCTCCTGGTGCTGAGACCACTATCCATAAGTGCAAGAATCTCGGTACAGTTGCTAAAGTAATGGTAGGTGGCAAGGAAGTAGACTTCGAGGTTCTCGAAGAGGGCACAGCCTTGAAGCTCACAGCTCCTACAGATTTGGAGAATGGTGACTATGATATCACTTTGGTAGATGGTGAGGGCAACCAGTTCCCTGGCGGAATCATCAAGGTAACCACCGAGGCTCGCCCATCTATGGAGAATACCCTCTGGGAAGGTGAGTTTGCCGTAACATGGGGTACACCATTCGAAGCCTTGAAGGATACCTTCCTATCAAAGGTGCATGTTGGCACCATCCTCCGTGTCTATGTAGATGGAAATGGCCAGGGTACCGCTACCACAGCTTGGTGGAACAACATCCTTACTGGTAAGGCCGACCCAGAACGTGGCGACATCATGGTGACTGGTCCTGCTACATGGGAGTTTGAACTGACCGACCTCTCTATCCAACTCTTGACAGAGCAGAATGGTCTCCTCCTCGTGGGTGACGGTTACACCGTAAAGAAAGTAACTATTGAATAACATATTAGAAAGATTTCCGTTTTTATCATAAAACGTCAAACCTTTACTGTTTATGAAGAAAATATTATTATCTATTTCAATGTTGGCATTGGCTTATACAGCCAGTGCCAATGTTCCAGTTATCAAGAGCGACCCTAAGATAGAGGCTCAGGTAGAACAAACCCTGAAGAAACTCACCTTGGAGGAAAAGATAGGTCAGATGATGGAATTGGTGACCGACCTCTTTGGTGCCAACGACAAGAACGGTGTGTTCTATATCGACGAGCACAAGACCGATTCTATCCTTTCCCGCTATAAGATTGGCTCTATCCTCAACGCTCCTAATACCTGCGCACCAACCGCCAAGCAGTGGGAGAAGTACATCGCGCAAATCCAGAAGATCTCGATGAAGCGCATCGGCATCCCTTGTGTCTTCGGTCTCGACCAGAACCATGGTTCTACTTATACACAGGGCGGAACCCTCTTCCCGCAGAACATCAATGTGGCTGCCACCTTCAATCGTGAGATAGCTCGCCGTTCGGCTGAGGCTACTGCTTATGAGACTCGTGCGGTGAGCGTGCCTTGGACTTACAGTCCTACCGTTGACCTCGGTCGTGATGCCCGTTGGCCTCGCATTTGGGAGAACTTTGGTGAAGATTGCTACCTCAGTTCAGAGATGGGCAAGGCGATGGTCTATGGTTTCCAGGGTGAGGACCCAAACAACATCGACCAGTATCATATTGCCACTTCAATGAAGCACTTCATGGGCTATGGTGTGCCTTGGACCGGTAAAGACCGTACGCCAGCCTATATCTCTCCTGCCGACTTGCGAGAGAAGCACTTCGCTCCTTTCCTGGCGGGTCTGCAGGCTGGAGCCTTGACCGTGATGGTGAATTCCGCTTCCGTCAACGGTATGCCGATGCATGCCAACAAGGAAATCCTGACAGGATGGCTGAAGGAAGAGACAGGATGGGATGGTGTGCTTATCACCGACTGGGCAGACATCAACAATCTCTATACTCGTGAGATGGTGGCAAAGGACAAGAAGGATGCGCTCCGCATCGCCATCAATGCCGGTATCGACATGATTATGGAACCTTATTCTTGCGATGCTTGTGGCTACCTTATCGAACTGGTGAAGGAAGGTAAGATTCCGATGAGTCGCATCGATGATGCCTGCCGTCGTGTGCTTCGCATGAAGTACCGTCTCGACCTCTTCAAGAACCCAACCCAGAAACTGAAGAATTATCCTAAGTTTGGTGGCGAGGAGTTTGCCAAGCTCGCCTTGGAGGGAGCTACCGAGAGTATGGTGCTCCTGAAGAACAAGGGTAATATCCTTCCTTTGCAGCATGGCAAGAAGATTCTCCTCACGGGTCCTAATGCCAATCAGATGCGCTGTCTGGACGGTGGATGGAGCTATACTTGGCAGGGCCATCGTGCCGATGAGTTTGCCGGCAAGTACAACACCATCTATGAGGCTTTCTGCAATCAGTATGGCAAGGAGAATGTTATCTTGAACCAGGGTGTTACCTATAATGAGAAAGGCAAGTACTGGGAGGAGAACGAACCTCAGATTCAGGGCGCAGTTGATGCAGCAAAGAATGTTGATGTTATCGTTGCCTGCATCGGTGAGAACTCTTACACAGAGACTCCGGGCAATCTGACCGACCTTTGGCTTTCAGAGAACCAACGCAATCTCGTGAAGGAACTCGCTAAGACCGGCAAGCCTGTCATTCTGGTATTGAATGAAGGTCGTCCTCGTCTCATCGCCGACATCGAACCATTGGCACAGGGCATCATCGACATCCTTATCCCTGGCAATATGGGCGGCGATGCCTTGGTTGGCTTGGTATCGGGCAAGTCAAACTTCAGTGGCAAGATGCCTTACACCTATCCTAAGGAAATCAATTCGCTCGCCAACTACGACTTCAAGAAGAGTGAGGAAGTGGGTACGATGGAGGGTGCTTACGATTACAATGCGAAGATTACCCAGCAGTGGGGCTTCGGATATGGTTTGAGCTACACCTCTTATCAATATAGCAACCTGAAGGTTTCCCAGTCTGACTTCCGCCACGGCGACATCATCAAGGTGAGCGTGGATGTGAAGAATACGGGCAAGGTGGCTGGCAAGGAGAGTGTCCTCCTGTTCAGTAGCGATCTCATCGCTAGTATTGTGCCTGATGGCCGTCGTCTCCGTGCCTTCGACAAGGTGGAACTTCAGCCTGGTGAGACCAAGACCATGACATTTGAATTAAAGGCAGACGATTTGGCCTTCGTAGGTTGGAATGGCAAATGGAGATTGGAGGAAGGCGACTTCAAATTGATGATTGCCGACCAGAGTGCCGATATCCATTGCACTGATACTTATCAGTGGTCTACTGCCAACCGATAATGTATATTTAAAAGATGATTTAAAGAAAAGAGCGTGCCAAGAGTGGTGCGCTCTTTTTGTTTGCATAGTAAAATGCAGAAGAGTTAAATATCTACAAGAATCCCCCATGATGTTTGGTGGTATGTCTTGAAATGATTACTTTTGCAAATCATAATTTTTGCAGATTTACAGAATCATTCAAAACAAGGATAAATGGAAATAGTAATTGGAATCATCATAGGGCTTGCCATCGGATTCTTCGTGGGGAAACTGATGGAAGCAAAAAGTGCGGGAGAGGAGAAAACCCTGCTTGTAGCGAAGGCTCAGGTGCTGGCGGCTAACATTGAACAGATAAAACTGCATCATGCTTCTGAGGTTCAATCAATGAAATCTCAAATGGAGAACGAGCGGCTGTATGCGGCGAAACTCAGGGCGGAAAGCGACCAGCAGTGGGCACAGAAACTCGAGAGCCTGAAGCAGGAAATGCAGCGAATGACGATAGAACAGCAGAAGGTGGCGGCTGAGCAGCTGGCTGCCAAGCAGTCGGCTCTGCAGGAAAACAACCGTCTGCAGATGGATGAACTCCTGAAACCTATCAAGGAACAGTTTGCTGATTTCAAGAAATCGGTAGAGGAGAGCAAAACCCAGAACGAGGTGAACAAGAAGGAACTGCAGAACACCTTCGAGGCAACGATGAAACTCTTCCAGCAGGAACAGCAGCAGGCTGTTCTGAACCTGAAGGAGCAGACCGAGAAGATTGGCTCCGATGCTGCCAACCTGACCAAGGCATTGAAGGGCGACAGCAAGATGCAGGGCGACTGGGGCGAGATGGTGCTGGAAACTATCCTGGAGAACAGCGGACTTCGTAAAGATGAGGAATTCTTCATTCAGGAGAATACGAAAGATGAAGAGGGAAAGAACTATCGTCCGGATGTCATCGTCCGATTCCCGGAAGGCAGAAGTGTGGTCATCGATTCCAAGGTTTCGCTTACCGCCTATTCCGATGCTCTGGCAGCTGAAGATGAGGCTGAACAGGAACGCCTGATGAAGGCGCATGCGCTGAGCGTACGAAAGCACATCGATGAACTGGCAGCCAAAGACTATTCCAAACTGGTGGATGATGCCATCGGCTTCGTACTGATGTTCATCCCTAACGAAACCAGCTATATCGCAGCGATGAAGCAGCAGCCTGATCTCAGCCGTTATGCTTATCAGAAGAAGATTATCATCATCTCACCAAGCAATCTGCTCATGGCGTTGCAGCTTGCTTATAATCTCTGGCAGTACGACCGGCAGAACAAGAATGTGGAGAAAATCGTGAAGACGGCTGCTGACCTGTATGATAAGGTGGCTGGCTTCGAAGATACCTTTATGAGTGTGGGTGATCTGATAACCCGCCTTTCTGGTACTTTTGATAAGGCAAAGAAGCAACTCTATGACGGCACCGGCAATGTGATGAGAAGGGTAGAGAGCCTGAAGGGACTTGGAGTGACACCGAAAAAGCAGATCAAGGAACTGGATAATCTGTAAAGTGTATACTGATAGTCTACTACCGGTTAAAAGGGAAACAGGGCGAAAAATATTTTTTGTTACCGAAACATTTCTAATTGTTCAATTTAAGTTTCTTATTGTTCAATATTTTGAAATAATCTCTAAAAAGGAGCGGTATTTCAGATTAAATTCGTAATTTTGCCCCGACTCAACAGAAAAGAAATCATTGTATTGATTATAAAAAGGTAAAAATTTACATAAAACAACATCAATAATTATTAATCATGAAACTGAACGAAATTCTTTCAGACAGCTTTAATGCTGCAGAATGGGAAGCTAAGGGTTATGAGCTTCCTAAGTATGACATCGCAGCCGTAGCTAAGAAGACTCACGACGAGCCTACTTGGGTTCACTTTGGTGCCGGTAACATCTTCCGTGCGTTCCCGGCAGCCATCCTTAACGATGCACTAAACACCGGTAAGTACGACCGTGGTGTCATCGTAGCAGAAAGCTTCGACTACGAAATTATCGACAAGGCTTATCGCCCTTACCATAATCTCTCTCTTCTCGTAAGCCTCCAGAGCAACGGAACCATCGAGAAGAAGGTCATCGCTTCTATCACAGAAAGCCTCAAGGCGGATAAGCAGTTTGGTGAGGACTGGGCCCGATTGGTCCAGATTTTCCAGGCACCAAGTCTGCAGATGGTAACTTTCACCATCACAGAGAAGGGATATTCTTATAATGATGCCGATTTGGCACGTGGTCTTGATGCAGTATTTGCTATGGGTAAGCTTACCGCTCTTCTCTATGAGCGTTATAAGGCAGGCAAGTTGCCATTTACTCTTCAGTCTACCGACAACTGTTCTCACAACGGCGACCATGTTAAGGCTGGCGTAAAGGCTTATGCTGAGCGTTGGGCACAGGATGGTATCGTAGAGGCTGGTTTCGTAGATTATATCAATGACAGCAGCAAGATTACCTATCCTTGGTCTATGATTGATAAGATTACTCCTCGTCCACACGAGAAGGTACAGGCGATGCTCGCTGAGGATGGTTTCGAGGATAACAATACGATTATCACCGAGAAGCATACTTTCACCGCTCCTTTCGTAAATGCCGAGGAAGTGCAGTATCTCGTTTGCGAGGATACTTATACCAACGGTCGTCCGCCATTGGAGTTGGGCGGTGCGCTCTATACATCCCGCAAGACTGTAGATGAGGTTGAGACCATGAAGGTAACCACCTGTCTGAACCCTCTCCATACAGCGATGTCAATCTATGGCTGCATGCTCGACTATACCTTGATTTCTGCCGAGATGGCGGATGAGGACCTGCGTGCCTTTATCCAGAAGATCGGTTATATCGAGGCGATGCCGGTGGTTACCGACCCAGGCGTATTGAACCCATACGAGTTTATCGGCACCGTTATCAACAAGCGTCTGCCTAACCCGTTCATGCCAGATGCTCCTCAGCGTATCGCTACCGATACCAGCCAGAAACTCTCTATCCGTTTCGGTGAGACTATCAAGAAGTATGTCGACCGTGGTCTCGACAAGAGCAATCTCGTGTTGATTCCTTTGGTATTGGCAGGTTATGCCCGTTATCTCAAGGCATTGGATGATAACCTGAAGCCATTCGAGCCATCTTCTGACCCATTGTTGGCAGAACTGCAGGCCATCGTGGCTCCTCTGGAGGTAGGCAAGGCAGATCAGGACTACTCTTGCCTCAAGAACCTCTATTCCCGCAAGGATGTGTTCGGTCTCGATCTCTACGAGGCTGGCTTTGGCGAGCAGATTGAGGGCATGGTGAAGGAACTCTTCGCCGGTAAGGGTGCCGTAAGACAGACATTGCATAAATATGTTTCTGCAAGATAATTCATTTTTAAACTTATACATTATATAATATCTATGGAAAGAACATGGCGCTGGTTTGGCAAGAATGATAAGATTACACTTGCACAGTTGAAGCAGATTGGTGTTGAGGGCATTGTTACTGCATTGCACGATGTTCCTCTGGGTGAGGTTTGGACACGCGAGAAGATTCATGAACTCAAGGAGTACATCGAGTCTTACGGTATGAAATGGAGCGTGGTAGAGTCTTTGCCTGTTGTTGAAACCCTGAAATATGGTGGTCCTGACCGTGACCATCAGATTGAGGTTTACAAGGAAAGTCTCCGCAACCTGGGCGAGGAAGGCATCAAATGCATCTGCTACAACTTTATGCCTGTTTTGGATTGGGCTCGTACCGATTTGTCTCACGACAATCCTAACGGAGCCAACAACCTCTATATGAACTGGGGCGAGTTTGCCTACTTCGATATCTATATCCTGCAGCGTGAAGGCGCTCGTGAGGATTGGGCTGAGTTCTCTAAGGAGCACAAGTGGGGCAGAGACCTCGTGGCTGAGGCTGATGAAATCAAGAAGACTTCTACACCAGAGCAGGATCATGCCTTGGTAGAGAATATCATCATCAAGACCCAGGGTTTCGTATCGGGTAACTTCAGCGAGGGCGATTCTGCTCCTGTTCAGAAGTTCCGCGACCTCTTGAAGCTTTATGATGGCATCGACAAGAAGAAGTTGCAGGAGAACATGAAGTATTGGCTGGAGGCTATCATGCCTATCTGCGATGAGTACGATATCAACATGTGTGTTCACCCAGACGATCCTCCTTATCCTGTATTCGGTTTGCCAAGAATCATCGGTCGTGCCGAGGATATCCAGTGGATGTTGGATGCAGTGCCAAACAAGCACAATGGTTTGACTTTCTGTGCAGGTTCATTCTCTGCCGGCGAGCACAACGATTGTGTGGCGATGGCTAAGCAGTTTGCCGACCGCACTCACTTTGTTCATCTGCGCTCTTGCTACATCTTCCCTAACGGCAACTTTACAGAGGCTTCTCACTTGGGTGGTCGCGGCCATCTGATAGAACTTTGCCGCATCTTCGAGAAGGCTGAGCAGGAAGGCAAGTGCAATTCCGGTCGTCGTTTGCCTATGCGAGTAGACCACGGTATGACCTTCACTGATGAGCCGGGTGGCGTATTCGATGAGAGCAATCATGGTCACAATGCCGGTTACACTCTCCTTGGCCGTATGTTTGCCATGGGTCAGATTCAGGGTGTCATCGCAACAGTAGATGATGAACTGGGTATTGAGTATAAGCAGCCGGGATTCTATGATTAGTGATTAGTTATTAGTTATTAATTCTGATGAAATATAAAAAGGGCTAGCATGCACAAGCGCACGCTAGCCTTTTTGTTTTGGAAATGCTTATTTTTACTTAAATGCTTTAACAAGAAAGTCGCTGACAAGATGCGCCACTTGTTCTTCCTGATTGCCGAAACCATGATCGGCATCCTTCATCATGTGCCATTCACTCTGTTTGTTGAGATAATGGAAACGTTGACCATAAGTGTATGGGACAATTCGGTCTGCATCACCATGTAATATACATTCTGGACCTTGATAGTTCATGGCTGTTTCGTATATTGGCAAGTTTACGGCTGTTCGGATGTAGTTGCATCCTAAAGCCTTTCCGTTTCCCATTTCTATCTTTGACGGAGGATTCTTAGGGTCGTATATTTTTCCAAAAGTGTTGCCTCTTAATGCATCGTCACGCAGAACCGCTGCAGGAGCGAGAAGAACTACAGCTGAAATCGGCTTGATGTCAGTTTCCGGTTTTGCTGCAAGTTGTCCGCTGGTCATGGCTGTCACTACGCCTCCCTGCGAATGCCCGCCCATGGCTATTCCTGTCACCCAAGGTAGTGAGGACGCATAGCGCAAGATAGACTTGGCGTCCTCTATTTCGTTAGGTACCGTCATGTCTTCAAATCTTCCTTCGCTCTTCCCGTGTCCGTTAAAGTCGAAACGGAGTACGGCAATGCCTTTTTTATTGACGCTGTCCACGATGCAGTCAAAAAGTTTGCCTTCCTTGTTAGCGCTAAATCCATGGCATAGAACGAGGAGTGGACATTTTGTGGAGGCATCTGGAGTCTGAATTTTTACGTCAAGCTTTCCGTGATCGCCTTGTACGGTGATAAGTTCTGTTTTTGCATTCGCACTAAGAGCAAACATTGTGCAGATGGTGTAGATGGTAAGAATAATCTTTTTCATTTCTATATGTTTTTTGCTTGTTTTATTTGAATTCCCAGTTGCCGTACATGGGTAGGCAACTGGTTTTTTATAAGGGTTTTATAGGGTGTTTGAGGTTAATCATTTGCCTTAACCTCCTCAACATACTTCACTAGCGAATCCTTGCCGTTATGCAGATAGAAGTCTACACGAACCACGTGGTTGATGTCGGCATTGCCCTTCACCTTTATGTGTCGGGTCTTGCTGTACATCATCGTGTCGCGGCGTGAAGGATAGGATACGAGCTCGATGAGGTCTTTGGTAGAATTGCTGCCCACATAATAGATGCCTACACTGTCTTTTCCGTTCTTGATGGCAGCAATCTTCGCCATCTTCTTGGCATGAGCCGCAGAGGTATCTATCGGGTAAAACTCGCTGGCAGCTACCGTGTCGCCGTCATGCTGGTCGGGTGCAAACTTGCAGCTGGTACCCATCGTAGTGATAAAGGATGCAGCAGCCAGGGCTGCCACAAAGTATAATATTTTCTTCATTGTTATTTCCTTTCTTTTCTTTAAAGAATCCTGTTTTGTTCGCAAAATGCGTTATCGGCTGCAAAAGTACAAAAAATAACTCGAAAAGCCATACCTTTTTTATCTTTTTCCTTTTAATACTTCGGATGGAGAGACGCGTGCTGAAGCTGGGCGGAAGGAGTTATGGGGGATGGCATGGAAGGAGTTATGTGGATGGTATGGAAGGAGCGGTATGGAAGGAGTTGGAAGGTATGGTAGATATGGAAGGAATGGATAGAATTCGGTGCAAAGATACGAATTTTCTCTGATACTGCAAAAATTGGGGGTGTGATAAGGAAATGTTTGAACTATGCTTTCAGATTGAAAGTAGTTAAACTTCCTTACTCATAGTTTTGCAGGTGACAACTCATAGTTTTACGGGTAGCAACTCATAGCTTTGTTCTCTTAAAGTATAGAGTTAAGCAGTAAATCAGGTGTTTACGAGGATTATGAGGTTTTTACTGCAATGACTCAGTTCCTCAGTTCCTCAGTTTTTCTCTGACCCTTCACTTTTTCCTTTATTTAGAAGTTTATTATATATATAATATATAACAATTTAAAACAACTTTGAACTATAAGGGCTATATACCCCCTAGAAAAAAACTGAGGAACTGAGTCAATGATAGAGACTTAGAATCTTACTCTTGATACTGTTGAATATGTGCTTGTATTAAAAGTTAAGTGTTAGATTATCAGATAGATAAGATACTTGACGCCCTAAAATAGGGCGTCAAGTGTTTATTGTGATACCCATACGTCGTGAAACACGACGTATGGGTATGAAAAGGAGTTTCGTTACATTGAACTTTCAAATCGTAACTTGATGAGATCTGGCTGATTTACATCTCAACCACTACTTCATGCTTGCCTTGAGAGCAAGGAATGATGGTGCCTGAGATAGGAGTGCCATCCACTGTAATCTGCTTCACACCCTTCTGGTTTCCGCTAGGATTCTTTACTGTGATATGGTATTCGCCACCACGGAACTTGCGGGTTACCTCATACTCCTTAGCGGTACTTGGGAGACAAGGATCGATGAGCAAACCTTCATAATCTGGCTTGATGCCGAGGATGAATTCAGATACAGTATACCACATCCATGCCGCTGTACCGGTGAGCCAGGAGTTCTTTCCTTCGCCCGGTTTGGCTGCATCCTTACCGGCTACCATCTGGCAGTTTACGTAAGGCTCTACCTTGTGAAGTGTCTGATATTTTTCCTCTACATAGCTAGGCAGAATCTTGGTATAATGGATCCAGGCATCGTTGCCTCGACCGGCTACAGTCTCTCCGATGATGACCCAAGGATTGTTGTGGCAGAAGATACCGGCGTTCTCCTTGTAGCCTTCAGGATAAGAAGAAATCTCACCCATTTCTACATGATAGGTAGTGTAGGCTGGGTTGTTCAGCACCAGTCCGTGCTCGCATTCCAGTCGTTTCTTACTGCTGTCCAGTGCTTTATCGCAGAGTCCTTCTTCCAGACCGATACCAGCCATCGTACACCAGCCCTGGCTCTCAATGAAGATTTTGCCTTCCTCGTTCTCATCACTACCAATCTTGTTGCCGAAGAAATCGTAAGCGCGGAGGAACCATTCACCATCCCATCCATGCTGCTTTACAGCCTCGTCCATCTCATCTACAGCCTGCTGAATGCGCTCAGCTTCTGTCAAATAATCTTCCTCTGCAAGACCGGCTATTTCGCCCTCCTTGCTTTCCATAGCTTCCTTGGCAAGCTGCTTGCACAGAGCCACATAATCCTTGCCGGTAACAACGAACAGACCGGCTATCATCAGACTCTCTGCCTTGCTTCCTTCGCCCTTGTTTTCGGTGGTCTGGAAACTCTCGTTAGGGTCCCAGGAGAAGCAGTTCAGGTTCAGACAGTCGTTCCAGTCGGCTCTTCCGATGAGTGGCAACTTGTGCGGACCCAGGTTGTTGATAACATGGTTCATCGAAATCTTGAGGTGCTCGAAGAGGCTTACTTCTGTGCCTGGCTGGTTGTCGAAAGGCACCTGCTCAGCGAGGATAGAGAAGTCGCCCGTCTCCTTGATATAGGCTACGGTACCGAAGATGAGCCAGCAAGGGTCGTCGTTGAAACCGCCACCGATATCGTTGTTGCCGCGTTTGGTGAGTGGCTGATACTGGTGGTAGCAGCCACCGTCAGGGAACTGGGTGCTGGCGATATCGATGATGCGCTGGCGGGCACGGGTAGGTATCTGATGAACGAAACCTACGAGGTCCTGGTTGGAATCGCGGAAGCCCATGCCTCGACCGATGCCGCTCTCGAAGAAACTGGCCGAACGCGACATACAGAAGGTGATCATGCACTGATACTGGTTCCAGATGTTCACCATGCGGTCTAACTTGTCGTTGCCGCTCTTCACGGTGAAGATGTTCAGCAGGTTATCCCAGTACTGGTTGAGTTCTGCGAAGGCAGCATCCACCTTTTCTGTGGTATCAAACTTGGCGATAAGCTGATGAGCCTTCTCCTTGTTGATTACCTTCTTGGCGCTGAACTTCTTGTCCTGTTCGTTCTCCACATAGCCCAGCAGGAAGATGAGGTCGCGGCTCTCGCCTGGCTGCAGGGTAACCTCGATATAATGAGATGCGATAGGGCTCCAGCCGTGGGCAAAGCTGTTGCGTGGCTTGCCTTCCATCACAGCCTCAGGCTCGGCAAACTCGTTGTAGAGTCCGATGAAGCTCTCGCGGTCGGTATCGTAGCCCTGAATCTCGGTATTCACTGTATAGAAAGCATAGTGGTTGCGGCGCTCGCGGTATTCGGTCTTGTGATAGATAGTAGAACCCTCTACCTCCACCTCGCCCGTTGAGAAGTTGCGCTGGAAGTTCTCCATGTCGGTAGCAGCATTCCAGAGGCACCACTCTGCAAAGGAGAACACCTTGAGGGTCTTCTCCTCCTCAGTCTGGTTCTTCAGCGTCATCTTCTGCACCTCAGCCCATGTATGGAGCGGTACGAAGAAGAGCATACTCGCCTCCACGCCGTTCTTGCTGCCCGTGATGCGGGTATAGTTCATGCCGTGGCGGCATTCGTAGCTGTCGAGCGGTGTCTTGCAAGGTTTCCATCCCGGGTTCCATACGGTATCGCCATCTTTGATATAGAAATAGCGACCGCCATTATCCATTGGCACGCCATTGTAGCGATAACGGGTGATGCGACGGAACTTGGCATCCTTGTAGAAGGAATAACCACCTGCTGTGTTTGAGATGAGCGAGAAGAAATCCTCATTACCCAAATAATTGATCCAAGGCCATGGGGTCTTTGGGTCAGTAATCACGTATTCGCGATTGGCGTCATCAAAATGACCATACTTTTTTTCTGCCATTGTTTTTTTAATGTTATTTCTTGGTAAAATATACGATTTTGGTGCAAAGATAGTAAAAAGTTTCACTTTCGGGGTTAGAAAACAGTTTTTTTTTGTATTTTTGCAATGAAAAGTTTGATGATTATCATCATTCTATAAACATTTTATACAGTTGGCTTATGAAAAGAAACATTTTATCAATTCTGATAGCCCTCTTTGCTACGATGCAGGTAGCGGCTCAGACATACGACAACTTGTGGAAGCAAGCTGAAATCAATGCTCAGAAGGACCAGCCTAAGAGCGAAATCGCGGTGATGAAGAAAATCATCGCCAAGGCTTCGGCTGCCAAAGATTACGGGCAGCTGCTGGCGGCTGAGATAAGACAGATGACACTCTGGAATGAGATTTCGGCTGACTCGCTGACGCCTAACGTGAAGCGGATGGAAGCAGAGGTGCTGAAGGTGAACGACCCTGCATTGAAGGCGGTGAGATATGCCGTGCTGGGTAAGGTGTACTGTGATATGAACGAAAAGAAAAGCCAGGAGTTCTTCAAAAAGGCCTTGGAACAGCCTGAACTTCTTGCTCGACATACATCTACAGAGTATGTTCCATTGACGCTGAAGGGCGTGGATGGCAGTTCCTTTAACAACGATCTGCTGCATCTCATCGGATTCGAGGCAGACAGCAAGGAGGCGTATCTGCAGCTGTACACCTATTATAATAAGGTGGGCAATCGGGGTGCGGCTTGTCTCTGTGCCTATAAGCTCATCGAGAAATACCGCCAGGACGACGTGAGAGAGGTGAAGAAATCGAAGTATCTGCAGACCATCGACTCGCTCATCCAGGTTTATCAGGATATTCCGGAGGCAGGCGAACTTGCCGTGGAGCATTTCCGCTTCATGGAAGGTGCTACCGATGCCAAACCGCAGGATAAGCTCAACTATATCAACTATGCGCTGAGCCGCTGGGGTGGATGGTCGAGAATGAACGAACTGAGAAATGCACAGAAGCGACTCACCGAACCGATGTTCCGGGTGAAGGATATGCCGCAGGTGTTGCGACCTGGAGAGAAGGCTTGGGTGCAGCTGGATGTGCGTAATCTCCAGAACCTGAAAATCAGCATCTCCCGCCTCAATATTACGGCAGATAACGATTATAATGCGCAGGATGAGGCTACCTATAAGATGCTCCTGAAGAAGACTACGAAGCTGCATCAGAAGGATTTCAGCCGCAACTACTACGGTCGCCCGGATTACGAAGAGGTGAAGGATTCCATCGAAATCGGTGGCAATCTGCCGCTGGGTGCCTATCTGATGGAGGTAACTTCGGATAATACCGGCATCGCTCCGCAGCGAGAACTCTTCTATGTCAGCAATCTGGCGGTGATGATCCAGCAGTTGCCTGATGACAGGCATCGCTATGTGGTGGTGAATGCTACCGATGGACAGCCTATTGCCGGGGCTAAGATTGAACTCTATGAAAAGGATTATGATGTGAAGACGGGCAAGCATAAGCGACTGGTTCATGCCCGCTTGACTACTGACAGCAATGGTGAGGCTTACTTCAAGAATGTGGATGGAGAGGTGTTGATTTCCACTTCTGCAGATAAGTATGCGCCAGCCAAATACATCTATCTCAGCCGTGACCGCTATTTCGAGCAGAAAGATGACAAGATAGCATATCAGCTGTTTACCGACCGCAGCATCTATCGACCGGGACAGAAGATGCATGCCACTGCCGTCTCCTTTATCGTGAAGAAGGGCTTGGATGCCAGCGTGCCGGGCAAGAGCAAGGAACTGAAGTTTATCCTGAGAGACGCTGAATGGAAGCAGGTGGCTGAGCAGAAGGCTACGACCGATGAATACGGAACGGCTTCGGTGGATTTCGAATTGCCGAAGGAGGGAAAGACGGGAATGTTTTCTATCTCCGTGAATGGTCAGGCAAGCGAATATATCAGAGTTGAGGAATACAAGCGTCCTACCTTCGAGATTACTTTCCCGAAGGTGAACGAGCGATATACCTGGGGCGATACTATAGTGGTGAAGGCTTCAGCCAAGACCTATGCTGGTGTGCCTGTGCAGGGAGCCAAGGTGGAATATAAGGTGACCCGCAGAAACCAGATGTGGTGGAGGGGTGCCAGTTCTTCCGATAAGCAGGTAAAGACAGATTCCACCGTGACCCGTGAGGATGGAACCTTTGATGTGGAAATCCCATTGGAGGTAGCTGAATCGGAGAAGAATGACTTCATGCGCATCGCCCGCTTCTTTAATTTCACGGTTTCTGCCGTGGTTACGGATATCAGCGGCGAGAGTCATGAAGGCGAGATGAGTCTGCCTTTGGGCACCAGGTCTACTGCTTTCTCGGTGGATATGCCGAAGCGGATAGAGACTGACAGCTTGAAGACCGTGACTTTTGCTTATAGAAATGCCAGCGGAATGCCGATTTCGAGCCAGCTGAAATATCGCATTGATAAAGGCGAATGGAAGGTGGCTGAGGCAAATGCTCCTATCGCCATCAAGGAATATAACGCTTCTTCTGCCCAGGTTCGGAAATCGGGCGTTCATCAGCTGGAGGCAATCTGCGGAACAGATACCCTGCAGCAGAAGTTCACCCTTTTCAGCATGAAGGATACCCATCCGATGGAAACAACCACCGAATGGTATTATCAGACGGCGAAGACCTTCCCTCGTGATGGAAAGCCGGTATACGTGCAGGTGGGTTCTTCTGAAAACGGAGCGCACATCGTTTATTCCATCATCGCCGGCAACAAACTGCTGGAGAAAGGTGCCTGGGAGTTGGGCGACAGTATCGTGACCCTGCCATTCACCTACAAGGAGGAATATGCGTCGGGCGTGGTCATCAACTATAGTTTCGTGAAGAACGGAGAATGCTATGCCCGAACCATCAATATCGCCCGTCCTCTGCCGGAGAAGAAGCTGAACATCGCCTGGAAGACTTTCCGTGACCGTCTCACTCCGGGACAGAAGGAGAAGTGGACCTTGCAGATTACCACTCCTGACGGCAAGCCTGCCAAGGCACAGCTGATGAGCGTACTCTATGACAAGTCGCTCGACCAGTTGGCTGAGCATAGCTGGAAAATGTCGCTGGGATTAAGCCAGTGGTTGCCAAGCTGCTATTGGAAGAGTAATCTGAAGTATTATAAGATGGATTTGTTGGGTGTTTATCCTACTAAATATTTCGACCAGAAACAACTGGATGTAGATAAGTTTGATGGCAAATATTTTAGCTATTATGCTTATATGGAAGCGGTGGAACGTTCTTATTTTGCAACCGTTGAGGCTGTTCATATACAGAAAGACGAGCTGGTTCGAGATGAGGCGAAAGTCATGAGAATTCGTGGCTCTAAGATGACCCGTTTCGGAGCTGCTTCTTCGAAACCTTTGCTTTCTGAGATGGACTTGGCTTTACAGAACAAAATGGTGATGCTTGAAGAATTTGGTGGTGGAGGATCTAATAAGGTTCTTTCTTCTGCCGATGAAGCGGCACTCAACCATGTTCAGGTGCGTGAAAACCTGAACGAGACCGCCTTCTTCTATCCTGCCTTGGAGAGCGATAACAATGGCAACGTAGCCATCAGATTTACCCTGCCGGAAAGCGTGACTACCTGGAAGTTCATGGGATTGGCTCATGACAAGGAGATGCGCAACGGTTTGCTGGTGGATGAGGCTGTGGCTCAGAAGACCGTGATGGTGCAGCCTAACATGCCTCGCTTCCTGCGTGAGGGCGATAAGAGCACCATCGAGGTGAAACTCTTCAATACTTCCGACAAGAAGGTGAGCGGCAACGCCCGTATGCAGATTCTCGACCCGGAGACCAACAAGGTGGTTTGGCAGAAGACGCAGAACTACAGCATTGATGCCGAGGGCTCTGCTACCATCTCCTTTGATGTCCAGGGACTGAAAGAAGGCGTATATATTAATAAGGTGGTGGCTGCTGGTAATGGCTACAGCGATGGTGAACAGCACTATCTGCCGGTTTTGAGCAACCGTGAACTCGTGGTGAACACCCTGCCTATCACCCTGCATCAGAAGGGTGAGCAGAACTTCGACCTGAGCAAACTTTTCCTGAATAAGGAGGGCAAGCAGGCGAAGGGCGCTGAAGATGCCAAGGTAACCATCGAGTACACCAACAATCCTAGTTGGCTGATGGTGAAGGCGCTGCCAGCTATCAGTAATCCGGATGAGGAGAACGCCATCTCGCTGATGTCTGCCATCTACGCCAATACCATCACCACCCATGTCCAGAAGGCTCTCTCTTTGGATAATCATTCTCAGAAGAATCTCTCTCAGGAGAGCATCCGCTTGCAGAATCAGGTGGAGAAGCTGAAGAAGTTGCAGAACCCTAACGGTTCCTTCTCTTGGTGGAAAGGCATGAAGGGCAGCAGATATATGACAACGTCGGTAGCCGAAATGATGGTTCGTCTGAATGCCGTTGCCGGTGTTCAGAAATCCACCGCCAAGATGCTGACTTCCGCCATCGATTATCTCTCCTGGCAGACAGCACAGGAAGTAAGAGAGATGAAGAAGCAGGAGGAGAAAAAGCAGAAGGTGAGTCCTAGCGAACAGGCGCTGCATTATCTCTACATCCTTTCGATGGATGGCAGAAAGATGAAGCAGAATCTGGAAGCTGACAAGGCTTATCTCCTGGAAAAGATGTCGAAGATGACGGGTGATTTCTCCATCTATGGCAAGGCGCGTGCCGCCGTGGTTCTCGCCAGAAACAGCCAGCAGAATGCTGCTTACCGCGAGAAGGCAGGCGAATATATGCAGAGCGTGAACGAATATGCCGTTTACCGCGAAGAGATGGGCCGCTACTACGATACCCGCAAGGCACTCTACAGCTGGAGAAACTATAAGATTCCTACCCAGGTATCCGTGATAGAGGCGATGCAGATGCTGAAACCGAACGACAAGCAGACCATCGAGGAACTGCAGCGCTGGCTCCTGATGTCGAAACGCACCCAGGTTTGGGATACGCCGGTGAACACCGTGGATGCCGTTTACGCCTTTATGAAGGACAATGAGAGCAACTGGAGCAGGAAGGCTGAGAATGCCGTGCTGAAACTGGACGGAAAGCTGCTGCCGATGCCGCAGGATTCCACTACTTTGGGCTATGTGAAGACCGAAAGACCGGGCAAGGCATCTAGGCTGAGCATCGACAAAAAGAGCGATTATACCAGCTGGGGAGCCCTCTATGCAGAGTTTAAGCAGCCAATCAGCGAAATCGGTTCCATGGAGTCGGGCATCAAGATTCGCCGTGTCATCGTTCCAGCCGAATCTGAGGGTAAGGGCAAGGCGCAGGCGAAGATAGGCGAGAAGGTGAAGGTAACGCTCCTCATCACCGCCGACCGCGACTACGACTTTGTGCAGATTACGGATAAGCGTGCGGCATGTCTGGAACCGGTTAACCAGAAGAGTGGTTATCAGTGGGGCATAGGCTGCTATGTTTCTCCAAGAGATCATGCAACAAATTTCTATTTCGATCGTTTATCTAAAGGTATGCACATCGTTGAAATGGAGTATTACGTGGATAGAAAGGGCGACTATCAAAGCGGAACTTGCACCGCTGAGTGTACTTACAGTCCGGAGTTTGGTGGCCGCACAGAGGCGTATGAGTTGAGAGTTAACAATTAATAGTTTATAGATTGATAATTTAAAATAGAATAGTATGAAACGGATGAATATATGGATGCTCTCAGCGCTGTTGGCGCTGCCTGCATCAGCACAGAAGATTACAACCCAGCACGAGGTGGTAGACTGCGGACAGGTGGTGTTCCGCAAGCCTGTAACTGCCGAATTCATGCTGAAGAATGACGGGCACAAGCCGTTGGTTATCAACAATGTATTGAAAAGCTGCGGTTGTACGGAGGTAGATTATCCGAAGACGAGCATTGCTGCCGGCGAAAGTTTCGTCATCAAGGCGGTATACGATGCCAAGCAGATGGGTACTTTCACCAAGCAGGTTTGCCTCTATACCAATGCGGATGAAGAGCCGTTCATCCTCTCTATGAGGGGAAAGGTAGTGGGCAGCGTTGTAGATTTCGCTGGTTCTTACGATGAGATGCTGGGTGTCATCAAGAGTGATGCCCAGGAGGTGGAGTTTGATGACGTGAACCGTGGCGACCGTCCGGTTCAGCGCATCCATATCTTCAATCCTACCGACGAATTACTGGAGCCGGTAGTGATGCATCTGCCATCCTATCTTCATGCTTTCGTATCGCCTTCCAAGGTAGCTCCGCGTCATTCTGCCGAAATCAGTTTCGTGCTGGATTCCAAGAAACTGCGCGACCTGGGCTTGAACCAGACATCGGTTTATCTCGGTGAGCGTCCTGGCGATAAGATTGCGCCTGAGAAGGAAATCGTGGTATCAGCCGTTCTTCTTCCTGGTTTTGAGAACATGACTCCAGCCAAGAAGGCACTGGCTCCGAAGATAGAGATGTCTGCCACCGATCTCAATCTGGGTAGTTTCAATGGAAAGAAGAAGCTGAAGGGTGAGATTCTGATTACCAATAAGGGTAAGTCGGAACTGGATATCCGCAGCATGCAGATGTTTACGATGGGCTTGCAGGTGAACCTGAAGAAGAGTAAGATTCAGCCAGGAGAGACCGTTAAGATGAAGGTGACGGCTGTGGCTGCCGACTTGAAGAAATCGCGTGTCAGACACCCTCGTATCCTCATGATTGCGAATGACCCTGAACATGCTAAGGTGGTGGTGAAGATTAATGTACAATGAATTAAAAACGAATATCGTGCAGATAGAAATAGATAACGGCAGTGGGTTCTGCTTTGGCGTAACCACTGCCATCAAGAAAGCTGAAGAGGAGTTGGCTAAGGGCGGTAAACTTTACTGCCTGGGCGATATTGTGCATAACGGTATGGAGGTGGAGCGCCTGCATGAAGCGGGACTCATCACGATAGACCATGAGCAGATGGAGGAACTGCAGGGCGTAAAGGTCTTGCTCCGTGCTCATGGTGAACCGCCTGAAACTTATGCCCTTGCCGAGCGAAACAACATCGAAATCATCGATGCTACCTGTCCTGTGGTGCTCCAGTTGCAGCGCCGCATCAAGAAGCAGTATGTCAACAATCCGGAGGCACAGATCGTGATTTTCGGCAAGAACGGCCATGCTGAGGTGCTCGGACTGGTGGGACAGACGGAGAGTCATGCCATCGTGGTAGAGAAGTTTGAGGATGTGAAGCAGTTGAAGGAAACCGGTCAGCTGGATTTCTCTAAAGATATCTATCTTTACTCCCAGACTACCAAGAGTCTCGATGAGTTCCACCGCATCATCGAATACTGCCAGGAGCATATTGTTGAGGGCGCTGTCTTCAAGAGTTTCGATACCATCTGCCGTCAGGTGGCTAACCGCATGCCTAACATCGCTGCCTTTGCCAGCAAGCATGATGTCATCCTCTTTGTGAGTGGCAGAAAGAGCTCGAACGGTAAGGTGCTTTTCAAGGAATGCAAGAGCGTGAATGCCAATAGCTACCAGATAGAAAGTGCCGACGAAATAGATATGAACTGGTTCAAGGATGTGGAAACGGTAGGTATCTGTGGTGCTACCAGTACGCCGAAGTGGCTGATGGAAGAGTGCAAGGATAAGATTATCAAGGAAAGTTCTGCTCTTTTGTAGTAAGAGTTAATGCGTTGATTGTTAGTTTGTTAACCCACTTGTTACCGCGTTTTGCGGTAGCAAGGGGGCATCTTTTATAAACTGTCTGAAAATAAAACAGGTGATAAATCTTCTCCCGAAGACCTATCACCTTCAAAAAACAGTAATTAACTCAAAATTTATAATCTATATCATTACTACCTTGTTAATATGGTTGCAAAGATACTTAATTGAAGTTTTTTTTCCAAATCTTTTTCATCGAATAAAATAAATTTATCGGCAAAAGCAGTATATTTAACGTATTTTTGCATTAATAACCCGGCAGTCTCTTTTCTGTGGCTTATTCTGCTATTGCTTTTTGATATTGTTCCATCAGCCATGCCTTTTGTTCAGGAATGGTCATGTTGCTGTTGTCGAGCGTGATGGCATCATCAGCCTTTCTGAGTGGGGAAGTCTCGCGGTGGGTATCGATATAGTCGCGCTCCTCTACATTCTTCAGAATCGCATCGAAGTCGGCTGGCATTCCTTTCTCCTTCAGTTCATCGAAACGGCGCTGTGCTCTCACCTGTGAGCTGGCTGTAACGAAAATCTTCAGTTCGGCATTAGGGAACACGGTGGTACCTATATCGCGACCATCCATCACAATGCCCTTGTCTTCGCCCATCTTCTGCTGCTGCTCTACCAGCGCCTCTCTGACGAAAGGAACGGCGGCAATCGGACTCACGTGGTTGGAAACCTCTAACGAACGGATTTCCTTTTCTACCAGTTCGCCGTTCAGATAGCAGTCTGGGCGACCGGTTGTTTCATTAAACTTGAATGAGATGCTGATGTTCTTCATCTCCTTCTGCAGTTCTTCAGTCTTTACGGCTCCATCTGCTTCGAAGAGCTGATGACGCAGCGCATAGAGGGTTACCGAGCGGTACATGGCGCCCGTATCTACATAAACATAACCTATTTCCTTGGCAAGATCCTTTGCCATCGTACTCTTACCGCAAGAAGAGTATCCGTCTATTGCTATTGTTATTTTCTTCATAATTTCGAACTAACTTTAATGTATAATTTATCATGTAGAATTTATAATCTGTAACTTACGTTCAGCATGAGGCTGTTGCTACTGACGTGATATTTGCCATAGGCAACGTTCAGATGGAAGCGCTCCAGGTTGATACCGCCACCCACAGAGAAACCGGCTCCATGACTGCTTTCCTCATCTTCTGAGGTGCTGATTTTCATCTCGTTGGCTCTCCGGAAGTTGTAGCCGGCACCTATCCACAGGCTCTCCGAAAGCAGAATGTCGGCACCTACTACGGCATGATCACGAAGACTGTTGTCCCAATGGTTCAGGTTGACCAGTGTGGCTGATACCCTGAACGGTGCGTTGGCGAAGCGTTTCGTCACACCCAACTGCAGGTCGGTAGGCATCTTCTCATATTCATTGTCGTAAGCTTTCAGCTGTCCACCCAGGTTCTTTGCCACGCAAGAAACCGACCATTCCGTTTCCGGGTCGTAATAGTTGATACCCAGATCCACTCCCACAGCGATAGAATTGTAATCGCCAATATACGAAGTGATGAATTTGGCGGCAATACCACCCGCAAACTTTTCACCGAGCATATAAGAGAAGTAACCCGCAACGGCAATATCCTTTGCAGAGAACTCACCCATCTGGATGTTGTTCTCATCCGTCTCTTTCATCTTGCCGTAGTCAACAAGCTGAGCCGAAACAGCCCACGAAGCCTTGTCGTTGACAATACGGTTGAAACTAGCCGAGGCAGTGTTCACCCCCGACATATAGTTCATATAATTGAGATTGACCGTCTTGTCGTTTACTGATGACAGGAGAGCCGGATTATGGAATATGAGTGCCTCATCATCTTCTATCAAGGTGATGTTGTCGCCACCCAGAGCAGCTGCGTGAGCACTCACCGGCAAGCGAAGGAAATTATACCCCGTTTGGCTCTCTTGAGCATCAATAATTGTCGCAAAAAGCGTCAATATTGCGGAAATTACATATTTTTTCATTTAAATTTTCTAATTCTTTGGCAAAGATACTGCTTTTTTCAATAATAAGAAGTAATTTTGCAATGTTTTCGTAGGAAATAACGATTTTAAACGGTTTTTATTGTGGAAATTAAGAAATCAAATAGCGCACAACTGGAAGATAAGCGGGTTACATTTTTCCTGCTAGGGTTGCTGCTGGCTTTTACTTTCATCTTCGTAGGACTCCAATATCAGAGAGGTCCGCAGGGAGATGATGACTTGTCGGAATCGATGGAAGATCTCTCACAGGATCTGGAAATGTCGGCTCGTCCCGACCTGAAAGATATGGTGAGTGCAGAGGCTGTTTCGGCTCCTGCTTCTAAGTCAATTACTCAGGAAGTGAAGGCTGCCGAGCAACAGACTCAGAAGGCACCGCAGAAAATCAGTTCTACAACCAGCGAACTGGTTATCGGCGACGGCTCGGGTGTAGTGGATGGAGCAGAGGTGAAGGAAGCGGTTCCTGAAACTCCCATTGAGAATCCGGGAGCTGAGGCTCCTATCAAACTGACCGTCGTGCAGAAGATACCGCAGTTTCCTGGTGGCTGGTCTGCCTTCATGCAGTGGCTTACCAAGAACCTGAAGTACCCTGTAGCTGCCCAGAAGAGTAAGATTCAGGGAACCGTAGTGGTATCCTTTATCGTAAACAAGGATGGAAGTGTTGCCAATATCAAGGTAAGCACTTCGGTAGATCCATTGCTCGACAACGAGGCTTTGAGGGTGATGAAGATGATGCCGAAGTGGAAACCGGGCATCGATAAAGGCAAGGTCTGTCGCACGATGATTGCCATCCCGGTAGTGTTCCAGCTATAAATTATAAATTGTTCATTGTAAATTATACATTATAAATTATACATTATTATGAAGACAGCAGATGAAATTTTAAGCATGGTAAATGAGTTTCTGGCTAATTTGCCTTACGAAAGAAAGCCAAAGTCTCTTTATGAGCCTATCAGATACGTTCTTTCTATGGGTGGCAAGCGTATTCGTCCTACGCTCATGCTTCTGGGCTACAATCTTTTCAAGGACAATCCTGAGAAGATTCTGATGAATGCCGTTGCCCTGGAAACTTATCATAACTATACTTTGCTGCATGATGACCTGATGGACAATGCTGATTTGCGTCGCGGTCATGAAACGGTTCATAAGAAATGGGATGCCAATACGGCAATCCTTTCGGGCGACAGCATGCTCGTTCTGGCTTATGAACGTATGGCTCAATGTGATGAAAAGCATCTTGCCAAGGTGTTGAAACTCTTTACGACCACTGCTCTGGAAATTGGTGAAGGTCAGCAGTTTGATATGGAGTTTGAAAACCGTAACGATGTGAAGGAGGAGGAATATATCGAGATGATCCGCCTCAAGACCAGCGTTCTCCTGGCTTGTGCCCTGAAGATGGGGGCTATCTTTGCCGATGCTTCTGATGAGGATGCAGAGAACCTGTATAAGTTTGGCGAGCAGATAGGATTGGCGTTCCAGTTGCAGGATGATTACCTCGATGTTTACGGCGATACCAAGGTGTTCGGTAAGGAGATTGGTGGCGATATCACATCCAACAAGAAGACTTACATGCTCATCAATGCCTTCAACCATGCCAACGACGCTCAGCGTGCAGAACTCCAGAAATGGGTGGATGCCAAGGAGTTCGACCGCAAGGAGAAGGTGGCTGCCGTTACCCGTCTATACAACGAGATAGGTATCGACAAAATGGCGCAGGATAAGATTGCTTATTATTTCGAGCAGAGCAAGAAGTATCTGGATGCCGTGAATGTGCCTGCTGAGCGTAAGGAGGAATTGGCAAAGTATGCTCAGAAAATGATGAAGCGCCAGTACTAATTGATAGTTAATACTTTATAGTTGACAGTTGATAGGGCAATGTTCAAAGTAATAGATACACATACGCATTTCGATGCGGAAGAATTTGATGAGGATAGGGCGGAGGCTTTCGCCCGTGCCAAGGAAGCGGGGGTAGGCAAGGTGTTCTTGCCTGCCATCGATGTGAAGACCACACACGCGGTACTGGCATTGGCTAAGGAATATCCGGGCTATGCTTATCCGATGATTGGTCTGCATCCTGAAGAGGTGAAGGCTGACTGGAAGGAACAGCTGGCTGAACTCCGGAAGATACTGGAGGAGCATCGCATGACCGGTAATGCCTGTCAGGAGGGTGGTTCTCCTCAGTTTTCTGACTTGATTGCTATCGGAGAGGTAGGACTTGATTATTACTGGAGCCGTGAGTTCGAAAACGAGCAACTCGAGGCTTTCGAGGCACAGGTAAAATGGTCGGTAGAAACCCAGCTCCCGCTGATGATTCATTGCCGCAAGGCGCAGAACGCGATGGTGCATCTGCTCAGAAAGTATGAGAAAGAACTGCCGGGTGGCGTCTTCCATTGCTTTACGGGCAATCAGAAGGAAGCCGAAGAACTGCTCTCCTTCGATAAGTTTGTATTGGGCGTCGGTGGCGTATCTACTTTCAAGAGCAGCCATCTCAGAGAAGACCTACCTGCCGTAGTTCCTCTGGATCGCATCGTGCTGGAGACCGACAGTCCGTATATGGCGCCTGTTCCTTATCGCGGCAAGCGTAACGAGAGTGCTTTCGTGGTAGAAGTGATGAAGACGCTCGCCAAGGCTTATGGCATAAGCGAAGAGGAGTTTGCCCGACAGACCAATCTCAATGCAGAGCGGGTTTTTCCGTTATCCGTATCGCAAGTATAGGACGTAAGCGTTCAAAACTCCTTAAATAAACATAAAAAAACAATGAAAGTTATGGTATTTCGGAGGAAAAGCAATAATTTTGCACTTCGAAATTGTTGCGGCAGCATGTTGCGGCGATTAAGAAGAGTTCTTCGGAATATGGAAAGGTGCTCGAGTGGCTGAAGAGGCACGCCTGGAAAGCGTGTAACCGGCAAAACCGGTTCGGGGGTTCGAATCCCCCTCTTTCCGCTAAACTCCTTTATTTTAAGGGGATTTGCCAAAAGTGTTTTTTGATACATTTTCATACTTTTGGGTAAAGTTGGGTAAAATCAACCGCAGATTAACCGCAAAAACCGCAAATAAACCGCAACATTAAAAAGAAGAGATATGGCAGTAACAATTCACATATACTTAGATAAGCGTAGTTCTAAGAGAGGTGATGAAGCCCCTCTTAAAATTGGTATTAACAAACAGGGCTCTTCTGCATACATCAATCTTGGTGTGAAGATATTACCAACTCAATGGGACACTAGTAAGGAACGTATCAAGAATAGACCAGACAAAGCAAACCTGCAGAGCTATATTGATACCCAAAAAAGTACAGTATCAAATATCGTTCTCGAATTATTGAAGAAAGGTGAGTTAACCAAATTGACAGCTACACAAATTAAAAACAAGGTTGTAGAAATCATGGAGCCAACCGCAGTAACCGCAAATGGCTTTTACAGCCGTTTCCTGTCTTATGCAGAATCGCGCACAGCTAAGAGGACGAAGGAGATTTATCTTGTAACTGCAAAACGTATGGCTGAGTATGATGCTAAGATTAAGACGAAAACCTTCGAGGATATTACTAAGGATTGGCTTAGTGGTTTTGATGCGTTTCTTCTTCAATCTTCTCCGTCTGTAAATGGAAGGAGTATTCATTTTCGCAATATCAGAGCTGTATTCCGTGATGCCATGGCGAATGAGATAACGATGTCTTATCCTTTTCGTGTATTCAAGATTAAGTCTGAGCCTACAATAAAGCGTTCTCTGACTATAGACGAATTGCACCGATTATTTTCTTTCCATGGGAGCGAGAAGCAAACCATGGCTGTCGATATGTTCAAACTATCCTTGTTTCTTATAGGCATCAATGTAGCTGACCTTTGCAACCTCACTGAGATAGGGCAAGATGGCTATATACACTATAAACGACAAAAGACACAGAAGCTATATAGCATCAAGGTTGAGCCCGAAGCATTAGCCATCATAGACAAATATAGAGGGAGAAAGTATCTACTCTGTATTCTCGATCAATACGCAAGCGTCCATACGTTTACTGCATCATGGGGAAAAATATTGCAAAGCATTGAAGGTTTTGAAAATCTAACATCTTACTGGGCTCGTCATACTTGGGCAACAATAGCTAGCGAACTCGATATACCCGTTGATGTGATAAGCCATGCCCTAGGACATTCTTTCTCTACAGGTGCAAAAGTGACACAGGTTTACATCAATTTCAATCAGCAAAAAATAGATGATGCAAATAGGAAGGTTATAGACTATATTTTTCAGTAAAATGATATTACAAAATAATCTAGAAATGATATAAATAGTTGATTTCTAGCTTATTGCGCTGTTTTTTGTGGTTGATGTAGATATATAAGTAAGAAAATGTGTGGTCTTAGATAGGCTTAAAATAAAGATTTAACTTTTGGTTAACTTAACTAAACTTCAATGGTGTTAACTATAACTAAAACGGCAACTAATTGGCTGTCAGTTGTTTATAGAACACTATTGAAGTTTAGTAAATTTGTTTTACATGGTTTTAAACCTTGTTTCTCTCTATAATTGACTTATGCGTTTTTGATAATTCTGAGACTCCATACATATCAACAATTGCCTTTTCCTTTAAACAAAGGCTGATTTTTTCAACGAGGTTGATAACAGCTTCATCAACCTCACACATAGCGTTATACACCTCGGGTGTACTTTCTTCTTCAGCATTCTTGCTGCATTCGTTCCAAGTTTGGTTTAGCTGCCTTGCAGCATCCACCATTAATTTAATGTCCGTCATATTTCTAAATTTTAAATGAATATCCTACTAACTGCCTGGCAGAGCCATCCCATCATATAGCAAGGCTCTTCGTCTTTCAAGTCAATACCTAGTGATTCGCAGATATGAGTGACAACATGAAACATTTCGTGTGTGGCAGTATTCACGAACTCATATTCTGATGTGGTCCTGCTAATAGCAACCACGCTCTTCCTACCTGCAAGATTGGAGTAGGTAAGACCTGTGTTCGGTATTCCTCGTAAGCAATGCTCCCTTGCGCTTTCGACTGCCTTTTCTGTGCAGCCTATCTGCACAAGGGAGTTGCATACCTCATCGGTATCTGATGATTCCAAACCGTAAAACACAAGAACTTTCCAATCGTACTTTTCTAGATATATCTCTTGACTTATCATAAAATATCATCCCATGGAATGCCGATGCCATTATGGTTGCAATCGGCATAAAATCTATTAAAGATGAAGCCATCCTTCTGATCGGTATCATCAACCATATCTTTCACGAACAAAGCCATGTGAGCTTCGTCCTCGATGGAAGACTTATAGAAATCAGCCTTAACCATGTTTGCCACATAGACATGATCATAGCCTACATTATTTTCAAGTGTCACTCCCTGCTTGGTAAGGATGGATTCAACCTTATCCTTATCCATATAGTCAACCTCCTCGTCCTTTTTGGTGACTGGGTTGTATTTTCTCATCTGACTGACTGCCCATTCGCAAGCCTTCTTGTTGAAGTGCCAGCCGTTATATCTCAGATATGCTATCATTCCTTCTGGCTTCATATCGTAAGCATCCAAAGGCATTCTACATTTTCCCATAGCTCTTTCTTTTAAGGGTGGCAGGGAAAATCCCCCACCACCGAATTAAACATTAGTAGCGTCCACCGCCACGGCGACCATAGTAGCGTCGCTCTCCATAGCGGTCTTCGTCACGCCAATCTTCATCGTCCCACTTGTCACGATAGTCTGGCATTGGCATACGATTACCCATACGCTCGCGCTTCAAACTATCCAAGCACTTCATAACCTTGCCACCTGCTCGAACCATTTCCTCGCAGTTGTCAACAAGCTCATCGAACTTGTTTTCCGTAATTTCTACCATATATCCCATAGCAATTACTTTTTAAAATTGTTACCGCTCAAAGCCTTAGACAGCATGGATTCAATATTGGATAGCGTTCCCTTCATGCCGCTGACCTCTGATTTGAGGTTATTGATGTCTTTTTCCTGCTGCTTTTCCTTAGCAATCTGTGGGTTGATTCTAGTGAGCATTTCCTCGCAGGAGCTTATAACTCCATTGTGGTAATCTACACTTTCCACGACTCCCTTTGAATGTCGCAACATAGCATCAATCTCTGCGCACATAGCTTCTCTGCTGTCACTGACAACAACACCTTCATTGCCGAAGTTCACTATCTGTGCCGTAGATGGCAGCTTTTCGAAATTGACCTGCTGGTCTTCTACTTGTACCTTAACATCAACGGTCGTCTCCAATGTCGGAGTCTGTCCTGGCACGTAGCTAGGATATTTCTGCTGAGGATTGCTGACCGATATTACTTGACCGATTCTTAGCGTCGGCTTTTCTCCTCCCTTGTCTAAGATGTAGAAGAGAGAAGACTGTCTTAGTCCTTGAAACATTTTCTTTCTCTTTTAGTGGGACAGACTTTTCAATCTGTCCCATAGTTAATACTCTGTTAGCCGCCTGTAGGCTGCTGAAACCCAAGCAGTCGGATAATACCGCTCTTCTTATTGATGTATGCCAAAGCCTCCGTAGTTTCAGAAACGCTAGCTCCCGTCACTGCATTTCCCGCATGATCAACAACTGGCACCTTTGTTGTACCGGAAGCTGTTCCGCTAGTGTTGGCGGTTCCGTTAATAGTGGTCGAACCACTATTTGGAGTTACGATCGTGACAGGAAGTGTCGCACTTGCCGCGGCAACTCCTTGATGTATCTTCAAGAGTACAATGCACTCGCAAGGCAAAGCATTGTAGTAGCAAGGATTGATACCATAATCTACACTAGCATCTGTGACCTGCTGAGCATTTGTCTTCAGCTCATAGATACCTCCTACATCAATACGTTTGATTTGGTTTCTCTGACCGATTGGAATAAATGGATTGAATGGATATAAAGGGAACATAGTTACCTCCTTTCCTAACAACCGCATCCTACAGTTGAACGAGAAGCCGCTACATCACCTGCATAAGCTCCCATGGCGGCAGCAGTATAAACGTCCTTGTTGAATACTCCGTACTGAGGGTACTGAACACTGATGGTATTAGGCAACTTGCACTTGATACCAGCCACCTCTGCCTGCAGTGCAGCCAAAGCTGCATTTACTGGTGTGATGACCTGCGCCTGATAAGACTGCAAAGCCTGTGTCTGATGCTCGTTTGAAATCTGAGCAAGCAGAGCACTATTCTTCTCTCTCAAAGCATCGAGCTTATCCTGCATTGCCTGTGTCTGCATCTGATCCAACTTAGCCAAGACAGACTGATTGTTAGCATCAGCCTTGTCACGGAGCATCAAAGCATTGGCATTTGCCGTATCATTGATGGCGTGGGTCTGCTGACAGATAGACAACTTGAGGTTGCCATCCATAGCAGTTATGGCATTGTTGGTCTTGCAGCAGCATTCTGCCAACTGAGTAGCGATGGCATTATTACCCTGCATGATAGCAGTCAAAATCTGATTAGCATTCATGCCCATCTGATTGCCGAGGTTGCAAATCTGCTGACCTAAGCCATTGATTGCAGCCATGACTGCGTCACTTGATGTGTTGAGGGCTGTAGCCAAGCTCTGAACATCAAAGCCATTGCGCTGAACTGCCTGCATGATAACGGCAGTATTGGCATCATTGTTAAGCATTGGCATAACGCCGCCCTGTCCGTTGGAACCCATGCAGCGATTACCTCCGAAGAGTCCCATACCATTATTGCCCATAAGGATGAACAAGAGGAGGATTGCAAAGATGTCTTCACCCCAACCATTTCCGTTTCCACGGTTGTTCAAGAGTGCAATAAGACCTGGGTCAACACCCTGTCTCTGCATGAGTGCAGGAAGCATAGCCAAGATTCCATTAGAGCCTGTGCCGCTTGTGCCGCTCTCTGGATTGAACACGTAAGTTTTACTTTCCATATCCCGAATTTTTAATTTAACCTTAATATTTAACTAACACTATTTGTAACGTTACGTGTGCAAAGTTAGAAAATTGTTTTGAAATAAGCTGTAAGGCTATCATAGTTTTCGTTAGTGGTTCTAAATCAGTGGTTTATGGTGATAGTAGGTAGACTCATTTTTTATCCTCTTAGAACGGAAGAATTTACTTTGCAAACAAAAAAAAGGGCGACCGCTCATCACGAGTAGTCGCCCTAGTTATCCAAAAATAAATCTTAAAACCTTAATTAAACAACTTTTCTAAGAACATTTCTTTTTCTTCCTTAATATATATAATAAGTACATAACTATGAGTATAAAGCAGAACCAAAACATCTGCCCCGTTTTTAAGAATATCTTCTGCATACTTGACAAAGATTTCTCTTTTATAGAAGGAGCGTTAATCTTATAGAACTGAGAGGTACCAATCTTTGATAATGAGTCACATCTTTCTCTGTAATATATAAAGCTATCTTTGTATGCTTTATATGTACTGATGGTATCGAGTAGCATTCTTCGTTCCTTTTCAAATAAATAGTGACTCTCGTAATGAAAACGATCTTCACCAATCTTATTCCCTTGCGCATCATATCGGGTTGCTGTGCTATCTTTTACATAGCTGCTATCTTTTGTAGCCTTTTCTGTTTCTCGCTTTTGGATATGTTGCCATTGCTCGAAGGCATAAGACAATCGGGTAGTGAAGAGGGAATCGAACTTCTTTTCACTCTGCTTGTCTGTGATGAAGGTTTGTGCAGTTACTGCTCTAGGAGTGCTGCACCCTAAGACACAGAAAACAAGCGCAAGACCTACCACTAGGGTAATGGTTGCCCATTTCCAAAATCTTATATCATACCATTTCATCATTTATTCAATTTTAGATTACCATACGCAATGTAGCTAAGTCTGCGAAGCCACCCTTTAAGAAAACCTTTCTGGTCACCGACTGCAATTCTCTTTAGATAAGCTTTTCTATCCTTCTTGAAGGCTTCGAATAGTCTTTCTCCATTGGATTTATTAATGGCATACAGCGTCTTATTACCGATGATACCATCTGCTGTGATACCTAATACAAGTTGCAGATGTTTTACCGCTTTGCTGACTCCGCTATTATAAGCGAAGTCTACTAGCATATTGGCTACGCTCTGATCCTGTATTTTATCTGCCTTGCAAGCATTCCAATAGTTCTGCTTGAAAACTCGATGAAAGTCTTCCTCAGTAAGGCGTTTTACATCTTCCTCGTTAAGGACACCATCACCATTCTTATCATACCCGACTCTCCTCCAGGTCGCAAGGGTGATGCCGTATTTTGTTGGACCGCCCTTATCTTTCTTGTTATTTGTGTATTTGTCCGTTTCCCAACTGAGGATAAACGGAACGAGTTTACTAGAATCAGCCATGTTTACTTCTCCTCCTCGCTATAATCATTTCTTTGAATAATGCAGCCAAATACAATAATGCTTACTATAATAGCTGCCACCATAATAATCGCTAACATCATATCTTTTCCTCCTTTTCCGTGTAATTTAGATAGTCTGACAAATATGGAATCTTCTCGATAAATTTGAAGCGCATGAGATAATAGAGGAAACTCACTACATACCAAGGTGGTGTTCCCTTTCGGAAAATCTGTTTCAAGTTCTTAAGAATATTGCATCCGTAGAACCATAATACTAGGTACGAGATAAAGGAAACGCATTGGACCGAGCCTTCCATCTGTCCTTTGAATCGCCCGATTGCATATACTGCTGCGCAAAGAACGAAGAACACGGTAGCGTGACCGATGCACACAACTGCTTTCTTCAACTCGAAGTTCTCTCCTTTTGCAATCATGCCACTAAGATAACCGAAAATAAAGTTGAGGGTGAAGACGATCATAAGCGAAGACAACTCGCCTTCAATCGGTTTAAGATAGGCGAGGAGTGCAAGAACTACGCCTACAACAATATCTTTAATTCTATCTGCCATACTATAACTATTTGATGATTAAACAATAACGCTGCAAATATACAACAAAATATTTAATCATCAAATAGATTTCACGAAAAAGTGCAAAACTTTATTCTAACATATAAAAAAGAGAGGCAATCACTTACCTCTCTTACTCAACTTGTAAGGAATACTTACATGTTCAACTATTATTTTCTTTTCTTTTTAATGTAGTGCAGTATATCCCACTTCTTAAAATATCGGGTGTGCCCTCGCTTTTTGCATTCTCCGTTCGGAATGTCACCTCTAGCAACCATTCTATTCAATGTTGCATCAGAAACGTGCAGTTTCTCCTTGACCTCCTCGGTGCTCATCATAGGATTGAGCATATCGGGGATGATGTCACATAATCTATCTAGGTCATCATCACTCATTCCGCAAGCGGTGATGACCTCACCATTTCGCTGCTGCTCGTCAGCCTTAAAGCAAGCATCACTCAGCGACTTAAAAGCCGTTCCGAGCATCTTATAATTCAATATCTTTCCCATTATGCACAGATTTTACGTCCTAACTTACTTCGACTTATAAACAAATCCACAAAAGAGTACAGATAGAATATTGCCGTTACCACCATGACCGTAAAGCAGGAATCTACCATATCTTTGGTGGTATACCAACTCCATTCCACAATGTGAGCCGCATTGATGCTTGCAAAGTAGAAGAAGGGAATGCGGTATCTCCAACACAAAAAGAAAAATCGGCTTGCCAGTATAAGAACCATAGGTAGGACGTACACCATAAAATATATGTAGAGATAGCAAGATGCATTCTCCGCATAAGGGATGAACATTTCACGAGGATGCTGAGAGAATTCATAAATGCCGTATGCGTGAAAGCACATAAGCGTGATAGGAACGTACTTGCAAAACCATCTGAAAAATTTCAGAATCCTTCTACTATACCGATTACCATGTCTCATCAGCAAATCCATAACCTCACTGACATCTTTGTCTTTCAACCACTTTAATAGGTTGTCTTCGTCTTCTTTATTCATAAGCGTTGATTTAAATTAAATGATGGTGCAAAGATACACTCTTTTGCACAAAACAATCGGAAATGAGAATATTTTTGTGTTAAACTTTATAAAAAGTAACAATCTGAAAGTAGATGGCTGCAAAAATAGCGTTAGAACGGCTTCCTTACCAAATTCTAACGCTATTAGTGTTTATCCTATCACAACATCAAGGGTCTCCATATCGGCGAACTTCAAGCTGCAATCTTTCGCTGCCTTGAAAAGCTCTTTCTCGTCAACTGCCTCGATGGCTACCTCTACCTCCTTGTCGGCAAGTTCCTTGAAATACTTCTCGGTCTTCTGCTTCTGATTGAAGAAGTACTCATTGACCTCAGCGAACTTGGCTGAATCGTCCTTGGTGTATTCGTAGCCCTCATTGGCGTGCTTCTGTTCCAACTGCTGGCACTCCTGAAGCTTGAGCTGCATCTCCTCGAACTTATCGTCCTTCAAGCTCTCCTGTGCTTCCTCCACATCCTTGTCGTAGGTATCGGCTACGTGGCGCAGAGCCTTCATATTCTTCCAAACTCGCATAGCGGCATCATCACTCATTGATGATGTCTTCAATGCCTTCAATGTTCTGTAGGCTGCAACAGCCTCGATTGTCTTAATCTTTTTCATAATTGTTTCTTTATTTTTATGTTATACAATATTCTTCGCCAGATTGCCATAGCAGAATACCTTTCCTATTAACAGAGCAAAGTTAAGAAAATAATTCCGAATAGCAATGCAGGAGGAGCAAAATTTACGAATTTAAAAATCAGCTTCCCCCACGTTGGGTAATCACTTAGATTTCATTAGTATTTGCAATACTTACAAGAGTAGGATTTTTCTCTAGTTCTTTAATGAAATCATTAACAGCAGTACTAACAGAAGCAACATTACCATTCTCAATACTATTATAGTTAATATTAAGATTATTACTTCCGTAATAACTGAAACTAGCTAGTTGATTACCAGTACTATCATTCACATTACCACTATCTACACCTTCGATAGTGTCATTGTTACGAACTCGAACATTAGCATTAATACTAAGTTCATTTACAGTAGCTTCTACATTAGAAGTCATACTTACAATTTTAGTTACTTTAATTTCCATTGTGTTTAAATTTTAATTATAATATTAATATTATGATTTATATATTGGTAAAGTATGCATTCCACTAACTTCTCCAACAAATTTAAAATCAAATGCTTCATAATAAGTATCATGGTCTCTTCTATCAGAATCTAAAGTTAAAGCTATATTCCAATTATTAATTTTATATTGAGGATAGTCTTCTATCTTATTTACAATAGGTATCTGTGTTGTAGTAAAACCACCATATTCATTTTCTGCATCTTCTTTTGTAGCATAAGCAGTTAATATTACATTTTCTGTACTTACTTTTAAATAACGTTTTGGAGCATAAACATTTATATCAGTTGCTACAGGTATTGACAGATTATCTAATTCAGTTTGACCAAATGAACTTATATTAGCTCGTAAATTTACTAACGAAGTAGTACCAAAATCTAACGTAAAACTAAATTCTATATATTTATCTGCTGATACAATATATCCATTATTACCATCTATATAATAATGTCCTCCATAATACGTATTAACAGTAAAATTAGTAACTTTTACTTCTACTATAGTATAATATGTAGGTTTTCCTTTAGTACTTATAGTAACTTTATTAAATAGATAGCCAGAAATATCTATAGTTTGTCCAGTAACATCATTATTTATAGGACAAGGTGTTACAGATGTATAAAAATAATTATCATCAACTCCACCAACAGGACATAATAGTCCTGCTATATAAATTTCATCATTAACTTCACTTTTAAAACCTAAACTATTACTACCATTGTTACTATTAATGGATTGATTTTTAAAATTAACAATAAACTCACTATCAGGTATTTCATCATTATAACTAACAGAAGCATTATTTATAGGAACAGTACCTGAAAGATATTTCATACGTTTTTTGGTTTTATTATATATACATACAGCAGGATACCATTCTTTATTAAAAGCAGATAATAAAGCTAGTATATCTTCAAAAGATATAGTATTCTTTGAATTTATAGGTTCATATCCAAAATAAAATCTTAAATAATAAGTTTGGTCTAAATATATAGTATCTCGTATACCAGTAGAAAAACGTATAGGGTCTTGATAACTATAATCTTCGGTATTATAACCAATAAAATCACTAAGTCTATAGGGAGATTGACTAGTTCCAAAAGGCATATTATAATTCCATGCACCTTTAATACTTAATTCTTCAAATGAACTTACTGTATTAATAGTGTATACTTGGTCACTTAAACTATTATTACCTAACCACCAACCTCTACTTGAAGAACTCCAACTTTGTTTATCTGAATTTAAAGTATCTGTAACAAAAGGTTTATTATAAAGATTGACAGGTTTATATTTAGAATATGGATTTAAATTCACACTCTTACAAAGAGTAGCAAGGTCATTGCTACTCTCTCCAAGAGCTCGTTTAACATCATCAATGCTAACAGGAGCACTAATAATTCCGTTTTCACTATTGTAAGACATAATCTTTATTTTTTTTAATATTCAACTTTAGTTTCTAATTCTGTTACAACTTCTTTAGTAACAACTCGCTCTACTGTTACATTGAACACTAGGCAAGGCAGCTCTATAAGAGCCACCCTGCGTTAATACTCACGATACTTACTCTGCTGCCTCGCTTGCCATATTAGCGGCGATAGCGGAATTGACCTCCTTAATCAATGCTGATACCTCACTGAGCTTGCTCTGCGGAACACCGCTGATGTTGTAGGTCAGCTCGCTGCCGTTGGAGCTTGCGTTGGCATTGCCGAGATAATTACCATTTGGGTCACCATAGATACTCATATTGATGCTCTCGATGTTGCCACCAGTCTTGTCAACATTGTAGGTGATTTCTACTCGATAGCCACCCTTTGTGTAAGTGGCAGCTGTCTGTTCACTTTTCTTGTTAATCTTTAAATTCTCCATTTTCTAATCTAATTTAATGAATTAATATTCTTGTTATCTAATCTCTTCTTGTTATTGCCGTCCTTATCTCCACTCAATCGCTGAACCTCTGATTCGAGGAAGACCACCCGAGCCTTTAACCTGCTGACCTCATCGCCCACCTGCTCGATAGCACCGAATGCCGTTGCAATCAGCTTCGGAGACCAGTAGTTAATCTTGTAGTAGCCCTTCTCGTCCGTCTCCACGATGTCCTTTAAGTGAGGGTTGCACAAGACGTGCTGGGCAATCCAACCGATAGACCTTGTATTGTCCTTCTTCCAAGCAAAGCCGAACGTGCCACCCATTGCCTTGATGATACCCAAGTAGTCCAGCTTCCGCAAATCCTTCTTCAAACGGATGTCAGAAGATTGATAAGCTGTAACTCCACCTTTAGCAAGAATACTATTAGGGAAGTAAGTATTCATATTATAATCGAAATTATATATATGACCAGTATGACCCATAAATCTGTCAGTAGGAAATGAATATTTAGTAAAAGCAAATATTCGTATTCTATATATTTGAGCATTACGTAATGCAGTAGTATTTTGGTCGTGTTTAAACTTAAATCTAATATATCTTCTATTATTGTTTCCTACAGGAAAACCTTCGTTACCATTAGATAGATTTATATAATTAAGTTGATTCCATCCAGTCATAAGTTTAGTAAAAGTATTAGTTATAACACCATTACTATTTATAAATTCTACAGTACAAGTAACACCAACACCGTTTGACATATCAACACTAGCAAAATAAATTTGAGAATAGCAATCATTAGGAACGTTAAATGTAAGCATTAATTGGTTCTTTTTTATTTGAGCTAATTTCTCAGCATCAGTATTACCAGTAATAACATTGCCACCTAAGAATAAACTATCAATACCTGCAACATTCGCATACGCCTTAAATTTAGTATCATTTGATATATTATAATTAGTCCAATTAGTACCATTATCGTTAGAGTATTGTATATCTACATTTGTAACAGGTATACTATCAGTAATAGCAGTAATTCCAGAACATAACTCATCAGCTGAAACATAACAACCCATTCCTTTATTATTAACTTCATAATTTGTGGGTAATATACCTTTATTATTTATTAAACCGTTAACTGATAAATTACCAGCAATAACAGCATTGTTACTAACACTAATACTATTACAACTAATAACATCAGTAACAGTAAGACTTTTAAATGTAGCACTACCATTTTGTGTTATGTTCCAATAACTACTATTTACTTGACTACACATATCTTGTACATATACCCAACCAGAATTATTAGCGTTACCTATATATAAACTACCACTACCTCCAATTCTAGCTCCACTATCAGGAGTTACAGTTTTAATACCTGCAAGTCTAAGTGTACCATCACTTTGTGGACTATTAGCATTAAATATAGAACCATTAGCTATACCAAGATAAATAGTTTTATCAGAATGATTATATCTAAGTCCAGCCCATTGATTCCAGTCCCAAGCTGTTTCACCAAAACGAATAGCCTTACCAGTATTGAATATTACTTGACCTTCCAAAGCACTAATCCAAGCAGGATTGGCATCGTTAGTTAACATTATAGCTTGATTTTTAGCAGCAGTTCTAATAGTAGCAGATGAATAAATATCACCTGCAACATGAAGTTTATAAGCAGGAGTATTAGTACTAATACCTACATTTAAATTAGTATCTATACATAATCCCTGTCCAAATCCACTATTATTTGCTCCTAATTCTAATTTTCGTCCAGACCTAGCCCCTAACCAATGAGTGTAAATATATCTACTAGCAGCAGCATCAGAGCCTATGTCATAACTATCATCTACCTTAAAATGTATATTACCAACTTCTGATAAAGAACCACTTACATTACCAGTTCCATCAAAACTTTGACCCCAAATAGTTCTAGGAGTTTGAAGTTTAGTTGCAGAAGTAGCAACGTTATTACTAACAGAAATAACTTTATCTGGTAAACTTGTAAGATTTGTGCCTTTATGTTCGAAAACAAGAGTACCATTACTACCTTTTGATATTATTCCATAAGAACCTGAGTTCCAAGCTCCTGATTCATAATACACATCATAATAATTATAGTTAGATGATTGTACTGTAGGTAAAACCCAAAGATTACAAGTTCTACCACTTACAACTTTCTTTACTATTGAAATTGAACTTCCTCCATTATTATAAGGATGTTCCGCTGTAGAAATTCTAATTTCTATTTTAGCACTATGATACCTCGTCCTAAAATCTATTTCACAATCAAGTGTAGAATAACCAGTTGAATTTGCTATTCTAAACAAATGAATATACTTATAAGGGGCAGTTCCTGATGTGTAAATTCCATGTCTACCTACTATTCTAGTAAAAGCAGATGCATGTTCACCATCAACAGTATCTGCATTTCCAGCACTACTAGCATAATTAACACTAATGTTCGATATGCTTTTGGTAGTTCCACCAACTGTTATACTAATTCCCTTATCAGAATTAGATAGAGCAGTAAGAAGTCCGTTAGCATGAATACCATCAACCTTGTCAGCATTGCCTGCACTTGTAGCATAAGCACAACTTCCACTAGAAGTAATATAACCAGTATCATTAGTAAGTTGACTTACTTTTGTAGGTATTTCACTCTTCTTAGCATAATCTGCAAGACTTTGATGAGAAGTAAGATACGTTCCTAAATCTACAGCAGTTCCACCAGTAGCTGCAATAGTTTTAGTAACACCGTTAATCTTAACACTATGTGTATGACTAGTTGCCGACTTACCACTAAGAAGTGAATCTACACTACTTTTGGTATAATAGTTAGCAAGACTTTGGTGAGAAGTTAAAAATGTAGCACCTTTAGTAAATGTAATACCCTTTCCGCTTTTAGATACAGACGTGATAGCATTCCCACTTCCACTTACAGATATTGCATTAACGTAACCATCAAGTGACTGATGACTAGTTAAGAACGTACTACCTTTAACTACGCTGATAGTAGTACCATTCTTGGTGACAGACGTAACCGCATTACCGCTACCGCTGACAGAAATAGCAGTAGCACTACCACCTTCCAAGCTAGAGATACGAGAATCAAGAGCCTTGATGGAGTAGGCAGAGGCAATCTCACTCAGCGATTCTGATGTAAGCTTCAAGGCACTTGAATAACTCTTCACACTGCCGTTCAAGCCGCCACCACCGCCCGTGGTAGATGCTCCTGCTCCGTATGCCGTGATACCGCCTGTGGCATAGAGATTACCATCAATCTTGATAGCCTTATTGGTTGCATCATACGTGAGCTTAATGCCATGGAAGGAGATTGCACCCTCGAAGGTAGCATCGCCCGATACACCAAGTTTAGAGAATGGTGCGTTTGGCTTCAGTGATACAAGGTCGGCAACGCTCGTTCCTGCACTTCCTTCCTTCCAAGTCGGCTCGAAGAAGATGAGGTATGCGCCAAGATTCTTTTCGCTGATGATAAACGATGTCGGGTCTGCGTGAACCTTTCCGCTCACATCCCACCAGATAGCACCATTGGCAAGATAGCCAGAGCCATCGAAGCGGATGAGGGAGGTTGCAGGGGTAAGATTTCCGCTATTATAGTCCTTATCCACCATCTGACCGCCCCACCATGTTGCGATACTCTTCTTTCCTCTATTTGGGTCTATTGCTCCGTTGATACCGCTCTGAACGTTTCCGTCTCCGTCTCTCAGCGCAAGGAGCGTTGTCATTACAAGACCACCGTCAATATCTGTAGTCTGACCGAGCGCATCCTTGAGATACTTGTAACCTGCGAGGTCTGTGATATTCTGCTTCAAGTCACCATATATCTTGCTAGTGATATAGGCGTTTGCCAAGCCAAGTTTGTCATAGAATGCGCTGTATGCAGACTGAAAGTTGGTAAACTTCGTTCCCACGGCTGAGACGATAGCAGCCTTGCCGTTGGTATCAGTCTCATTGTATCTTTTAGATATATCTGAGAGATACGTAACGAGTTCCGTTTTGGCACTCGTGAGGGTAGCAAAAGCGGTGTTGAGGTCGGTGAGTTCCTTGGTGTCCTTCAGTACCTCTGCGTTCTTCACCTCATTGTATGACTTCTGTGCTGCCGCAAAATCATCTTCAAGTCGCTTAGAATCCTGCGCCATTGCCGCAATCTCGGAAGGCTCTAGGTAGCCATCGGTAACATAATTATCGAATTCCTTCTTATTATCAGTGACCGTCTTTCCGAGGTTCTTAATGTCCGTCTGTGCGGTCTGTGCCGCCTTCTGAGCATCTTCTGCTGCCTTTTTGGCTGCGTTGGCAACGGTATCATCGGTGTATTTAGATGCTTTAATCCAATCACCAATGGCGAACTGAGAACCTGCCGCTTTGTTGGTCTGACAGCGCAATACCTCATTCTTGTAGGTACTGCCGTCAGAAGGATAAGTGGCATTAACCCATATATCGCCAACCTGATAAGGTGTCGTAGGCTGAACGCTGAACACCTTCATTTTCCCGTTTGCGGTCTCCTGTGCCATTCTTGCATCGGAAAGGGCTTTGGCGATGTCGGTATCTGTAATGATAGTCCACTTATAGGTGTTGCTATCCTTGGCAAAGCGGTATGCCTTGCCCGTCTTGTTGTCGTAGTAAAGGTCGCCAAGATGGATTTCTTTATCCTTATCGGTCTTCCAACTGATGGCTGGGGCATTCTCCAAGGTAGGAACACCATCATAGAACCACGTTTCGATAGCACCATCCACCTGATTCTGCAATTCGCCAATCTTCTTGAAATACTGAGACAATTCCTTGCCATCCACAGTGGATTTAGCGGAAATCTTAGCCTTAACAGACATTTGCTTAGTGCTGCTATCATATCTGATATAAGAGCTGCCCTCATAGCCATTCTCCTTTGTAGGTCTATCGCCTACATACATATCACCATAGACGTTGAAGAATGCCTTGTTATTCTGCTTATTCACACCATATTCCACGTACTCCCTATTGGCAAAGGAATAGCTGTTGATGCCGTGATAGAGGCTGATGGATGGCGAATAGGTATCTACCGCCGAGAAGATAAGGCAGTTCTGACGTTCTACATCGGTTCTATTACCGCACTGGTTGAGCACATCACCTTTCGCAGGAACATCGCTTGCCGTAGCGCAATCGGTATCAGAGAGGTCGATATAATGATATTTCTTTCCTTCCAGCTCTACAGGGTCTTCATCACGACCGATTACCAATCGCCAATAGAAGTGATTGCCAGCCTTGTGATAAGTGCCCTTGCGAACATTGAATGATTCCGAGCGCACTTGGTCTCCAACAGCGAAATCATTATCCACGGCATCTCCTTCCTGCTCTGCTAAGAAATAGCAACGATAAGCCTTCTGTGACACATTATTATATGTCACAGTAACCTCTTCTACCTTATGAGCCACCACACCGCCAGCAGGAGAGATTATCTCCTTACCGCCAATGGTGGATGTTTTATTGATGACCAGCTCCTCGAAGATAGCCTTCATTCTTACCTCCAAGTAATCTGTGATGAGGTGCGAACGACCTTCTGCATCGGGAGTCCACGAGCCTCCGTTCTCATTGTTGGAGTTACCGACATGCAACCCACTAAAGAACTTCTGCACCTTTTCCCAAGTGATTGTGCCCTTTGCGGTGTTATCCTGCAGCCTAGATACAAACTCCATCCTAGAACGTCTAGCAGAATAAACGTTACTATCGGATGCAGGAGTGGTATCGTTCATGCCAATTACATAGACACCTCCACCATTACCGCTTCCTGTGCCGCCTATCTGCATTCCATTCACCTTGATGGAATCAACCTTGTCTTCCAACTTACCCAACCGGCTTGTTGCAGCCTTTTCTCCTACTGTGTACTGAGGGTGGTCGTAAGGGATATCCAAAGGTATCTCCATTCCGATGATACGAGAGTTTCGGTAGTGCTTGCCATCCGCATCCACCTGCGCAAACATATCATTAATCAGCTTTACCTGTTCACCGAGAGGATGGTAATCGTATGTTCCATCATTGTAGAACTTGTCGCCATCCATCGTGCAGGTGAAGTTTGAATTGCTGATCATGGTCTTCTGATAGTACTGCTTCGCTCTATCGAACAGAGATAATTGAGCAGTAGGGATGAGGTCCGTATCTGTAATCTTGGTTGCGTCCCAATTGAACAGGAAGAACCTATCACCTTCCTTCGGGCACATGACACTATCGGGGAGTGTTCTTCCGTAGGTGTCGTTAGCCACTATCTCGAAAAAGTTCTCCTTGTCAATAACCTTGAAACTAACATCGAACTCCATACCCATGAGAGCACCGCTAGTGAACTTGATGCCTAGAGTGAGGTTGCTCTTTATCCAACTAGCTTCAAAGCTTTCAGCGAAGGAGTCCGTTGAACCAATCTGCCAAAACGTCTGTGTAGTCTTAGTTCCATCATCGTTATCAACAGTGCTATCGTAGGTTTTGATTCTGCTGACCCTGCATTCAACCTTCGGGTATTCGTCCTCGAACATCACGACACCTTCGATAGCCTGCTTGTCGTTCTTCACGACATTCACGTTCTCCAGGTAGCCATCCTTTGCGTAGAAACCATCACTATCCACTTCCTTGTTAGGGAGCATGAGGTAATCGGTAGCTACGCCATCGGTAGTGACGTCCGCATCGGCACCAGTGAAATATCCTTTCGGAATATTTCTGTCTGAGCCGAATGCGTACAGTCTCGTAATATAAGTTGACTTAGATTCCGAATAGGACATAGACAGAACATTAACATCCTGTTCGAATGTTGTCTGCCCTTCCATTTCGCAATATCCAAGGTATATAATAGAGCCATCTATCCACCACTCGCAGTTGAGTGCGTCTTCAGAACAGATGGCGTTGAGAGCATCGAGAATGCTGATGGAGCCGTACTCGATCAAGAATCTCTTCTGAACATCGAAAGCCTTGTTGTTGTAAGTAGTGTAGTCAACAGAGAACTCCTTGCCATTATACGTAAGACCTAGCGCCTTTAGGTTGCCGAGTATAACGTTCATGTGTACGCCTACCGTTGTGGTGAGGTTGAAGGAGGTCTCGTTGGCTCCGTGCTGAGGGCGATACTTGCAAATCTTATTCTTCCAAGACATATAGTAGGCATCCATCTGCATTTCGTAGTCGTAGCCATCACTATCATTGTGCTTAGGGAAGTATGATGATGTAAGCTCAAAGTAGCCGAAGTCGGGAATCTCTACGGAGTCCCCAATCTCGAAATAGACAGGAGTAGCCGTAGTGAACTTCAAGATGATGTAGTGGTGGTCCATAAGCTGATATGACAGCTTAGAACCCTCACCGAAGTCCTCTAATGTGAAGAATACATTGTTATTTCTCTTAATCTGAATCATTAGCTTGTATATTTACTTGTTTCACCTCTGTCACTAGGGTCTGGCTCGTTGAGCTTTAGGCTGAACTTTGCCATTTCCCGAATGCACTGACTAAACTGAGTGCAGGAGAGATAGATGCACCGATACCACACATTAGGCTGGAATCGGGTGCGGATAACCAACTCTCCCTTGGCAAGAACCTCCTCGCAGAACCTAGCATAGTTCATCAAGAACGTATCTGAGTCCTTGGCGGTCATATTGAACGGCAGCGTTATCTCCCTCTCATCCAATCTAGGATTGTGCTTGATAACCGACTTTCCGTCCTTTGAGCGATACTTGTTGCTGATGAACTCCTTGTTTGGTGCAGGGGTCATGAGCGCACTGAGGGCGGTTTCGTCTAGAAAGATGCCCCACGTAAGGTAGGCATCCTTGCCATTTATGTAAAGTTGTCCTTTAAGCATAACTATTTAATCATTAAATAACCTCATAGGCTTCGCTGTGAGCCGCTTTTTCTATTGTTGAGTATAGTTGTAAGGGTTGACGAGCGAAAAGCCTATAGAGGTCAAATATCCTTTAATCTTCTGTTCATGTCATCCAGCTTGGTTCCGAAGTCATTGTAGGTGAGCTTTGAATACTTCACGATGTCTTCGAGATAGCTGTTTGTCATAATCATCATATTTCTAATCTCCAATACCGCGCCATTGGTTGAGATTCCGAGTGTAACGATGCTCTCCATCTGTGATATGGTGGTAGTCATGTTCTGAGCGATTGACTCTCCTGCAATCTGCAGGGCGGTGAAGCGACCATTCAGCTCGTCCGCGGTATCTTGCCCCATAGATGCCCATCCTCCGCTTGTTGCGGTCTGTGATGAGGATGAGGAACCAGTGTAGCCTGTTACCTTTGCCCACTCGTCACGTCTCTTCAAGCCTTCCTGGACTATATCATCGTAACGCTTGTAGAATGCATCTACATCATCCTTGGTTAGCTTTCCGTTTTTATCCTTCATAGCCTTTGCCCAATCATCGTAGAGTTTCTTCAAGTCTCCATTGATAAGGTCTTCCATACTGAAAGAGAGAAGGGACTTCTGCATCTTTTCTGCGAAATCATCTGCCATTTCGCTAGCAAAGTCGCTACCATCCTTCTTCATGTCCATAAGGTCCGTCAAAAAGCTATCTCTCATTCCACTGAAGGAAATCTGAGTAAGATTCTCCTTGAACTGCTCTGACAACTCTTCCAGCTTGCCCGCTTGGTCTATGTAGTCATTCAGCTTCTCCGTCAGACGCCCACCATAGTTACCCTTGCCAGTGTTCTCGATATGCTCCCAAATGGCAACGTTGCCACGGAGGAGCTTCATTTCCTCTGGGCTGAGGGAAAAGAGGTCGCCATTGAAATCTGACTTGACGTTCTTCTTGATCCAATCCATCTCGTCACTGCCGAAGCCACCCCAATAAGCGTTCCATGAGTGGTGCGAACCGTGATAGCTTGCCTGTGCCTTTGCGATGTCGAGGTAGTTCTGATTGGTCTCCTGCTGATTCTTATAGGCTTGCTCGTAGTATGAGGTTGCCTTGGAGCCAAAGGAGTTTTCCATTGCATCAGTCAAATCCTCGATGGATTGCTGCAAGAGGGTATTTCTATCCGTCAGTCTTTCGATGGTATCATTGACCTTCTTTGCATTTCCATCTCCACCGAACAGACTATTAAAGCCACCGAATGAAAGCGTGTTGAGGATATGAGAAACGTTGTTCCCGATACTCTTCAATGGCTTCATAACGATGTCACCCGATAGAGCATCATCGAGGATGCCCGTTACTGCGCCAAAGACCGTGTCCATGAGGTTGCTGATGAGTGTTCCGAAGCCATCTTTCAGAATATCGAGGATGCCGAGTATTGCGGAGATTATTTCACCTGCCATACCGCTATCTCCTAAAGCTTTCGTCAGAGATTTGGCTGCGTCACTATCTTTACCGAGCAACCCTTGGATGCCCTTTGCTAGAGTGTTAGCGACGTCCTTCTGCATAGTGCCACCGAAAAGCTTGTCAAGCCCTAGAATAGAGTTTCCTATGCCTTTGAGTGACCCAGATGTGAGACCCTGCAAACCATTTTCAAGCTGCTGAAACTGAGAAACTGCCTTCTGTGCAGATGTCTGCAAGTCTGATGATGCCTTCTGAACTGATGAACCGAACTCCAAAACGTTGTTAGATGCGGTAGCAAGTACGCCCTGCGCTCTAGATAGGTTGGCTTCAGCCTTGTTGATACTTGTCTTGTCACCGCTCTTCTTAGCCTTAGCGAGGTCTTCCTGCGCCTTGGTGACAGCTTTTGTGGCTTCAATCTCTCGCTCCTGTGCATCAATATAGCCCTGCATTGCTGACTGATAGGAGTTGATGTCGTCAGAGACTTTCTTAAAGATGTCACTATTCCAGATGGTGGCAGAGCCTTGTAGCTTGGAGATAAGTTCCTGTATGGTCTTCTGCTCATTAACATCTGTTGTACTCTTTGAAAGCTCTTGCAGCTTCTCAATAGTTGGTTCCAGTTGGTCCTTGAACATAGCACCGAAGTCTCCGAAGATACTTCCCCAATCGATGTTCTGTCTGATGGCATTTATCTCGATGGTTTGGAGGTCCTTCTTTCTCTGCTGCTGAAGAGAGAGCTTTTCGCCTTCCGTCTGAGCCTTGGCTATCTTCTCCTCATACTCCTCGGCAATGGCTTGTTTCTGCTGATAGAGTGAACCATACTCCTTCAAGTAGTCGCGCATAGAGGTGAGGGCTTCCCTGTTGACCTCATCAAGCTTCTTGTTATACTCTTGGGTAGCGAGGTCTCTTGCCTTATTGAGGGCATTGGACTGAGCAGAGGTAAGGGTTACTTTCTTGCCAGCTTCCTTGTTTTTCTTCTTGAACTCTGCTTCCTGCTTGTCAATCTCGGCTTTGCGCTTGGCATAGTCGTTCTTGATTTGAGCAAGCTTCTTCTCCGTGCCTTCCTGCATGAGGGAGATAGTTTCATCTGTATTTTTCTGCTGCAAAGTCTTCAAGCGGTTGTTTAAATCCTCTTGAGCCTTGATAGTCTTGTTTTCTTCCTTAATGCGATTCTTATGTGCCGTTGCTACTGTCTTTGCCGCTCTTCCACTTACATCACCACCTAGTTTCGAGTAGGCATCCTTGGCTGCTTTCAAGTTTTGGGTGGCGGTTTCGTACTGAGCGGCGGTGTATTTGCTCTTATTTCTCTCCATAGCAGCAACCCTCCTCTTGGCTGCGTTGTATTCACGCTGCGTCCTGTTGTAAGCTTGCTGATAGGTTTCCGTAGAACCATTGTTAGCCAACGCTTGTGCTCTTTTTTTGGCTTGGTTGAGGGATTGTTTGGCTGTGTTCCATTGAGCCTTGAAAATCAAAGGAATGGTCGTAGCGCCAGTGACCGCCCAATTCCGCTTCATCGTTAAGAGGTTGTTCAGAACCTTTGTTTTCTCAGACTCCTGCATGCGGAGATTCAGATCAGCAGGATTGTTCTTGATGTCCTCTCGAAGACCTGCTATCTCTTTCTGAGCCTTATTGATGAACGCATCCAATCTACTCTCACCTGTGGCGTAGTTGATGGTTTCGTTGGCTGCTTGCCAATCGTTGGCCAGATTGATTGCTTCGTCATAGAAGTCAAAGATTTCTTGACGTACACTTTCGTTCTCCTGTGCCTCTTGCAAGCGAACTTCGATAGGCTTTGCATTCTCGGCTGCTTGGTCTCGAAGTTGGATGATGTTGGAAAGCTTTTCTTCTGCTTGGTCAAGGTCTGCTTGGGCTTGGCTTATCTGTGATGAGATAGCGATGCTACCTTGACCGCCATTGGCTGCGTCTGCTCTGAGTTGCATTTGAAGCTCCTCAACTTTCTTTCGATACTTCTCAACTTCCTCTACAGCCTTATCGTACTTCAACTCATCCATGCTCTCGGCAACTTCCTTCTGCGTCTTAGCAAAATCGGCAGATGCAAGTTGAGCTTGTGAGTATTGCTCCGTTAACTGAGGTGCGAGGTTGGAGAGTTTTTGGTAAGCTTCTGCCTTCTCGTATTCTGTAGCTGTCTCAGACTGAATAGTTCTGATAAGGCTTTCGATATTCTGCTGACGTTCCTTGACCTTGTTGTCAAATTCATCCCATGCTTCATTTGATTTCCTTACTGCCGTTTCATGTGCTGTTTCTGCGGTAGCTAACTTGTATACGGCATAGGTTACTGCTGCGATGGTGGCAGCTATCCAAAAAAGAGGACTTGAGAACATAGAAGCATTCCATGCGTCCTGTGCCCTTTTGCAGAGAAGGGTGACCTGTGCCCATATTCCTTTGGCTGCGGTGTCTCTAGCGGTAGCTGCGGTATTCAAGCCTTGGGATGCGGTGTTAGCCGTATTGGCTGCTGTATTTGCTTCTGTGGCTGCGGTTGCAGCAGTTTCTCTAGCCGTTTGGAGTTGCTTTGCAATGGTGTTCCTTTCGTTAACGGCAGTGTTGAGTTTGATTTCTGCTGTCTCTACCTTCTGCCCATCTGTATAGGATTCCAGGGCATCGTAAGCATCTTGGAGTGATTGAACCTCGTTGTCCTGCATAGCAAGTTTGTTCTCCAATGCCTTCACTTCCTCTGCGGCTGCTGTGGCTGCGTCTGCCTTTGCTTTTGCCTGCGCCTGTAGTTCGGCAACGTAAGCCGCGACCTCTTCACGCTTAGATGCTACCAGCTCTGCCTGTGCTGCTGATAATTGACCTTTGGCTACTGCTTCTTCAAGGTCTGTCTTCTTTGCTTCTTCCTTCATAGGGAGCAAAGATTCAAGAGCTGACAACTCGGCTGCATATCCTGCATTTGTTGTTGCTGTGTCAAAGGCTGCTACACTAACTGCCATTGCCTTATAAAGACCGATGGCAGATGCGGCTGCAAGGATAACCTCACCTATCTCCTTCCAATGGTCGATAACCTTAGATGTGATATCCAAAGCATCATTCATCAAGCCTTCGGTCTGTGTGCCGAGGTCATTAATAGCCATTTCGATGGTGTCTTGAATATTGCTTATCTGTCCAGTAATAGAGTGGGATTGCTTTTCCATCAATCCACCGAACTTGCCGCCTTCATTGGTAAGACTCTCGATAGCCTTCTTGACTTCTGGGAAACCTACCTTACCTGCTGTCACCAATTCCGAAACCTTATCCTTGGTAACTCCGAACTGCTTGGCAAGTTCCTCTGTCAAAGGAATACCGCGACCTGTAAATTGCATCAAGTCTCTTGTGAACAATCGACCTTGCACCATCGTGGTACCATAGAGCCATGTGAGGTCCTGCAAGTTCAATCCCAATCCTGCTGATACGTCACCGAGCCTTCTCATGGTATCGGTAATCTCGTTGGCTGCAAATCCGTATGCAAGGAGCTGCTTTGCGCCATTTACCACACCCTTCATGTCAAAAGGTGTAGAAGCAGCAAGGTTGGCGAGGTCCGAAATCATTCCCTTTGCCTTCTGTCCGCTACCGAGCATGGTTTCAAAGGCAATTTCAAACTGCTGAAACTCTCCTCGGACAGTACCCAATGTGCTGATGATTTCCTTTGCCGTAAAGCCAGCGAAAGCCACCGATGCAACAGACTTGATGCGACTGAAAACATTCTCAATGCTCTGACCCTGCTGCTCGACTGCTCTTGCTGTCTGTGACACCCCATCCTGTACCCCTCGAAAGGCTTTCAATACGGATGAATTGTCGCCTGTTATGTCAAACTTGATACTTGCCATTTTTTTATTCTGTCAATTACGTAAAGGTGCACCTCCTCACCAAAACCTTTATTCTTTACTTTTTTCTTGTTAGTGTTGGAGGTTAAATTGGATTCTCTTCGCTCTGTCTGATCAGCTCCATGAGGTCCTCTTTGTTATCTCCGCTGAAGACCTTCTCTGTTGCTGATGGAATGTGAGCCTTCTTTCTTTCCTCATCGGATAGATAGATGGAAGTTATCTTATCCTTCATCATAAGCGTGAGGTTGTTGTATGATATTTCCCACAGAACATAGTCAAGGGTCCATTTATATCTCTCGCAAGCTGCGTCAATGAGAGAGCCCCAAATGGTTCTGCCACCAAAGATATACTGATTGCTGGAGTCTTTGGCTTGGTTTATCTTCTCCATACGCTCCGCTTCCTTGTCTATCCCACATTCCGTGATGATGTCGTGAAGCTTGTTATCTGAGAGTATGGTAATGAGAAGGGTTGCTATGTCATCGTTATCACAGAACTTGAAGATGATGTTTTCCCTTGCCTTCAATATGCGTGAACTGAGCATATCGGATTTCTTCTGAAGAGTGTGGTAGGCTATTATCTTACAGCAAAGACTTCGATTCTCATCTACTACACGGAGTGCTTCAATGAGGGGATTCAGCTTTAAGTTATCATCTTTGATACCTAGCTGCTTAATCAATGGAGCAGTCAAATACATCTTGCCTAAAGTCTGAGGGTAGATAAACAAATGCCTTCTACCTATCTGTATGCCTAGAGGTGTATCTGTTAACACCATGGCTATCTTAGCGCCAATTTCGATGTCATTCTTCATAAGCCAATAAAATTTGTTAGCACCCAAGACAGGACTCGAACCTGCGTCTTTCAACCAGCTTTTTAAAGACCAACTGGATTTCATGTGACGGACTTTGGTCTCGCTCTAACCAACTGAGCTACTTGGGTAGGTTGCCGACTGATAACCCTCAATCGGCAGAAGGGTGAAAGGAAATCAACATATTGCCTTAAACGTCACCGTCGGTTTGTCCGTTTGTTGGAACAGTTATCTCCGTTGTTGTGTCTGTAGCACCTGCAGGATGCTTGAATGTAAGAACGTATTCGTCTGTCTTTCCCTTAGCTTTCTTGGCTGTGATGATGCGCCAACGGAACTGACAATATACGGTCTCACCCTTCTTGTTGGTGGTCTTTGCTACCTCGTCACCCTCTGGAACAAGAGCCTTGTGGGTGTACTGCATCAAAGCACCATCCGCAGAAGAATATGATTCCTCTACGCTGACGGTTGAATTGCCGATATAGCAGCCAGGGTTCTCTGCATCTTCCGGCTGAACAGCGATAGCGTAGTTTCCTTCGATAAGTCCATCAATGGTAGGGAATGGCTGAGGTAAGCCCTTCTTGATGAACTCTTGATAAACGAGTTCGTAGGTGGACTTAGTTGTCTTTGAATCGACAATACCGCCACCTTCCTCCTTAGCTTCTGTTGTATCACCCTTGGTAGGGTTCAGCTGGGTAGTGTCCTCCTTTGGAGTGTCGAGCTTCTTCCAGTTGTTTGTAGCAGCACTAAGGTCACGAACATAGATGGATGGTTTTCCCCATGTTGTTACTGACATAATCTTAATCGTTTATAGTTTGATACAATAATTTGTTATTAATGATGTGCTCACTTGTGCCCTCGCAAGCTATTACCCTCTGTTCACTCATAGACAAGCGGAAATCCGATTCATGAACTGCTTCGAAGGTAGAGAAAGAGAGTTGACATAACTCACGGAGCCTTGCCGTATTCTCTTCCTTTCGGGTATTGCCTTTCTTTGTGATAGCTTGATCTTGAACATAGATGTTTACATTCACGAAAGCTTCTTGGATTTGCGAGGTTTGATTTGCTAGCACTGAGATGCAAATATCTTCCTTGCCAGTTGTACCTGTTCCATAGAATGGTCTTCCTCGCTTGCAAAGACTACCTGTTACAGCAGTCTTTAATTTAGAAGAAGAGATAATGTTGTACACATCATCCTTAATATCAATATCCGATTTCATAACTTAATCTGATTGATTCTACTTACAGCTTTATCCACAGCGAGCTTTAGTTTACCATCAACGACGGAACGAGCCCATAACTCAGTGGATGCAAGCACATCTTTATTTTCTTTAGCTTCTACAAAGTCTGCATAGTTCATAGCCGCAACTACTACCAATGCGTAAACCTGTGAGTATTCCTTTGCTAGGTCAGCTATCATTTGTCTTCCTTCTTGTGAACCATTAGAACCATTGCCTATGGAAGCGAAGGCTGATTCTACTTGTTTCCTTCCGTAGTCAAAGATGGCATAACCGATGGAGCTTCGTAGGTTTCCTGTATGGTCTATCCAACTTTCCTCTGCCGAGCGGTCTCTTATCCTTGCATTACATTCTTCTCCTAGCTTGGCATAAGCAGTGAGGATTTCTTGCTTTATTATCGCCATAGCGGACTGAAAAAAGTTATCGAGCGCAGACTGAGAGGTTGAGAGTTTTATACCCATATTTTACATTGCAGTTGATAACGATGAAAGCCGAGTACAACAAATTCCTTCACTTCGTTTCCGAAGAGCTTTACACGGATTTTGTCTCCGTACTCGAAATCTCGGCATGCTCTAGGAAGGTTGTAGATGGTGTAGGAATAGTTCTTTGCAGAACCATCGGGGATAGTGATAACGTTTGCCTTGCCAGCAGGAACAATATCACACTTACAATAGTTCTCCACCCATTCTTCTGAGCCTTGAACATAGTCTCCGTTATCGTATTCATACCCATCAGTTACGTGTAGGTAATCTAGGGTATGAGCAGCGAAATCCAATACAGCCATATCTTAACCTCCTATATAAACCATCGGTTGACCCAGTGCATGGGATTCACCGATGGTTTTGTATAAAGCATTTATTCGTACTAGCAGCCTTTCCTTATCCTTGTCAGATAGTGTTCCAATGCTCTTGTCTGACTCGGATAAGCTTACAGCTTGTATGAGAGAGTACAGACAATCAGCAAGCGCACCTTTCCATTCCTTGGACTGAGCGACCTCGAATGTATATTCATCATCACCATTAAGCTGACGTTCTATCATCTTATTCTCCACGAATCCTAAAGGGATAGGGTAGTGGATTTCATCAATCAATGCTTGCTTTATTGTCTTCATATCAATTCAAATTAAACCTCTGGAGTGAGTTTAGAGAGAACTTCGGCTTCCTCCTCATCGCTGAGTGAGTTGAGAGCCTTAATCAGAGTCTCATCGGTTGAGTTAGTCTTCACATTGACACCAGCAGCCTTCAAAGCAGCGATGAGGTCAGCCTTCTTATACTTCTTACCCTTGTAAGTTGTATACTGGTCGGTATCATCGGTAGACTCGGCATTCGTATCAACCTCCTCAGACTTGGTAGTGAGCATATAAATCTGATCTACGTCCTCGATTACTGGTAAGCAGATAGCCTGTCCTGCGGTAACCTCCTGCAAAGATGGCTCATTCTTGGAGTACTTAGAGATAAGCTTGTAGCTGTCAACGTTAGAGTACTGAACACCTGCTACTCGGTTGGTGTCCTCTGCAAGGGTACCCCAAACGAAAGAGCCTACGTTGGTGTTACAGATGAAGATAATGTTATTCTCATTCCATGGCTTAACTGATTTTGGCTTTCCGTTCTTCTCGATAATCACGGTTCGGTTGATAACCTTGATGGCTGCACCGAACTCATCCTCGAATGCTTCCGAGAAAGCTGACTCCGATGGTGTCTTGAGCTTGGTATTTTCGGTATAAGTCTTACCCTCGTAGTCGGCAACAAGCTCTTTTGCCCATTGCTCCTTGCGGATTTTCTTAATCTGCGTCTTAGCGAGCATAACCTGTATGATGGTATTGTTATCGGCATTTGCCTTATCGAAGATTTTCTCGAAATCATCACGGGTAGTAACACCATTGGTTGCTGTTTTGAAGCAGTTTGCCTTAAAATATCCATAGTCAACACGGATAGCCTTACCCGAATTGTCTGCATCTTCAACGGCAATAATACCATTAGAGAGACCTGCCAAGAAGTTCATTTCGTTACGCTCTTCGAGACCGACAGAGCAAGCGACACCATCATTCATGAGCTTGTTGATGATACGAGCCTTTGCAGTTTTAGCAGCCTGTCGTGTTGATGTAGCCTGCTCAACCAAGCCTTGCGCCTGGAATGAATTGGCTCTCGCTACGATGTTCTCATACTGAGCCTTCATGATGTTGATGTTGTTGATATCAGACTCGAAAAGAATCTTCTTCATCGCAATCTTTGGCAACTTACCATTAGAGGTTGCGATTTGACCACGCTTCTTCAAAGGAATGTCTGAATCCATCTCAACGATGTCGGCAGCTACATATGTGGTCTTAGCTGATGAACCTTCCCACTTCTGATCTGGAGAATACACATCGGTAAGCATCTCCTTGTAAAGATAGGTACGCTCCTTCGGATTCTCCTTCTCCTTAACATACAAGCTAAGTTTAGGGAAGATAGCTCGGATAAACTGAATAAAAAGTGATTCGTTCATATAAACAATCTTTTAAGTTAAAAACTAGAGCACAACTTAGTCATGCTCAAAAATAAGACTTGGGAGAGCTGTCTTGATGGCGGTTCTCTGAGTTTCGTCCTTGAACTGATAAGGCATTGCCACATCATTCACGCGACCATTATCCATAATGGCAACCGCTTCACCCTTCATGCGTGAGCGAACGACAACACCAGCAAATTCTGCTTCGCTAGCCTTGTCTTTGTACTTGCCATCTTCTGTTTCAAGTGGAGAATACTCATAAACATCATTAACCTTCTTGCGGACAATGATGTGACCTGCCTGAATAACCTCATCCTTGAAGTTGGCGTAGTCGAGTGCTCTACCGCCTGTGATACCACCGAGATACTGACGGATAACCACAGCGTCCTTACCCATGTCGTAGCCTTTGGTTTTTGGCTTGTAGTCTTCTGCTACCATAATCTAATAATTTATAAGTGAAACAATAGATGATTACATCTGAGCCAGCTCCTTGACTTCATCATCAGACATTAACTTATCTTCCTCCTTTGGCTGAGGTTTGGTATCGGGAGCAGGGATTCGTCCAAGCTTTTCAAGACCCTTTTCAAGTCTTTCCTTGTTCTCTTCCTCAATATCTTCCTTCAACTCATCGAGGTAGTCCTCAAACTCCTCTTCATTCTCAAACTTCATGTGAGAGAAAGATTTAAGCCGACGCTCTCCGAACTTACCTGTGTCCTTCAGCAGTTCCCTTACCTTTGCGGTACGGCTGCTTGTGGTATTGCCAGACTTCAATGCAGTTACATCGCCTTGGAGTGTAGCAACAGCCTTTGTAAGTTCCTTGATTGCGGTGAGGGTAGCGGAGTCATCATCATCGCTATCCTTCTTGCCCTTCTTGCTCTTCCGTGACGGACTTCTACGTGCTGGATCGTCATCTGGATCTGGATCGTCATCTGGATCTGGATCGTCATCTGGTGCAGGATGAGCGTTTTTGTACTCTGAGACTTGGCGGTCTGCTGCGGACTGAGTTAACTGGAGTAACGGCAAGACATCATCAATTGCGTCACTAATACCTTCACTAACTTCTTCGTCAGTAGCATCATCTTTGAGTTGAAGTTTGTTGGCAACATTGGCGGCAACACCCTTTAACTCCTTACGACTGAACCCCAATGCCTTAATGTCTCGATTGGTTTTCAGTGCTTCAAGAACTTTTCTGTAATACTTGTTCATTGCTTGTTGAGTTATATTTAACAAAAAATGGTCTGCGAGCGAAATGCAGGCAGACCAAACGTAGAACTCGGTGTAAGAGCAATGTTACGAAAAGTTCTGTCACGTGCATCTTCACACGCTTTTATGGGTGCAAATATACGAAATATTATTTAATCAACAAATAGTTTTTGCAAAAAAGTGAGAAATTATTTTCATTTCAATAAACAAGGGAGAACTTCACAGCCCTCCCTTGGAAGATAAGATGCAATAAAAATGCACTTAAACGTGCAAAATATCTTCTGTGTTTAAGTTAGATTCTTTTGGTATGTAATTATGGGTTTGAGGTATTTTATCAGCTTAGAACTTATAATTTTCCTCTATCGTGGTAAGAGTAATACTGATCGGACTTGCTACTGATGATAACGTGGTCCATAAAATACAATCTCATTATTTCACAAGCCTTCTGTATCTTATATGTTATCTCATCGTCGGACTTTGATGGAAAGTAGTTAGAGCTAGGGTGATTATGAACCAATGCTATTATTACGGCATTGCAGGAGATAGCTTCTTTACACACAATTCTTACGTCTATAGGGGTTTCTGATATTCCACCTTGTGACAATCGAACCATTTTGATTAACTTGAAGTTGTTATCCATACAGAACAGATAAGATTCTTCTATTTCTAAATCCTTGACGTATGGTAAAATATAGTTGTAGATGTCGAGAGAACTACCCAAATCTGTAAGTTCTTGCGACTTCTCCTTCATAAATCTTCTGCCAAGTTCGAATGCAGCGAGTATAGCGGTAGCCTTCTTTTCACCTATTCCTTTGATAGATGTAAGCTCCTGCAGTGTTCTCTTGCTTGCCTTTCTCAGTGAATGACTACCATCAAAGATTTTTCTTATTGGTTCATTACCCTGTAGCATAGGGTCTATACCGATAATTGAAGCAATAAGGTTCTCGTTACTCAGATATTCTACCCCATATTCCTTTGCGTATGATGTGATAGAATCGTACTTGATAGTTCTTGCATTATCCTTCATAAGATACCTCCTCTATGTCTTTTGAATAATTGAACACAACATCAAAACTGAAACCCAATTCAGTAATGAGGTAGAAATGAATATCCTCCCAGTCCCAACTTGAAGGAATGCCTTTTATCTTTTTAGACTTTTCGGCATCCATTGCTATGATAACGTTCTCTTCCATTGCTCTATCTTTTTTTTAAAAGTTCATAACTTTCGTTTCATACACTATGAATCCTATCTGATCCACCACAATCAGTTTCAGATGATTTCCTCCTGGTCCATTTATATCACCATCATTCAATCCGATTTCGTCTAACGTTTCCTTGATGGCAGTTTGGTAATCTCCTATACCTTGAATTAATAAGCATAGGTCTGGTCTCTCATCAAGAAACTGGTGGAAACCATAAAGGCTATACGAGCCTTTTTTGATGAGGGAGAAGAAATCTTTCCATTCATCACCACTAATCTGCGTGGTTACGGATTTAAGCTCTTCTATTGTTGTGCAGTTGTTTTCCATACGATTTCATTTAGCGTGATACGATGAAGTCTTTATCTGTAAAAGTCTGATCCTTATATTTTTCGAACAACTCTCGGTCGCTGATGCAATCATTAGCACATGCTAACTCTCTGAATGAAAGTTTGTACCCAACAAACTTATCTTTCAACATTTCGATTTTGAGTTCTTCTTTCTGAAGTTCCGATAATTCATATACTGTCATATCCGTTTCCTCCTATTAAACATTGCTATCCAACAATTCAAATTTTATTCCTTTTTCGGTTTTCTTAGCCATCCATTTAGCTGTAACCACACCGTCATTCCATGCTTTTATGAGTGGGAGAACCTTACACTCTCCTACGTTTATAATTTGTGTCATATACTCGCAAGCACCTTCAAAAGTGTCGAATGCGTGAAGTAAAACCGTATATCTATCTGATTCTGTGTAAACGTTCATTGCTCTTATCTCCTATACTTTAAACCAATTCATAGCTTTCTGTATTCTCGTTGTATGCTACGACTCCTTTCTGCTGTAAATTACAAAGTGCAGTGTTGAAGTTGTAGATACTAAACTCTGCATCTGTAGCTTCAATCAAGTACCCTTCTTGGTAGCCGAACTTGACCTTTTTCAAAGCCTTTGTAATTCGTTTCTCTAACGCTTCTACTGTGTAAACTTTAACCTTTTTCATTGCTCTTATCTTTATAGGGTTAGTAAATGATTTCTGATTTGTATTTCAAACCCTCCAAGGCAATTTTGATGAAAGACATCATTTCATCATACTGATTTGTGTTGTCTAAATACTTAGAAAACCAAGCTTCTGCCTCGAAATAACCATCATAGAAATGGTCGTTGAAACTTCCATCCTTATAAGATGATACAAGTTTATTGTAACCTTTCTTATAATCCTTCTTGCTATTGAAACGTACTTTAATTCTCATTGCTCTTATCTTTTTAAATTGTTATTATTTATTTTTGTTAGTGCAAAGGTAGTCATTTTTTAGCATTTGACCAAATTTTAACCTCATTATTTTTCTTGCTTAACTTTATATAACTTATTGATAACTAGAGTGTTAAATAAAGCCTATTTTCCTCTATATAAGGCTTTTTCTGAAAAATGGTATAAGGATATGGGGAAGAAAATAGAACAGCTTAGAAAGGCTTGTGTGGGATTTTTGCCATTTCTTTAACCTAACAAATGTTACCAAAAATTACAGGAAGCTAATTTGACAAGAAAAACGCAAAAACAGCTTTTAACATGGTGTTACGGAGTGTTAATACTAAAAAAATGCACTCTAACCTCACGGTCGGAGTGCACTAAGAGCAATGAAACGTTAAAGGTAACGTTTCAGCTGCAAAGTTACAAAACTTTTCTGTATCTTGCAAATTTATACTATACTATTTAACAATTGTAAATCATTGTCTCTATCGAAGTCGTATGGATAGAAGGTGTTGGCAAGGGCATCCATCTTGTCGGGAGAACGTTTCAGACGCTTCTTGATTTCGTCTTTTGGTTCCATGATGATTGAACCATCTGACTGAAACAGCCAATGCACTTCGCACAATTCTTGATCCAACTCATCGTCAGGTGGGAGTGCTGCAAAGAATCCATTCTTCGGGTTGAGCCAGTCACGTATGCACCAAAACAAATAAGCCCTCATGTTAGCGAAAGAGTAGCAGCCTGTCACATCATGCTTGTTTCTCACGCCTTCCGAGAACTTGCAAGAGAATGCAGTTAAATACTTTTGTTCTATGAGTCTTGAATAAACTCCAGCACCTTCTCCTATGGTATCAATGAAGGCTTTATTCTTGGAACTCAAACTTAGGTAGTGTGCGACTTGACCCGCGACTGCCATGTGGTCCGCATGACCACCCGAATTGTGACACTTGATTTCTGAAACATAGTTTCCTTGTCGTGGAACATAGCAAGACCTATCGCGCCCCATACCTGCGACATCGACACCTAATCGTATTGGCTTATGGGTGATAAAGCCACTATCTTTAAGTTCCTTCCATCTTCTATGTGCAATCTCGCACCATTCGTATGGAATGAGGGTATCTTCGGAAACCTTCGGAAACATACCGAGAACCTTAACACGAAAAAGGTCATTTGGAGTGTAATATCCACCTTCCCACACAAAATCACCACGACCCTCATCAAACTCAGACTTTCTGATTTTCTGTGCCCATGCTGAGACCTTATCGGCTACCCATTCATAGTCAACTTGACCAGGGATAATGTTTTTCTTGCTTACTACGTTCTCTGCGTTGAGAGATGATAATCTAAACTTCTTGAATCGGGGAGACTTCATGGAGTTGGCTGCATACCCTGTAGTAACGTTTGGGTTGAATACCAATAGCAATCGAGAGTTACCTTGCAGGTTACCCTCGATTGCATTATAGATGGTGTCCGAGATACCGGATGCTTCAGTTACGATGAACATGGTGTTTACAGCATGGAATCCCGACCATGCCTCTGTGTTGTCGGCAGAAGATTTGAAACCTGTCAGATACCATTCCTCGTAATCTGTTCTGATACCATCCGACAGCAAACGACCAGGCAGAAAGCCTGCCTTTTTGTATAGACGTGCAACTTCTGGTATCATGATGTTCGTCACCTGTCTTCCTGTCGGTGCTGTAAGGGCAATCTTGGTGTTCTTTTCCAAACTACCATCCTTGCCGAAGCGAGGAGTGAGGTATAGAAAACATAAAGCGGCTACGGCAGCGATGAAGTCCTTACCCCTTGCAGTTCCACTGGCTACCGTTGTCATTTTGTTCTTCTGAACAGAACGCAATATAGCCTTTTGCTCTTCGTCAAGGCAAGCCTTCAAGACTTCCTTGGCGAAGAGACACCAATCATTGCGCCATGCAATCATTTTTTTTATTGCTTTCTGTTCTGACATATTGCTAATTCAATAATATTCGTATTTTCTTGTTTCCTTTAAGTATGGCTGCTACAACTCGATGATGACCATCAATAATATAAATCTCCCCATAAACAAACACTTTATTCGATTATTCTCATTTTAACCTTTCTCTCATGATTGAGCTTTGCGGCAACGAAACGATGATTTCCATCAACAATCATTATTCTTTCACTATTACCATCAGTGTATCTTAAAGCCTTGATACCGTCATAATTTCTTGATGACATGTATTTTGCAACATCTTGTTTATTCAAGAAATCTTGTGGCGTGTTAATGCTTGAATTTATGTCAACATATACATCTTTCCCAAGTTCTTTAAATGTTTTATCAATATCACCAACTTCTTGACTGAGGCTGTATTTCTTTCCATAGACCCTATGAAAAGAACCAATAACGGCTTCTTCGACTCCATAGGGTGTCTTTGAAATGAATAAATTTATGTTCCAATTAGGAAATTTTCTATCAAGCTCGCTCACCCCACCACTTGCCTTACGGCTCTTGCTTGCTGAAGAACTATTTGTTCCTCTTGTGCCATTACTTCGTTTTCCCATAACCTAACAATTTAATTACTAACTATAATAAACTACTTTGAGAGCTTTGGGAAATCCTGCATGTTATCAAGCATATCTTCTATAGAGAAGTTCTTTACTTGAGTATCATACAAGGTCTTTTTAAGCTCTTGGTATTTTGCTTTTGCATCAACATCAAGCATACCAATAGTATCTTTCATCTTTTCAAAAGCTTTCAACTTATTCTTGATGATGATGATTGGTGTTACATAGACGGCATTATTTTCCTTACACCACTGCTCAATCACGTTACCACCTCCATAAACGATGAATCTGAATCTGTTGCCATTTGCTACGAACTTGGCAATCTCGTATTCAAATTGCAGTTCATTTAATCGGTCTGTACAACCTCTTGTGGCGAATGATGAGTAACCTTTAGGGACACCCATCAAATTCAGCTTATAGAACTTAGGAGCCACATTTAAGTCGACGAATACACCAATCCCCTTTTCCTGCATAGCTCTCGCAAGGAAGCGTTTCTTATAGATAGCCTGCATACCAAAAGCTATTGGAGTATCATTTGATAAGCTGAAGTTAGGCTCAATGATGCTGCCAGGGTTATACTTCAAAATCTTCTCTGGCTTCTCATAGATTGACCGGAATCTATAATCATCAGTATAGAAGTGGAGTGTTCCCCTGCCATTCATATTCGTTGTTCTTGCCTGCTCACCAAAGCAATAGAATGGGATTTCTATGTACTGAGGTTGCACATCAGACAACAAACATGGTATCTCCAACGGATTGTCCGTAGGAAACAAGCAGTCTGGTATATACAATTCTCCGTTATACATAATTATCCTTCTTCATCATCGGGAAGCTCCTTCATTAACTTCTCGAATGGGTTTTCTACTAATCTGTTATCTACTTGCTCGACATAGCCACGCTTCTTGCCCTTAGTTTTCAGAAGGAAGATGATTGCAGTTAGATTACCTTCGTTCACCTTTTCAACCAACTTGCTTTCAGTAAAGTCAAGAATGCCTTCATCTATATCATCCAACATCTTGGCTAACTTCTCATCCTCTTTTCGCCAGTTATATAAGGCTTGGCGTGTAATGCCCAAAGCTACAGCCGTAGCAGCCATATTGCCGCCCTTCTTTTCATAAGCAGCGGCAATCTTTTTTAATTCTGTTCTTCTTACCTTTGCCATAATCGACCTTTCTAACTTGCAGATGCTATGACTGCTTTCAAAGCATCTATGTAAGACATATTTTCTGTTAGCAACAGACATTTTGCAAAATGGTCTGTAGGACCTAAACCTGGAAATAGGTTGCAATCTATTACAAACGGAACACCAGTTGAAGATATTCTAAAATCTATTCTGAGATAATGTTGAATACCTAACACCTTGCACACTTTTTGTGCAGTTTCTTTTATCACTTCAAGATTACAAGCACTGCATACCTCTTCCTCCTGCATCTTAGCTTCGTGAGTGAGTATATTGTATGGTGTTGTCAATTCCACAAAAATAGGATAAACGTCTATGTCTCCTGTTTTCTGATTGACAACGCAAGCTGCAGTGCATTCCTTTCCTGCAATAAAGTCTTCGATGATAGCAATATCACCCAAACGTTCTATCTCTTCAACTTTCTTTCTTACCTCTAGGGTACTCTTGCAGACCGAAAGGTTGTCAACCATATTAGAGTCTTCACCCATTAATGGCTTCACGAAATACATATTTTCTTCCCTTAAATCATACTTACTATATGATTTCGGAAACGAGATGCCGTGCCTGTAAAGTTCTTCTTTGAGAACTTCTTTGTTTTTTGTCAAGACGATCGTTCTATCACTTTCTGACGTATTCTTTGCTTCAAGTTTGCCTATCTTATCTAGGATAATTCTATTTCTCGTCTGTGTAATAACGATGTCCCTATCACTTATCTTTAAGTCATTAAGTGAATCCTCATCTTGCACACTAACAAATGTAACATTGTTTGCTCCTAATGCTTCTTTGATGAAATTTTGATTGCGTTGTGTCACATACGAGTCCTTATCGCTCGCTGTCATTATTATCCAAATCATTTTCTTTTTCTCCTTCCTTTATTTCGATTAAACGTTCACTCGCTAACTCTAACAATTTGGCAAATGAGATACTTGGGGATTTTATGCCAAACTCCTTACCTATCTCTTTTTGGATTTTAAGCAGGGTTTTCTCGTTATCTTCATCAGAAGCTAAAACGAGAGCATCACTTTTGCGAGCTTGTTCACGAATGTCCCCATACAATGTTTCCAGACTAGCAAATGAGCTAGGGTAAAGGATGATTGTGAATACGAAATTCTCCTGCATGGCATATACATCTATACCCTCCGTGCTTATTGGCTTAATCTCGTCGATGTTCACATGGGCAAACTTCTTAAAGTCGATAGATTTAATTGATGCAAACAGCTTCTTTAAGATGCTAACATTAGCTTCACCATGAATGGAGTTGTGAGATAATTCAATAGCAATAGCTTCATCATTTGTAATCTCGCTCTCTCCTACATACAAGATGCCTAGCCTTTTATAGTGCAGTTTCTTGCATGCCCTCAAACGATGATTACCGCTGATCATGATGTATCTACCATTATCCATCTTGATACAGGTAGGCACACTACTCAATCCAGATTTAGCAATGTTGTCTGTTAGTTGGGCGAAGTCTTCACCCGACATTTCATTTGCATTGATTTCTACCTCATCTATGAGGTTTATATCAACTTTTGCGTATTTCCATCTATCTTCATTTTCCATTCTTCAACGATTTTTGATATTTATCAATGATTTCCTTATTCGTAGGGTATATGCCAAGTATTCCTTCGTAAGCAAGATAAGATGATGTGCAGTGTTCCTTCACTTTCTTGTATACACCACGATATTTCATGCTCACAGGCTTATGGGTATAAGCGCAGGAGATAACCTTCTCGCAAAGCTTGCGCATTCTTCTGCTCAAATATCTTTGAACGCCAACAGACTGAATGCAGTACAGTATGAGTTTACTCAATCGAGGGATTGCGTTATTCGTGCAGAAGTCCGTTAACTGAAACAAATCATACCCCTTGTGTTGAGGTAGCGTAAAACCAAACCCACCTAGGGTATATTTGTCGTATTTCACCACAAAAGCAAATTGACAGACACTACATTGGTCCACCTTCTTGATATACTTCTTTTGCAAGCAATGAAGTAAAGGTGGGGTTACTCGTTCAATAATCAATTTGCTTGCGTCTGTAATCTCCAAATCATCGGGAGGTACAATCTCGTTGCATTCGATTCTGTATGAGGAATATGAGGTGCTTGCATTATTTTGTGCAGTTGGCTTATTGCAATAGAGAAACCTTCCTGCAGACCGTCTTTCCCCACTTGAATTATTCCACATAGCTATCTTATGCAGGTTTCTCAGATAAGGGCTGTTGCTGAAATAGTAGAAATAACTATCATTCGGAATACTTTCCACTAGGTTGTAATAGTCATTACTTTCGACAGAAAAATCTAATTTCAAGTCGCTATTTTCTGAAATGAGTTTGAATGCCCTTTTCTGCTTCTTCTCCATTCTACCGAAATTGAAGAAGATAACCTTCTTATTCTTGATGGCTTCTTCTAGTGTTCCAACATGAAAATCACATGTAGTAAGCAATCTCATCAATCGCTCATTTGCTTCCTCAGTCTTCTCAATAGATTCCCTTGCCTTAATTTTCAATGCTTCGAAGACAGCACTATTTCTTGCCGATTCACTCATGAAATACTTTTGCAGTTTCACGGCATAAAGAGCTAGCGCAAGCTGTCTTGATGGTGTAGGATTGTTATAGTCCTCCAACCATGCAAGCTTATCCTTATATGTTAGTGATGTTTTACCATTTGCCAACATATAGAGCAGATAGCAGTAGGCATCTTGGCAGTATATAGATACTTCCACCTTATCAAGGAAGAATAGCTCATAGTAGTACATGAAGCCATTTACTATGCAGATTTCCTTGTGTCCGTTAGTTATTACAGCATCATGTAATGCTGAAACCATTTCTGAATTATAAGATAATGGAGCTGTCATAAACGTTTCAATAGCACTATATGGATTTCCTTGATATAGTAGTGGGCATAACTCGTTTGGAACATCATATTTAAGCCCTGTAACCTCACAGAACTGCTGGTATGATGTAATTGATTGGTAATCTTCCAATTCGTGGCTTATAGCGTAATAGAATATGCGGTATGCAGAATACACACAATTCATAGCTCGATAGAAATTATCAGTAGCATGAAACGTTCTGAACTCTATCGTCTTTGTCTTGAAGTATGCTGATATATTTACCGCATGACGAATAAAGCCCTTCTTAGACTGATTGGTGAAGAGATTTTGTAATTCATCAAACGTCTGTGCATTTTTAACGCCTTCGAAGTACTTCTCTGTAGGAACAGGTTGTGCATTAAATACCAGCTCATCCCAATCAGAAATATGAGCATATTTCTTGAAATATGGATAGCAAACATAGAAGAACAAAAACACCTTCTTAATCTGATCTACAGACAAATCTCCTGCATAGATGTGCACATGGGTATCAATACTCCACTTTATCTTTCCTCCTGCGACAACCATTGATTCATATACAGAGCGGAGGTCATGTAGGTCCTTTAGACAGCAAATATGTAATGGTGGGGTATTTACCTCACCACCAAATGACTTATTTGTTGAACCATCAGTATTGTAAATTTGCTCATCTTTGCTCCATGAATAGCCTTCTGGTAGAGATACCTTAGACCTTTCAAGATTGCACATTTCTATTTCAATACCGAATGTTCTATCTTGTATGTCTCTGCAACTTTTCATGCTCTTTTATTTTAATTCTACAAAATAGAGCGGCTAGAGGGACTCGAACCTTCGACCTTCACATTGGGAATGTGACGCTCTGACCGACTGAGCTATACCCGCAAAAGAGCGGAGAGTTGGAGCCGCACCAACGACCTCAGTGATGGTATCACTGCGCTCTGCTAACTGAGCTATCTCCGCTTATAATAACAATATTCTATACACGCAAAAATGCTCGTCTTTCCGAGCCGTCAACCCTTGTGGGTATTTTGAAAGGAGGAATTTCTAAAACAAGCTTTGCTCCGAGTAAACAGGATTCTTGGAAATTCCAAATTCCTCGACCTGCACTCCCAACTTTTCATTCAGCCATTTTGCCACTAGGTGGCGATGGCAAAAATCATTTGGCTTTTCGAAGCAACATAGAGCTACATCTTTTCCATTTGCCATTTTCTCTATTGCTGAGAGAAATGCTTTTGGGTCCCGATGAGCCAATATCTCAGAATTGAAACGTTGCACGTAATCTTCTTCCGATTTGGAGTTGTGAAGAATGTCCCATGATGGTGACACGTACTTGTTTGACAATCCTGTAAACCATTTCGGAGGGTAGAGGGCAATACCGATCATCATGATACCAGCTTTTGCTAACTTAGCTCCGTTTGAGAAGTATGATGTATAAATCTTCATTTTTTTGTAACTTTTTGCAAAGATAGATAAAATTATTTAATCAACAAATAGTTTCTTGAAAAAAGTGAGAAATTATTTTCAAGCGTACATTTTCTTAAGAAACTTCTTTAGATATTCATTATCAATATCCTTTAGTGGAGTAGGGGAGAATGAGGTATCTCGCTCTACGGTTAAGCCTAACTTAGTTGTTAGCCCCTGCAACTCGGTTAAGCTTGTGTAGCCGTACTCGCCTTCACCACTTCCATTGATAGTGATTCCGTAGGCGATATTGTTCTCTAGGTCTGCTTCCAATATGAACCAAGACCATGCACCAACACAAATGAAGAACTTTGCTTGACAGATGGCTTCTTCCTTTTTACCATCCTGTGAGTAGAGAGGATATTTTTCCAGTCTCTTCTTAATTTCTTTCGTAATCAGTTTCATTGCTCTATAATAGTTATATGTTTTTAATATTACTCACTTTTAGATATGCTTGTTTTATATCCATATCTTCCGTTATTCCATAACGCTTTAATTCTCTAACCTTCTTTTTGGGGAAGTAAAGACAGATGTTTCCTTTCCATCCATTAAAGTTACCTATGTTTTCTAATAACTCTTTCATTGCTCTTATCTTTAAATTGTTATTATTTATTTTTGATAGTGCAAAGGTAATCATTTTTTTGCATTTGACCAAACGTTTTGAGCATAAAGTACTTTTTTGCTAACTTAGTTTAACTTATTGTTATTCAGGTACTTATCGTATAGTATACTTGACGCATCTACTATCATCTGACTAGCATCAATTCCTAATGATTGATAGAAAGCACCATGTCCGCAAAGTGTTTCGTATGCAATTCGCATGATTCTACGTTCATCCCTTGTGAAATCATACTTAAAAGTAGAAAAGATGGAGAGTGCTCCTTTCAAATCTCCATCTTTTAGCTTTTGCACAGCTTGTGCAGTTTTACTTATCTTCATAAGGCTCAATGTTTCTTGTTGTGAAATCGTCTGCTGTCAAGATGATTTCTGATCCATTAACCATTTCTTCGACTTTATCGCATGCGTCACTGCCATTGATGGCATCAACCTCCACTACCTTTTGCAGGTATTCGGTGACTTGCACTTTAACCTTGTGAATGGCAGCTTTCTCTAGTTCCTCTATTTGAAGATTGAACACTTCTAGGAGTTCTTTGATTTCCTTTTCGATTTCCTCGAAATCAATGATGATATCCTTCAAGCGTTTGGGTGCTCCATTTATACCATGACCTTCTTTGTCACACCAGTTTAGGGCTTCACTATCTGGATCGAAGTTCTCGTAGTAATCATCGAGGTTCTTCAAAAACTCATTCGGGTCATTGTTTGGCATTTCGATTGACATGTTGAAATCTTGACCAGCAGGAGAATAACGCTGAAAGAAGATGTAGGCAAGGTCATTGCCATTATCTGTAGCATCTACAGCCCAACCTCTAACTTGTCCTATATGGATAATCAAATCTAATAACTTCTGTTCCATTGCTCTAACTTTTAAATGTCGTTATAATGAAGACCTTCACCCTTCACTAGTTCGTGGTCTTCGTTTTCAACTAATTCTGAGAGGGATAACCAGCATCCACGATAAAGAAACTTCTTCAGCTCTTGATAACGTTTTTCTGCAACTTCCTTATCGGTGATGAGGGATTCTTTAAGTTGGTCCTCTGTGTAGAGATACCATATCAATTTGTATATCTTCATAATCGTATATTTTATGGTTCTACTATATATTCGTTAAGTGTATGCTGTTCTAGCATAAACTCGTAACCTACATTGTTAAGTTGACTTTGCTTATGATACCCAAGTTCATTAATCTGAGTATCTGTAGCATTAAACTTCCTTGCTGCTTTCATGCAATTTGGAAGGTTGCCAATAAAGAGCAATTCCTTGCTGTCTGTTGATAGGTGCTCATCTGTTCTGTATAAGAAATAAACCTGCAATTTCATATCATTTCGTATTTACATGTATAAATCCGCGTATCTCTTATTTACTCTACCAATAAGTCGCATGGCTTTTCTTAGCAATTTGACCTCTTTTTCTGATAGAAGGCTTTTAGGTGATGTTACAAAACTACCTAAAAGTTGCTCTAATTCTATTCTGTCTTTATAACTCATTCTATTCCTTTCTTTGAAATCTATAATTTGGGCATTCCCTTTTATTAGCTATCACAAGCAGGACCGGGAATAACAGACCATGCTTGCAACCATTACCATATTCGTCGGCTGCTTCGCAAGTTTCACAGCCATAATAGGCGTTGATGTTGAATGCGCTCATAACTAAATCTCCATAGCCACTTCAATTCCTTTCTTTGGATTCTTAGTAGCTCTGTCTAGGCAAACCTTTCCATTGAACACACCCTTGACGATAGCATAGAACTCTGTGGTTTTCTCGCCATCTTTTTGTGTAGTTGGTATTTTGCCAACCCTTTCACAAACTATTCCGTTTTTAGTAAGGATGGTGTTTGTGACCATTTCTCCGTAGTAAGACTGCTCTGTGCGCTGTTGAATGACTTTACCGACTACCTTGACTTGCATACCTTTCTTGATGGCATCAATACCACCTTTTAAGCTATCCTCGTAGTTCTTCACCAGGAAGAAAGCATAAACGAACTGCTCCGAGAATGTGTAGTAGTCTTTTGCTACTTTCTGCATTTCAACCTCGAATTGCGATTTAGGCTCTTTAGATAGCGCAAAATCGCAGACCTTTGTAATGTATGAGGTGTCAACCGTAAACTTCTTAGAATCTCTTATTTCCTCTAATTTGGCGATTGTTTCTGATGGGTAATAGTGACCATTTGCGTAATAGCCTTTCTTGTAAACAGGGCACTCGTCATACTGAGCCTTGCACATGGCGATCATGTCATTCTTCAAGATGGCATCCGTATATCTACTATCCTTAGGACCACCCCAAATTGGGATAAGGTCTCCATAGTCATCATCGGTGGCATATCTGATGGTGTGGTCGTATGTCTCATAAAGTTTGCGTGTAAAGTCTGAGAGGAAGTCAATGTACTTCAATCCGAACTTTTTTATGCACTCGCAACCTACTTGCAGTTCATCGCCCGTTTGTGTATTCTCGATAACGTATGCGTTGTTACACCAATGACCACATAGGTCGCATTTGCCGTAATCAGCTCCATGCTCCTTAATCTTGAATACCAACTCCTTGGTTGTATCAGCAGGAGTAAAGGCTCCATTCTTATATGTGGCCAGCAATCTCCAATTACTTTCGTCTGGCATATTGATGGTGAGGTCACAGATGTCATGCCAATACTTACCAATGATGGTTTGACAATCTTCTACTACCGCATGACGGAATAACTTTTTTCGTGGGTTACTAATGGTGTAGTCGAAACCTTCTACATTGCGCTTTGTCTTCTCAGCGAACTTCTTAAATGCGTCAACTGACTCTGATGGAATAAACGTTTTTATCGTATTCATTGCTCTTATCGTATTGAGGTAGGGTGGTTAGCCCTACCATTTCCTTCTTATGCGACTTTCAAATATTTGCGTAAATCAACCAATACAGATGCTACGCTTACAAAGTATGGAATGCCATTTCTTTCTTGCTGCATGTGGATTCCGATGCTTTCTAGTACAGCTTTTTCACTTTTGCTGTAGAAGTTATCGGCTAGCGTACCAAACTCGTTTTTGCCGTATGGTTTGTTCAATATGCCGAATAGCTGTTCCTTCTTCATTTGCTCCTTCAACTTAGCTGATTTCTCTTCTCTAGCTCTTGCAACTCTTTTGAAGTTCATCTTCTCCCAAAGAACACAGAAAGCATCCTTATCTAGGTCACTTGCCATATATACATTCTCGATGGAAGCGTATTCGGTAGTATTGACCGACATTCCTACTCGCTGTTCAAATTCTTGCTGTGTCATAATTACTTACCTTTAAGAATTAAAAACATGTTGTTAAGGGATAATCTTATCCAAATCATCTACAACTCCTTTAAGCCATCCCCTCATGTAAATGAGAGCATAAAGGTCGCAGTTCTCTTCCTTCGCCTTTTTGTTTTTTTCTACCATGGCTTCAATTACTACCATTTGTTGTTTAAACGTTTCTTCGTATTTCATTGCTCTTATCTTTTAAATTGTTATTTTTATTTTGATAGTGCAAAGATAGTCATTTTTTGCGAATTGACCAAATATCAACTATCTTATTTTCAAGTACTTACAATAGTTTAACTTTTAAACTTCTTTATAGTCTGTTTGCTAACTTTTGCTAACTTTTTAATCGGACGTATTGTAGTTTGGGAAACTTTTACTATCTTTGCAGCATGAATATAAAAGAATATCTAGAACAATGCTCTGTTAAGTCCGTGAACGAACTTACAGACGAACAGGTAATAAGCTACTATACCAATGGCAATGCTGGTATAGCTCAAAAGTGTGCAGTAGAATTAGCTCTTCAAGATTATTCTAAATGCGGTTTTACGAAGATTCAAATTATGACATCTATTCGTAAAGCCATGGTTACTAAAGTCGATTTTGGTATGAGCTATATTACTAACGAGTCAGCAATAGGTCCATCTGGGAAAAAATCAAGATGGGTGGTAGAACCGTAATCTACCACTCATCTTTTTGCAGGCTTACTCAATTTGAAAAACTTCTCGTATATAGGCATAGCTTCGTTGAATAACTTTGGTAGAACCTTTTGGAAGTATTTATTTTTTGCCCAATAATTTTCGCTTAGATGCGCAATTATTTCAGCAAGACATTTATGTACCCCTGATGAGAAGTACTCGGTTTCGTGTCCAGACATTCCTTTTATGCGCTTATGCTCTTTATCAAAAGCTTGTAAAGTATCAGATATTGTTCCAAATAGTCTTTTGATGTCATCATTCTTATTTTTAACTTTATCGAGTTCCTCATAAAGCTTATCTACCATTTTCCACTTTGGTTTATTTTCTTCACCAAAATATCTATATTCGGGTTTATTATATTCATCAAAGAACTTTTTGTAAAGATTCTTAAAATCAACCCTATCTTCCCAACCGCCTTGTAACGTGGCTTTAGCGTGCCCATATTCGTGATATTGAACCTTCTTTCGATACCATTTCGAGTTATTGAATATTTCTCTCATTGCGCTGAAGTCTATTCTGACATGATTATATTTACGCCAAAAATAAGTTTCACCTTTATCAAGACTTATACAAGGAACAAACTTATCAAAGCTATCGTAGAACTCTTTCTTTCCGAGCCATTTGGTCGGACTTAGCCCAATACCTCTAAAGCCTTCCACGATGGTATGAGGTGTATTGAAGGATAGCTTATCTAAGCCATACGCAATCAAATCTTGATCTGAAGACAGCTTGTAGATGTTGTACGCACCCTCTATCTCACGATAAACCCTTTCATAACCTCGGACATCAATCCTTGCAGTTTCTATGGTCTTGATATAATCATTGAAGCGAGGAATCCATCTTGTAGGAATGATACTCAAATCTGCTGTTCTCAATTCGTTCAGATGGGTAGCAGCTTCCATGACCTCCTTCAAGCCGTTATGATACTCGTCAAGAAAGACCTCATAAGCCTTGCCCCAGCCTTCTGTTATGCGAGCCGATTCTACTCTTATCCAAGAATTGACGTTATCAATGTTTGGACCATACAGATTTTGCATGAGTTTCTTTCCTGCCATAACTGCTTCCTGGTCGTCTAATGCAGTCTCCAATTCCCAATCATCGAAATCATCTATTAGCTTCTTAGGCTTCAACGGAATAGAACGAAGGTCTTGCAGTTCCCTACGAGCTTCATCATAGGTAGCCTTCAACTTTGGTTTTATCTTGCTCACTGGTTCGAATTGTGTAGGAGTGATATTTGCAAACTTATTAGTTATGCCATCCATCCAATCGCCGAAATTATAGCTATAATCAAACTTTGCTAGATAACTTTTCTTTGTCCTGCTGAAAGACTCTACAGCTTGACGAACCTTGTCATCATACTTGTCGAACATATCTGATAATACAGAGCGTTCACTATCAGTCAGCATTCCAAAACTCTCTTTAAATTGATGTGTAGTGAGGAATTTTTCAAAGCTTGATATATCAACTTCATAGGCTTTAGCATTTCGCCTTAATGTTGCTATGTCAGAATTATCTACATCTATGTTGTATTTCAATAAGTCTCTGTTCTTCCAAGCAAGCTTTATGGCTTTTTCGTCTCTGTCAGCATGGCGGTACTCAGCCGCGTCCTCAACGGACAGGTGCCAATACTTTCTGTTATCCTTCAAGAAGTATGGAAGTGTTTCAGCTTGCCCGATTCGGCTGCGGTTATTGCGTACCCAGTCATTAAAGTTCTTTGGGGTGCGAGAAATCATAGCTGACTTCTGAATAGAAGGAGAACCATAGTACTCTTCATCGCTCATCACAATAGGTACAACATAACACATGCAGTTAGGATGCCAACCTAGGAAGACAAAGTCTTTTGGGTATATTCCCAACAAATCATCACAGATGTCTGGTGCAGGATGGCGTTTACTCAATTTAATCTCATATCCCAAGATGAAGTCAAATTGTTGCCAACGTGTCTGCTCTGCCTTTCGGTAAGCCATGTTTATCTCGGTTCTTGCCAAACGTATAGAAACGTATTGGCAATTCGCGCATGTAGCGGCTTTTCCGAACTTTTCTGTATAATCAGCCTTTAATGAAGGATAGTCTAACAGATACTTACTGATTCGCTTGCTGAGAACAACCGCAGACTGTCCTCTTTCTATTGCAGTTGATATGGTATGCTCCAACTCCTTTTTCAAGGCTTGTGACTGATACCATAGTTTCTGTGAAACAGACAACCCCTTATCAACCCTATTCTGAAAAGCCTTCAAAGCATCTGAATTAGTTTGGAAATACCTGTTGTACTTATCTCCGCCCTTCTCAAAATCATAAGCACGAAGCACCTTTCTTGCAAGTAGGTCCTGCATGATGTTACTTTCTTTCCACTCATTTGTGGTACCTGCATAGATGAGATTATTCATCTGTGCAGCATAACTGGTCATGATGCCATTGATGGTTTGTTTCAGTTCTGGATAGTCCCCAAACAAGAACTCCGCAGAACCATCATAACCGACACCATCTATAGCAGTAGCAACTTGGCTAGCGATTCTATCATAAATGCTCTGAACTTGTGCCACGTAGTTAACTAAGCGTCTGTTCAGAGCATCGTATGCTTTCTTTTGATTGGGGATATTTGGTCTCATTTATTTCGGCTTATAATGTTCGTTTACACATTCCCTTTGATAGAGGATAGCAAACTCCTCATAAGGGCAAGTGCCCAACGTTGGCTCTCCCGTAACACTAAGATTACGTGGATTGGAAACGTGGGCACATAATTTGCAGAACTGAGGTTCTTTTGGAATAGGCTTAACCTTCTTCTTTGGAGACATAGCAATTAACCTTTACCTCTACAATCGTATTGCCATCCTTCTGATATACTCTCTGCTTCATGATCTTGGATTCGATAGTATTGAGTACATCTTTCTTTGCCTGTGCGAGAGTTTCCTTTGTTATCTCACGCAAAGCTTCTCTCATGGACTTGACATGATGGTCTCGCTTGTAGTGGCGAATGTAATTCTTGTCGATACGATAAGCCTTGGCACATACCTTTGGCTCTAGGATTTCTTTCTGTTCGAAGACAGTTACACTGATAGGGTAGAGTCTTCTAGCTAACTTGAATAGCCAAATTGCGATTTTTTTCTTCATAACTTGTGCAGTTTTTTGCGTTTATATTGTTTGTTCACCCATAGCAAAAGCAGACTGCTGTACTGCTGCCGCATTAAGTTCATCCTGTCGAATATCCTCCATTGTCTGCTGAGGGTCTTGCGACTGCCCAAGCTTAACGATGGATTCAAGCTGACTTTCTACCGGCTTACCACCATTAGCCTTTTGTCTGATGGTGATGTCGTAGCTCTCATCCTTTGGTATGTAAGGAGTGATGATGTGGTCGCAGGTGACGTTATCTATCTCCTTTTCCCATTTTGGATTCATGACCTTCAAGAATGCCTTGATTACATTGAACTCTCTTTCAAAGAACTCCTTGAAAGCGCCCGATTCCATGCGAACTTTCAGATGTGCATCTGTGAGCAACGTCTGTCTTGCATCGTAGCCGATATTACCAAGAGATTTCATATTCTCAAAGCTAATATCTGGCATTTGAGAAAGCATCCAGTACAATCCGAGGAGGGTTTTATTCTGACCGCTAACCGCTTCTTGCGACTGATTCCATGATACGTATGAAATATCGCCATCATTCTCGACTCTCCATATACGCAAACTTTCTCCCTTTTTCTCCTGTCCGACTATGCCACCCTTGACTTTTGCGATTGGTGCAGAGTTATATGCAATCACGTTGCTATTGCGACTGACATTATACTCAAATTCACTTCGGATATTATCAAGCCCCTCGTAGATGGCATGAGGTCGAGACAGGTATGCTCCAGGAATCTTACGGATGATGATTTCCTCACCACTCTTAGTGTTCCCATCCTCATCAACTTGTGCAGTTACTTCCTCCCACATTTCACCAAGGTTACTTTTCTTCCAAATGAAATGATAGTTTTCTGTAAAGGTTTCGAAGAATGTTATCGTCTCTTTATCGGAAACGGTCTTATCATACTCAAACGACATAGCTTGCATATCATCATACTCATCAATGATAGGGTACAATCTTACTCCATCCATAGGAGAGAAGGTTTTGCACTTCAACTTGTAGTTTGATTCAAAACCATATAGAGAGTTATGCTTCTTAACAGAATACCAGATGGTGAAGATTTCACAGCTTGCGAAATAGGCTAGTCCACGTTTGTAGTTCATGTTGTCAATATGAGCACAATCGTAGATTTTTTCTAATGCCTTTTGGATTTCCCTCTGAATATCATTTTCTGGAGTGTTGTACTTTCTCTTAACAGGTATAGAGAATGTAAATTCTGTTATTCTGTTTGTGAGCAGCTTTTCAAGGGCAACCGCTATACGGGATGATTTTTCACCATTGTCTTTATCACGAAGGCTTATGGTATCTGTCATTACCTTATGGCTTGCTGGCTCATATAAACTCAAAAGATAACTCCACAAAGGGACCATTACAGTCCTTCTGCGTAGCTCTTCTATCTTTTGGCTGATAGTATCAGTTTTCTTGAGTATTTCTTCGATGTTCATATCTTTACTACTTTTGGTGCAAAGATACTAAAAATATTTAATCAACAAATATATTTAACCAAGAAATTGCATATTTATTTTCGCTTATAGAGCTTTTTATGTTTTTGATGATAATGAATAAAGGCGATACAAGCAAATCCGCTTATACCGCCTTAGATAGAGCAATAAAATATCTTATGCAGGCATTAGTAATTGTGCCTTTTCTTTGTTCACGATTTCTAATACCATTTTAGCTGCCTTGTTTACGTCTGTCAAAACAGAAACGATGAACTTTGGTTGCTTTTTAAGCTTGCTGATCCAACCATCTAGGTAAGCAGCGTTATTATCTAAAATGCGACTGCTAAAGCCTAGGACGTTTCCGATAAGAGCTGCTCCAAGCTCTGCAACCAACTCTTCTCTTGCATAGTCCTTTTCTCCTTTCTCTTCCTCAAACCCTCTATTCAATCTAGACTTGTGACCTGTTGAGTGAACCATTTCATGTAGAAGGGTTGAGTAGTATTCCTGTCCATCCTCGAATATCTCCTGCTTTGTATTGCCCTTCTTGAACTGACTTTTAAGAGGTGTTGTAATATCATCTACCCCAACTCTGTAAAAAGCTCCACTTGAATACTTGTCGTAGCGGATAGGGCAGAGCCACTTCTGATAAAGAAGCATATCATCAATTTTCTCGTTGACGTACATACCTGCCGTGTCTGTCGGTAACTCATTCTTATCTTTGAGACTGAACTTATTCTTCAACTTTTGTATCGTCTTAGGTGCTATCTCTTCGAGGTTGGTTTGGCTGAGGTTGAACACATTGTAGCTCTTCAAGAAAGGCTGAACTTTGCATTCTAGTTGGGCTGATCGAGTCATTCCGTTGTAGCTGTCTTCTGTTATTTTGTTTCCATTCTTGTCTTTGTACTGAATGGACCAAAACAGAACAGGGAAGCTTTTCTCTCCTTTGTTCACACTAGCTCCTAATGCCTTTATCTGATTGAAGGTAGCAAAGATAGGATATTTGAATCTTTCTTCGTCCATCATGCAGAGAAACAGGAAGAATGAGTTCATTCCATTATATTCACGCCCTCCAAGGTTCACTGGGTTACCACCATAAGATGTGGTGAACCAACCCATCTTCCAATCTCCTGCCTTCATCTTTTGCATTCGTGAAATCATCATTTCAGCGAAATGCTCTAAAACGTTGTCTGTCTTCATTGCTCTTACTTTTTATATGCAGTTATTATAACTTCTTGCCATACATTCTTGCTATCTCATCGTAGATATATGCTCCGCTTGTATGAGGACTGCTAAACAATCCAAGAATGCGGTTATCTACAGTGATGCTATTTGTCTTGACGACAACTCCGTTTTTGATGTGGTCGCAATAAACTTCATTGCCGATATGGTAAAGCTCCATCTTGCGATTATAGCAATCTGTTCCAATGTACTCCTTACTCATGGCGACCTCCTTTCTTTTGAAGTTGCACCCATGCGTAATACATTTTGTTGAAGTTATCTAACTTCTGAAGGATTTCATCCTTGCTTAAATAATCACTTATCATGTCTGCATAAAAAACATTAGAATTATTATCAAACATGGCGATATTCATACATTTTTTGTTAACGTATACTGACATGGTGTTGTTATGTATTCTGTTAACCTTTACCAATACAGCATTAACTGCTTTCTTAAAGTGAATGTTTATTCTGTCTAACATTTCATTGCTCTTATTGTGACTAGTTGGTTGGACCAGTCGTTACCTTTTTATCTTTCTATCCGTTATGCCCAAAACTAATATCTTACCGTCTTCTTGCCATTAATATATTCTTCTTGCCATACTTCGTTGTAGTCTGATGTTTCGTCTGAATAATAACAAACTACCGTTACTTGCGCAAGACCAGCGTCCAATTTATCGGTTTCGGCAAAGCGTTTATTTTCTGAACCGATGCCAAACGAATACTTCTTAGCCATACGGACTGACTCCCAATAGTTGTTAGCGGAATGGAACTCTATACTTTCATAATCGTCATCCACACTTCCTTTAACATGTTGTTTAAGAGCGACCTCGTACTTTGGCTTAATGGTCTTTCCATAAATATTTTTCATACGCTGTGACTTTACCGCGGTGTCGAGGGCTGTATTTATTAATAAGTAATTCCGAAACCTTCGTTATTGTCATACTTGCCGATAAGACAACTGCCACTATTATAGTAGTAAGTGATTCCGTCTTTCTCTTTGGTGTAATCACCTTCTTCCAGACGTTCATTCATATAGTTGTTGAACTCATCGAATGAAACGAAAGCTTGTCCTCTATCATTGAAATCTAATGCTGTCATGATTACTTAACGTTTAAGAATTTAGAAACCTTACTAACAATCCCTTTTGCTGTTGAACATGTTGAAGCGGTTTCAACAGCCACGCTCTTGCCATCTTCCCAATAGGTAATCTGGATTCTCAACTTGTTACCATAGAAGCAGTTAACTACATGCGCTCTAAGATTACCCTTACGAATGTCACCTTCGAAATAGTTATAACCTCCATCAAAATCACTTGTAACTGCTGCTACAACCTCAGCTTTGTTTGATACGTTTACTGTCTGTTTCATTGCTCTTATCTTTAAATTGTTATTATTTATTTTTGTTAGTGCAAAGGTAGTCATTTTTTTGCATTTGACCAAATTTTAACCTCATTATTTTTCTTGCTTAACTTTATATAACTTATTGATAACTAGAGTGTTAAATAAAGCCTATTTTCCTCTATATAAGGCTTTTTCTGAAAAATGGTATAAGGATATGGGGAAGAAAATAGAACAGCTTAGAAAGGCTTATGTGAAGTATTTGCCGTTTCGTTAACTTAACTAATGTTACCGAAAACTACAGGAAGCTAATTTGACAAGAAAAACGCAAAAACTGCTTTTAACATGGTGTTACGGAGTGTTAATTAGGCGGTTTGTCACCTTTTCTTGTTAGCAACTTCCTTAATTCTCGCACCTCATTCCTCAAATCAGCGTTTTCTTTTCTGAGTTGCGAAATGAGGTGATTATATGATAGCTCTGTTGTTTTATCCATATTACTTGAACTTGATGATGAAAAATTCATGATCCAACCATTTGTCTGGACACATTTCCTTCTTAGGCTTGCCGATGGTGATACTCTCAATTTCCTTCACGACCTTTGGGCTATCGTCATAGTAGCCGTTCTTGAAGAGAACGTGAGTGAATGGTACGAACTTCATTGTACCATTATTCAGTTTCTCCTTGATAGTATTGGTGTCTATAAGCATCTCAAATGTCTTACCGATATGAAGCTTATCGTACTTATCGAAATCTTTGAATTCCTCATCCTTAATAAGGAGAAGGCGACTCATCCAAAAACCTTTAATTACCCGATACTCTTCATTCTTTTCGCCCGACACTATCATATCGAACCATTGCTTGCTGACTGTGAGAGTCAGTACCTTCTTCTTAGCTTCGGATAAATACTTATCCATTACTTTAGTTAATCTTTCCATAAGCTAACTTATTTTCCCTCTGTTGCTACTACAAAGAAATCGTCACCAATGTCTTTTCTTCTACTCAACTCTTTGCAAAGTACAGATGTATCAGCAAGGTTGATATGCTGGTTTACATACTCCTCCTTATCTGTGAAGGTAAGGAGTGTTTCATCTAGGTTATTTACTTCCTCTATATTCTCCACACTTTCCGAAAGAGATTTGATTTCTCCATGGACAAAATCATACACATTTTTATCGATAACTTTCTGTCTTGTCAGAGTTTCGACTGCTGTTTGAATCTTGGAGATTGATTTCTGCATTTCTTGTTTCATAATCATATTTTGTTTATTTTAGATGAACAACAAAGTTTTTTGGCTTAAACTCGACAAAGCCATTGTCCTTTTTCGTTTGAGTAGTCTCAATACTGAAACCTGCGCAATCCTTAACGAGAACTCTTATTTGAAAACCAACCTTACAGGAAAGCTGAACATAATCAACTTTCTTAAAGTAATGGTCAACAGAATTTCCATACTGAATATGAGGTTTGCCATTACTATCTAATCTAGCCGTTAATTGGTCTAATCTTTCCTCCCTCTTTACACCATCGACTAATGTATGACACCAAAGTGGAGTGCAAGGTAAACATACTAGTCCTACCTTGCCTTCTTTGATTTCATCAAACTCCTTCTCACCTACGGTAATATTCAAAAAAGTCATGTGCTAACCCTCCTTCTCGTTAATTTTAGTAATACGATCATTGTAGGCATCATAGTCCTCTTTACTAATCTCAATAACGCTATGTATGAGAGTTGTACCGCTAACCATATCATCCTTGAATTTCTCTTCTACGTCCGTGATGAGGTTCATGATAGGATAGAAATCAATATCCTTCTCTTCACCTTTAACAGAGCTCGTAACTGAGGTATAGGTTAATTTGCCATCCTTACGCATGAAGGCGGCTACTGCGTAATAATATCTTTCTCTTATCATAAGTCATATCTTTTTAGTTTATTTGCACTGCTTAGTATATCTCTAATTTCGAAATGAGTTTTGCCAGCCCACCTGGTAAGGTGATTCATTAGCTTGCGAGAATATCTTGCAGAAATCTTTTCAGCCTTTACGATACGATGGTCAACTCTGCCATAGCCACCACCTTTGCTAGCATAATACAAAGCCCATCTAGGCTCCCAGTATTGCTTAATCTTAGGCAGTTTTTTCGATACATTCAAACCATCCAATATCATCCTTATATAGCGAGGACTTCCGTAGCAACGCTTCATTATCTTCTTGGCTTGTCTAATCTTCATAGGCTACTTCTTTTTATTACAAGGGCAGCTCTCGGCGTGAATAACACAAACTCCGTGTTTCGTGTCTACTATCAGATAGTCATGCCCTTTCTTGGTGAATATTTTTATATTAAACTCTTCTTTTGCGTGTGGAGTTCCTAAGCTGAAAGAAACTCTAAAACCAATTACACCTATTAAGAAAATCAAAATGAGCAAAACGGCTGATTTGATTAAATCTAATATCTTATTCTTCATACGCTACTTATCGAATTTATTACCAATAACAACCATATCTTCAGAAGGGTAGTGAACTAAGAAATCTTGCCCAAAGCAGAAAGCAGCAGCTTTACTATCCCAATTAATATCACCTCTTCTTTCCGCATTGTTATCTTTGTGCATAATCATATCCCCCTCATAGATAGGTGTTCCGTTCTTGTCTTTCAGTCCTGTGAACATACAGATAGTACCTGGATCGACTTCTGCACATCCCGAATAGAATGGTTTATGATCAATGGGTACTATCCATATAGTATTTTCGAAATGAGAAATTTCCCCCTCTATCCATTCTCCGTTGTCAAGACGTTTAGCCCTAAATTTGATATTTTCTATCTTCATATCTATTTTGCTTTAACGTTATACACTCCATCAATGACCTCACCCCATAACACACGGGACAATAGTGTTTACCATCAATCATTTTCCAATTTGAGAAGTCTTCAATATCAGTACTCTTGTCGTAGAATAGTGCAGAGCAAGTATCTGTACCTCCAAATACTTCTCCGCATCTATCGCAAACAATCTGATACATTGTAATTGGTCTATACATAAGCTATTCTTATTTAAGTTCTACTGGCTCATCGTCATAAGACAAATCTTTTCCGATGAGTTTCTTAATACTTCCCTTTGGAAGATGAAATATAGAGTAACCAATCCAATAGTCTCCAACTCTAAATGGTTCTGATCGTGAGATTAATTCCTCACCGATTTTATCAACTACTACCCATGCCATAACTATATCTTTTTAAGTTTTATTTTTATTGCCTTCAAATTTCTTTCACCTCCATCCCAGAAGCATGAACGTCTAAGATAGAAAGGTTGACCTTTAAGCCAAGGGAACCTATCATAAAAAGCCTTCCATTTAGCCTTTCCTGCCTTCAAAGAAGGCACTTCAATACAACTTCTAGCATAGCAGCTACCAAATACTAATGTATTATCACAAACGTTTTTATCCATAACTATTCCTCCAATTTTGGTCTCCAGTATTTTTGCCCGCAGTACTCTTCCCCACATAGCTGTCTACTGTTCTGATACTGACAATTAGAACAACTTCGCTCGCTTGGATTCCACAGCATGAAATAAATTGCATCATGAAAACCTTGGTCATATACCTCTTGTTCAAATGCGTCAAAATTTTCCTTATAAGCTCCTTCTTCTTTTGCTTGTTGAATTATTTCATTTATTTTTTCATTAATTTCCATAACTATTCCTCCAATTTTAAATCAGTTCCACAATTACGACTTTCCTTTAGGAAGTCATTAACTTCTTCCTTGTAGCTATAACCACAATCCTTCTGAAGAGCCTTTATCTTCTTATAACCGATACCAGCTTCTCGGCAAAGTTGTGCTGCTGAGCTATAATCTTTGATGTAGCCAATCACATTTTGGATAACTGACCACTGACCTCGCTCGAAGTCTGTAACGCTATCATCTTGTGGAATGCCCAATGCTTTGTGGCACAATCCACACACTCTTACCATTTCTTTTTCAAGCTGCTCAAAGGAGTACTGTCTCCAGTGATATGTAAGGTAGCTTGCACTACCCAATGCTTCTTTAACTTTATTGTTCATACTCAATCCTCTAATTTCTTGATCAATAAATTACTTTTCTTATTAAATGGTTTGTAACCACTGCGGAGATACCAATCTAGAACAAAGCTATCAGATTCATCTTTGTTAAATTCTAATCCGATTGTCTTCACTCCATTCAACTTAGCTTGTTGCTCTGCTAGTTGTAATAGGCGTTGCGCAACACCATTTCTCCTATGAACAACGTCCACCCAAAGTGCATATATTAGAGCTTCAGCTTTGCCGAAAATATCACTAACATAAAGCGGAATGGATATTTGAACAGAACCAAGATTTTCTTCATCAGTTATTAAAATTCTGATTTCGTCCTTCCATGTCTGTTTTTGTATCATACTTAGTCCTCCAATTCTATGTTATTTTCTGCTGCGTAGCCATCTTGTGCTTCCTCACAAAACTGACCTTCGCAAAGCCAACCTATGCCGATGTTATGTTCTGAAATAATGTTCTTGTTGCAATATTCACAGATAGCATCGCCAAGTTTATTTTGTAATTCTTCTCTAGTCATAATCATCCTCCAATTCTTTTTGAATATCGTTCAACCACACAAGAACTTCATCAATATTAATGTAAGAAACATATCCCTCTTTATGCTTTCTTAATTGATTCTTCTTTTTGATAATTATATTAATTGCAGTTACTTTACTCATTGCTTATCCTCCTTTTTTTCTGATTCTTTCTATATGCTTTAGTTGCGCAATACTTATATTGCCATATCGTTTATACATACTTTGGAGATATACAATATAGCCAGCTAATGTTATTTTATTTGCATTCATATTCTCTTCTTTTTACCACCTGCGAATACTTGTGTCATGTTTATCGCAGATTTAATATCTTTGTACCTGACACCACAAACTGTTGCCACATCTTTAATTGCCTCATCCATTTTGAATTGCATTGCCAAAAACTGATTATTCTTTATCAAGTTGACGATTTCTTCTTCTGTATGAATGCCTTTCCAAAAAAGTTCGGTATGGTCACCAACTCTGTCTTCATCTACAGAGAACGGAACACCATAATTTGTATAAACCTCTCCGTGATGTTTGATAACGTGGCGACCAGGATTCTTTCGGATATAATTTATCCAAGTTTCATTATCGCACTCACACCACATATTATATTCTGCCCCTGTCAGCGTTTGGTCAATGCCAATAGGATAATGACCGGAACACCCATTTGTTCCAAAGTAAATAATCTCTGCCATATTATTTTCTTTTTGCCCTCTCCCTTTTACAGGAGAGGGTGGTTAGTTAATCTGTTACAACTTCCCAATCTTCCGCAAATACATCACTAGAAGAAGGAACCCAAGAATCTGCTCTTCCATCAGGGTTGATGATAAGCATCTGATTGGTGTAGTCAATGTGAGGATTCTCACGACTCATCAAGATACTCTTAGCAGACTGAGGGAGTGACTGCATATTAGGAATGATGTCACCTTCAATGTGTGAAGGAACCTGCTTAACGATAAACAGGCCCTTGCCATTCCATCCCTTACGTCTTACCGCAAGACCAGCCTTCAGCAAGTCAATAGCTCCACCGAAGTTAACAGAGCCTACTTCACGATAGGCTTTCTCAAACATGTCCTTAGGAGACCAGCTTTCATATCCGCCCTCATAGACTACCTTGTAACCGTCTTCACGATTCATAGATTTTGGCACAGCTTCATCTTTGAGATACACTTTGCCATCAACTCGCCACGCTGGGGTGGCATTCACAACTTTTGTTCCAATGTACTTTTTCATATCAATTTATTTTATATCCTCATAGAGGATGGTTAGTTACTTAGAGGGTTCTATATATGAAACAGGCTCCCATACATCGTAAGCTGTCAGCAAAACTGGAGCGATAACAGATGGGGCGAAGATGATAGATGCTAGAACATCTGGAGCATTCAACTCGTAGTTAACACCTTCTACTTTGTTTTCCTTACTAGCCCAGCCATAAGGCTTTGCTGTAATCGTAGAGCCATCTTTCTTTTTAAAAGTCTTCTCGCTAGAGCAAGAAGCGAACAAACTTGCAACGACTAAGGCTGCCAAAATAATCTTTTTCATATTACTTATATTTATATCCCATAAGGGATGGTTAGTTTTACTAAAGTTCATCAAACTCTTTCTGAAATCTCTGTTTTGTTTCATTCAGAAGCTGCTTGAGTTTGGTTTTAAACTCTTCATCACATTCTGAAAGCCCCCAAATAGCATCACCAAGTCTACCACTGCTTGATTTTGAAGACATATTTAAGAGTTCATCTACTTTAGGAATTAAACTCTTGGCTAAGATATTTGCTCTTTCTAATTTTTCTGTATTCATATTACTATCTATTTATTTCCATTACAGGATGGTTATTACTCTACTACTTTCTCTAGGGAAAAATAATCAATTCCCCAAGATTCGTTTACGTCTTTGTAAGGTTCTCCGTTTTTCTTTATTTTTCGGATAAGAAAATGAACATCGATTTTATTCTTGCCGAGAAACATAGCATCTTTTAGACGTTCTATGAAAAAGATATTGCCATTTTTATCTTTCACCTTGTCACCTTTCTGAAAAGGTAACAAACTAAGAAAGTCGTTCATTATATCATTCTTCTTTATGCGAAGCTCTAATATTTGCGAATCCAATTTCTTTAAACGACCTTCTACATTATGTAATTCGTTGTATAATTCTATTTCTGTCATATTACTTATATTTTAGTGCCCGAAGGCGGTTAGGAATTAACTATATAAAGTTGTTCATAAATAGTAGATTTCACAACAATAGGTTCAGAACCTAAGTCGTTATCATCTATCTTGATGGCAATTTCCATATCACCCTCTTCATCGTAAACATCTTGAAGCTGTTGAATAAATTCACTTATAAGCATACTATCATATTTTTATGCCCGAAGGCAATTAATAATTGCGTATTATCTCAACTTTCCACTCCTTAGAAGAGAACTTCTTTTTGAGGTTTTTAATTAAACTCTCGATCTCTTGAAGAGATTCAAAGGCATTAACTAAATCCCCTACTTGATACCAATAGCCCCATCTGTCTGGTTGCTTATCTATCTCCTTTTGAGTGAGTGGTCTAACAAACTCCCCTTTGATGGTTTGATATTCATTTGGAATTTCAATTCCACCCAAATATCCACTTACCGAGCTGTTACCACACACATTGCTTACTTTAATATACAATTTTGCGTAATAATGTATTGCTCCACCACAAAGACCACAAAAAGAACTAATTTCGATATTCATGAGTCTTTTTTTGTCTTTAGTATAGCTACCCATAGTTGTATATGTTTTATCAGAAAGATCAAACTGAAATCCTTCTCCAATATTCTGAGGAATAACCCCAGTTATCTTAGATATATCATATCCATTTTCTATTCGTAAATAGCTGTTTGTATTCATACGCTTTGCTTCTTGTGCCCGAAGGCGTTAATCACCATATTTATATAATTCTTCTTCACCACTTGAATCATACCCACAACAAGGACAAACCCATCCATCTATTATAACGGATTTTTTACACTTAGGGCATAAGCCTCTGACTTTATTAAAACTTTCTAAAGCATATTGGCAAGCTTTCAAATACTCTAATTCATCTTCGTCAGCTTGATTATCAATAAGTGCCTTATATTCATCCTTATCTAAAACTACAACTTCTAATGCCATACCTACACCTCCATTTCGTGATTAATACCAAGACTGAAGAGAAGATGCTGAAGTTCGTGGCAGTATTGTATCTCTACCATATTATTTCCATCAACCTCTACATATAGATGACCTTTATTAGATTTATGCTTAAAGTCTATCCCAATATAAGAAATAAACCCTTCTGCTACATCTAAGTAATAGTACCATCTGTTTTGTGTTCTCCATCCATTCTTTTCTAGAATATCTGTAGTGATAGGAATCGGAGATACCCCATCATTATAAGTTAGAATCCAATCGTCGTTAGAAGAACCTTGAAACCCTTTACCAATAAATACGACAAGACTATAGTAACCTTTTCTTCTTAAAAAAGTATTTGTTACGAAACCTATTTTTCCAGTAGCTTCTCCATATTCAATTTTTACTATATCTCCTGGAATATATTCTAATTTATTCATACGCTCTAATCTTTGCTATTAATGAAATCCTCATACTCACCTATCGTGATTTCCACGAAGTCTGGATTTTGCTTCTCAGCTCTAATACTATCATCAAAGTAAACGAAAATGCGGTCTTTGTGACGTAAAAGCTGGGTGATGGAGAATCGGCTGACGTGCGGAACTTCGATATTCAGTTCCTTCAATATCTTGAAATGATGAGTAAAGGATTTATATGATGTAAGTACTGCTGCTATTGCCTTACCTTGCTTACTACGCTTGTTAGGCGCAATAGCTATATAGTAACCGTCCTCCAATTTTACGCCGTCTACCTTCTTCCACACCTTCTTATCTAACGTATCGTAACGCTCAGAAAGAACCCATATAGCGGTAATCTCGTACTCTCTTGTGAGAGTTCTGTTAGGCTGATAGCCCTGATATTTTTCAAATTTGAAACCTACGGCTTCTTCTACTCTTTTCATGTAGGCTTGATGCTCTTCAAATTCTGCATCGAGAATACTCTTAATGTATTTATAAGCCTTACTTCCCTGTTTTGCTTCGTACAACATACACTTTACTTTTTACGATGATTAAACTTCTTTATAGCATTCTTCTTAGAAGCTGCCATGATCTTAACTCCCTTGATGGTGAACTCATGCTGTTCCTTTGGCTGGCACTTCTGTTTGTCGGCTGGAATGTTGCCTTTCGGAATATTAAATCTAATACGTGGAGAACCAAAAGGAAAATCACTCATTTGGTATTCCAATTCAGTTTGCATACTAATCATTGATAATAATCCATTCATAGCTTTACTCCTCAACTTCTTTAAAGATTATATTTTTATGGTCTGAGCGTTGTTTACTTTCGCATGGATATTTTCTCCAAACTTCACAAGCACCCTTACTTTCAAAGAAGCAACCCGCACAAGTTATAGTCTCAGTAACAACGATACCCAAGACAACTCTTTCGCCAACTTTAAGCTCTTTCATACCTAGCCCTCCACGTCTTTAGTTGTGCCTAACAAATGCTCATTACCAGCATAAGGAATGCAATATACCCAATTAGCAAAAGCGCAATGATAATATTCATCTTTGTCTATATAACCAAACAAATTTACACGCCACTTATCTGATTCACTATCTCTAACCAACACCTTATCAAATGGTTTCAGCTCATCAAACTTTGGTTTCAAGCCCACAATAGCTTTCTTCTCAGCATCCCAAGCCTTGCCTTTCTTTGCGAGAGCTGAGAAGAGCTGTTGCTTCTCTTCGTCTGTAGATGGACGGGCTGTACAGAAGTCTTTTTGGCAATAACTATCCTCATTAACAATAGCTATGTTACCGTCAAGAAAAGCATGACCATAATACTTTTCGTCATCTTCTGCTTTGAAAAGATAGATAAGCTTATCTCCAATATGAGGTATAATGGTGACAATATCCCCATCCTTGAACTCAGACTTTTCAATTTTCAAAGTTTCAAAGTTTAACTTATAGCCTAGTCTTTTCTCTATTTGGCGGATGTATTTCTGAGCGTCTTCTTTGTTTGCTTTGCTGAAATCTGATGTTGGCAATTCGTCTTCATACTCTCCGAAGCACATTATAATACCCTCATTTTTCCATAGATAATTATTACCATTGAAAGTTTCGTAGGTATCATCATCAAACCCCTCGAAGATAACATGTGCATTTCCATCTTTATTAACTAGAATGTCTCCTGTATTCCAAGCGAGCTTAGACCAGTCTCGCATTTCTTTGGAAGGAAGGAGAATCTGTAAGCCATCAAGCCAACTTTCTTCTGTACCTAATTTTGAATAATCAAACAAAAAAGTGCTGCCTACTTCATTAGTTGATGTACATTCAATATAAGTGCCAACATCTGTTATGTGAACTTCATCTAACTTTACGTCTATATTGCGTAATAAGTCGTACAACTTAGTTCCTTGCGGCTTATCCTTTAGTATTTTCGCTATGTTTATCTTTTCTTTCATAACTAAACCAATTTTTGCGTTAAACAATACTGGTAGTAACTCATACTACCAACGTATTTTGATATTTTGGGCAGCTCACCATCATAAGGAGTGACTTTCAAGCCATCAATGAAATCAGCATTCTCAGTTGATACCTCAGTATTATGCTCATTCATAAACACCTTTTGCGCTGACGTAGAATGGCTTTCTGCTCTCAGCTTACCGAGTGACCGCCAAACTTGTTTACGATGGACGAACAATCCATGCAAAGGAATAGTTCTTACTTCTACTTTTGTTCCCATAACCTTTATTTCCATCATTATTTTTTATATGTTATACATTTATTCTCTATCTAAATAAAACGGGGAATATCGCAATATTCTCATTTCTCTTCTTATATTAATCTCAGCTAAACGAGCAGCTTTATAAAGCTTAATATATGGCTTGTCTTTGAGATATTGAATAAATTCAACAACAGAATATTCTTTCTTTTCCATAATCTTAACCATTTAAAGATGATAATAACTATTTGATACCCTTGCGCCCAAATCGAAGCAGCCCACGGCATCCGGCTTTAAGAAGCGTTTCTCTAACTTCTCCAAAGCCTCTTTATACTTCTGCTCCATGTGCTTGCAATGAAGTCTCTGAGCTAATTTAAGTTGCTCAACAACACCCTTGCGAGCAACTCTATATTGTTTGTCGGACATCATAGCCTTATTCGTTCACATAGTTGATTACGTGCTCCTGTGCTTGCTCATGCAAGTTATCAAAAGCGTCTTCTATAACTTTGGCTGTCTGATCGCCATTAAGGTTCTTCAGCATTTCGCCAACAACTTTTACCTGATGTTCTATAGGTAAAGAACAGAACTCTTCAACAAGGAAGCTTTTCTGATAATTGTAAGACATATCGTGAAATAAGTCTGATAAATCTACGTTTGCTTTATATACTGACATAATCTTAATCGAAAATATGATGGTTCAACTTTCTTTTTCTGAGGTTTCTCTTAATCACTTCCATATCCTTGTGGTCGTTAGTGTGGTCCGCAAGAAGCTTGATGATTTCATAGATGTCATTTGCGTTATCCTCCAGGTTGGCGCAAATATTCTCATCACCGAAGAAACTCTTATTAAAGGGTTTCAAATGGAAGTAGTACTTTTTGGCTGCATCCTGCATTTGAGTGTAGTGCATCTTCTGCTCTTGCTTGTAGCGAACGCTTAACAGCCTAAACATGCCCTGTTCATCCTTGATAAGCTGATCCAATACATCTGTTACCATTGCAATCAAGCAGCCATTGACCTGCAGGCGTTGAATAATCTTTTCCTGCTTCAAGCCAGATGTTACACCAAGCTCTGAGAGTGTAACCTTCAAATCGTTTACTGTAACTTTCTCTTTTCCCATTGTCTTATTTTTTAATTATCAAACCATAAACCTGTATATCTCCATTCCCATTGATGGCAAGTGTCATTAGGCTTCTTGCCTTCACAATAGCATATATCGGAAGATATGCAATTACTACATACATGTTTCATATCTTTTGTTAAGTCAATGTGAAATCGTTCAGTTCTTCGTAGACAACTTTAAGCCATCCTTTCATGTATATCATGGCATTCAATGCACCATATTCTTTTCTACGTTGTTTTGCTTTGTAAAGCATAGCTTCAATTGAAGCTACTTCGGATTTAAACGTTTCTTCGTATTTCATTGCTCTATATATTGTGGAGTGATGGTTAGTCACCCCATTACCTTTATGCTACGTCTTGAATCCATTCTTTGAGAATTGTACCATCTTCATTGAAGATATCAAGCTCTACTCCGTCATACTGAACTTTCTTGCCTTCGTCTAAAGCATTCTCGAAATCCAAATCTAAGATGTGCTTTACATCGCTGAATGTTTCTTGTTTTTGACTGAGTGGATAATTTTCAAAAACAACATCTTCGTATGTGTTATCTTTGAACTTTGTTGCCTTAATAACGTACTTTACCTTTTTCATTGCTATTATCATTTAATTGTTAAACTTATTTGTTGTTTAATTAACTGATGCAAAGATACAAAGAAATTTTGGATTGACCAAACGTTACTTTCTTTAATCGCTTTTTAGCAACTTTATTTAACTTTTAAACCGCATAACTATCTGTAATTCAGATTGTTTTCTGCATAATGAATGCGTTGCCTTACCAAAACTTCCCCTACATCTTCAAGGCTGATTTCTCCTTTCTCGATTCGAGGATTCTCGCAGATTTTATAGATAACGGTGTCATCTATGCAGATAACAGGATATGGAGCCCCATCATCATTAGGACGATCTGAGAGGCAGACATGGCGAGCTGCTTCATTAATACGCTTCTCGAAATCTTTCTGTGATTTCAGTTTCTTTCTCTCCTGTTGTAATGATTGGTCGCCAAGAATTTCAGCCTTGAACCAATCTGTAACGTCTTGTAACATCTTCATTGCTCTTTTGTTTATAGATTATATACTAGTGTCTTTTACCCCACTTGATAGCGTTGTAAATGGCGTTTCTAAACATTCTTCTTTCCTCATCATTTTCAAGGAAGGTTGCTAATCTAGCTTGCTTTGTAGCAAACAAGAAATCTTTGTCTTCTTTAATTTCCATATCTACTTTCTTAATGATTTACCTGTGAAAGGAACAAACTTAGTGATGGCTTTTAACCTATCTATAGTTCGTTCTCCATATTTTGCTTCGAGTTCGTTTGCAGTTAAGTTGGTGGTAATGATGAGAAGCTTCCCCTTTTGCTCTGCTGCATCACATAACTCAGAGAATGTACATCGTACATTACCATAAACCTTCGACACCTCCTCTGTGCCAATATCATCAATATAAATGATGTGGAGTTTCAGAATCTCATCAATCTTTGTATTCAACTCCTGGGCAGTAAAGATATTGACAAGTTTTCTGCAAGAGTCTTGAAGGAGTAAAGGAAGTATATGCTTACCTATCAGAGTTTTTCCGAGACCACACCCACCTGTAATAAGAAGCCCCTTTCCTTTATTGTCTGTCATCCAATCAACGATAGGACGATAATTATTCTCTAGCCATTTCGCATGAGGAACTTCCCCACAGGTGTATTTATCAACGAAATAGTCTAGCCCCCCACGAAGCCTTTGTTCTGCGTTAGGAATCCTTATTCTCACCTTGTCAGCGAGAAACAAGTCTTCTCCCTTCTCGAATCTTTGAATAATTTGATTGAAATCTACATTCATAATTACCATCCTCCTTCGTTATAATCTTTGTTTTCCGAATTATGTAGAGCCGTACCAGATTGCTTTGTTCCGAAGTCTTTATTTCGTCTTGCCCAATTTTGTAGCCTTAGATTTAAATCCCATGTTTTCTCAGTCTCACACCTCATCCTAGTTTTGGACTTATTCGTTTCTGACCAATAGTCATAGAACTTTCTGATCATATCCTTGCCATAAGTTGCAACATAAGGAACTAAATCTTGACCGAATTTTTTCTTTCGCTTTTCGGTTGCTGCTGCAATCTCCTCTTTCGTTTTCTTAGGCTTATCTTCCTTAGGTGCTTCTACTGGTTTAGTATCTTCATTCTTTAGCTCATTTTTAGGCTTATTGACCTCAGCTTCAAAATAGTCATCATAATTGCAGATAGTGATGATGGAATATAATCTTTCCGTATTCACTTCTATTAGCTGCATTTTTACTAGCTTTGACAAACAGGTTCTAACTACTTGTTTTCCTGCACCTATAGTAGTGCTGAGTTTTCCAAGACTAGTCAAAAACTGTCCTCTATGCTCGACTATCCCATCATGCTTTACTTCTTTCTCTTTTGCATTGTTGAGCAAGTATAGAAAGAGGGAAAGCATTTCGGGTTTATCGAACCAATCCCAATCAAAGATGCTGCGAGGAAGTCTTATCCAATCTGCCATAGTTGTACAATAAAACCTCAACTTTCTTGTTTAGCTGCTTACGCAGGTGGAACCCAAACAATACTAATTGAGGTCTGAATATTTTTTATCCGAAAGTTCCACGTTTCAGAGATTTAATTTCTTCGGTGCAAAGATAATAAATTATTTATTGATTAAATAATATTGCCGCAAATATTATCAAATATTAACTTTGATACCTTTGAGACTGCTAAGTTTCTTAACCTCAGCCGTATAGTGAATAATCATATCTTCTAGTTCACTATTAGTGAAGTGACATGTAGAATGCGCCTTCACGTTTAGCAAATCAAATCTTTGCTGCCCTATTTTTTGAATGAGGTTGCGTTGGTAGCCTATGAGGTGGTCCGCAGAGAAACGATTGCAGTATTTACATTCAGCATGGCAGTTATCTTCATTGAATCTAGTTGCCATGTGGCGGCGACTATGGAAGTGACCGCAGTCCACATCTTCAAAGCTCTTTATCTGCCCGCAGGATATACACCGAACATAACCATTAGCCATGACATCACGCAAACGGATATAAAGAGAGAATATCCGATCGAGCTTTTTAACCAAGTTAGGTTTGCTCTTAGAAGTAGTCTTTTTTGCCTCTTTTTTTTCGGTTTGAGCCGCTTTTGGCTTGCGGTTGAAATAGTATTTATTCATAACCATAGGACTCTTTAATACAGCTTATTTCCGTGATGGTATTCTCTGCTTTCGTTATAATAACGCATCTTCAAGTTGATGTGCTGAACGAGGTCGATTCCAAGTGCTTCTGCCCATTCAAAAACGGAGGAAAGAATACTTTTATATAAGACACAGAACATTTCTGCCTTTACACTTATAGATGAGTTAAGGTTGCACGAAACGATAGTTCTAGTAACCATGATGGCATTTTCGGTAAAACTATGCTCTTTAGCATACTTAACCTCAGAGTCAAATGTGGAAAATCCGTCCTTTGCCTCAACATCACAAACACCCATCAAATCAAAAACACGAATACAAATATCTGCCAACTCGCTTTCTACTTTTCCCTCGATGGTATCAGAGTAGTATTTATTGAACAAACTGCCACCATGGTCGTTGGCAAGTACGGTTTTAAGACCTTCTTTGTCAAGGTCGTCCATATAGTTTCCTTTGCGGTCAGCTTGTACGGCTTCTGCTACTTCTGTGCAGACCATCATCAACCAATGCGCATTAGTCTTTTCTTCTTCATGCCATCCATGTTTGACAGCATTATCGTAGGCTTTTTTAACCCACTCATTAATCTGTTTTGCTTCAATTTTCATAATTCAAAAACTTACGTTAGTTAATTGTTTACCTAGAGACTTGATACACCATCTTGATGAACCTTGCACCTCTAGGTCTATTCTTAAATCAGAGACTTTTCCGAAGGAACGGAAACTACCGCCAAGGTCGATTATCCATCCGTCTTTATCCTTGAAAGGTCTGATAGCTCGTCCCACCATCTGATAGTAGAGACTCAAAGACTTCGTTGGTCTTGCCAAGATAACCGTGTCAAGTGCGGGATAATCAAATCCTGTGGTGAGAACTCCGACATTAGAGACAACCTTTATGGTGCCATCCTTGAACTTCTCCAAGATAGCTTCACGTTCTTTCTTTGGAGTCTCGCCTGTAACGATTGCAGAATTAATACCTTTCTGTTGCAGTTTATCTGTCAACCTTTCCGCTTCTTCCGTGAATCGAGTGAAGACCAAAACTCCTTTTCTCGGTATTTTATTCTTTGGCTTCAATACACGTAGGGTAGTGGAAGTAAGCTGATCATAGAATCCGCTTCGTTCATATTCCAATTTAAGGGAGTTTTCATCAAAGTCATTTCCTGTTGAGTTGGCATGCACATTAGACATATCTAGCTGAGTGCAATCGAAGTATCTCAAATCGGCAAGATAACCTTTTGCAAGCAATTCTGAAATCTGACAATAGTACAGAACCTCATCGAATATTCTTGGTCTAGTTCTCGTAAGGAACTTTAGCATCGAGTTGCCATTAAGTCCCCTTCCTAGTCGATATGGTGTTGCTGTTAAGCCGATAACCTGTCTATCCGCGGCTTCGAAGAAGGTTTTGTATTGTCCACCTTTCGCATTACAAAGATGGCATTCATCAACCATTACGTACTTGAAGTGCTGAAAGTCTTTCATGTGGTTCATAACGCTTCCGATGGTAGCAAAAGTTATTCTGTTTATATCCTTGCAACCAACAGAAGCGGAATATACTCCACAATCAAAAACACCATAGCTTTGCAGTTTAGCGAAGTTTTGCTCTAGAATTTCCTTTGACGGACAAAAGATGAGTAGCGGACTATCCAGCTTACTTGCAATATCTGCGATTACAAGCGACTTGCCTGCGCCCGTAGGCAAGATAAGAAGTCCATTCTTCTTAGTCTTGCCTGTGAACGCTCTGACGGCAGCATCACTTGCTTGTTTCTGATATGGTCTGAGTGTGTACATGATTACTCGTCTTCATCATTACCATTCTCATCATCATCACCGAAAGGAAGGTCATTATCATCAGTCTGCTCCTCAGCCTTTGTTTTTGGTTTTTCTACTTCGGGGAACTCGATGCCGAAAACTTCCTTCATAGCCTGCTGATTGACATCTTCCTGGCTCCATAAGCCGCTTCTATCCCAATCTGGAATTTTCTGAACCTTGCAAAGCTGGAACTTATCTTCTACCCAAGCAAAGAAGAGGTAATGACCATTGAGAGCAATACGAGCGGTCTTAGTAGAAGGTAAGCGGAAATCCGTGATGCCATTCTTAACTCTTGCTGCCAAATCACTGACTTCAAGAAGTGCTGATGCGTATGCTTCTTCGGCATTCTTCTTCATCGTCTTGATCTGAGCAAGAACGGTTTCCAACTCTTCCTTGCGCTTTGGCACATCATTCTCCTGCTTGATGCAGTACTCTTCACGGATAGCGTGAATCTCGAAATCATCATACTTGCGGTCAACAACCTCATTGTCTGGGAAGAGAGCATTGAACTTGTCATGCAGAACCTTGATAGGTTCGTCTGCACTCTTTGCACCTTCGCAAAGTACCAACACGTCTTTGAACATTTCTTTCTGAGCTTCTGTCAAACAAAACTCAATCTTCTCTGGTCTGTGACCATCCAAATCTGCTAACATAATATTTTCTGTTTTAAATTACATAAATTCTTTGCACTGCTCAATCTGCTGTTGAGCAAAAAATAACATTTCACCTTCATGAGGTGCAGGAAGGTAAAGCCCACACTGAGCACTACTATAATTTCTGAATCTTTCTATTGCAGTTGTCATTTCAGCCTTATCGAGTTCAGTACTACTTCTGATGTAGGTAATCTCCTGTCCCCTTCTGTTAATTCGCTTTCTCTCGAATATATCTCTGTTGCATATCTTCTTAAAAATATCAAACTTAACTTCTTCGAGGGTAAAACCAAATTCAGAAGCAAAGTAACCTAACAGACAATGCAGGTAGCTATTCTGAGCCAAAGAACGTTGAGTGTTCTTTTTCTTCAGTTCAACGTATTCATTCTTCAGAACCATCTGATTACAGGCTTCCTTGAACTTCTTTCTATCGTAAACATTCTTCAAATTATAGAGTGCCATAGTCTAAGTTTTAAAATGGTAAATCATCATTATTACCTTGAATAGGGTTTCCGTTCTCATCTACTGCGGGAGGGAAATTAGGTGCAGGTGGTGCTGCTGCATTTCTTGCAGACTCCATAGCTGCTTGTTGTGCGCTTTGGCATGCCCCTTGTGTAGGTGTTGGCTGATTTCCGTTAGCCGCTTGTGCGGTCTGATTTCCGCCCTGTTGCTGATTATAACGAGATTGATATTTCTCGATTTTATAACCTTGAACGTTAGTGAAGTATCTGACTTGCCCATCTTTCTCTGAGCGTGAACCATTCAAGGAGAATGATACCGTCACAATATCACCCATATTGAAGCCGTTCAAATCATCAACGTGATTGCCTGTAAACTCGAACTTTGGATAGTTTGCTCTCTCTATCTGCCCTGTGAACTGGTTACGATAGGAGCAATCCAAGACAAGCTCTCTTTTTTTGAAGACTTTGTCTTGATAGGGAATACTCTCCGTATTCCCTATATGCTGAATAATTCCACTAATTTGAAATGCCATTTTTACTGAACATTAAAAGTGATACCATTGTCACGCATGAAGCGTTCCAAACATTCCATTGCCTCTTTTGTACCGGTACAAACGTAAGTACGTGTCTCGGTTGGAGTAGGAGGTGCAACCGACTGTCCCATAGCGGCAGCGAAAGCATCCATGGCATCTTCTTCATTAGAAGACATCTTACCATTCTTTGGCTTCTCTTCCTGTTGCTCGGCTGCATTGTTCTCCGCGACTTCCTTCTGAGGTGATGTTGGAGGTGGTGTTGCAGTTTCTTTCTTACTAGGGGACACTGAGCTAGCACGCTGGTCTTTCAGCTTGTTTGCGTATGCGATAGTCTCCTGCAGATTGAGATTTTCCTTGTATCGGGCGGCAAGTGCATCGTAATCTTCTGCAAATAACTTCAAGGTTTCGAGGTCTTTCTTGATGTTATCAACCTTTTCAGTGATAGCTTTTTCGATAGACTTCATTGAAGTTGTCTTGTTGAGCCATTTTGTATCAAAGATGAGGTCTAGTTTGATGCCGATGGTTTCTACTCCGCATTTCTCGGCAAGCTTTTCAATCTCTTCTCTCTTAGCTTTCTTGGTACGATTTTCATCTTCTTTGATTACGCCATCAATGAGAGATACCGCATTCTTGATAAGCTTGCACGTATCATTACAGGTTGTCTTGAACTCCTCAAAAGGCTTATTCCAAACCTTTTCAAGCTCCTTGCGCTTATCGTCAAGTGCTTTAGCTGCCTTGTTGAGTAAAGCCTTGTCTTCCTTGCACTTTGGAATATCATCGGTGCTATAGTTGCTGATGTCATACATAGGCAAAGCCTTTTCAACTCTAGCTTTAACCTCTTTGATATTGGTGGTAAGCTGGCCGATAGTTTCTTTGCTTACCACCAATTGCACATCCTTTTCTTGGAGTGCAACGATATTGGTGTTCTTTTCTTCTGCCATATTAAACCAAATTGAATATTTTCTTGTCTGTTATCAAATCTCTGTTTTCTTGAATGAAACTAATCAATCCTTCGCAGTGTTGAGTGAGTAGAGGAATATCCCTTTTAGGGTTAAACGTATACCTCTCTGTGTAGTTTCTGTAATACGTCTTTCCGATTTCCGAGATATTGTATTCGAAGTCGTAAACATCACAACCATTCTTCATGAGGGCATAAGGATAGACCTTATGTTGCCAGTGTCTCTTGTAATTGCCAACCGCATACTGACGTGTTGTTTTCAGATCATGAGTGCAGAACGGCATAAGGTAATCAATATACCCATACAGCATTACTTTGCCATACATGGTAGGCAAGACAGCTTGTATATAAACCTGTGGCAATGCTCCTTTATAGTAGGCTGCATAATGTCGGACTAGCCGAATAGGGAAGCAGAAACTTCTGCCGTTCAGCTTTGCTTCTACACCGACAGGAATCCTTTTGCTATACGGATATTCTTCTACTTCTTGATAAATGGTGTGGATATCCATATTCTCCGAGTTACGATGAAGGACCATACAATCAATAACCTCATTGAATGCTGTGCCTTTGTCAGCAGCTTCACTATCGAATGATACTCGATTTATCTTATCTATTAACGACTGGAATTGTATCTTCTTGAACTCTTCTGGAGTATGGGGTGGATTTTCAGACCATCCCCAATACTTACTCCAAATGATGTCACTATCAAGGTAGTTCTGATACGCATCCAAAAGCGTCGCATAGAACCTAAACTTGACTACTTCCATAGCTTATGCTGCTTGTGGGTCTTCGTATTGCTTGGTCTCCTTATTGTAAACCAACTTCAAAGCACTTACCTTCTCGGTGAACAGACTTCTTGCATGAAGAATGATGGAGTTACCCAAGTTTGCATAATCTTTTATGTGCTCGATGAAATGGTTTGCCCCTCTTGCGTCAGTAATCAACTGAACACTCTCCTTAATCTCTTCAAGAGCCTTATTGTACTCCTTGACCTTTTCTTCTTTCTGAGCTATCATAGACTGATAACGTGAGAGAATCTGAGTAGCGATGAAGTTATTAGGAGCGGTTGGCTGCCCGTTTGCATCAAGAATAACCGGAATCTGCATACAACCAGGAAGCTGACAGGTGTTCTTACCATCGTTACGACTTGTAGGGTCAAAAGTGATAGTTCTGATTTGCTGTCCATTCTCACTTCTCATTTCGAGATAGCCAAGCAAGTCCAAATCGGTAACGATATTGTTGTAGTTCTTTTCACGAAGTGCAGGGATATACACAGTACTTTCACCTTCCTTGCGTGTGTCACGATGTGCGACAAAGACGATGTTCTTGTTAAGCTGTGACAAAGATGAGGTGAACCATTTGAAGTCGTTATTGATGGTGCCCCAATCCTGTATCTGAGGATTGCGACCATTGCATCTGTAAGCGATGATGAAGTCAATCATCTTTCCAATAGTATCTACAACGATGGTATCGAACTCCTCCAAGTCCTTCTTGTTATAGTTGAGCAAGTTGAGAATATCTTGCCAACTAGAAACCTGTACGATACCGACATTATCATCCAAATGTGCGGTATTAACACGCTTGACACCATTATCGAAATCAAGCAACAAAGGCTTAGGTGCTGAGAGGGCAAAAGTTGTCTTACCCATACCTGCCTGTCCGTAAACCATCATCTTAACGTTTTTCTGAATAGCAATTTCATTGCTTCTTTTAATCATACTCATTGCTCTTAGTGCTTTAAATTATTAAAAAATCCATTATCTTTAGCTAGCTTTACAAACTCGCCCTTATCGTGAACACCTAACTTGCAGTAAGCAGATCTGACATGCTGTTTAATTGTGTTCGGAGAGAGGCAAAGCTTTTCACCAACTTCTTCTTTTGTGAAACCTTGATAGATAAGGTTCATTACCCTTTCTTCGGCAGGAGAGAGCTTGGAGTTAAACTTTGGGCTGCAAATAATGCCTTCGTTCTTACATTCTCCTCGCAGTGGGCATTCAACTTTTTCAAAGTTAAGCCTGCCGAGATTATCAATATCGTAGGTGGTTGTATCAAGCTTTCCGAAGTTGCATTTACAGAATCTTCTGACTATCAAGAACTGATAATAAGGAACATTCATTGCACTCTTTTGATACTCCTTAGATAAAGCCTTGTAGGCTTCGGGGTATCTTTCTCGGATAGCATCAATCATTTTCTTAATGACTTCTGTATCTTTTTCCGAGAGAGCTTGATTTTCGGTACCATCCTTAATGAACCAAAGTTCATCATCAAACATATAAAACTCTACTGCCATAGCTGTTCTTTTGGTATTCCTGTAATTTCAGACAGTTTTTCTATCTGCCAATCAACAATCGGTCTTGTATGACCTTTTGTCCAGTTTCGGGCTGTAGTAAATGACACATCGCATTCTGACATGATGCGCTGAATGAAATCCTTCTTTGGGTACGAGGACTTTGGAAGGTTCTCGTAATAATCCAAAAGGGTCATTTTTTGCTTTTTTTCTTCACTTTTATTTGCCATACAAATAATTTTTTGTAATTTTGCATTGTTATTTAAATATTCACGGTGCAAAGATAAGAATAATATTTGTAAAATCGGTACAAATCATTAAGAAATCTCTGTATTTTAACTTTTATTATACGTATGACAGCAAAAGAGGTTATTAATGCTATCCTTATGCAAGAAAATATAACTGGTTCGCAGCTTGCTAAGGATATGGGACTCAGTAGACCGCAAGCGGTTTATGATATCCTTAATGGTAAGGTTTTGAAGGTGAGTGCGAGAATGGCTAATCTTATCCATACGTCAAAGCCTATGTACAATATCGACTGGTTGTTAACTGGAGAAGGGAATATGCTTAATGATGATATTCCTGCGACTTCAATTAGAGCAGAAAAGCCAAATGAGCAAATAGATTCGCTTTCTGTTATAAATCGTCTCATCGAAATTAACGCACAGAAAGATGTGGAGATAAAGGAGCTACGCCAGGCATACGAACATCTTGCAAGATGTTTCGAGAAGCTAGCTAATGGGGAGACTATTACTCCTGCAGATAAAAAAGCGATTTCTATATAATTAACGTACACGGAAATATTTATAGCGTATGAAACTTACGACAACGCCAACAGGCATGGCGATAACAAAGCGTTTCTTCCTTGCTCTTGATGTTGCTATCAACCAGCGTAAAGCTAGAGGAATACGCACTTTTACCGAATCTCATGGTATCAACTATTGGAATTTCTCTACGTTTAAGAAGTGCCCAGATGGAAGAGCTATCAAATCAGAATGGCTTGCTTGGCTAGTTGAAGATTATAACGTTAATGCCGAATGGCTGTTGACAGGTGTAGGTATGATGTTTAAAATTCAAAATAACCCTTAAAATTTCGCTTATGAGAAGATTTGTTTCTTTTGTAGTAGAATTATTGGTTTGTTCGGCTTGTATGGCTTTAGAACCGCAAGAAATCTCTGTTGGTACATTTTCTATGCGTTTTGAAACGCAAACTGAGCAAATTCATTGGCTTTTTGGAGCAGGTGACTTCGTTGTCAACAAGGATGCCGAAGATTGCGATCCAATGCAAGTTGAGCACTCTATTTCTGTGAAGGAAGGTAAACTGACAATTGATGCAGGTACCGAAGATGAGCTATCCTTCAAGATAACTTCTTGCAGTTATGAGGAAGGAAAAGTTTTTGCTGACCGAGGTGCTGTTGAAGTATACCGCCTAGTATGCCAAGAACTTGATGAGAACATTCCTTCAAAGTGGACTTCTTTAATCACCATTCAGAAGGTTAAAGATGGGGCAAGAGCTAAAACCATCATTACCATTCCTCGGTATGATGAGTATGGAGCAATCTTCAGCATCACTATTTTGCATTAGAACAACCGCCCAAAAATTTCTCGCGCGCACGTTAGTATATTATAAT
>OHEZ01000040.1_pt1 | contig 106050 bp, 111 predicted proteins | sample 1567391 | NCBI WGS metagenome assembly OHEZ01 (sample SAMEA3879518, study PRJEB24766) | human gut metagenome | biome: human-associated habitat; feature: feces | place: USA | collected 1985/1987
AATGCCGCGCCCCTTACCGTGCTTTTATTTTTCATTCGGATGTGGCTCCGGCTGGATCCCCGCAAGTTTCAAGAATTTCTTGTCGGTCTGGATGCTCTGGGTCAGGAATTTACCGTCCTTGAACAGCGCATAGGTCGTGACCGGAGTGGGGACATTCTGCGCCTGCTCTCTGCCGGTGATATGAATAACCTTCAAAGGCACGCGGTACGCTCTCGCAGCCTCTTCCACGCGCGGCACCCAGTAGTAAGTAAACGGGCACTGGTCGGTATAGTAGAGGACAAAGCCTCTCTCCTCCACCGCAGGGTGTTTGGCACAGGCCTTGAATTTCGGCGGCGTTGCATCCTGCGCAAGCGGCAGGTACATCAGATTGATCCCGCATTCCGACGTGTCGGCAACGGCAAATCCCTTATATGCCAGATACTTCGGGTCGGAGAGAAACTCCCGCTTTCGCCCCTCGACAGACAGAATACACAGTCCCTTTCGTCCCTGCTCCTTTGCATCCTGTATGCACCTATCCAGCAGATCATTGGAATATCCGTGCCCTTTCAGCGAGCCGGAGACCCACAGGCAGTCAATATAAAAATACCCGTCCGCCTGAATAGGCACCCACGCGTTTTCCGCCGGAATATACTCAATAAAGCACTTGCCACGCTCCGGCAGAAGACCAGCCCCTCTTTAAAGCGCTGCTTGAGCCATTCCTTTTTGATAACGCCCTGCTTGCCGGACATCGCACAGCAGATGTGCTCCTTCTCAATATTCTCATCGGTGATTCGAATATAATTCATCGAAAGCTCCCCCCGGATTTTCATAAATTCTCCGCACCCTAAAACTTCGCATTCAGCATACCATGCCGCCCGTTGCCCCGCAAGCGCAAAAAAAGCAGCGCCTTTCGGCGCTGCTTTCTGTTTGCTTTTGGGAGAAACCGCTTACTGCTGCTCGGCAGCCTTCGCGGCGGCCTGCTGGGCTTCGATCTCGATGAGAGCGTCCTTGCGGGAGAGGTTCCAGCGGCCCTTCTCGTCGATCTCCATGAACTTGACCCAGATCATGTCGCCGACGGTGACCACGTCCTCGACCTTCTCGACGCGCTTGCGGTCGAGCTTGGAGATGTGGACCAGACCGTCCTTGCCCGGGGCGATCTCGACGAACGCGCCGAACTGCATCAGGCGCACAACGCGGCCGTAGTAGAGCTTGCCGACCTCGGGCACGAAGACGATATCGTCGATGCACTTCTTCGCAGCGTCGCACGCGGCGGCGTTGGCGGAGGCGATGTGGATGGTACCGTCGTCCTCGATGTCGACCTTGGCGCCGGTGTCGGCCACGATCTTCTGGATGACGCTGCCGCCCTTGCCGATGACCTCGCGGATGCGCTCGGGATCGATGTGCATGGTGATCATCTTGGGCGCGTACTGGCTGACCTCGGCGCGCGGCTCTGCGATGCAGGGCAGCATGATCTGGTCGAGGATCTGAACGCGCGCGTCATAGGTGATCTCGAGGGCGTTCTTGATGATGGCCATGGTGAGACCGTCGTTCTTGAGGTCCATCTGAATGGCGGTGATGCCCTTCTTGGTACCGGCAACCTTGAAGTCCATCTCGCCATGGAAGTCCTCAACACCCTGAATGTCGATGAAGGTGGTGAAATCGTCGCCGTCCTGGATCAGGCCGCAGGAGATACCGGCGACGGGCGCCTTGATGGGCACACCAGCGTCCATCAGCGCGAGCGTGGAGCCGCAGATGGAGCCCTGAGAGGTCGAGCCGTTGGAGGAGACGACCTCGCTCACAACGCGAATGGCATACGGGAACTCGTCAACAGACGGAATCACCGGCAGCAGCGCGCGCTCGGCAAGAGCGCCATGGCCGATCTCGCGGCGGCCGGGGCTGCGGGATGGCTTGGCCTCGCCGACAGAGTAGCCGGGGAAGTTATAGTGGTGCATGTAGCGCTTTTCGGTCTCTTCCCAGATGGTGTCGAGCTTCTGGGCGGCGGAAAGCGTATCGAGCGTGCAGACGGACAGCACCTGCGTCTGACCGCGGGTGAAGAGGCCCGAGCCGTGGACGCGGGGCAGGACGCCAACTTCGGCAGCGAGAGGACGGATCTCGTTCTTCGCTCGGCCGTCAACGCGGTGGCCTTCGAGCAGCCATGCCTTGACGATCTTCTTCTGGAACTTGTAGGTGATCTCGTCGAGGAACTGATCCATGTCGGGATACTCCTCGAGGTATTTCTCGTGCCAGTGCTCGATCATCTCGTTCCAGCGGGCCTCGCGGACGTTCTTATCGTCGGTGTCCATCGCGGCCTTGGCCTCGTCCATGAAGTTCTCGACGATCTTGTCGAACAGCTCCTGGTTAAAGCTTGCGTGCGGGTAGTCGAACTTGGGCTTGCCGATCTCGGCGACCATGCGGTTGATGAGCTCGACCTGCTTCTGGTTCTCGTTGTGGGCAAGCTCGATGGCCTTATACATGGTGTCGTTGTCGACCTCGTTCGCGCCGGCCTCGATCATAACGACCTTCTTGCCGGTGGAAACGACGGTGACGTCAAGGTCGGAGACCTTGCGCTGCTCGCTCGTGGGGTTGAGGACAAGCTCGCCGTCCACAAGGCCGACCTTGAGCGCGCCGACAGGGCCGTTCCAGGGAATATCGGAGATAGCAAGGGCAGCGGAGGTGCCGATCAGGGCCGCGATCTCGGGAGAGCAGTCGTGATCGACGCTCATGACCGTTGCCATGATGGAAACGTCGTTGCGGAAGTCATAGGGGAAGAGGGGACGGATGGGGCGGTCGATGACGCGGCTCGTCAGGATGCCCTTTTCGCCGGGACGACCCTCGCGGCGGTTGAACGAGCCGGGGATACGGCCGACAGAGTAAAGCTTCTCCTCAAAGTCAACGGAGAGGGGGAAGAAGTCGATACCGTCGCGGGGACGGGCGGAAGCGGTGGCGCAGACGAGCACGCGGGTGTCGCCGTAGCCGACCATGACGGCGGCGTTGGCGAGCTCGGCAAGCTTGCCGACCTCGAGCGTGAGGGGGCGGCCCGCGAGATCCATCTCGTACTTGTGGTAGTTGGGGAACTGTCTCTTGGTGATAATGGTAGACATTTGTCGATCTCCTTTTTGTAAAATTCCGTATGGGAGCCGACCGTTTAGCACTTGAAAAAACGTCGGCTTGCCGCCGCTTTTTCAACTGCTAAAGCATAGCAGGCTCTCATACGCGCGGGGAAGTGCAGAGGGACGGTAAGAAAAGAAGGGTGATGCATGCGCATCACCCTGTTTTCAAACTTACTTACGGATACCCAGCTTGGCGATCAGGGTACGATAACGCTCGATGTCCTTCTTCATGAGGTAGTCGAGAAGGCTGCGGCGCTTACCGATCATCTTGTACAGGCCGCGGCGGGAGTGGTTGTCCTGCGGGTGCTGCTTGAGGTGCTCGGTGAGCTGAGCGATACGCTCGGTGAGGATAGCGACCTGAACCTCCGGAGAACCGGTGTCGCCTTCGTGGGTGCGGTTGGCCTCGATGATGGCCGTCTTCTGGTCTTTGAGCATCATAGTGTGATATCCACCTTTCTGAAATTCTCCCAACACTGAGCGGCGGGTCGGTGAGTCCTCCACGTCCTAAGTGCGGGAATGCACGATAAGCGTGCTGAATTATAGTAACATAGCTTTTCCCTATTGTAAAGCAAAACCTTCGAAATAATACGGTTTTTTGATTATTTTTTGAAGTGCTCGCGCGTCAGCTTGATCACAACGGGGCTGAGCAGCAGCAGCGCGATGAGGTTGGGAATGGCCATGAGGCCGTTGAGCGTGTCGGAGATGTCCCACACGAGCGTGAGGTCCGCGACCGCGCCGGCGATGACCACAAGGCAGAAAACGATCTGATAGGGGCGGATGATCTTGCTGCCGAAGAGGAACTCCGCGCAGCGCGTGCCGTAGAGCGCCCAGCCGAGGATGGTGGACGTGGCAAAGAGCAGCAGCCCGACCGCAAGGATCAGAGAGCCGGCCTTGTCGCCGAAGACGCTCGAAAAGCCCGCGACCGCAGTGGGAACGCCCGCGAGGGCATCGTTGCCGTAGTTGCCGTCCGCCGCACCGGAGCAGAGGACGACAAGGGACGTGAGCGTGCAGATGACGATCGTATCCATGAATACCTCGAAAATACCGTAGAGACCCTGTTTGACGGGGTTTTTCTCCGAGGTGGCGGCGTGCGCGATGGGCGCGGAGCCGAGGCCCGCCTCATTGGAGAAAACGCCGCGGCCAACGCCCTTGGTCATGGCAAGCTTGATGGAAATGCCCGCCGCGCCGCCGGTGACGGCCGCAGGATTGAACGCACCCTTGAAGATGGAGGCGAACACGCCGGGAACACTGCCGATATTGGCAAACACCACGATGAGCGCGCAGACGATGTAGATGATCGCCATGCCGGGCACGAGCTTTTCCGTGACCTGGCCGATACGCTTGACGCCGCCAAGCAGCACGAGCGCCACGAAGGCCGCAACGCAGATACCGGTGATCAGGCAGATCATCGTCTCTTTACTCGCCGCGTTTTCATTAAACGCAACGGCGACGGACTTGACAGAGTCCGCGATGGAATGCACCTGCGCGATGTTGCCGATGCCAAACGCCGCGATCGCGCCGAGGACGGCGAACACGCCGCCGAGCCACTTCCACTTCGGGCCGAGGCCATTTTTAATATAGTACATCGGGCCGCCGCACCAGTCGCCCTTTTCGTTGCGCTCGCGATATTTGACAGCCAGCGTTACCTCGGAGAACTTCGTCACCATGCCAAACAGTGCCGAGAGCCACATCCAGAACACCGCGCCGGGGCCGCCGAGAACGATGGCGCCTGTGACGCCCGCGATGTTGCCCGTGCCGACGGTGGAGGCAAGTGCCGTGGATACGGCCTGCAGGGGCGTAATTTCACCGTCGCCCGCCTCGCCCTTCTTGAAAATCTTGCCAATGGTGTTTTTCCACCAGTAGCCGATCTTGGAAAACTGGATAAAGCCCACGGCGACGCTCAGGTAAACGCCCGTGCCGACGAGCAGCGCCAGCATCACCGGCCCCCAGACAAAGCCGTTGACCGCTTTATTGATGGCTACAAATTGTTCCATACCCTTCTCCTTCCCGGAAATCACATTCCTTAAAACAATTGATGAAATTCTTTCATGGCTAAAAGAATAACAAATCACTCGCGCTATGTCAACGGGGCAGAAGACGGTTTTTGCCCCGCATTTTTGCGAAAGCGTGCGTTTTTATTCGCTTTGCTCGCTTCTTTTATGCAATCTTAGCATCTTTGCCGGATCGGACGAAAATTTTTTCCCGCCGCCGCTTGACAGTGCGGCGTACACATGCTATCCTAACTGTACTAACACACTTAATACAGCAGGAGGCGCCTATGTTCCACTTGATTTTTCTGATCCCGGTTCTTGTTGTACTGCTGCTCGGCATTTTGCTGCTCGCCGTGCTGTGCAGCCGATGAATGCAGGAGGAATGCCATGATCACCTTAAATTACCGCGACGCGCGCCCGATCTACGAGCAGGTGTGCGACGGGCTGCGGCGGCTGATCGTTTCCGGCGCAATCGCCGACGGGGATAAGCTCCCCTCGGTGCGCGCGCTGGCGACGCAGCTTGCCATCAACCCCAATACCATCCAGCGCGCCTACAACGAGCTGGAAACGAGCGGCTACTGCTGCTCCGTGCCCGGCAAGGGCTGCTTTGCCGTGCACACCTACCGCGCGCAGGACGACGCGCGCCGCTTATCGCTTGAGCAGCAGCTCCGAGAGCTTTTGCAGGAGCTGCGCGCCATGGGCGTGAGCGAAGAAGACATTCAAGCATTGTGCAGGGAGGGAGAAGCGAAATGATCGAAGTACGCGGTCTTAAAAAGACCTTTGACGGCTTTGCCGCGCTCGACGGCGCGGATCTGAGCGTACCGCGCGGCGCGGTCTACGGCCTTGTGGGGCCGAACGGCGCGGGCAAGACAACGCTGCTGCGCCACTTGACGGGCGTTTATCATCAGGACAGCGGCAGCGTGACCTTTGACGGCCAGCCCGTCTGGGAAAACGTGGACGTGAAGGCGCGCATCGCCTCCATTCCCGACGACTGGTTCTACTTTATGCAGGCGGGGCTGCGCGATATGATGCGCTTTTACCGCGGGCTGTACCCGAAGTTCGATCAGGAGCGCTTTGAAAAGCTCCGCGAGGTCTTCGCGCTCGATGAAAAGCGGCCGCTGCGCCGCATGAGCAAGGGCCAGCAGAAGCAGGCGGCCTTCTGGCTCGCGCTGTGCACGATGCCCGACTATCTCATCCTCGACGAGCCGGTGGACGGTCTCGACCCCGTGATGCGCCGTCAGGTGTGGAGCCTCATTTTGCAGGACGTTGCCGAGCGCGGCACGACGGTGCTTGTCTCGTCGCACAACCTGCGCGAATTGGAGGACGTGTGCGACCACGTGGGCGTGATGAGCCGCGGCAAGCTCCTGCTTGAGCATTCGCTGAGCGAATTGCAGGACTATACCGTCAAGCTCCAGCTCGCCTTCGAGGGCGCGGAGCTGCCCGAGCTGCCGCAGGAGATCAAGGTGCTGCACCACGCGCAGACTGGGCGCGTCCACACGCTCATCTGCCGCGGCAGTGCAGAGGAACTGGAACAGCAGCTCGCCGCGCTGCACCCGATCTTCATCGACGCGGTGCCGCTGTCACTTGAAGAAATTTTCATCTATGAACTGGGAGGTGAGGACTATGCGATCCGCGACATCGTTCTTTGATAAGACTTTATTCCGCAGCCAGCTCAAGCACACCTGGCCGCTCTGGCTTGGCTACACCGCCTTGTGGCTCTTCCTCGTGCCGGTCGCGCTCTTTTCAGAGCTTTCCGCCTATCAGGGCAGCTACAGCGCAGCGGATGCGTCCAGTCTGCTGCTCAATGCCGGCGTGCACGGCGGCGTCTTCATTTCCTTCGTCTTCGGGCTTTTCTTTGCGATGCTCTCCTTCTCGCACCTGACGCAAAGCCGCGCGACGAACGGCTTCCACGCGCTCCCCGTGCGGCGCGAGACCATCTTTCTGACCGCCTACCTCACGGGGCTATTCTGCCAGCTTTCCAGCATTCTCGTCACGTTCTTACTCGGCGCGGCGGTCTCAGCCCCACTGCACCTCAGTTTCTGGAGTGTCACCGGCGCGGCCATGGGCAGCGCCATGCTCGAAGCCGTCTTTTTCTACTCCTTCGCCGTGCTGTGCATGATGATGACGGGGCAGATCCTCGCCGCGCCCGTCTTCTATTTCGTCGGCAATATCCTCGTTCCGGCGATGGAATATCTGCTGCGCAACTTTGCGGGCAACTTCCTCTTCGGCTACAGCGGACACGCCGACGTTACGCTCGATTTTCTCTCCCCGCCCCTCTATATGTACCTCAGGGTAGACATCGCCTCGATCGAGACCTGCGAGAGCGACTCGTACTATGTGACCGCCTACGCGCTCGAGCACCGCTCTTTCATGATCCTCGCCGCCTACGCGCTCGCGGGACTTGTCATCGCCCTCATCGCGCTGCTCCTCTACCGCACGCGCAAGAGCGAGATGACCGGCTCGACGGTCGCCTTCCCGTGGGCGACGCCCATCTTCAAGTACGGCGTGGCGTTCTGTACCGCCGTTGCCCTCGGGCAGTTCCTCTACTATTTCCTCTTCGGCCAGTACCGTTCGAGCGGCAACGATTCCCTGCCCGGCACGATCCTCTGCATGGCGGCAGCAGGACTTGTGGGCTACTTTGTCGCCGAAATGCTCGTCAAAAAGAGCTTCCGCGTCTTCCGCGCGGGCGCAAAGGGCGCGGTCATTGTTTCGCTCGCTCTTGTGCTGCTCGGCGTCACGATGAGCTTCGACCTCACGGGCTATGAAAAGCACGTGCCGAACGAGAGCGAGATCGAATCCGTTTACTACACCTTCTCCGGCATGACGAACGTCACGACCGACGACGCCGATACCATCCGCCGCCTCACCGCGGCGCACCAGGCCATCGTCAAAAACCGGAACGAGCAGGCGCGTATGGCGAAAGCGTGGGAAACGGGCACACTCTCCCAGAGCGACTATGACGACATCGAACCCTTCTCCCTGCGCCTGACCTACTACCTCAAGGACGGCTCGCAGCTCTCGCGCTCCTATTCGCTCTACCTGCGGAGAAGCGACCTCACCGTGCCCTCGTCCGTCACGGCGCGCGTGAACGCGCTCTATATGTGCAGAGAGTCCGTGCTCCGCCGCGTCCTCGGCTACGGGTACGAATATCTCGGCGATGTGCCGCGCTTCCTCGACAGCTATTGCTACTATTATGATGAGAACTCCAACACAAAGGACTATGCCCTCACCGCCGCGCAGGCCGAACAGGTCTACGCCGCGCTGATGCAGGACGTTCAGGATTCCGATAACGGCGGCAGCGACATCTTCGCCGTGCAGGAGTACCAGTACGATCCCCCCATCTCCTTCTGGCTCGAGCTGTACTTTGAGTCCACCAACGAAAAAGGCCGCCCGGAGGTATATACGCTCGCCCCCGAGGTGAACGGCTCGACGCCCAACACCCTGCAAGTACTCAGTGAGCTGCTGCCCGAGCTGAAATCCAACACCGTAACGCCGCCCAGCGACGACGGCATTCACACCCTCCCCGCCACAGAGGACGTTTCCACCGAAGAAAGCGTGAACTAACATGGCAGAAAAAACAAAGCGGCGGCGCAAGCGCCGCCGCACCGGGAACAAGAAAGCATTTCTCGTCCTGCTCGCGCTCGTTTTGCTCGTTCTCGGCGGCGTGAAGCTGCGCTATGCGCTCGCCCACCGAGGTCTCCCCGGTTCGAATGTCAGCGTGCCGGACTTTGTCACGGTCGACTACATTCCGATAAACGAATACTCCCGCCCCGGCACGCCGCTCAGGGAAATTTCCGGCGTGGTGGTGCACTATGTCGGCAATCCCGGCTCGACCGCCGCGGCGAACCGCAGCTTTTTCGCCAACCTCGCCCTGACGCACGAAACCTACGCGAGCGCGCATTTTGTCGTCGGGCTGGAGGGTGAGATCTTGCAGTGCGTGCCGCTGACGGAGATCGCCTACTGCTCCAACACGGCGAACGACTACACCGTGTCCATCGAGGTCTGCCACCCCGACGACACAGGCAAGTTTGACGACGCGACGACGGAGAGCCTTGAAGCGCTCGTCGCGTGGCTGTGCGAGACGTTTTCTCTTGACCCCGCCAAAGACGTCATTCGCCACTACGACGTGACGGGCAAGATCTGTCCCAAATACTATGTGGAAAACGAGGATGCGTGGCTTCGTTTTAAGCAGGACGTGAGCACGCGCATCGAAGAGGACAATGCCGCGAGCGGTGAAACCAACTGAGAAATCAAATCGGGAGGGAGCTCATGCACGACTTTGTTTCCTATCTTTTTTATCTTTTGCAGCGCGGCATGCGCTTTGCCGTGCCCGCCGCGCTCGTCTGCGGTCTTATTCTGGCCGTTTGCTACGCCGTCTGCCGCAGGCAGGGCCGCCGCTTCCCGTGGGGAAAGGCGGTCTGCGCGCTGCTGCTTGTTGGCTGGGCAACGGTCACGGCCTTCGTCACGCTGCTGCGCAGCGAGTCGAATGAATTTGCCGCGCGGCAGTGCAATTTGCAGCTTTTCCTTGCCTGGCGTGAGGCGTACCAGCGCTTCACGCTGCAAATCTGGCTCAACGTGCTGCTCAACATCGCGCTCTTCGTCCCGCTGGGATTTCTGCTGCCGCTGCTCGCTAAGCCGTTTCGCAAGTGGTACGCAGCCCTCGGCGCGGGCTTCGGCGTTTCGCTCCTCATTGAGCTGACGCAGCTTTTCACCGGGCGCGGCATGTGCGATGTGGACGACCTCTTCACCAACACGCTCGGCGCGATGCTCGGCTGGTGCGCGGCGATGTTTGTGCTCGCACTGCGCCAAAAGAACAGGACGTGGCCGCGCTACTGCGCGCTGCCCGCCGCGTTCGCGCTCGCACTATCCGCTATTTTTATCTCCTACGCCGCGCAGCCCTACGGCAACCTGCGCGACGCCGCCTTCACGACGGCGGATTTGAGCGCCGTCCGCTGGTCGGTCGACTTCGCGCTCGATGAAGGCAGCAAAACCGCCCGGGTCTATCGCTCGCAGGCGCTCGGCAACGCGGACGCGGATCGCTTCGCCGCGGAATTCGCCGCCGCGCACGGCGTCGAATTTCCGGATGCGTACTACTACGATGACCTTGTGATCTACGCCAACCACTCTTCCGGCGACTTCCTCGACGTTACCCTGCACGACGGCACGTGGGAATATTCGCTCGGCAAAGACATCACTCCCGTTTGGGACGTTCCCCCGCAAGATGTTTCCGAAGCGCTCCTGCGCGAAACGCTCGACGGCCTCGGTTTTCCCGTTCCCGCCGACGCTGCGTTCACGCTCTCGCCGTATGGCGAGAGCTCTTACCGCGCGGTGTTCTCCGCCGATCTTCTCCCCACGGAGGGAGGCTTCCTCCACGGCACGCTCACTTGTGATCTGAGAACACAAGGCGACGGTCAATCGACGCTCTCACAGCTCGAAAACCGCATCACCACGCTCGCGCCCGTGCGCGAAGAGCCTATTCTCTCCCCCGCGCAGGCGCTCGCCGCGCTGCAATCGGGCAAGAGCTTCGAGGGCGCATGGTTCGCGCAAAGCGTCCAACACATCGAGGTACGCTCCTGTACGCTCGATTACCTCTCCGATTCCAAGGGCTTCTATCAGCCGGTCTACCGCTTTGAGCTGTCGCTCTCCGGTCAGGCGGGCGGCATCACCGACGCGGTCGACTATGTCCCCGCGCTCTTCTGAGCGCCGGAGTGCAAGGAGGCTTACGATGAAACGCATACTCGCCTCGCTGCTCAGCTTCGCACTGTGTCTCGCGCTGCTTTTCTTCGTCCGAAATAAGTCTGACGAGCCGATCCTGCACGTCGCGCTGAAATCATCTGGCGAGCAGGACGCCGCTTACGTCTATGAAACGGTCTACACAAGCGGCAAGAGCCGCGCCTGCGACGCCTTCACGCCCGACGCCTGCGTCTTTTACACCGCCGACTACGCAGACTTTGACACCTCCGCGCTTCGCTCGCACAGGGTCAACACACTTGTCGCCACCACGCTCTATGATTCTGTCGGCAATGTCGTTGACCCCAACGAAACGATGATCGCCATGATGCACGCTGCCGCAGACCAGATCGACCATGCGATCTTCGATTTTCAGATCATCGTCGTGAACGGCCAGCGCTACTTTGCCTTTGTTAAGCTCAATGTCAACTGGTGGGATCCGTGCACGCTGTACGAGTACGACGGCGGAGAGCTCCGCGCGCTTTGTCAGTGGGACAATATGCGCCTGCTGTCGGTCGGCCTCATCTGAAATCCCTACGAAAAAACGTCTGTCTCGAGACAGACGTTTTTTGTTTTAGTTTTTCGCTTCCAGGCTGTAGGGGTCTCTGCCGGCGGCAAATTCGGCGATCATCTCCGAGGTGAGGGCGATGCCGTTGCCCGTATAGTTCTCTCGCAGTTCCTCGCGGCTGACCCACGCGCCGTCCGCCAGCTCAAAGTTGTCGAGATGGATCGTATCGTCGTCGCCGTCGAGCCTGCACCAGTAGCCCATCATGATGTTGCCGCTGATGCCCCAGGGCTGACAGCGGTAATAGCGCAGGTCCTTGACCTTGAGCCCGACCTCCTCCATCACCTCGCGGCGCACGGTCTGCTCAAAGCTCTCGGCAAACTCGGTAAAGCCCGCGACAAGCGCCGTGCGCGTCGCGCCGGGGCGGTTGGCGTACTTTGTGAGCAGCAGGTAGTCCCCGTGCGTCACCGCCACGATGACCGAGGGGTTGATGCGCGGGAAGATCATGTTGCCGCACTTGGGGCAGCGCATCATGCGCTCGTTTTCGTCGTGGACGAGCTTTTCCCCGCAGCAGCCGCAATAGCGCGCGCTGCGATACCACGAGCACAGATGCCACGCGCTCACGGCGGCGTAGGCAAGCTCCTGCGGCTTTTCCGTGCGGAAAAGGCCGATGCCCCGATAGGAATAGCCCTCAATTGCGCGCTCTTTCTCGTCAAAGAGCAGGTAATACTCCCGCCCGTCGAGTTCAAAAAGGTAGGTAAACGCCTCGTCGGGCTCTGCAAACATCGAGCGCACGGGGAATTTCAGTCCGTTCTCGTCGATGCGGCAGAGAATATCCTGCCCGCGGAACTGCACCACGGCGCTGCTCTTCTTCGGCACGGCGTTCTTCTTCCACTCGTTGTAAAGATGTTTCGGCTCGATATCCTGGATCATGTCGGCTTTCCTCCCGCTTGTCTGTTTGATAGCAGGGCTATTCTACAACGGATAGACGGGATTTGCAAGCGGGGCTTATTCCTCGATCATGCGTCTGCGCTTCAGCTCTTCGATCTTTTTCCCCTCGCGCCGCACGGAAATCGTGCTGGCAATACCGCCCGCCAACAGTCCCGCCACGATCAGAATAGTCAGCACCATATATACAGGTGAATCAAGCTGCGTGTCCAGCCAGTTTGAAAAACCGTACTGCGAGATTGCCTTGTACGCATAGTTCCCTCTCAGCAGCACCAGCATCAGCGCGCCGAGCATCATGTTTCTTGCGTGTGAGCGTCGCTTTTCCAGCGCCGCGATCTTGGAGTCAAGGTCGGAGTACAGCTCGAACGCACCGTCCGACGTCTTTTTGCGCAAGATCAGCGCCTCGCCGTACTCGCCCACCAGTGCCGCGCCCGTCTCGCCGAGCGTGCGCAGATAGTCGTCCTTCTCGCCGTCGCGCGATTCGTAAAAGTATTGCACGCGGTAGGTATACTCGTCCTGCTCCCCGCGCACAAAGCGCAGCTCATTGCGCACGATCTCACAGCACTGCCAGCCCTCATGGGCCATCTCGTTGAGATAGCGCTCCATCTCCTCCACCCGCTCGGGGGCAAGCGGTGCTCTGTTCCACTTCTTCGTCATCGTCTCTGCCATTTCTGCTCTCCTTTCACTCCTGAATCACGCGCTCGGCCTCGAGCGATGCGATCTTTCTTTTCGCGCGGCGCAGTCCCCGCGGGCAGTCGATAACCCCCACGATGCAAATGAGTAGGAGCAGCGCCGACGCCGCAAGGAGAAACACCTGCGGCGCGCGGAAGCTTATGGCGGCCATGCCCGCATACTTACCAATCACGTTCGCATTCATCAGCGTCGTTAGAATATTCATCAGCGTGATGCCCATCCAGCCAAGGCTCAGTAGCAGACCTGCACGCAGGTAGCGCACGGCTTTTTTCTGCTGGGCGATGCGCGAATCGAGGTCTGAGTACAGCTCGAAGGGCGTACCGTCCGCCTTTTTGCGCAGAACGAGCAGGTCGCCCACGCCGCCGACCTCTTCAATGCCGAACTCTGTAAGCTCTGCGATGTAGGTGAGGCGGTCTATCCCCGCTTCCTTCACCTGCACGCGATACTCGTATTCGCCCGGCGCGCCGCGGCGGTAGGTGGAAAACAGCGAGCCGATTTTTTCAAGAAGCCATCCCTCTTTCGCCATTTCGTTTGCCTTTCTCTCGATCCGCTCGGGATCAATGGCATAACTCGACAGATGCAGCCTTGTCTTTTTGTCCTTCGCCATGGTATGTCCTCCTTTCAGTTCCAGTTTTCCGTCAGCTTGTCGCCGTTTTGCGTCAGCTCGTGCAGTCTGCGCAGCTCCGCGCGCACGGCCTCGCGCCCCGCGGGCGTGATCTGATATTCCTTCTTGCGCCCCTCGCTCTCGTCGCCGAGCGACACGATCCAGCCGCGCTCGGTGAGCGTTGCCAGCGCGCCGTAGAGCGTTCCCGCGGCAAGGCGCACGCGCCCGCCGCTCAGGCTTTCCACATTCTGCATGATGCCGTAGCCGTGCAGCGGCGCGTCGAGCGAGAGCAGGATATAAAAGACCGCTTCGGTCAGTGCCGTCGTTCCCATGTCGCGTCTCTCCTTTCGTCTCCCGATATAACGGCAGCCGATATATCGTCTACCGATAAGCTATCACACCGCGCGCAGTCTGTCAATAGAAAAAAGGGGCAGGGAATGCAAAATTTGCACTCCCTGCCCCTTTCCATAGCACCGCAACCTTTCGCGTCCGCAGACGCGAAATCAATTCAAATCCGTTTTTTCTGACGACATGCGCGTCAGAAAAAACACTTCTCGCTCCGCGCGTGTCGCAGCTGCCCTGCGGGCGGCGAGGCACGAAGCGGAGTGCATTTTCAAAATTAAATGGAAGGCGTGGCAAAAGCCACGCCTTCCATTTAAAGTCTCGTGATGACCGGCAGCACCATGGGGCTGCGCTTGGTCGCCTTGAAGAGATAGTTGCTCACGGCGCTGCGGATCGCGCCCTTGAGCTCGTTCATGTCGCGTCCGCGCTTGCCGCGGAACGCCTCCGCCGTGGACATCGTGAGATTCCTGAGATCTTGCAGGAGTTCCTCGGAATCCTTGACATAGATGAAGCCGCGCGTGATGATCTCCGGCTCTGCGAGCAGGTCGCCGTTGTGCGCGGAGACCGGCAGCACGACGACGACCATGCCGTCCTCTGCAAGGTGCTTGCGGTCGCGCAGCACCACCGCGCCGACGTCGCCGACGCCGTAGCCGTCGACAAACACCTCGCCCGCGGGCGCGTAGCCGGGCACGCACTTCATCGAGCGCGCGCCGATCTCGACGGCGTCGCCATTGTCGCAGATGACGATGTTCTTGCGGTCCATGCCCATTTGCAGGGCGAGATCCTTATGGATCTGGAGCATGCGCTGCTCGCCGTGGACGGGGATAAAGTACTTGGGCTTTGTCAGCGCGTGGATGATCTTAAGCTCCTCCTGGCAGGCGTGGCCCGAAACGTGCAGCATATCCGCGCGGTCGTAGATGACCTCCACGCCCTTGCGGAAGAGCTCGTTGATGACGCGCGAAACGGTATTTTCGTTGCCGGGAATGGCGGAAGCCGAGATGATGACGCGGTCGCCGGGGCCGACCTCGATCTGCTTGTGCTGGGAAAAGGCCATGCGGTACAGGGCGGACATCTCCTCGCCCTGCGAGCCGGTGGTGACGATGACCTGCTTTTCCAGCGGCATCGACTTGATCTTGTTGATGTCGACGACGGTGTTCTTCGGCGGCTTCATGTAGCCGAGATCCATGGCGACCTTCGTCACATTCTCCATGCTGCGGCCGGTGACGGCCACCTTGCGTCCGCACTCCGCCGCCGCGTCCATGATCTGCTGGATGCGGTGGACGTTGGAGGCAAAGGTCGTGACGATGATGCGCTGCTTGCAGCCCTGGAAGAGGCGGTTGAAGGTTCTTCCCACGGTGCGCTCGCTCATCGTGTAGCCGGGGCGCTCAACGTTCGTTGAATCCGCGAGCAGCGCGAGAACGCCCTGCTTGCCAAGCTCGCCGAAGCGGGCAAGGTCGATCACCTCGCCGTCGATGGGCGTTGAGTCGATCTTGAAGTCGCCCGTGTGGACGATGGTGCCGAGCCCCGTGTGAATGGCGAAAGCCACGCTGTCTGCGATCGAGTGGTTGACGTGAATAAACTCCACGCTGAACTTGCCAGCCTTGACGGTCATGCCGCTTTCCACCGTAACGATCTTCGTGGTTTTAAGAAGGCCGTGCTCTTCGAGCTTGAGGCGAATGAGTCCCGCCGTCAGGCGCGTGCAGTAGATGGGAATATTCACCTTTTTGAGGATATAGGGCACCGCGCCGATGTGATCCTCGTGCCCGTGGGTGATGAACATGCCGCGGATGCGGTTCTTGTGCTTGACAAGATAGCTCACGTCGGGAATGACGCAGTCGATGCCGTACATATCGTCGCCGGGGAAGGCCATGCCGCAGTCGACCACGATGATCTCGCCGCCGTACTCGTACACGGTCATGTTCTTGCCGATCTCATTGAGACCGCCGAGAGGGATAATTTTCAACTGTTCAGCCAATGCTGGTTCAACTCCTTTTGATTCGTTTGAAATATAAAAAACGATAGATTTGTTTTGAATTTGTTTTCTGTCCGGGTCAACAGGGCGCAAGGCAGAAGAGACGTCCGTGCGCATGCTTCGCCCTGCATCACGAAGCATTTGCACCTGCGGCGCCTTAAGGAGACCCATATGGACTTTTTTATAAAAACCGCGGACAAGCCGCAGCCAAAACCAAAGAAAAACAGACCCGTGGGCGGAAATACCTCACGTTTTCCTGCTGTATGCGAAGTAGTATAGCACATTCCGTGTAAAAAGTATACCACATTTTTGTCGAAGGACAGATTTTTAATTTAATGTGGTGACTTTACCTTGTCACCGCTCTATGAGCCGTGTTATAATGGAGCAAGTTATTCCCTGCGCTGAGCCGCACGGCTTATTACCTGGACGGGAGGGCAGCTTTTTATGAAGAACAAAAGGATCAGCAAGCTGGTGGATCCCAGCTTCCGGCTGTATTTTATCGTTGGCTTTGCGTTCGCCGCTGTCACAACGCGCGTGAGCGTTCCGCTCGCCATCTGCGAGGCTGCGGCAACAGCATTCCTCTGGTGGTACTTCCGCCACACGGCGCAGAAGCGCCGCGAGGGCATTCGCAAATACATCGACGATATGACCGATGATATGACTACCGCCGACAAGGCCTCGATGCTCTCGGCGCCGTTTGCGATGATGGTCTTTCGTCCCGACACGCAGGAGATCCTCTGGAGCAACGACAGCTTCATGCAGCTTACCGGTGTGCGCGAGGACCTCTTCGACAATCGCATCGACGATGTTCTGCCCGACTTTCCCACCCACTGGCTGCTGGAGGGCAAGAGTGAATGCCCGGAAACGGTGATGCTGGGTGAGCGCCACTTCCGCGTGTTCGGCAATTTGAGTCACCCCTCCGCCCGCCGCGGCGGGCAGGGGCTGCTCGCCACCACCTACTGGACGGACGTGACCGAGCAGGACGCGCTGCGCGAAGAAAACGAGCGCCGCCGCCCCATTGTCTCGGTCATCGTGATCGACAACTACGAAGAGCTGATGAAGGCCGGCAGCGAAGCGTCGCGCAGCGCGGTGCTCGCCGCCATCGATGAAAAACTCAACGCATGGCTTCAGGATTCCCACAGTCTGCTGCGCAAATTTGACCGCAACCGCTACATGCTCGTCACGACCGAGCAGGAGTATCAAAAGCTTCTCGAAGGCAAATTCTCCGTGCTTGACGCCGTGCGCAGCGTCGTCACTGAGGACGGCGTGGCCGCAACGCTCTCCATCGGCGTGGGCAAGGACGTGGACGATTACGAAACGCTCTACCAGAACGCCATGCTCTCGATTGAAATGGCGCTCTCGCGCGGCGGCGATCAGGTCGTCGTGCGCAACCGCCTCGACTTCGAGTTCTACGGCGGCAAGTCGAAATCCACCGAAAAACGCACAAAGGTCAAATCCCGCGTGATGGCGAACGCCCTCGGTGAGCTCATTTCCGACGCAGGCCAGATCTTTGTCATGGGACACAAGCACGCCGACATGGACGCCGTCGGCGCGGCGGCGGGCATCTGCTGCATTGCGCGCAAGCGCGGCAAAAAAGCGCAGATCGTCGTCGACATGGAGGATAATGTTGCCAAGCCGATCCTCGCCAAGCTTGCAGCCCTGCCGGAATATAAGGATGTGTTCATCTCCGGAAGCGATGCGTTCATCTCCGCCCAGCCGGGCGCGCTGCTCGTGGTGGTCGACACCAACCGCCCCGACCTTGTTGAATCCGAGCAGCTGCTCGACGCCTGCAACCGCGTGGCGGTCATCGACCATCACCGCCGTGCCGCCAATTATATCGAATCCGCCGCGCTCAACTTCCACGAGCCTTACGCCTCCAGCGCATCTGAGCTCGTCACAGAGCTTTTGCAGTATCTTGCCGACCCGACCGATCTTCTTCGTGCAGAGTCTGAGGCGCTGCTTGCGGGCATCGTGCTCGACACGAAGAATTTCACCATGCGCACCGGCGGGCGCACATTTGAAGCCGCCGCGTTCCTGCGCCGCGCGGGCGCGGACACGTCGGACGTGCAGCGTTTCTTCCAGAGCGACCTTGCCGGCATGATCGAGCGCTATGAGATCATTCGCCACGCAGAGCTCGTCAACGGCGACATTGCCGTTGCCGCCGTCGAAAAGGAGATTGACCGCGTGACCGCCGCCAAGACGGCCGACGAGCTTCTGACGCTCTCGGGCATTCACGCCTCGTTCGTGCTGTTCAAGAACGGCACGGGTGTGAACCTCTCGGCGAGATCGCTCGGTGAGATCAACGTACAGTTCATTATGGAAAAGCTCGGCGGCGGCGGCAACTCTACTACCGCCGGCGGCCAGGTGGCCGATGCCAGCGTCGACGAGGTGCGGGCGCGTCTGCTCAACGCCATCGACGAATATATGGAAGAGTAACGCTCTTCCCCACAACGTAAATCACCCCACAAGGAGGACATACACATGAAAGTCATTTTAACGCAGGACGTCAGAGGTCAGGGCAAGAAGGGTCAGCTCATCGACGCAGCCGAGGGCTACGCAAGAAACTTCCTGCTGCCCCGCAAGCTCGCCGTGCTCGCCACGGCCGACGCCATCAACACCATGAACCTAAAGGAAAAGGCGCGCCGCGCCGAGGAGGCCGCGAACCGTCAGGCCGCCGTTGAAATGGGCGGCAAGCTCAAAAACGTGACCGTGAAGCTCACGGCCAAGGGCGGCAAGGAGGGCAAGCTCTTCGGCGCCATCACGAGCAAGGAGATCTCCGAGGGCCTTGCGAGCCAGTACCAGCTCGACGTGCCCAAGCAGAAGATCGTGCTCGACGAGCCCATCAAGGCCTACGGCACCTACGAGGTGAAGGCAAAGCTCGGCTACGAGGTCAGCGCCAAGTTCTCCGTCAGCGTGAGCGAGGAGTAAGCACGCGCACTATTACGCAATAAGGAGGTTTTCCCGTGGAGGATATCTTCTACCGGCAGATGCCTCATTCTCTTGAGGCGGAGCAGTCCGTGATCGGCTCGATGCTCATCGACGCAAACTGCGTCAAAGACGTAATGGAGCAGCTCCGTCCCGATGATTTTTACCTAAAGCAGAACCGCGAGATCTTTGAAACGATCTACTCCATGTTCGTCTACTCCAAGCCCATCGACGGCGTGACCGTCGCGGGCGAAATGGAGAAAAACGGCACCTACGACGAAAACACCACGCGCCCGTATCTCGCCCAGCTCATGGACGTGACGCCCACGAGCGCAAACGTGATGGAATACGTCAGCATCGTGCGCGACAAGGCGCTGCTGCGCGCGCTCTACACCGCGGCGGGGGAGATCTCCGCCATGGTGCAGGACGGCACGGGCGGCGCGTCCAACGTGCTCGACGCGGCGGAACAGAAGATCTACGCCGTGCGCCGCGGGCGCAGCGCGCAGAGCATGGCGAGCATTGGCGTTGTTTTGCAGGGCGTGCTCGATCACTTAAGCGAGCTGAGCGCCAACGGCGGCAGGACGCTGCCGGGACTTCCCACGGGTTTCGGCGTGCTGGACGACCGGATGAACGGTCTCAACAAGTCCGACCTTGTGCTGCTGGCCGCGCGTCCCGGTATGGGCAAAACGAGTATGGCGCTGAACCTTGCGCTGAACGTCGCCCGCACGAGCGGGCAGGCCGTGGCCATCTTCTCGCTCGAAATGTCGCGCGAGCAGCTCGTCACGCGCATTTTGTCGAATCAGGCGACGGTCGAAAACCAGCGGCTCGTGACGGGCAACCTCCGCGAGGCCGACTGGGTCAACATTGCAAACGCCGCCTCGGTTCTCTCCGGGCTCAATATTCTCATCGACGATAACCCGATGCTCACGGTGGCGGATATGAACGCCAAGTGCCGCCGCATCGACAACCTGGGCTTTGTCGTCATCGACTACTTGCAGCTGATGGCCTCCTCCGGCGCCAAGGGCTACAGCGGCGAGAGCCGCCAGCAGGTCGTCAGCGACATTTCCCGTATGCTCAAGATCATGGCAAAGGAGCTGCAAGTCCCCGTGCTGTGTCTCTCGCAGCTCTCGCGTGCGAACGAAAAGCGCGAGGACAAGCGCCCCATGCTCTCCGACCTTCGTGAGTCGGGCGCCATCGAGCAGGACGCGGACATTGTCATGTTCCTCTACCGCGACGACTACTACAACGAAAACTCGGAAAAGCGCAACATTGCCGAGTGCATCATCGCCAAGAACCGTCACGGCGAAACGGGCAAGGTAGAGCTCGCCTGGTCGCCGCAGTATACGACGTTCTCGTCGCTCGACTACCGGCATGAAGAGGACTGAGCTGCCGCGCGCGGAAGCGCTGTGCGCGCAATATCTCGACAGGACGCAGCGCGTACTCGCCGCCGTGTCCGGCGGCGTAGACTCGATGTGTCTCCTCTATTTTCTGCGTGAGCAGGGCTATGACGTTTCCTGCGCGCACTTCAACCACCGGCTGCGCGGCGAAGAAGCCGTGCGCGACGAAGAATTCGTCCGCGCATGGTGCGAAGAAGAGAGGATCCCCTTTTACTCGGGTTCCGGCGATGTGCGCGCCCATGCGCACAAAACGGGCAAGACCGTGGAAGAGGCTGCGCGCGATCTGCGCTACGCCTTTCTGCGTGAAACGGCGAAAAAGCTGAATGCACAGCTCACGCTGGCGCATCACGCAGACGACAACGCGGAAACGGTGCTTTTGAACCTCGTCCGCGGAACGGATCTACACGGTCTTTGCGGCATGCGGCCAAAGCAGGGCGATCTCGTTCGTCCGTTTTTGGAGCAGACGCGTGCGGAACTCGCCGCCTATGCGCATTCTCACAACATTCCGCATGTTGAGGATCGCACCAACGCAGACCCGAACGCCGCCGCGCGGAACTTCCTGCGCCTTGAGATCCTGCCGCGGCTTCAAACGCTCAACCCCCGCGCAAGCGAGCACATCGCCGCAACGGCGCGCTCGCTCGTCTCGCTCGACGATTCGATCGAGCGGCAGGCAGAGGCTCTCCTCACCGCCGCAGAGCAAAATGATGGCAGCATCGCGCTGCCGCTTGCGTCCTTCCGCGCCTTGGGCAGCGCCGTGCAGGCGCGTGTGCTGCTGCGCATGGCGGACGCGCTCGGCATCGGACGCAAGGATATTGGCCGCGACCAGCTGAGCGCCGTCCTCTCCCTTGCGCAAAAGGGCGGCACGGCGGCACGGCAGATCTCGCTGCCGCGCGGCGCGACCGTACGCATGGCAGATGGCTTTCTCACGATGCACTTATCCCCCGCCGCGCCGGAAAAGGCGGCGCTTACGGAGGGCGTTCCCCTTCACTGGGGAAACTTTGAGCTGACGCTGCTGCGCAGAGCCGACGGCGAGGGCATTTCGCTCCGTGCGCCGAACGCAGGCGAATCTCTCTTCGCTGCGCCCTGTGACCTGTCCGCGCGCTTGACGCTCGAGGGCGCAAACGGCGCGCGCAGCGTCAAGCGCCTGTGCGTTGACAAAAAGATCACGCCGCCCGAGCGTGACGCGCTGCCCGCGATCTACGCGGGCGATCGTCTCGCCGCCGTGTGGCGGCTGGGAACGGACGTTTCCTTCCTGCCGCAAAGCGAAGAAGATGCTCGCTTTGTGCGCATTGTTCCCCTTTAAATCATTTTGTGTGCTCCGCGGCGAAAAGCCGCATCGAATACAACAAATACGAATAAAAAGAAAATGGAGAAAAAAGCTATGGCTAAGAGCAATATGGATCAGGACATCCTGAAGGTACTGTATTCCGAAGAACAGCTGAAAGCGCGCGTGCAGGAGATGGGCGACGAACTTTACGAGCGCCTGAAGGACAAGAACCCCCTGTTTCTCGGCGTGCTGAAGGGCTCGTTCATCTTCATGGCCGACATCGTGCGCGCCTGCCAGCTCAAGAGCGACATTGAATTCATCGCCGTTTCGTCCTATCAGAACGCAACGTCCTCCTCCGGCGTGGTGCAGATCACGCACGATCTCCAGCAGGACATCACGGGCCGCGACATTGTCGTCATCGAGGACATTCTCGACTCCGGCAACACGCTCTACTTCCTCAAGAATTACTTTATGACCAAGGGCGCCGCCAGCGTGACGGTCGTGACGCTGCTCGACAAGCCCTCCCGCCGCACCAAGCCCATCGTCGCCGACCTTGCGGGCTTTGAAGTGCCCGACGAGTTCGTCGTCGGCTACGGTCTCGACTATGCGCAGAAGTACCGCAACATGCCCTATATCGGCGTGCTCAAGCCCGAGGTCTATTCGGAAAACTAAATCCAGTTCAGAAAAGTGGCAAGGCCACTTTTTTGAATATGCAAGGAGGATATCCCATTGACTCAACAGACCAAGCGTCCCAATCTCCTGCCGTATCTTCTGGCGCTGCTCGTGCTTGTCGGCATCTACGGCTTCATGAGCAAGCCGACAGAGCCCGAGCCGTCCTATGCCGAGGTGCGCGAGCTGTTTGAAACCGAGCAGGTCTCCGCCTTCACGGTGACAGACACCACGCTGCGCATGAAGCTGCGTGAGCCGATCGACGGGAAAACGGAGCTTAAAAAAGATCTTTTCAGCGTAACGCTCTTCTACGATGACTTAGGCGAGCTCATCGAGCAGCAGAAAGCCGACGGCATCATCGAGGACTATGACTTCACCGCCGACCATTCGATCAATTATGTTGCGATGTTCGCGCCTTACGTGCTGGCAGTGCTCGGCATCTTTGCCATCTGGTACTTCCTCTCCCTCCGCTCTGCGGGCGGCGGCGGAGACCGCATGGCAAAATTCGGCACGGCCTCCTTCAAGACCGGCGGCGACAACAAGCGTCCCACGACCTTCTCCGATGTTGCCGGTGCAGATGAGGAAAAGGAAGAATTGCAGGAGATCGTCGACTTTTTGAAAGCGCCGGGCAAATTCATCGACCTCGGCGCGCGTATTCCCAAGGGCGTGCTGCTCGTCGGCCCTCCGGGCACGGGCAAGACGCTGCTGGCGCGCGCGGTCGCCGGCGAAGCCGGCGTGCAGTTCCTCTCGATCTCCGGCTCCGACTTTGTTGAAATGTATGTCGGCGTCGGCGCGAGCCGCGTGCGCGACCTCTTTGAACAGGCGAAAAAGCTTGCCCCGGCCATCATCTTCATCGACGAGATCGATGCCGTCGGCCGCCAGCGCGGCACAGGTCTCGGCGGCGGACACGACGAGCGCGAGCAGACGCTCAACCAGCTGCTCGTCGAAATGGACGGCTTCGGCACGAATCAGGGCGTTGTCGTCATGGCGGCAACGAACCGCGCCGATATTCTCGACCCCGCGCTGCTGCGCCCCGGCCGCTTTGACCGTCAGGTTTATGTAGGACTTCCCGACATTCGCGGCCGCGAAGAGATCCTGAAGATCCACGCCAAGAACAAGCCCCTTGCCGAGGACGTGGAGCTATCCACCGTCGCCAAGGGCACGCCCGGCTTCACGGGCGCAGACCTTGAAAACCTCTGCAACGAGGCGGCGCTGCTCGCCGCCCGCCGCGGCAGCAAGCTCATCACGATGTCCGACTTCTCCGAAGCGGAGATCAAGGTCATCGCAGGGCCCGAGAAGAAGAGCCGCGTCGTGAGCGAGCACGAGCGCAAGCTCACCGCCTATCACGAGGCCGGTCACGCCATTGTGATGCACGCCCTGCCCACGCACGATCCCGTGCACCAAATCACGATCGTCCCGCGCGGCGGCGCGGGCGGCATGACGATCTCGCTGCCGACGGAGGATCGCTCGTATCAGTCCAAGCGCTATATGGAAGAGCAGATCGTGTCGCTGCTCGGCGGCCGCGTTGCCGAAAAGCTGATGCTCGGCGACATTTCGACCGGCGCCTCGAATGACATCCAGCGCGCCTCGCAGATCGCGCGCAAGATGGTCACGGTGTACGGCATGAGCGAAAGGCTCGGCTCCATTTCGTTTGAATCCGGCCACGATGAGATCTTCATCGGCCGCTCGATGGCGCAGGCCAAGCCCTATTCCGAGCAGGTCGCCGCGCAGATCGACGATGAGGTCAAATCCATTGTCGATGCCGCCTACGAGCGCTGCGAGGATATCCTCATGCGTGATCAGGCGCACCTCATCGCCGTTGCCGAGTTCCTGCTTGCGCACGAAACGATGAGCGCCGAGGAATTTGAGGCCGTTTTTACCCCCCAAAATACCGAGAGTGACAAAATCTAATCTTTCTATGAATGAATGAAATGTCTCACCAACCTGCCGTTGGTGAGATATTTTTTCGTTTTTTCGCAAGATTTCCTGCATTTTGACTCTTTCCCCTCTTGTCAATTCCATTCTTTCTGCTATAATGGGGCATTAGTATTAGTTTTATATGAAAGAAGAGAATCGAACATGAAGAAAAGCAGTAGTTTCAGCGGCTCGCTCGGCTTCGTGCTGGCCGCAGCCGGCAGCGCGGTAGGCGTCGGCAACATCTGGCGCTTCCCCTACCTCTGCGCCAAGGACGGCGGCGGTCTTTTTCTGCTCATTTACCTTGTGCTGGTGCTGACCTTCGGCTTTACCCTGCTCACGACCGACGTCGCCATCGGCCGCCGCACGAAGCAGAACGCGCTGAACGCCTTTGCAACGCTCAACAAGAAGTGGCGCTTTCTGGGCTATCTCACCTTCCTTGTCCCCACGCTTATCATGACGTATTACTCCGTCATCGGCGGCTGGATCACGAAGTATTTTGCCCTCTACCTCTTCTCGGGCGGCAGCGCGGCGGCGCAGGACGGCTTTTTCACCTCCTTCATCACCTCCCCTGTCTCCCCCATCGTCTTTATGCTGCTCTTCCTCGCGCTGACGGCGTGGGTCGTGTACTGCGGCGTGGAAAAGGGCATTGAAAAGTTTTCGCGCTACATTATGCCGGGACTGCTTCTTCTCATCATCGGCATTGCGATCTTCTCGCTCACGCTCAGCTACACGGACGAGAGCGGCGTGACGCGCACGGGCATGGAGGGCTTCCTTGTCTACATCAAGCCCGACTTCACGGGGCTGACCGTCCCGCGTTTCCTGAACATCGTGCTTGACGCGATGAGCCAGCTCTTCTTCTCCCTCAGCGTGAGCATGGGCATCATGATCACCTACGGCAGTTACGTCAAGGACGACGTTGACCTCAACAAGGCCAACAACCAGATCGAAATTTTCGACACGGGCGTTGCCTTCCTCGCAGGTCTGATGATCATTCCGGCGGTCTATGTTTTCCTCGGCACCGAGGGCATGGCCAGCGGCCCGAGCCTGACGTTCATCAGCCTGCCGAAGGTCTTTGCCGCGATGGGCGGCGTGGGGCGCGTCATTGGCGCGGTGTTTTTCCTCGCGCTTGGTTTCGCCGCGCTGACGAGCTGTGTATCCGTCATGGAGACGCTCGTTGCCAACTGCATGGAGATCTTCCACAAGTCGCGCAAGGAGATGTGCGCCGTCGTCGGCGTCTACTCTCTCGTCACGGCAGTTCTCATCTGCCTTGGTTACAACGCGCTCTACTTCGAGCTGCCGCTGCCCAACGGTTCGACCGCGCAGCTGCTCGACGTGATGGACTACATCAGCAACAGTTTCCTCATGCCCTTCATCAGCCTGCTGACGAGCATTTTGGTCGGCTGGGTCGTGGGGCCGAAGTGGATCATCGCCGAGGTCGAGAAAAACGGCGAGCACTTCCGCCGCGCAAAGCTCTACAGCGTGATGATGCGCTACGTTGTTCCCGTGGTCATGCTCATTCTGTTTTTGACCTCCACGGGTCTTGGCAGCCTGATCTTCGCCGGCTGAGAGAGCACGCCGCACCGCTTTTTCCTCCTGAACAGAAAACAAGCCTCCGGTCATTTGACCGGAGGCTTGTTGTTATGCGTTTATCTTACCGCGCGGGAAACTTACATTTCCTTGATGGCAGCCTGCGCGGCAGCGAGGCGGGCGATGGGCACGCGGAACGGGCTGCAGGAGACATAGTCCAGGCCGACCTTGTGGCAGAACTCGACGGACATGGGGTCGCCGCCGTGCTCGCCGCAGATGCCGAGGTGAATGTCGGGGTTGGACTCGCGGCCAAGCTTTGCCGCCATGGCAACGAGCTTGCCAACGCCGACCTGATCGAGGCGGGCGAACGGATCGCTCTCGTAGATCTTCTTGTCGTAGTACGCGCCGAGGAACTTGCCGGCGTCGTCACGAGAGAAGCCAAAGGTCATCTGAGTGAGGTCGTTGGTACCGAAGGAGAAGAAGTCCGCTTCCTTGGCGATCTCGTCTGCGGTCAGAGCGGCGCGCGGGATCTCAATCATGGTGCCGACCTTGTACTTCATGGAGCTGCCGGCCTCGGCGATCAGCTTGTCAGCGATCTCGACGACGACGTCCTTGACGTACTTGAGCTCCTTGACCTCGCCAACGAGCGGGATCATGATCTCGGGAACCATGTTCCACTCGGGGTGCGCGGCGCTGACGTTGAGCGCAGCCTTGATGACCGCGCGGGTCTGCATGGCAGCGATCTCGGGGAAGGTGACGGCCAGACGGCAGCCACGGTGACCCATCATGGGGTTGAACTCGTGCAGGGAGGCGATGATGTTCTTGATCTCCTCGACGCTCTTACCCATGTCCCTGGCGAGATGGGCAATGTCAGCTTCGTCGGTGGGAACGAACTCGTGCAGGGGGGGATCGAGGAAGCGAACGGTCATCGGACGGCCCTCGAGGGCGATATACATGGCTTCAAAGTCGCCCTGCTGCATCGGCTCGAGCTTGGCCAGCGCCTTCTCGCGCTGCTCAACGGTGTCGGAGCAGATCATCTCGCGGATGGCAGGGATACGGTCGGGCAGGAAGAACATGTGCTCAGTACGGCAGAGGCCAATGCCCTCGGCGCCGAACTTCACGGCCTGCTCGGTATCGTGCGGGTTATCGGCGTTGGTGCGAACACCCAGACGGCGATACTTGTCGGCCCATGCCATGACGCGGCCGAACTCGCCGCCGATGGTGGCGTCGACCGTGGGGATGATGCCGTCGTAGATGTTACCGGTGGAACCGTCGAGAGAGATGAAGTCGCCCTCGTGATAGGTCTTGCCGGCGAGCTCGAACTTCTTGTTCTCCTCGTCCATCTTGATCTCGCCGCAGCCGGAAACGCAGCACTTACCCATGCCGCGCGCGACAACAGCCGCGTGGGAGGTCATACCGCCGCGGACGGTCAGGATGCCCTGAGCGGCCTTCATGCCCTCGATGTCCTCCGGGGAGGTCTCGAGACGGACGAGAACGACCTTCTCGCCGCGCTCCTGCCACTCCTTGGCGTCCTCGGCAGAGAAGACGATCTTGCCGCAGGCAGCGCCGGGGGAGGCGGGCAGCGCCTTGCCGACAGCGGGAGCCGCCTTGAGCGCGGCAGCGTCGAACTGGGGATGGAGCAGGGTGTCGAGGTTGCGGGGCTCGATCATGGAGACCGCCTTCTTCTCGTCGATCATACCCTCGTCGACGAGGTCGCAGGCGATCTTGAGAGCAGCCTGCGCGGTACGCTTACCGCTGCGGCACTGGAGCATGTAGAGCTTGCCGTTCTCGACGGTGAACTCCATGTCCTGCATATCGCGGTAGTGATCCTCGAGCAGGTCGCAGACCTTGACGAAGTCAGCGTAGGCCTGGGGGAACTTCTCTTCCATCTGGGAGATGGGCATCGGGGTGCGGACGCCGGCGACGACGTCCTCGCCCTGGGCGTTGGTCAGGAACTCGCCCATGAGCTTCTTTTCGCCGGTGGCGGGGTCACGGGTGAAGGCAACGCCGGTACCGGAATTCTCATTCAGGTTGCCGAAGACCATCGGCATGACGTTGACGGCAGTACCCCAGGAATAGGGGATATCATTGTCGCGGCGATAGACGTTCGCGCGCGGGTTGTCCCAGGAGCGGAACACGGCGCGAATGGCCTCGTACAGCTGGGTCTTGGGGTTGGAGGGGAAGTCCTCGCCGATCTGCTGCTTGTACTCGGCCTTGAACTGCTCGGCGAGCTCCTTGAGGTCGGCCGCGGTCAGCTCAACGTCGAGCTTGACGCCGCGCTTTTCCTTCATCGCGTCGATGAGCTGCTCAAAGTACTTCTTGCCCACTTCCATAACGACATCGGAGAACATCTGGATGAAGCGGCGATAAGAGTCGTAAACGAAGCGCTCGAAGTTGGGATCGGGGTTGCCTGCGATCATAGCGGCAACGACCTCGTCGTTCAGACCGAGGTTCAGGATGGTGTCCATCATGCCGGGCATGGAAGCGCGTGCGCCGGAACGGACGGAAACGAGCAGGGGGTTCTTCAGATCGCCGAACTTCTTGCCGTTAATTTCTTCCATCTTGCCGACGAATTCCATGATCTGCGCCATGATCTCGTCGTTGATCTTGCGGCCGTCCTCATAGTACTGCGTGCAGGCCTCGGTGGTGATGGTGAAACCCTGGGGAACGGGCAGACCGATGTTGGTCATCTCAGCAAGGTTCGCGCCCTTGCCGCCCAGAAGCTCACGCATGCTCGCGTTACCTTCCGAGAACAGATAGACATACTTTTTGCTCATAGGTTTTCCTCCATTTAAAAATGTATCGCTGAGTGATTTATTATCAAGCCATATTATTATAGACAGAAAATCACCGACTTTCAATAATAAGTTGTGAAATTTTTGTCGAATCTCATTCTTTTTTCTGCCGCGCGGCATTCTTTGGTGCGGATTCGTCCCGTTTTTGCCGCGCGGATGCAGATTTTCTTGCAAGCGCCGCGGTTTTGCGATATACTATTTTTATATTTGCGCCGCCCGCCGCGCGCAGAGCAAGAGAGCATGGAGCATTCAATGGAGCTTTTGGAATTTGCAAAAACCGATACCGCCGCGCGTCTCCGCGCTGCCGCCGGACGCGGCGCGCTGCCGCACGCGCTCATCTTCAGCGGAAGCGGCGACCGCGTTGCCGCCGCGCGCTATACTGCCGCCGCGATGGAGTGTACTGCCCAGCATAAGCCCTGCCTTACCTGCCCCGCCTGCCGCAAGGTGGTGCAGGACATTCACCCCGATGTTTCGTTCGTGCGCGACGCAGAGCACAAGGAGCTTTCGGTCGACACGGTGCGCGCAATGCGTGCCGATGCCTTCATTCGCCCGAACGAGGGCGCGCGCAAGGTCTACATCTTTGAGGACTGCACCATCCTGACCGAGAAGGATCAGAATGTTCTCTTAAAGCTGGTGGAGGAAGGCCCCGCCTACGCGGCGTTTTTCTTCTGTGCGGAGAATCCTGCCGTGCTTTTGCAAACCATTCGCTCGCGCTGCGTGGAGGTCAAGCTCTCTCCGGTTTCGCAGGAAGCGGACGCGCCGGGTGAGCGCTCGCTGGAACTTGCGCGTCTGATCGCCGAGGGGTCGCATGCGTCCCGCGCGGCGTTCCTTGCAAAGCTGGAAACGCAGAAGGTGTCGCGCGACGATTTGTCCTCGCTTTTTGAGGAAACGCGCTTGCTGCTCTCGTCCGCCCTGCTGGGGCAGTATGGCGTGAGCGTACCGGAGTGTGAAGTGAGGGCGGCGCGGCTGCTTGCTTCTCGCTTGACAAAAGCGAAATTACTCGGCACAATAGATCTATTGCAGGAATATCGCAGCAAATGCACCTATAACGTCGGCGTTGGCCCCACACTGGGCGGTTTCGCCGTTGAATTGGAGGAAATCCTTTGACAGAAGTGATCGGAGTCCGCTTTCGCGGCGGATGCAAAGAATATTATTTTGACCCGCACGGCATCGCAGTCGAGCCCAATGAGTTCGTCATCGTCGAGACCGCGCAGGGGCTCGAGTACGCCCACTGCGTCTCGGGCAACCACGAGGTAGCAGACGACGCTGTTGTCCAGCCGCTGCGCCCGCTTGTTCGCGTGGCGACAGAGAACGATGACCGCACCTATGCCTACAACAAGAGCCGGGAGAAAAACGCCTTTGAGGTCTGCCAGAAGAAGATCTTAGAGCGCGGGCTCGACATGAAGCTCGTGCGCGTGGAGAGCAACTTTGACGGCAGTAAGATCATCTTTTTCTTCACGTCTGACGGGCGCGTAGACTTCCGCGAGCTTGTGCGTGACTTAGCCGGCGTGTTCCGCGCGCGCATCGAACTGCGGCAGATCGGCGTGCGCGACGAGGCAAAGATGCTCGGCGGTCTCGGCATCTGCGGCAGGCCCTTCTGCTGCTCGCAGTTTCTGGACGATTTTGTCCCCGTGTCCATCAAGATGGCCAAGACGCAGAACCTCAGCCTGAACCCAACCAAGATCTCCGGCACCTGCGGCCGCCTCATGTGCTGCCTCAAATATGAGCAAAACGCCTATGAGGACGCGGTGCGCCGCTGCCCAAAGGCAGAATCGTTCGTGGCAACGCCCGACGGTCTCGGCAACGTGAGCAGCGTGGACATTCTGCGCGAGCAGGTACTCGTGCGGCTCGACGGGCAGAACGAAGGCCCCAAGCGCTACCGCACCTGTGAAATTCAGGTGCTGCGCAACGGCAAGGGCTCGCGCGACGGCATCGAGATCCCCACGACGCTGCCTGAGCGCTATCAGGAGCCCGAAGAGGAAGAGCTGCAGCTCACGCCGAGCTTTTTCTCCTCCGCCAAGCCCATCGTTCCGCCCGAACAGTGGACGCCTCCTGCCGCAAAAGACGATGCGGACGCAGAGGAAGAAACCGAAAAGCGCCGCTCCCGCCGCGGCGGCAGAGGACATCGCGGCGGCAGAGGCCGCGGCAAGGGCCATGCAGAGGGTGGCGAAAAGGCCGAAGCCCAGGAAAAGAATGCAGAAAGCCGCAGCGAAAAGCCGCAGCGCAGCGAGAAGGCAAACGGCGGACGCCGTGAGCGTCCCGACCGCAGCGCCGAGAAAAACGGCGAGCGCCGCGCCCCGCGGCAAAATAAGCCGAACAACGAAAATCCCGACGCGCCGAAAGCGCCGCGTCCGCCCCGTCCGCCGAAGGCTGAGGGCGCAGGAGAGGGCGGCGAGATCAAGCCGCGCCGCCGCAGTCATCGCGGCGGCAGAGGCCGCCGCAGAAGCGGCGGTCAGGGCGGCGAAAATCCCGCGCCGAAGAGCGAAGCGTAAACAAGAAATAGAACCGCCGCGAAGCACAGCTGTTTCGCGGCGGTTTTGCCAAAAGGCGGAAAGGAGTCATTCTCATGCTGTATCATGCCTCCCCTATCGGCGGTCTCATCGTCCTCACGCCGCACATCTCCAACCACGGCCGCCCGCTCGTCTACTTTTCGAAGAAACGGGAAAATGTGCTGGTCTATCTGAGCAATGCCGTTGAAAAATACTGCCGCGATACCGGCTTTGTCCACACGGGCCGGTGGGAAAAATGGGGGCCTTACGGCTTTGACTTAGACGGCGTGCAGCGGCTGGAGGAATACTACCCCAACGCGCTGGTGGAAACCTATGCCGGCGTCTCCGGCTATATTTATGGCGCGGAACCGACGAAGGCGGCGCCCGTTTCCGACGTGCCGTTTGCGGTCACGTCCGAAGAGGCGGCAGCGGTCGTCTCATGCGAGTTCGTCCCCGACGCCTATGAGGCCATTCTCCGCGCAGAGCGGGAGGGGCTGCTGCACATTTTGCGCTATGCGCAGACCGGCGAGCCGTTCCGCGCATGGGTGCGGCAGACTATGCTGAAAGAATATGAAAACGCAGCAGAACATCCCGACTACCGACACTTTATCGAGGGGAAATTCGGCATCTTTGGCTGACGTTTTCGCGCAAACCATCCCTTTTCATTTCTCCCGCGCTGTGGTATACTTTTGCCGAAAAACAACGAGAAAAGAAGAGAGGATCAACCATGCTGAAATTCAACAAGGTGCTGCTCGCCAGCGACTTTGACAACACACTCGTCTACACGCAAGGTGCGCTGGAGCGCGGCGAGGACATTCCGCCGATGAGCGCGCGCAACCGCGAGGCCGTAGAATACTTCATGCAAAACGGCGGCTATTTTTCGATCTCCACCGGTCGTGCGCTGCCCGCCTTTGCCCGCTATGCGCAGGATCTGCCCTGCAATGCACCCTGCGTGATCGCAAACGGCGCCGCCATCTACGACTTTAACAAGGACTGCTATGTGGAAACGGCGTTTCTCGACGCAGACATCTACGATCACGTCGACGCGCTGCTCGCCCGCTTTCCGGGCCTTTGCTTTGAGATCTATCACGACGACCGCCGCATCCACGTGCTGCACCCCAATGACTTTGTCCGCAACCACGAGCATCTGACGCGTGCCAAAACCGTGGAGGTACAAAGCTTCCGTGAGGTGGATCTGCCGATCATCAAGCTGCTCTTTGAAGAGGAAAAGCCGCTCCTGGACGAGGTGCGCAGCTTTATTCTCGCTCAGGAATGGGGCGCGCGCTACGAGCTGATTTTTTCGAGCGACCACCTGCTTGAGCTGACGCGCCGCGGCGCGACGAAGGGCGGCATGATCTTAAAGCTTGCCAAGCTGCTCGGCGTTGCGCGCAAGGACATTTACTGCGTCGGCGACCACACCAACGATATTCCGATGCTCGCCGTTTCCGAGATCGGTTTTGCGCCCGAAAATGCCATCTCCGAGGTCAAGGAGTGGGGCGCACGCATCGTCTGCCACTGCAAAGACGGCGCACTGGCCGACGTGGTGGAGATCCTTGACGGGCGATACTAAATTCAAAAAAGCGGCAAAGCCGTTTTTTTGAGAAAAGACGCACTCCGCTTCGTGCCTTGCTGCCCACAGGGCAGCTGCGACACACGCGGAGCGAGAAGAATAAATCGCCACGCGCATGTCGCGGCGATTTATGATTTCAATTTATTTTGCGCCGTGCGCGGCGCAAAATTCTGCGGCACTTTTTCCTTCCGCTGCCCTTTTTCGTACAACTTTTCGTTTGCTCACGCATATAATAGCCGGGTGAGTGAATAGCAGAAAGGAATGATACGATGAAGGAGAAAGAGATGGAGATTTGCTATGGTGACGTGGACGATATGATCTTCGGCAATGAGGGCTACGTCAGCGAACGGTAAATGATCAAAAAAGGCTCCGTGCAAAGCACGGAGCCTTTTATCGTAATTCACAGTGCCTTTTCGATCGTGCCGCCGCCGAGCACCTCGTCCCCAGCGTAAAAGACGACGGCCTGCCCCGCCGTCACGGCGCGCTGGGGCGTGAGAAGCGCAACATGCGCGCCGCCATCGGGCAGCGGCGTCACAACCGCGTCGCATTCCTTCTGCGAATAGCGCGTTTTGACGGTGCAGCGCACCTCACCCTCAGGCGTGCCCGTGATCCAGTTCACACGCGAGGCGAGCAGCGCCGAGGAGAACAATTCTTCATTATCACCGAGAAGGACGGTATGATCTTCGGCATTTTTGGAGATCACATAGAGGGGGCGGTCAGCACTCACGCCGAGTCCCTTGCGCTGCCCCGCCGTATAGCATTCAAGACCGCGATGGCGGCCGAGCACACGGCCGCTGCCGTCCACAAAGTCGCCCGGCTGCGGCGTCACGCCGCCGTAGTCGCGCAGAAAGCGCACATAGTCCCCATCGGGAATGAAGCAGATGTCCTGCGAATCCGCCTGATGGGCGTTGGCAAGTCCGGCTTCCTCCGCCTTTTCGCGAAGCTCCGGCTTTTCAAAGCTGCCGACAGGCAGCAGCAGATGCGCAAGCTGACGCTGCGTGAGCTGATAGAGCACATAGCTCTGATCCTTGGTACGGCTCTCGCCGCGAAGCAGGCGGTAAATGCCGCGCGTTTCGTCATAGTCGACGCGGGCATAATGCCCCGTTGCGATGTAGTCAAAGCCCATTTGGAGCGCACGGTCTAAAAACGCGCCGAATTTCAGGCAGCGGTTGCAGTCGATGCAGGGATTCGGCGTGCGTCCCGCGCAGTATTCGCTCACAAAGTGATCCATCACCTCGCGCACAAAAAGCGCCTGCTCGTCGAAAACGTAAAACGGTATGCCGAGTCCCTCGGCGATGCGCCTCGCGCCGTCCGTATCATTGCCGCAGAGCGAAAGCGACGCGCCTGCGCAGTCATAGCCCTGCTCTTGCAGCAAAAGTGCGGCGGCGGACGAATCCACGCCGCCGCTCATGGCGATCAAAACTTTTTTCTTCATTGGCTGTCACTTAATCCAGATATTTTTGTAAAAATGCCTCGCCCGAAAGCGCGTCGGACATCTCCACGAGCGTAGGGTTGAAGCCGCCGGCATAGTCGCTGCCGCGGTCTTTCAGGCGCACGTGCCCGGCTCGCACCGCCGGAAGCGAAACCGTGAAGAGCGAGCCCTTCCCCTCTTCCGACTGCGCCACGATCCTGCCGCCGTGTCCCTGCGCGATGCGCTGGCAGATGGGCAGCCCCAAGCCAAGGCCGCGCGGGGGCATGGGATCCTGCCCGCCGTCGATGAAACGGTCAAACAGGTGCGCAAGCGTGTCGCTGTTCATGCCGCAGCCGCTGTCGGCCACGGTGATCTTAACGTTCCGCCCCTCCGTTTTCACGCGCACGCGGACACTGCCGCCCTGCGGCGTGAATTTAAGTGCGTTGGAGAGAAGATTGAGCAGCATCTTGCGGATCGCCGCGGCGTCAAGGCCGATGATCCGGCTGTCGCGGTCGGACAAAAAGTCAAGCGTGACGCCCTGCATATTGAATAGAAAGTCTACTTCCCCGCATACGCTGCGGCAGACGCCTACAATATCGTCATCGTAAAGTTCAAAGCGTTTCCTGTCGAACAGCTGCCCCGCGTCAGTCAGGTTGCTGATCACACGGTAGAGCCGGTAATAGCTCTGATAGAACGCCGCGGCAGTACGGTCGGTCTTCGCGTCTTTTTCCCGCATGTCTGCCGGTACCAGGCGGTCAACTGCCGTATAGACCGTTGCAAGCGAGGTGCGCAGCTGCAGCGCAATATTCGGCAGCATGTCCGAAAGGATCTTCAATTCTTCTTTGGTATAATCCCGCATGGCATCTCCTAATGATCGAGCAAAGTCCCTGCGGATAGCATTCACCGCAGAACGCAAAGCTTGCGTGGAAAGAATTTCATACCACACAATGCGTGGTGGTATACACTGAGCGTAGCAAAATTCTTTTCGAAAAGCAAGGAATTTGTGGAAATTGTGAAAATTCTGCAATTTCGTGCAAAAAGGTCTTGCAAAATGAAGCTCCCGCTGTATAATATCAAATGTACCAAACATTCGATATATTCCGCAATATGAAAGGAAGTAAGTTTCTATGAGCATTAAAGTCGGTATCAACGGCTTCGGGCGCATCGGCCGCATGGTCTTTCGCGCCAGCCTTGACCATCCCGAGATCGAGATCGTCGGCATCAACGATCTCTGTCCCGCCGAGTATCTGGCCTATATGCTGAAATATGACACCATGCACGGCAGATTTGCCGCCGAAGTAAAGAGCAACGACTATGGCATCGTCGTCAACGGCCGCGAGATCCCCGTTTTTGCCGAGCGCAACCCCGCCAACCTCCCCTGGGGGAAGATCGGCGCTGAGTATATTGTCGAATCCACGGGCCTGTTCCTGACGAAGGAAAAATCGCAGGCGCATATCGACGCAGGCGCAAAGAAGGTCGTCATGTCCGCCCCGTCCAAGGACGATACGCCGATGTTTGTCTGCGGCGTGAATCTCGATTCCTACACGAGCGACATGCAGTTCGTCTCCAACGCTTCTTGTACGACGAACTGCCTCGCCCCCATCGCCAAGGTCTTGAACGACAACTTTGGCATCAAGGACGGTCTGATGACCACCGTGCACTCCGTCACCGCCACGCAGAAGACCGTAGACGGCCCGTCCCTGAAGGACTGGCGCGGCGGCCGCGCGGCCACGGGCAACATCATTCCATCCTCCACCGGCGCCGCCAAGGCTGTCGGCAAGGTCATTCCCTCCCTCAACGGCAAGCTGACCGGCATGTCCATGCGCGTTCCTACGCTGGACGTTTCCGTGGTCGATTTGACGGTCAACCTTGAAAAGCCCGCCTCCTACGACGAGATCTGCGAGGCGATGAAGAAAGCGAGCGAGGGCGAACTCAAGGGGATCCTCGGCTACACCGATGAAGCGGTCGTCTCGTCCGACTTCCTCGGCGATGCGCGCACGTCCATCTTCGACGCCAAGGCCGGCATCGCGCTGACGGATACCTTCGTCAAGGTCGTCAGCTGGTATGACAACGAGGTCGGCTACTCCAACAAGGTGCTCGATCTCATCGAGCACATGTACTCGGTCGATCACGCGGCGCATTAACTTTCTTTTTTCTGTTCCTGTTTTTTTGGTAAAAAACGGGACGGTGCTCCTCTGAGGCAAGAGGGATCTGGTGCGAGATCCCTCTTGTTTTTTTCGCATTTCTGGTGGTATACTGCCATCGTTGCAAATTCTATAATGAGGTGAACTATGTTTCAGGGTTTTACGCCGGAGGCCGTCGAGTTCCTCTGGGGCATCAAATTCAACAACAACCGCGAGTGGTTCCTGCCGCGCAAGGAGGAATTTCTATCGCTCGTCGACCGCCCGATGCGCGAGCTCGGCAGCGAGCTTTTCGACGCGATCCGCGCGGAATATCCCAAGCAACCGCTCAGGCTGCATGTCTGCCGCGTTTACCGCGATGCGCGCCGGCTCTTCGGCCGCGGGCCGTATAAAGACCATCTGTGGCTCACGATCGAGCGCCCGCATGAGCGCTTCGAGGGCGTGCCCGCGCTGTATTTTGAACTGGCGCCGAACTATTTCAGCTACGGCTGCGGCTATTGGGACGCCGCGCCCGCCACGATGGCGCGCCTGCGCCGCCGCATCGAGACGGATCCCAAGGCGCTTGAAAAGATCGTGCGCAAGCTGAATAAGTCCCGCTTCACGCTCTCGGGAGAGGCGTTCAAGCGGCCCAAGGGCGACGTCGGTACGCTCTTAAATCCGTGGTACAACGCAAAGCATGTCGCCGTCAGCTATGACGATAACCCCGAGGGCGTTCTCTTCACACCCGAGCTCAAGGACGAGGTGCTCGCGGGCTTCCGCGAGCTGATGCCGCTCTATCTCTATCTTGACTCGCTCTCGGGCGATCCTGAGCCGGCAAAGGAATAACCGCACAAAGCAAAAGAGTGACAGCCAAAAGGCTGTCACTCTTCTTTTTTTACTGCAAAACCTTTTTGTTGCCGTGCGTTGCCTTCATGCGCAGCTCCTTGTTGAGGATCGTCTTGCGGATGCGCAGGTTCTTGGGCGTGACCTCAAGCAACTCGTCGTCGGCGAGGAACTCGAGGCACTGCTCCAGGCTCATCTGCTTGGGCGGGACAAGGCGCAGGGCATCGTCCGAGCCGGAAGCGCGCATGTTCGTCAGCTGCTTCTTCTTGCACACGTTGACCGTGATGTCCTCCTGCTTGGGGGACTGGCCGACGACCATGCCCTCATACACATCGATGCCCGCGCCGATGAACAGCACGCCGCGCTCCTGCGCATTGAAGAGGCCGTAGGTGATGGACGTGCCGGTTTCGGAGGCGACGAGAGAGCCGGTGTTGCGGCGGGCAAGCTCGCCCTTGTAGGGCGCGTAGGAATCAAACACGCTCGCCATGATGCCCTCGCCCTTGGTGTCGGTGAGGAACTCGTTGCGGTAGCCGAAGAGGCCGCGCGCAGGAATGAGGAATTCGAGCTTCATGCGGCTGCCGATGGGCGTCATCTCGGCGAGGTCGCCCTTGCGGGAGCCGAGCTTTTCGATGACCGCGCCGACATAGTCCTGCGGCACATCGCACACAAGGCGCTCGATGGGCTCGCACTTCTTGCCGTCGATCATCTGATACAGGACACGCGGGGGCGAGACCTGGAACTCATAGCCTTCGCGGCGCATCGTTTCGATCAGAATGGACAGCGACATTTCGCCGCGGCCGGCAACATTGAACGCATCGGTCGAGCCTTCCAGCTCCGTAACGCGCAGGGAAACGTCCTTGAGCGTTTCGCGCTGCAATCTCTCGCGCAGCTGACGGGAGGTGACGAACTTGCCCTCGCGTCCGGCGAAGGGAGAGTCGTTGATGGCGAAGGTCATCTCCACGGTGGGCGCGGAGATCTTGACGAACGGCAGCGGCTCGATGCACTCGGGTGTGCAGATCGTATCGCCGATGGTAATGTCGCCGATGCCGGAGAGGCAGATGATGTTGCCTGCGGTGGACTCAGTGACGGGGTTCTTGGCAAGGCCCTCAAACTCATAGAGAGCGACGGCCTTGGCCTTCTTGGGTGCAGCGTCGGGATCGTGGTAGTTGCACACGGCGATCTCCTGATTCTGCTTGAGCGTGCCTCGCTCGATGCGGCCGATGGCCATGCGGCCGACGTACTCGTTATAGTCGATGGCAGAGACGAGCATCTGGAACGGCGCGTCCACATCGGCCTCCGGCGCGGGGATATACTCAAGAATGGTGTCGAAGAGGGGCTTTAAGTCCGTGCCGGGCACATCGGGCGAATAGGACGCCGTGCCGTTGCGGCCGGAGCAGAAGAGCATCGGGGAGTCAAGCTGCTCGGGCGTTGCGTCGAGATCCATCAGCAGCTCGAGCACTTCGTCCACGACCTCGTGGATACGCTGGTCGGGGCGGTCGATCTTGTTGACGACAACGATGACGCGATGGCCCAGCTCCAGCGCACGGGAAAGGACGAAGCGCGTCTGCGGCATGGGGCCCTCGGCAGCGTCGACGAGCAGGATAACGCCGTTGACCATCTTGAGGATACGCTCGACCTCGCCGCCGAAGTCAGCGTGGCCCGGGGTATCGATGATGTTGATCTTGGTGTCACCGTAGCGAATGGCAGTGTTCTTGGCAAGGATCGTGATGCCGCGCTCACGCTCGAGGTCATTGGAGTCCATGACGCGGTCGACAACCTCCTGGTTTTCGCGGTACACGCCGCCCTGCTTGAGCATCTCGTCGACCAGCGTGGTCTTGCCGTGGTCAACGTGGGCGATGATGGCTACGTTGCGAAGCTTTTCGTTCTGCATAAACTATCTCTCCTTCCTGCCGCAGGGGCAGGGAATCTAATCGTAAGTCATTAACTGTAATAGTATATTCTGATGCTCCGTCATTTGCAAGATTTTTTGGAACTTTTTTTGTGCTTTTTGCAGAAAAATCAAAAAAAACGACCGTCTGCCAAGGCGGCAGACGGTCATTTTTCGGTTTCTGTGCAGGTTTTAGCCCAGCAGCTCGCTCAGCTCGTCGATCAGCTCGCCGAAGAGCGACAGTGCGTCGTTGACGGGCGCGGGCGTGCGCATATCAACGCCCATGTCGCGCAGCAGCTCGACCGGCTCCTTCGAACAGCCGCCGGAGAGGAACTTCTTGTAGTCCTTGACGGCGCTCTCGCCCTCGCGCAGGATGCGGTTGGCGATGGCAACGGCAGCGGAAAAGCTCGTCGCATACTGGAAGACATAGTAGTTGTAGTAGAAGTGCGGAATGCGCGTCCACTCGAGCGCGATCTCATCGTCGGAGACCATATCGGGGCCGAAGTAGAGCTTGTTGAGCGCATGGTACTTTTCGCTCAGCGCATCGGCGGTCAGCGCCTCGCCGCTCTCGATGAGCTTGCCCATTTCGAGCTCGAACTCGGCAAACATCGTCTGGCGGTAGACCGTACCCTTGAACTGGTCGAGGAAGTGGTTGATGAGATAGGCGCGCTGCTTGCGGTCGGTCGTCTTGCCGAGCAGGTGGCGCATCAACAGGATCTCGTTGCAGGTGGAGGCGACCTCGGCGACGAAGATGACATACTCCGCCGTGTTCACCGGCTGGTTCTTGCAGGAATACCAGGTGTGCATGGCGTGCCCCATCTCGTGGGCAAGGGTGAACATGCTGTCGAGATTGTCCTTGTGGTTGAGCAGCACATAGGGGTGAGGCCAGCCGCTGCCGGTGCAGTAGGCTCCACCGCGCTTGCCGGTATTTTCATACACGTCGACCCAGCGGTTGTTGAAGCCCTCTTCCAGCACGTCCGTATAGTCCTTGCCGAGCACGGCGAGCGCCTCGAGCACATTTGTCTTCGCCTCGTCATAGGAGATCTCGGCGTCCGCGTCCGCGACGATCGGCGTATAGACGTCGTACATGTGCAGCGCATCAACGCCCATGATCTTCTTGCGCAGGGCAACGTAGCGGTACATCTTGTCAAGGTTGCCGTGCACCGCGTCGATGAGATTGGTGTACACCGCCGTCGGCACCTCGGTCACGTCGAGAGAGGCCTCGAGCGTGGAGTTATAATGGCGCGCATCGGCAAAGAACTTGAGCTGCTTGAACTGCGCGTCGAGCGAGGAGGCATAGGTGTTGCGGAATTCGCCCGCGCGCTTGTAGTAGGCCTTGAAGGCGTTCTCGCGCAGCGTGCGGTCGGCGCTCGTCAGCAGCGGCACGAGCGTGCCGTCGGTCAGCTGATGCGTTTCGCCCTTGCCGTCCGTCACGTCAGGATAGCGGATGTCCGCGTTGTGGAACATGCTGAACGTGCGGCTGGGGCTCTCGCTGATCTCGCCGGCGGCGGCAAGCAGCTTCTCGCACTCGGGCGAGAGGATATGCGCCTTGCGGCGGCGCAGCTTATCGATGTTGCGGCGATAGGTCTCAAGCTTCGGCTCTTCGGCGTAGAAACCCGCAAGCGCTTCGTCAGAAAGCGCCATGATCTCGCTCGCTTCGAACGCGCTGGCGCTCGAGAGTGCGACCGCTGCAGAGAAGGCCTTGCTGCGCATGCCCTGATAGAAGGAGTTGCCCACATCCTGGTCGCTGCGGCAGCTTGCGTACTCCACAAGCTTGGTCACACGCACGTTGACCTCGTCACCGAGCGTAAACCAGTCGAGCAGCGTCTTTGCGCTCTCGCCGAGTCTGCCGGCGAAGGCAGCCATGCGCTCGGGATAGGCCTTGAGCGCCTCCAGCTCATCGTTCCACACCTCGTCGCTTGCAAACACGTCGCGCAGATCCCAGGTGAACTCCTCGGGCACCTCGCTGCGCGGAAGGATCGTCTTTCCGTCCATACCGTTACCGTCCTTTTCTCAAAAAATTCCGCCCGTCTTCTGCGGGCAGATGTGGTCTTGCCTCCCATTATAGCGGACGAAAGCAGTGAATACAAGCGCTTTTCTCTGATCCGCGCCGCGGCAAAACAGGCATTGACAAACCGGGGCGCAAAAGGGTACAATATTTTTATTATAGGCCTTGCAGCTTTTTCCGATCTCCCGAACGCAGCTTGCCGATGCCCCCTTTTCTTCCAATCACATGCGCCTGTAGCTCAGCCGGATAGAGCGCGAGCTTTCTAAGCGGACGGACGTCAATTACCGATGGCCCCGGTTTTTCTACAATTTGATATGTTTCGCATCATTTGCGTCTGTAGCTCAGTTGGATAGAGCGCGAGCCTCCTAAGCCCGAGGCCCCCGGTTCGAGCCCGGGCAGGCGCACCAAAAACGCTGTAATCTCAAGGGATTGCGGCGTTTTTCCTTTTTGAAAATCAACATAGGATATACCGAAAAGGGACGCACTGCCTGCAACCGGCGGCAGGCCAAATGTACCCGTTTTTTAAGATTTCTGTTATTTAAAATGGCTATTTCATTGACTTTTGTGGCCACAAAAACGTATAATGATAGCGTTTTATTTTTATGTTTTCACGAAAGGTAAAATAGATGCGTATGAAAGGGAGACCTACCGACGCAATAAAGGACACTACTGTAAAAGTGCGTCTTGATGATCATACAAGAAAAATGCTTGCGTATTGTGTTGAAGCTATGAACTTATCGAAATCAGAATTAATTCGGCTTTGCATCGCGAAAGAATATAAAGAACTGTTGGAGGATTCTCTCAAATGAGGTTTATTGGGTGTAAAGCGCTCCTTCTTGACAACATCAAGAGCGTAATTGACGAAAATGCCCCTGATGCAAAGAGCTTTTGCGATATCTTTTCAGGTACGGCTACGGTTGCGAGATATTTCAAGCAATGGTATGAGGTCACGTCTAACGACTTGCTCTACTTTTCATACGTTCTGCAAAGAGGAACGGTGGCAGTTGATTGCTTGCCAACGTATGAAATTTTACAAGAGAATACCGGAATTTCCGACCCTGTTGCTTATTTTAACGGATTGTCTCTTGAGCAGATGGAACGTCTTCCTCCCGAACGAAGATTCTTCCAGAATACGTATGCTCCTATCGGCGGAAGAATGTATATCAACGATGAAAACGCTCTCAGAATTGATTTCGCACGAAACATCACTGAAGACTGGAGGAAGGTCGGTTTTCTCTCGGATGACGAATACTATTATCTGGTTGCCTGCATTGTCGAGGGGATTCCTTTTGTAAGCAACATTTCCGGAACTTACGGGGCGTTTCATAAAGAATGGGAGCGCCGTTCTTACAAAAAGTACGAGCTGCTTCGCCTGCCGATCTGCACAAACGGGAAGAACAACACCTGTTTTAACGGCAACGGCGCAGATGTCCTGAAAGAGATCTCCGGCGATATCCTGTATATCGATCCACCCTATAACGAACGACAGTATCTGCCGAACTACCATGTTTTAGAAACGGCAGCCAAGTATGACTTTCCGGAAGTACGCGGTATCACGGCCCAAAGGGCATACGAGAATAACAAATCCGATTTTTGTTCTAAGGCAAAGGTCGTCGGCGCCTTTGAAGAGCTAATCGCAAATGCCAGATTTAACCACATCATTCTCAGTTACAGCACCGATGGATTGATGTCGGTGGAAGAGATTGAGAGAACAATGAAGAAGTACGGTGATCCGAACTCTTTCAAAATCTACTGGATCCCGTATAGGCGTTATAAAAGTCGAAGCACAGAAACGAAAGAAGAGAAGCTGAAGGAAATGCTTGTATACATTCGAAAGGATTAAGAATGGATTCATACATTAAAAGCCCTATGAATTATACAGGGGGAAAATACAAAATACTGAACGATATCATTCCAAGCTTCCCTTCCGGCATCAAGAATTTCGTGGATCTGTTTGCCGGCGGATTGAATGTAGGAATCAATGTCAATGCTGATACTATTTACGCGAATGATCAGATCTCGTACATTATCGATCTCTATAAGTTGTTTCAAGATACCAGCACAGATGACTTGGTTGCATCAATAAAAGCGAGGATTGAAGAGTACCAGTTGTCGCAAGAGAATCAAGAGGGCTATCTCGAACTCAGGAAAAAATATAACGAGACAGGGGGGCCGCTGGATCTGTTTGTCCTGACTTGCTATGCGTTTAATCATCAGATCCGTTTCAACAGCAAGCATCAGTTTAATACGCCGTTTGGCAAAGAACGGAGTTCCTTCAATCCTAACATTGAATCAAATTTGATCCGATTTTGTGATGCATTGCATAAGAAAAATATCATCTTATCGACGGGAGATTTTTTGGACTTTGACTTTTCGTTGCTCAGTCGCGGAGATCTGGTGTATTGCGATCCGCCATATCTTATTACCACGGGCTCGTACAACGATGGGAAAAGGGGCTTTAAGGACTGGACCCTCAAGGAGGAACGGGAGTTATTGGCTTTGTTAGATGACCTTGACAGACAGGGCATACTCTTTGCACTCTCAAACGTGTTTCGTCATAAGGGGTTAACCAACGATGTGTTAATCGAATGGAGTAAAAAATATTATGTAACCCACATTGAGAAGTCTTACACAAATTGCAGCTATCATTTCAAGGATCGCGCCGCCAGGACCATGGAAGTCCTTGTTACAAATTATAAATGGGAGGAGACAAGATGCGAGCAACTGAGTCTGATCCCAGAGTGACAGAGTTGTACAATGAGTCGACCCCATTTCTCGATGCATACCCTGACTATGATTTGGCATTGCTTCCGACTTGGGTCAGAGAAAATATCGAAGCGGCTCGAGTATACGGTGGGAGTAAAAGAGGGGTTGTTCTTCCTGATGGCAGAAAGTATCATCTTGATAACAAGTTGAATGATTTGACTGGAAGAGAATGGACTTTCTTCATTAATTCGGTTTTTTCCACACATTATCCCACAAGAGGAGAGGAAGCATACGCGCATCATATAAGGAAGATTCATCCTACGCCAAAACCGCCGCAGTTGATGAGAGACTTAATTCGCTTTTTTTCAAAAGAGGGTGAATTGATATTCGATTTCTTTATGGGGGTTGGCGGCACTCTTTTGGGCGCCGGTCTGTGCAATAGAGTGGCTGCCGGAATTGATTTGAAGCAAGAGTATCTCGATGCATACAAAGCCGCTGCAATGGAATTGGAATTGCCGGTATTTCCCACAGTATGCGGAGATTCTATCGCGATTTTAGATGACAAGTCTTTAATGGATCCCCTGCTTGGAGGCAAGAAGATCAGTCTTGTTCTTATCGACCCGCCTTATGCAAATATGATGAGCAGAGAAAAGACCGGCGCGGACATTTCGGTTTATGGGAAAGCAGCGACTCCGTTTACAGAATCAGATCGTGATTTAGGGAACATGGGGCGTGCGGAGTTTTTAGAGGCATTAAAATGTTCCATCGAGAAAACTCTTCCATATATAAAATTCCGAGGGTATATCGTTGTTTTCATCAAAGATCTTCAGCCGTCAAAGAAAGAAACCAATCTTTTACATGCGGAAGTGATCGACAGAATAAATGAGATTCCTAATGTATATTATAAGGGCATGAAAATATGGTCTGATGAGTCGACAAAACTTTATCCGTATGGATATCCGTTCTGTTTTGTGGCAAACCAAATTCATCAGTATATTTTAGTATTCAGAAAGGAGAAGTGATTGGTCCAATCACTTCTCCTTTTTTGGGTGAACAGGGTGATTACATGAATTGGGGGAAAGCGCACGGGGATATTACCACTCCAGTTCCGGCGAAAGCATCCCGGATACACTGAGGAGCCTTTTCGCTGATAAGGATATGACCGTCGTCCGCTAAGTAGAATAGGACTTTTTCATGGGGGATTCGCTTGCAGTTGCCGCCAAAGATGCTTACACAGCGTATGATTTCAGCGCCTTTGTATTCAGGGCAAATGTATTCCTGTTCAATGCTGTCATAGTCCTCAATTTCTGCAATCCCGCGATCCATGGTTGAAAGCATTTTTCCCTCTACCAAAAGAATGACATTGGTCTTCTCATCATAGAGAACAACATCTGGAAGGTACAGATTTACTCCATTCTTATCCTTTTTAGGCAGTGTAACAAGTCCGCCCTTTTTGGTTCGAAAATAACCTCTCTCGCAGCCTGCATGGTTTTCATATACACAATACATCCCATGGTATATAGTTTGTATATGCAAAAGAATATCTGCCATTTTTTCGGAATGCTTCTCATAATGCCAGTACAGCTCCGGCATAGTGACGTTTTCCGGCATCTGAATACCATCTAATCTCATTCCCAAGAGGCTGCATATATACAGGAATTTATTCTTCCCCTTCGTACGGTCAACATATTCCTGTGTCACTCCATGCAGCGTGACAACAATATCCTTGTCCCAGCCCAGTTTGCGAATGCAGCCAGAGATCATTGAAAGAGCACCAATATTCGGATCATGACCGATATTGCCTGCACCTGCCGGCTTTGCCAAACGGCCGGAAATCTCTATTCTGTCAGAATACTTGGTGATCGCAATGGGAACATTACCTGCGGGCGGGCGGCGCATGCCTGCTTTAAATTCAATCAGCTCATCGAGGGTTTTGAAGGGTTTGAACCATTTCGAAATATCCTTTCCAACGATGGTTACGCCTAAGGTGAGCAAAATATTTGTGCCGAATACGCTTGTATCAGATGGTTTCTTGCTTTCACGGGCTTCCAATTCATCATTGTAAAGCATATACAGTTTGACATCTTGATAGTATGGCGTGATGTAAACAAACTTTGATCCTCGCTGATAAACGCCGGTATTTCTGGACTCGTCATCGCTGGTCTTGGTTTCTTCGATAGCCATAATGAGATGGTCGCTATTTCTTCCCTCTGCCGGAGCCCTTTCCTGTTTAAACAGCAGAAAGTCTAAGAAGCTTGAGTTTCCGCTGACGGTCTTTATGAAAATCGTATCGGCCTTCGAAACCTTCAATCCTTCTACTTCATATACAAACTGAAAAACGCCGTCCTTGATATGCGGCAGTATTTTTATTTCGTGATGCAAGGTAATACGATCGTCAAAATCCTTGCAGTACATTTTTATAATTTGCAGCACGACCGATGGTTTCGGACGTTCTTCTGTGAGCAGCCATAAATGATCCTGTGGGGAGACAGGATATTTGAGAAATGCGGGATAGGGCGGGATGAGAGGGGAGACGGCGGGAAAACCCTTGAAATACGCGGGAAACGGCGACTTTCGGCGCGGGACGGAGGCGCGAATTATCAACAATCTTGAGATGAGGATGCGTCGGCGGCGGTCGGCGCTTTTTTCACGCCCACGAGGCCGCACAACGGCGGCGGCGCGGCGAGGCGCACACATACGCAGAATACGAAAAAGCCCCGGAAACGCCCGTATAACGGCATTTCTGAGGCTTTTAGATGGTATGAGCCGCTCGGCCCCGTCCCGGAAGTCACAGCAGCAGACCAAGAGGACGAGAGCTTCGCGGCTCATGCTGCTATTGTAGCAGACGCGGCGGCGGATTGCAAGAGGGGCAAGCGTGCTAACGGAGCGTTAGAGCGTGCGAGTTTTGGGGAAAACGGGGCTTTTCGGCGCGGATCGGCGGGGATTAGGGCGTGCGCTGGCCGTGCGAGGCGTGCGCGGCGAGGCGGCGAACCGGGCCAAAACAAGCGGCGAGTAATTCTACATTTCAGTCAAAACTGCGAAAAGCTGTAGAATTGCCCTGCTTTCAATGGTTTCGGGCGTTTTGCGAGTGCGGCGCGGGCGTTTTTCAATTCTACAGAAAACAGATTTACAACTAAATCAAAACAGCGCGAAAAATCAAGCGGTTCCACCTTGGGCTTCAGCGTCCTCGGCGGGGCCGCTTTTTGTTGCGGAGCTGCCGTTGTGATACGTCCAGTAAATAGACTCTTTTTTCCGTTCGACGTGCTTTCGATATTTGAGATGAACGAGGTCAAAAATGTCTTCCTGTTGCTCCTCCGGCAAGAGGCGATACATGGCGATCAGATCAGCCTCCTCGTCCTCCAACGGCGAACCGTCGCAGGTCAGACCTTGTTCTTGCTTGAGGTGCTCGAAAGCCGCATTGCGGTCATTCTCCTGTGCAGTCTCCGAACAGCTACGCCCAAAGACGAGATAGTCCAGAGAGATTTGTAGATATTCGGAGACAAGGACGAGCTTGTCGAGGCGGGGGCTCTGTTCACCCCACCGCTTTATAGTACCATTTCCGAGACCACACTCACGCTCGACGCGCTTGAAATTACTGCCCTTTTCCTTTATGGCCTGTTCAATTCTATCAACTAATTCGGACATAAAATGCCTCCCGTCAAAAAGTAGATTTTCAGAGACTTTCCGCTTGACAAGTAGCCGAACGGAGACTATAATAGGGGTGTAATCTGATTTAAGTATAAAGCAAGTAAATCATAGCACACCCCGACCGAAAATGAAATAGCAAATCGGCGAACGGTAGAGTAAAAGCGAGCGGCGGAGGCGTTTTTCAGAAGGAGAACGACAACATGAAGAACGACATCGCAGACATCCTGTTCAAGTACACCACTGGCGAGGCCACACTGGAAGAGACGAACGACGCCTTGAAGGAGGCGGAGGCGGGTTTCAACTTGGAACCGGGCCGCAACGAGATCACCCCCGACGAGATGGCCCTCACCACTGTCGGAGATACCCCGGAGGAGGCCAACGGCTTCGGCCTGTTGGACACCGGCACCGGCAGCATGGAGAAAGTCCACGTCACCAACGGCAAGCTGGACGAGGCGATCAATCAGGTCAACCATGACGGCACGACCAATATGCTGGCCTTCGTCATCATCGGCCCCAATCGTTACGAGGTCAAGGGCGACACCCTGACGGACTGCTAAAGCCCACCAACACCTAAGCGACTCTTAGATTTAATTCCGCCGACCGCCGTTCGCTTTTGCTCTACCACAAACGCCGAGAAAAGGAAAGGAGGCAGATCATGAGACGCGGCAAGAAGCCCACCCGCAAGCAGAAGATCCGGCTCGGGCAAGCGGGCCTCGCCCCGGAGAACTGGCTGGTCGTGAAGCAGAAAGCAAACGGCGAGCTAATCATTCTGAACAAGTACCACGACACGATCCGCGTCATCCCGCCACTGGCCGGATGAGCTTTGCAGGAAGGAGCAGCAGCATGAAGGAGCAACCGCACATCTGCCCGCTGTGTGGGCGAGCATACGACGAGCCGCCCGCGCTGTCGCGAGTGGACAACCAGACAGACATCTGCCCGAGGTGCGGCATGATGGAGGCACTGGCGGCCATGCCGAGGCGGGAAACGCCACAGGAGCGGACGCGGCGGGCCGTGTACGCCACGGGCAACCGCTGGGCGATTGAGAACTTTGAAGCGACCCACCACTAAGCCGAAACGCCCGGAAGGGCGTCACCGGGAACTGCCCCACCCGGTCTGAAGATGGCAGGGCAGAAAGGAATGACGGCAGCATGAGAAAGATCAAGAAGATCAACGGCTTCCTCGTGGTCAAGTTCAACGACCGCGAGAAGCGCGAGTACGAGGGCACGGCCCTCGGAGAGTACGGCGTGATCGACGCGGAGGTCTACACGGGCAATCTGGACATCGACCGGGGCGCGATGGAGTACGACGACGCGGACACGCTGGAGGTGGCCGTGGAGCTGGCACGGGGGCTGGAGTCCGAGGAGGACATCACGGACGAGCCGCCCACCTACACCGCCGCCGTGGAAACGAATGAGAGCTATACCGAGGAGGCGGTGGAGCCCACCGCCCTGATCGAGGGCTGGACGCGCCGCCTTGCCACGCAGGTCAAGAGCAAGCACTACCCCGACACCGACCCGCGCACCGCCGCGCACGAGCTTTACGGCTTCAAGATGGCGCTGCATCAGATCGGCTTCCTGCCGGAGAGCGAGGTCATCACCGACCCGGACACCTTCGGCGCGGGACGGCTGGACGGCCCCATGCCGCGCAACCCCGAAGAGCTGCTGGCGTTCGTGTGCGACGAACGGTGCAAGAACCGGGCCGGACACACGCAGGAGGAGCTGGACGCCATTTGCGCGAAGTGCCCGCTGGGACAGCTCTACGAGGACGCGGAGGCACAAGACCTACGCATCCGGGAGCGGAGCGAGCGAGCGCTGCAGGAGCACATCGAGGGCGTGAGGCGCGCTGAGGACACCGTGACCGCCCTGCTTGGCGGGCATGAGGCGCTGGCCTACCTTGCGGCGCTGCGGGACGGACAGATCCTGCAGGAGAACGAGTGCGAGCACTATGCGGCGCAGATCGCCGAGGCGGGCGCAGCGTGGGAGACGGTGCTGGAGGGCGTGAGCTTTGAAGACCTCTCCCGGCTGCGGCACCTGCTGCGGGAGGTGGACGAATACACCAAGGGCGGCGGCGAGCTGTTCAACGGCTTCCAGCACGAGACAGAGCGCATCCCGGCGCATCGGCTGGAGGAGCTCCACCAGCTCGGGACGGCGCTTCTCGGCGAGTGCCCGGAGAACGACTGCACGATCTACCGCAACGTGTTCCGCATGGCGGTCGACGTCGACGGGCAGATGGGCAAGCTGACGGGCCACGCGAGGGAGACGATGCAGCGGGAGTATGAGCGGCTGCTCCGGGAGTTGAACCGCCTCTACACCATGAACCACGCGGTGAAGAAGTACCGGGAGGCGCAGCATGACAGGACTTGAACTGCTCAAGGCCCCGGAGGCCACGGCGGGCGAGATCGCGGATATCATCTCCGCGCCCTGTCCGCCAACTATCCCCGCCCACTGCGACGGCGTGAGCTGCCGGGAATGTTGGCTGACGTGGCTGACGGGCGAGCCGATCAAAGAGAAAGAGCCGCCCGACAAGCGGACGGCTCCGGATGATGCTCCCGCCTACTACCATCCTCCAGTGAAAGCAATCCGAGAGGCGGCGGAGAGGATCAGGGAGGGGCGCATGGAGTACGCAGCAGAAGCGCTCACTCGCCGATCCGATCCAGAAGAGCCTCGACGGCCTTGAAGGCGTAGGCCCTTGCGACTACTGACGTCGCATAATAAGTTTCCCGGCAGACGGCAACAATCGCCGCTTTCTGAGCTTCGGTGAAACCAGCGTCAACGTGCTCGCCAGAGTCGAGAATGGCAGAGCGAAGACGCTCGCCGAGAATAGTCCAGTCAACATCGCGGCTCTTGTCGACTTCGTCGAGTACACGCTCGACGACATCAAGGGTAGCATCAGCCATAGACAACACCCCCTCCCCGGGCAGTGGCCCAGCTCAATTATACACGAGCAGGAGGGCAAAGGAAAGGAGCAGCAGAATGTTCAGCACAGAAGACCTCAAGACCGCGATCGGCGCGACCGTCATCGCACGGCGGAACGCGGCAGCGCGGCTGCGGGAGGCGGGCAACCCCCGCGACCCGTTCCGGGCGCTGCCGGGGATGGAGCAGCAATTCTTTGAAGCGGCGCAGAGCGTGCGCAGCTACGACCTCGTTCTCAACTTACTTGAGAGAGAAGTGAAGCGGGAAGCGCGAAAGCGTGCGGGGCGCACGGCACAAAGCGCGGCGGTGTTCCTTATCACGGCGGGGCTCATCATCCTCGCGACGCTGGGCTTCGCGGCGGCGCTGCTGCTGATGCGCTGCCCTGTCCCCGCCGTGAGCGTCACCGCGTTTATAGGCGTGGCAGTCTCGCTGGGCTGGGCGGTCATTCGGAAGTAAATCTAAGAACAAGGAGAAAGGAGGGCAAGCGATGAGAGGCCCGAAGAAACGGCTGACGCCGTTCGGGAAGATGGTGGTGAAGGCGCTGGCTGACCGGGATATGAGCCGGGCGGAGCTGGCGGCCACGGTAGGCACAAGCCCGCAGTACATGAGCTACATCCTGAACGGGACACGCTCGGGTGAGAAGTACCTCCCGGCGATCATCGCCGCCCTCGCGCTCGACCCGAAGAAGGCGGAGCGGGCGATCGCGGCATGACGCACGGAAGGGAGGGAACGGAGTGCCGGACGTATTCATCGCGCTGGAGGAGGCAGCGGCTTTTGAGAGCGTCAGCTACAAGACTTTGACGCAACGCATCTATCGCAATCCTCAGCAGTACAAAACGAAGTCACAGGCCCGGGAGGGCGGCGGCAAGGATCAGGTGTTGATCTCGACAAGCTCCCTCTCGGCAAAGGCGCGGAAGGCATGGCGAGCCGCGCAGAAGGTGGAAGGGAGTGAGGTCATCATAGACAAGAGAGCACAGGAGGCCGTGCCGTGGTACGTCACCGCCGACCTGAACCAGTACACGGAGGCGAACAAGAAGCGCTTCTATGAGGCGGTAGAGCTGGCGGCGCGGGTGCAGGACTTCATCGACTATGACGGCCCTGACCGCACGGGCTACGCCGAGCGGTACGCGCTGGGGCTGGGGATCAGCCCGCAGAGCCTATACCGCTACATGAAGAACGTGCTGGAGGCGAACGCGTGGGCGCTGAAGCTGGAGAAAGAGGACGGAAAGAGCCGGGACTACTTCCGGGCGCTGGCGCTGTGCCGGAAGCCGAAGGAGACGGGTACGTTCCCGAGCTTGACGGACGAGCAGAAGGCGATCATTGAGAACATCTGGTTCGACAAGCGGTTCGCGGCGAACCTCGGCACGATCGAGATGCTCTATGAACGGTTTGAGCTGGAGGCGGAGCGGCGGGATTGGGAGGAGTATCCCTCCATCAAGACGGTGGCCCGGTATATCAAGTTCCTCATGGGACAGCGGGGTGCGGAGTCTGCCCGGTTCCTCGCCGCCAATGGGACGCGGGAGTGGAAGAACAAGCGGATGATGAAGGGCAAGCGCGACGCGACGAGCCTTCAAGTCATGGAGTATGTTGTTGGCGACGAGCACACCTTCGACTTTTGGGTGCAGTGGACGGCCCCGAACGGCAAGATCAAGGCCGTGCGTCCGAAGCTGGTTGCGTGGCTGGATATGCGCTCCCGCGCTATCATCGGCGATGTAGCGTGCGTCAACGCCAATTCGCAGACGCTGAAGGAGTCGCTGGTCAAAATGATCTACAGCAATCCGGGCGGCGTTCCCCACATCCTGCACGTCGACAACGGCAAGGATTATACTGCCGAGGTCATGACCGGGCAGAACCGCAAGCACCGCAAAATCGACCTTGACTTTGCATTTGACTCGGAAACGGTCGGCTTCTATCAGAGCATCGGCATCCAAGAGGTCGGACGCTCGCTGCCGTATCAGCCTTGGGACAAACCGATCGAACGCTTCTTCTCCACGGTCTGCTCGAAATTCTCCAAGTGGTTTGAGAGCTACACGGGCACGCTGACAGGCTCCAAGACCTACGCCAAGCGGCAGAAGGACATCGACCAGATGCTGGAGCGCGGGGAGCTGCTGACGATGGAGGAGTTCTTCGAAGTCTGGACGGAGTGGAAGAACACCAAGTATCACACCCGCAAGCATCGCGGCCTGAGCGACGCGGGCGAGAAATGGGTTACGCCGATCGAGATGTTCGAGAACGGCCCGCGCTATGAAAAGGCAGCTCCACCCCGAGAGTACGCGGCGATGCTGCTGATGAAGGCGGCGACCGCCCGCGTCACAAACCAAGGCATCAACAAGTTCGGCACACTCTACACGGACACGGAGCTCGCCTACTACGTCAACCAAAAAGTCAACATCAAGTGGGACATCGACGATGTCACCAAGCTCTATGTGTACGACATGGACGGCAAGAAGATCTGTGAGGCGGTGTCCGCCGAGCTGCTCGCCTTCGGCCCGCATTGTTCTCAGGCGGCGCTGGAGAAGCATCTGCGAGATCAGAAACGAAACGTGCGAGAGGTCAGGGAGTATCTGGAGGAGCGAGTCCGCCCCTACGAGCTGCGGCTCGAGGACGGCGCAAGGCCCTCGGATGCAGTGGGCATGATCGACCTGACCATCAAGGCCACGCCGAGCCAGAAGCTGGTCTCCCTGCCCAAGGACAGAATGTTCCGATCGGAACAGGCAAGCAAGGCGAGCCGGAAGAAGGTCACGGACGACACCTTCCTCAACGCCAAAGGCGACAAGGCGCTCTCCCTTTTGAGAGCGATGAACGAATAATAACGGAGGTACATCATGGAAGTTACAGCAGCAGAGCGCACCACAATCTACACCAACATCAGCCCCCTCGCGCAGCGCGTGAACAACTACATCCAGACGCAGCACTCAAGCATCGCGGCGGTCGCCAAGGACATCGGCTACAGCCGCACCACCGTCTCCCGGTATCTCACGGGCAAATATGACAGCAACCCGAACGACCTTGAGAGCAAGCTGACGGACTTCCTCACCCGGCAGACGGGCGAGGCGGTCGACCTGACGACGCCGTTGGCGGAGTCGGAGGGCAAGACGTGGCAGACGCCCGTATTCTTTGAGAGCCGGGACGCGAAGGCCGTGCTCGGTGTATGCCAGAGCTGTCAAGAGTACATTGGCCTCGGCATCGTAGTCGCCCGCAGTGGCTACGGCAAGACCTACGCCCTGCGGCAGTACGCGAAGCTCTCCCGCGTGGCCTACATCGAGTGCGACGACACTATGAGCAGCCGCGATCTTGTGGAGGCGATTGAACGGAGCATCGGGCTCCCAAACGGCTACGGCACGATCTGGCGCAGGGTGAACGGCATCCGGGAGTTCTTCAACACGAACAAGGGCTACCTGCTGATCATCGACGAGGCGGACAAGCTGGTGAGCAAGTACACACAGAAGAAAATGGAGATCCTGCGGGCGGTGTTCGATCAGAGCGATGTGGGTCTTGTGATCGCGGGCGAGCCGAAACTGGAGGCGCAGATCAAGACCTACCTCGTGCGTATGGCGAACCGGGTGGACTTCTATGCCTCGCTGCGGGGCCTCTCCCCCTCGGAGGTGGAGGGCTATCTCACGGACTTCCGGATCGAGCCGGAGGCGCTGGTGGAGTTGAAAGCGCGGGCGTGCAATATGCAGACCGGGTGCTTCCGACTGCTCGACCGCACGCTCTCTAACGTCCGACGCATCCTCAAGGAGACGGGCGAGGAAACGGTGACGGTGAAGACCATAGCACAGGCATCGTCCATGATGATGCTTTGAGGAGGGACAGCAAATATGAGAAAAGAACGCATCAGCGGAGCGATCCTCATCCTGCTCTCCGGCGTGCTGCTCCTGATGGCGGCCTATGGCGGGACGCCGGAGGATCGGGACGCGACAGCGATCCTCCTGACGCTGCCGATGGGTCTTGTGGCACTGTTCACCGAGATCCCGGAGCGCGGCAAGCGCACCAAGCGAGACTACCGGGCGTAAAGCCCGCAACATTAACAAATTGAAAGGAGCCGCAAACATGGCAAGGAAACGAGTAGTCGAGGCCCCGAGCCTCCATTCATGGGAGGACGTGAACGACGCCCTCCGTCAGATCGCCGAGGCGCAGATCGCGCTGGGCGAGATCCAGAGCGATATGCAGAAGCAAATCTTAGGGGCACAGAAGGTCGCCGAGGAGCAGAGCAAGCCGCTCAACGACAATGTGGCCAAGCTGGAGCGCGAGATCAAGAGCTTCGTCACCGACCACAGGGACGAGATGGGCAAGACGAAGTCGATGGTGCTGACGTTCGGCGAGGTAGGCTTCCGGCTCTCCACATCCGTCTCGCTGCCCCGGGCGAAGGAGAAGCTGGAGGAGATCATCCGCCGTCTCAAGTCCCGCCAGATGACGGACTGCATCGTGGTGGAAGAGAAGGTCAGCAAGGAGGCTCTGAAGAAGTACGGTGAGGACACGGTGAACGCCGTGGGCGCAACGTGGAAACAGAGCGACGTGTTCGGCTATGAGGTGAACATCGCCAAGCTGGAGCAGATCAAGGCGGGCAACTGAGGAAGGGGGCTCACGGAATGACAGCAGCAAGGACTGGGCGCAAACAGCCCTCCATCCGCACGCTGTGGGCGATCGCGAAGTCGCCGGAGCTGCACCTCACGGACGAAGACCTGCACGCGGTTGTCTACCGCGAGACAGGCAAGGAGTCCATGAAGATGCTGACGCAGGGCGAGGTCAACACTGTTGCCCGCGTGCTGCAGAACATGAAGGACAGTGTGAGTCGGAGTGTGCGGGACAAGCGCACGGACACGGGCGGCGACATCCGCACCACCGCGCAGCGCCGGAAGATCTACGCGCTGTGCGAGGCGCTGGGCTGGAATGACGACCCGCGCCGCATTCAAGGCTTTGTCAAGCGCGTGGCTCATGTCGACCGCATCGAATGGCTGAACATGGCGCAATGCGAGAAGGTCATCGAAGGGCTCAAGGCAATCCTCGCACGGCAGCGCCGGAAGGAGGCGGAGCTGTGATAGAGGAACGAGCGATCCTCGCGGCGCTGGAACGCATAGCGCGGATGCAGGACAGCATCCGCAGCGGCATGGACATCTGCAGGGACACGGGGCTTGTGTTCCTGCGGGTCTACTATGAACAACTCCCTCCCAATGTTGCCCGCCGCCTGACAGAGCTACACGCAGAGGACATGGCGGAGATCCCTCGCGCAACCTCCACGGAGGGTACGGCGCAGGATCGGCAGCGTCTTGGCGAGAAGCTGGCGAGCGACGCAGCCACCGCACAGGTCATGCGGGCGATGAATGTCTACCGCGCAAGGCTCGGCTACGGCCCACAGGAGGGCGGAGACGGCACGGAAGCAGCGGGAGGTGATATGTAATGCCAAAGGGGAAGAAACGCCTCACGCAGCGGGAGAAGGCCGAGCGTGCGGCGATCAAGAAGCAGCTTCAAGCGGACGGCGTTCTCCCACCTGATAAGCCCCGGCTCAACCGCAAGAAGTTCGCCCGGGAGGTGTGGGAGGATTTCAGCGAGATGGATGTCTACACCGCAGATTTCTACCTCCGCAAGGCGATCATGGCAACGGTGGGGCCAGAGCTGCACGAAGTGACATCGGAGCAGGTTGGCATCCTGAAGCTGATGAAGCTGGCGGTGGAGACCGATCGGTTCATGCAGCAACTCAAAAAAGAGGGGCGCGAGCAATACAGCATCGGGGAGTATGTCGAGAAGGTCTACAACCCGGTCATGAATTTATAGGAGGATTCACATCATGGCAAAATTGACACCAGACGCGACGAGGACGGAGCATGGCCTCGTCATCAACGAGAAGATCATCCCGTGGGGCGCGGTTTGGCCCAAGGACTCCGGCGCGTACAAGAAGGGCGCACAGTACAAGGCCGACCGTCTGCTCTCGGGCGGCACGGGCAAGGTCAAGGGCGTGACCATCCACAACACCAACGACCTGAAGAACGTGGAGGAGGACGCCGAGCAGTACACCCGTGCGACGTGGCCTAACGGCAACATGAACGACGCCCGCGTCCACTACTACGTCGACGACATCAACGCATGGCAGAACCTGAGAGAGGACGAGGTGGGCTGGCACGCGGGCGATGGCCGGAAGGCCACGGGCGGCAACGAGACGACGCTCTCCATCGAGATCATCATGGACGGCTCGGGCAGCAAGGAAGACCTCAAGGCAGAGGAGAACGGCGTGCTGCTGGCGGCACTGCTGCTGAAGAAGCACGGCTTGAGCGTGAACGAGCTGTACACGCACAACCACTGGATGGGCCACCCGGACTCCATCGTGCAGGGCGCGAGGAAGAACTGCCCGCTGTACATCCTGCCCCATTGGGCGCAGTTCAAGCAGAAGGTCGCCGCAAAGCTCACGGAGCTGAACGGCGGCGCGACCACCACGGAGGCGGGCAAGACGGAGATCATGGGCAAGGCCAAGGCGAACGCACAGCAGATGGCGCTGTTCGCCCGATCCAAGAACGCGGAGCCGCAGCTCCCGGCGTGCTCGCTGGAGCAGCTGGCGCAGTTCTTCCTCGAAGAGGGCGAGGCCGAGGGCGTGCGCGGCGACGTCGCCTTTGCGCAGAGCCTCCACGAGACGGGCTTTTTCAAGTACGGCGGCATCGTGCTCCCCACGCAGAACAACTACGCAGGCATCGGGGCGCTGAACGGCAACGCCAAAGGACAGGCGGCGACCTTCCCCGACCCGCGCACGGGTGTCCGGGCGCAGATCCAGCACCTGAAGGCATACGCCTCCAAGGAGGCGCTCGTGAACGGGTGCGTCGACCCGCGCTTCTCCCTCGTGACACGGGGCTCGGCGCAGTATGTGGAATGGCTGGGCGCAAGCGACAACCCCAACGGCAAGGGCTGGGCCGTACCGGGCAAGGGCTACGGCGGCAAGGTCGTCGCTCTGCTGGGGCAGATCATGGCGTTCGAGGTGCCCCAGCCGTCCGCACCGAGCGAGCCGGAGGAGCAGGAGCCGGAGTTCCCGGCGTATCAGTTAGAGGGGCTTGAAACGCTCGTGGAGGCTGGCGTCATCAACTCCCCCGAGTTCTGGCGGCAGAAGTTCAGCGAGCAGGTGACGGTCGGCGAGATGTTCGGTATCTTGGGGAAGCTCTTCACAAAAGTGACCGAGTAAGGACGCGGAGGGCGGGACATGGAAGACCTCGTAAAGGAACTGACGATCGACATGGTTCCTGACGGCGACAACCGCATCATCGCAGAGACGATCGGCGTCGAGAACTACTACAAGCTGTGCTCGGTCGTCGGCGGCTCGACCATCTACCTCCAGAAGCCGGAGAGTGTCCTTCGCCCCGTCCGAGACGCTCACATCAAAGCGGAGTTCAACGGCTACAACCACCCCGAGCTCGCCCGCAAGTACGGCGTGACGGAGCGGTGGGTGCGGCAGCTCTGCGGCGAGGGGAAGCTGGAGGGACAGATGAGCCTTCTCGACTACGGCGACGAGCCGGAAAACACTACGTTCTAAGACAACATTTCTAAGAAGCAGTACATATATAAGGTTCCTGAAAGGGACGGTAAAATAAGACTATGAGCATAGCTCATAGTCTTATTTTTATATCCAAAGGAGGACACCAAACATGAGCATGGAGATCATTCAGAGCGCGGCGACCGAGCTGCTGGTCAACGTTGCGCTCGCCGTGCTGGCCCTCGCCGGGGCCTACGCGGTCTACTACATCCGGCTCGGCACATCCAAGCTGAAGGCGCAGACCGCGCAGATCGAGGACGCATCCACCCGCAAGGTGCTGGACGACGCCTTGGAGGACGTTGCGAACCTCGCCACGCTGTCGGTGGGCGCAATGGAGCAGACCACGGCAAAGGCGCTGCGCGAGGCGGTCAAGGGCGGCAAGGCAAGCCGCGAGGAGCTGGTCGCGCTGGGCAAACAGGTCTTTGACGAGGTCAAGGCGTCGATCGCGCCGGAGGCGCAGCGGGTCATCACGAAGAACCTCGGCAGCTTCGACGAGTATTTGACGAAGTGCATCGAGGCCGCTGTGCTGAAGATCAAGCAGAACGAGCCGTACATCACCCTCCCGGAGAGTGCGCTCATCGAAGGCGAAGCGGAACGGTAAGGAGGGCGGCACATGGACGTCTCTCAGATCACCGCCCTCATCGGCGCGGCGGCGTCGCTGCTGTGCACCGTCGTCGTCGGGGCGCTCACCTTCTTTATGAAGAAGACGCTCACCAGTCTTGAAGAGGCGGACAAGCGGAACGCCGAGGACATCAAGACGCTGGACAAGAACCTCAACGACCTGAAGGCAGACCTCCCCCTGATCTATGTGACGCGGGAGGACTACATTCGGGTCATGAACAGGGTCGAGGACAAGCTCGACCAGATCCTCTACGGAGGCAAAGCCAAAGGAAAGGAGGAGTGACCTCATGGCAATCCTTGACGAGCTGACCGAGCAGGAGGTCAGCAAGAACAAAGCAATCCGGGGCTACATCGTCCGAGCCCTCGCAAAAGGCAGTCAGAACGCCTTGCTCGTCCGTCAGATCACAAACGCCCTCGTCGCTGACGGCCTGATCTACTCGCCGGACATTTCAAAGCCGATTGAGTATCTGCAGGAGGCGGGTTATGTGACCTTCACCGACCGATCGGTGAACGCCTACAACGCCTACCGCAAGGACTCCATCATCAAGCTCACCCGCAAGGGCGTCGATCTCGTCGAGGGCACGATCAACGACCCGGGCATCGATGTCTAAGGCGGAGCGACGGAGGACGCGGGTCAGCTCGACGATCGACAAGCTCCCGGACGATATTAAAGGGCAACTCGACGTCCGGCTTGCGGACACCTCCAACACCTATGAAGAACTGGCGGCATGGCTCAAGGCTGAAGGCTACGAGATCAGTAAGTCAGCGATCGGGCGCTATGCGATCCGCACCACACAGGCGGCGCAGCGCGTAGCGCAGACCATCCAGCGCACTCAGGCGATCGCTCAAGCGGTGGAGGCCCACCCCGACCTCGACTACACGAAGGCGGCGTCGATGGTGCTCATGGACGGGCTCATGCAGCGAGTCAGCACCGCTGAGGACGACTTTCAGGAAATGCCGCTGGATAAGGCGGGGCGACTCATCGCAAGCCTCGCCCGGAACGCCACCTACGAAAAGCGCGTCCGGCAGGACATGAAGAAAAAAGCTGAGCTTGCCTTCGAGCAGATGGAGACGGAGCTCATGGCGGCAATCAAGCAGCACCCTGAGCTTGCTGGCGAGCTTCATGACGTGCTGGAGCGTGCAAGAGAGAAGGTGCTGGCAGATGGCGAAGATTGACCTGAACGACTACCTCGAAAAGCTCACAGAGCCGGAAGACCGGGAAACGGTCGCAAACCGTGCGTATCAGCGGGAGCTGTTCGAGCAGTACGTCACAAAGGACGGCAACTTTCCCGAGCAGCGGGCGCAGCTCCTTGAGGACTTCAGGGTCGGAAAGGAACTGACCGGGCCGAAGGGACTGCGCCGGAAGCTCGGAGCCTTCGATCTTGAATACTTCGGGCGGGCCTATCTCGCGCACTACTTCGTCCGCCCGTCGCCCAAGTTCCACGGCGAGCTGGACAGGATATGGCGGGAGGGCGTGCTGAAGGGGATGAACCCGGAGGTGGACGCCAAGCGGATCAGCCGCGCGGATGGGTGCCGCCGTGCGATCGAAGCGCCTCGTGGCCACGCCAAGAGCACGACCTTCACTTTCAAGGATGACCTGCACGCCGCCGTCTACGGCTACAAGCACTACATCATCATCCTCTCTGACAGCTCGGAACAGGCCGAGGGCTTCCTCGTCGACATCAAGACGGAGCTGGAGGAGAACGCTGCCCTGAAGGAAGACTTCGGCGAGCTGGAAGGCAAGGTCTGGAAGTCCTCTGTCATCCTGCTGGCCAACGGCGTCAAGATTGAGGCAATCGGCTCGGGCAAGAAGATCCGTGGCCGACGTCACAAGCAGTGGCGTCCCGACCTTATCGTCTGCGACGATCTGGAGAACGACGAGAACGTCAACACGCCGGAGCAACGCAAGAAGCTCCGCGACTGGTTCTATAAGGCGGTCTCCAAGGCGGGCGACACCTACACCGACATCGTTTACATCGGCACGCTGCTCCACTTCGATGCGCTGCTGGCCAACGTAGCGAAGAACCCGAGCTATAAGTCGGTGCGCTATCAGGGCGTCATCAGCTTCGCCACCAACGGCGAGCTGTGGGACGCATGGGAATCCATCTTCACCGATCTCTCCAACGACAACCGACAGGAGGATGCACTGGAGTTCTTCCAAGCGAACCGCGAGGCGATGCTGGAGGGCACGGCGGTCTTATGGGAGGAGAAGCTCTCCTACTACGACCTCATGGTCATCCGCATCTCCGAGGGTGAGGCGTCCTTCAACAGCGAGATCCAGAATGACCCCATCGACCCGGAGAACTGCACTTTCCAAGAAGAGTGGTTTGACTTTTGGGACGACGAGGGCAAGGCGCAGCCAGACTTCTCCGACCCGAAGTTTCTCTTCATCGGCGCGAACGACCCATCGCTGGGCAAGAACAAGAAGTCGGACACCAGCTCCATCATCGCACTGGCGAAGGACACGCAGACGGGCTACCTCTATGTCGTGATCGCGGACATTGCCAAGCGCAAGCCGGATCAGATCATTGAGGACGCCCTCGACGCGAGCCGACGCCTCCAGCGGGAGTACAAGCGGCCCTACTACAAGTTCGGCGTGGAGACGGTGCAGTTCCAGTATTACTTCGCCGAGATCATGCGGCAGCGTGCGGCAGCGGTCGGCGAGTATCTCCCTATCGAGGAGATCAACAGCACGCAGAACAAGGATGCACGCATCCAGTCCCTGCAGCCGTTCGTGAAGAATGGCTACATCAAATTCAGCAAGAAACACAAGACACTGCTAAAGCAGATGACCGAGTACCCGATGGGCAAGAACGACGATGCGCCGGACGGCCTCCAGATGGCGGTCAAGCTGGCGCTTGACGTCAAGATCGGGCGCAGAGTCGACTACAGAAGCGTCATCGCCCGCGCCCTCGACTTCCGGCGCGGAGCCTACTAAGGAGGTGAGGCGCATGATTATCCAAGAGAACACAATCATCCACGGCGACAGCCTCACCGTGCTCCGTCAGATGGAGCCGGAGAGTGTCGACGCAATCATCACAGACCCGCCCTACGGCATCAACTATGTCTCTCAGACGGGGGCGTCCATCAAGAACGACAAGAGCCCCTTTATCTGGTTCCTCTACGACGCCTTCCGCGTACTCAAGTCCGGCGAGGCTGGACGCGGCGGCCTGATCTGCTTCACCCGTTGGGACGTGGAGCAGACCTTCATCGACGCGATGAAGATCGCGGGCTTCAACGTCAAGAGTGAGGTCATTTGGGATAAGGTCTACCACGGCATGGGTGACACCAAGGCGGCGTTTGCACCGTCGCATGAGAACATCGTCTTCGCGGTTAAGGGCAAATACAGTTTCCCCGGCAGCCGCCCAAAAGACCTCGTCACATTCCCGAAGATCAACAGCTCCAAGATGGTGCACCCCACCGAGAAGCCTGTTGGTCTGCTGGCTAATCTCATCTCCTCGGTCACGAAACCGGGCGACCTCATCCTCGACCCGTTCGCCGGAAGCGGTTCCACGCTGGTCGCGGCGAAGAAGACGGGGCGTCGCTTCATTGGCATCGAGCTGGATGATGATTACTTCGTCACGGCCCAGCGGCGCATCGAGGAGGTGCGGGAATGAGCCGACTCAAGCAGCTCGTCACCCGGCTTAGACGCCCGGATATGCGGGAGGTCGCCGTGGCGCAGGTCTCCGACAAGTACAGCGAGTATCCCAGCAATGGCCTGACGCCTGTCAAGCTGGCTGAGATCCTCCGAGAGGCCGACGCGGGCGATGTTCTTCGGCAGATGGAGCTCTTTGAGGAAATGGAGGAGAAAGACCCTCACCTATTCAGTCAGCTCCAGACGCGCAAGAACGCCGTCACGGGCCTTGACTTCGAGGTGATCCCCTTCGGCGACGAACCGCTGGACAAGGAGATCGCCGACTTCATCGAAGAGCAGCTCAACGGCATCGAGAGCTTCGAGGATGTGGAGAATGACCTGCTCGACGCAATCGGCAAGGGCTTCGCCGTATCCGAGATCCTGTGGGGCTATGACGAAGGGCACGTCGTGGTGCAGGACATCAAGACGCGACACCAGAAACGCTTCTTTTGGGACACGCTGGACGATTCGTTCAAGGTGCGAACGAAGGACGTGCCGGAGGGCATCCTGCTCCCGGCGAACAAGTTCATCGTTCACAGGTACAAGGCTCGCAGCGGTCACACCTCTCGGGCTGGCATCCTCCGAGTTGTGGCGTGGATGTACCTCTTCAAGAACTACGACCTGAAGGACTGGGTCAGCTTCGCTGAGATCTACGGTCTGCCGCTCCGGCTGGGCAAGTACGCGCCGGGAGCGAGCGACAGCGACAAGGCGGCGCTCATGCGAGCCCTCATCCAGATTGGCTCCGACGCGGCGGGCATCATCCCGGATGGCACGAGCATCGACTTCATTACCACGGAGAAGACCTCCAGCTCCGACCTCTATGAACGGCTGGCTCGTTACTGCGATGAACAGATCTCCAAGGCAATCCTCGGCCAGACGCTGACTTCCGACTCGGGCGGCGGCAGTTACGCACAGAGCAAGACGCACAACGATGTCCGGCACGATCTCACCGTCGCCGACTGCAAGGCGCTGGCGTCCACCCTTCGGCGCGACCTCATCCGCCCGCTGTGCATCTTCAACTTCGGCGAGGACAAGCGCATCCCCTACATCCGCTTCGACTGCGAAGAGTCCGAGGACTTGACGCAGACGGCGACAATCCTCGGCACGCTCATCGAAAAGGTCGGGCTTCGGATACCCACGAGCTTCGTCTATAAGAAGTTCTCCATCCCCGAGCCGGAGGAAGGTGATGAGATTGCAAAGCCCACCTACGGAGGCGGCATGGGCGGCGTGCTGCCGTTCAAAAGCGATGCGCTACTCTCCCTCAAGGCGGGAGCTGACGCGCCGATCGGCACGCAGCAGCACATTGACAGGCTCGCCGCCGCCGCGCTCCACAAGGGCGTGGGCAGCTTCAAGCGCGCGTTCGAGCCGGTTCTCAAAATGATTGAGAACGCAGACAGTCTCGAACAGCTCCGCGAGCTGATGGAGGATGACACAGCCGTCGCCGAACTCTACGCCGCGATGGATGTCTCTGAGGTCGAGGAGCTGCTGCAGAAGGTTATGCTCTACGCCGATCTTGAGGGGCGGGTGGTTGAGGATGGATGAGTTCACCGCACTTTTCAGCCGCAAGGACATGACCTTTGAAGAGGCGGTCGCGTACTTCAAAGAGCGCGTCCCTGTAACCGCCTCGCGGTTCTATCAGATCGCCGCCGAGTACCGCGCCCTCGCCTTTACGGTCAGCGGCTACACGAAGGCGCAGGTGCTCAAGAAGTTCTACGACGAGCTGCTGGCCGCACTGGAGGAGGGTAACAGCCTTGCGGAGTTTCGCGAGAACATGAACGACTTCCTCGAAGCAGAGGGCTACGAGGGCATCACGCCCTACCAAGCCGAGAATATCTTCCGCACCAACATCCAGACGGCCTACAATGTGGGCCACTACAAGCAGATGACCGAACCGGGCGTCAAGGCGCTGCGGCCCTACTGGCAGTATGACGCCGTCAACGACTCAAAGACCCGCCCGAGCCACCTTGCGATGGATGGGCGCGTGTTCATGGCGGACGATCCCATTTGGGACACATGGTTCCCGCCCAACGGCTTCAAGTGCCGCTGCACGGTCAAGACGCTCTCCAAGCGCCAGATGGAGCAGCGGGGGCTGACGGTGGAGACCGAAGCACCGAGGGCGGCGCGGCTGGAGGATGGGCGCTTCGTCAACATCCTGCCCGACCCGCAGTTCGATACCAACCCCGCCAAGGTACGCTATCAGCCAGACCTCACAGGCTACCCCGAGCCACTCAAAAAGGCGTACCAAGAGCGCGAAAAGGGGAACACTCCGCCATAAGGCCACAGAGCCCCGCTGTGCGCGTTTTGCTCTCGGCAGGGTAATTTGACGAGTGCGGCAAATAAGGGGCGTGCGCACGCGCTCTAACGCCGTTTCCGGGCGGTTCGCGGCGACACCAAAGGAGGACAGATGCAAATGGATGGTTTTTTGACCCTAAAAGGCGGCAATGTGGAGCTCGTGGGAGCGCCGGAGACGATCTTCGTCCTCCCCATCGGCCACGTTGTCAGTTCGAAGGGTGAGTTTGATGTAGACGATGAGAGCTACAAGGCGATGAAGGCGCAGATCGCCAAGCGCGGCGTGGATCTCGTCGTTGACTACGAGCATCAGACGCTCAAAGGGTGCGAGGCACCCGCAGCCGGATGGGTGAAGGAGCTGAAGCTGGAGGACGGGCAAATCAAGGCCGTCGTCGAGTGGACGCCCCGAGGGGCGCAGTACCTTGAGAACAAGGAGTACCGCTACCTTTCCCCGGTCGTGAATGTCCGCAAGGCGGACAACAAGGCGATCGGGCTCCACTCGCTGGCACTTACCAACACTCCGGCGATCGAGGGGATGAACCCCATCGTCAATTCAGACAATTTTGAAGGAGGACAACATTCTATGGACATCAAGAAGCTGGCGGAACTGCTCGGTTTGAGCGAGGACGCCACGGAGGAGCAGGTCGTGGAGGCGCTCAAGGTTTGCCTCGCCGAGAACCGCAGCCTCAAGGAAACGGAGAAGCAGCCGCCCGAGAACGTCGTGGCGAACAAGGCGGTTTGCGAGCTGCTGGGTCTGAAGGCGGGCGCTGCCGCCGAGGACGTGACCGCAAAGATCATGGAGCTCAAGAGCGGCACGGTCGACGGCGTCAACCTCGCCGAGGAGCTGAAGGCGCTCAAGCAGCAGAATGCGGAGCGCGAGGCCAACGACGCTGTCATCCTCGCCCTGAAGGCGGGTAAGATCACCCCGGCGCAGAAAGAATGGGCTAAGAGCTACGCCCTGAGCGACCCGAAGGGCTTCGGCTCCTTTGTGGAGAAGGCCCCGCAAATCGTGCCGATGGACAAGATTGAGCTGGACGACGTCAAGGCCCTCAAGAGCGACGCGCTGGACGCCGACACGCTGCTGGTCTGCAAGCAGCTCGGCATCTCGCCCGACGACGTCAAGAAGTACGGTATGAAGGAGGACTAAGATCATGGCAAAACTGACTGATGTGAGAGATACCCCTGAGATCGCCAACGGCGCAAAGGTCATCGCGGTGCCTGTGAAGGGCGGTACCACCATTTATCAGGGCGCACTCGTCGCTCTGGACGCGAGTGGCTACGCAATCCCCGGCAAGAAGGCCGAGAGCCTGACCGCTGTGGGCCGCGCCGAGGAGACGGTGACAAATACGGGCGCAGACGGCGAGTTGGTCATCCGCGTCGCTCGCGGCGTATTCGTCTTTGACAACACCGCTACCTCTGCGAATAAGATCACCGCCGCCCATGTTCTCAAGCCCTGCTACATGGAAGACGACCACACCGTCACGGCGCTCGCCACGGGCGCGTCCGTGGCTGGCACTGTCATCCGCGTGGATGACGAGGGCGTCGCCGTCGAGTGCGGAGGCTACGTTCCCGCTGCTGCCGCCGCAGGTGTGGGCGGCTAATCGAGTAAGGAGGTACATTCATTATGATCATCACCCCGCAGGCCCTTAGAGGCATCTATACCGCCTTCAACACGGTCTTTAACAAGGCGTTTGAAGGGCAGCATCCCACCTATGAAAAGGTCGCGACCGTCGTGCCCAGCACCAGCGAATCCGAGACCTACGCATGGCTCGGTGACATCCCCGGCATGAGGGAGTGGATCGGTGAGCGCGAGATCCAGAACCTCTCCGGCTCCGCCTACACCATCAAGAACAAGGACTTCGAGCTGACTGTCGGCGTAGACCGCAACGCGGTCGAGGACGACAAGATCGGCCTCTACAATCCTTCCATTCAGATGCTCGGCGAGTCCGCCGCGCTGCATCCCGACGAGCTGGTCTACGGTCTGCTGGCCAACGGCTTCACCGAGAAGTGCTACGACGGCAAGGCGTTCTTCGCTACCGACCACCCTGTCGGCAAGGACAAGGCAAGCAACAAGGGCACCGCGAAGCTGAGCATGGACGCCTACAAGACGGCGCGTACATCCATGATGAGCTTGAAGAACAGCAAGGGCCGCCCTCTGGCGCTGGTTCCCGATCTGCTGGTCGTGCCGCCCGCACTGGAAGCGGACGCCCGCGACATCCTCGTCGCCGACTTCATTAACGGCACGAAGAACACCATGCAGGGCACGGCGGAGATCCATGTGGAGCCTCGCCTCGCAAGCGACTCCGCTTGGTTCCTGCTCTGCACCAAGCGTCCCGTCAAGCCGCTGATCTACCAGCAGCGCAAGAAGGCGAAGTTCGTCTCCAAGACCAACGAGACCGACGACAACGTCTTCATGAGCAAGAAGTTCATCTACGGCGCAGACTCTCGCGGCAACGCGGGCTTCGGCTTCTGGCAGATGGCCTACGGCTCTGACGGTACCACCACCTAAACCGCCCGGGGCAGAAAGGAGGGCACGGCATGAGCTACAGCACACGCACTGAAGTGCGGGACATGGTCAAGGATGACGCACTCAACGCGATCATCGGCGACACCTTCATTGAAGATCCCGCCGAGCGTGAAGAGCTGGTCTCCCCGATCATCGATGCGGCGATCGCCGACGCGGACGCAGAGATCGACGGCTACCTCGCCAAGAGGTACGCCGTCCCTCTGGCCCCGGCCCCGAGGGTCATCAACAAGTTCTCCAAGGATATCGCGGTCTACAATCTGTTCTCCCGCATCGGCATCGACGAGGGGACGGATCAGAAGACCTACCTGAACCGCTACAACGCGGCGATCAAGTTCCTCACGCTGGTCGCGGAGGGCACGGTGTCCATCGGCACGGAGACGGAAGACCCGGCGAGCGCAGCGGCGGGTGGTTTTAAGGTCAAGTCCAACAGCCGCCTGTTTACCCGCGAGAAGATGAGGGGGATGTAACGCATGGCCATGTACAGCATCCGGCTCGACGGCGACACGCGGGCGATGCTCCGCAGGATCAGGAGCTTCTCGGAGATCGACAAGCAGGGCATCAATGCGGCACTGGCTGAGGGCGCGCGCGAGTCGACGCTGGAACGGTTCAAGCAGAGCAAAGGCCCGGACGGGCGCAGATGGAAGACCTCCATCCGCGCCGCACAGGAGGGCGGCAAGACGCTCATCCAGTCCGCGCAGCTCCGCAACTCCATCCACGCCAAGTCGGACACCTCCGGCTTCGCGCTCGGCACGAACGTCAAGTATGCGGCGACGCATCAGTTCGGAGAACCGGGCCGCACCATCCGGGCGCGGAAGAAGAAAGCCCTCCGTTTTCAGGTGGGCGGCAAGTGGGTCACGAAGAAGCAAGTCCGCATCACCATCCCGGCCCGTCCCTTCCTCGGTCTCTCAGAGGACGATATGCAGGAGATGAAGGCGACGGTCGAGGAGTTCATCCAGAAGGAGGATTGATCTCTTGCTCTACACGGAAAGCAAGCAATATCTCATCGACAAGCTGAAAGCGGCGGGCATCAAGTCCAAGCCATTTACCACAGAGAAGGCTCTGGAGAAGAGCCAGGAGTCCCACATCGGCGCGGTCTTGTTCGAACGTGAGACTTTCACCCGAAACGGTTCCAAAAAGAGATACAGAGACGAAGAGGGAACGCTGCACAAAAGGCGGAAGATCATGGAACGGGCGACCACGTTCGGCGTGATCATCGGCGGCTATACCGATGATGAAGTCGAAGAGATATTCGACCGCTTTGTGGCGAGTCTTGACCGTGGCATCTACATCGACGGCAACTTCGTCCCCATTGAGATTGAGGGAGCGGATTGGGTCGACAAGGACGACTCACTCCTAAAAGCACAGGTCGCCGTGCAGGTGATGATCACCTTCAACGGCGGCGTTTACCGCGACACGGGCTTCGCACCTCTGACCGATGTCAGAGTGACGTCCGTGGAGAAGATCACATGAAAGGAGCCTACAGATGGCGACTAAAACACAGAAGCCGGAAGGCGCTGCCGCACCGGAGCTTGTGCCGATCGACAAGCTCCGTGAGCAGCACAAGGTTGGGCGTGCCACCTACGCGGGCGTATGCGCCGCGAATGGCTGGCGGCCCGGTAAGGCGATGACGGAGGACGAGTTCCTCGCCGCCGTCGCCAAGTTCAACAACAGCCCGATGAACGGGCGTAAGAGCAAGGAGGCGAGGAAGTAATGCTTAGAGATGTACGCAGCAACGTCACGGACGGACTGCTCGGCTTCGCCACGGCAACGGGCGACGGTCTGCACATCAAGATCGGCGTCTCCCCCTCTGTCACCGAAAAGCCCATCACCATCCTCGGCAGCATGGGCGCAAGCACCATCAAGTCCAAGTTGGGCCTGTCCCCGCTGGCCGATGCGGTCATGGACGCGGTGCAGGGCGGCGCGGCCCGCGTGTTCTGCATCCCCGTCGCCGCAAGCACCGCTGGCACGATCGGCGAGGTCACGAAGACGGGCGACGGCGGCGGCAGCGTGACCGTGCAGGGCTCGCCCAACAACGCCTACGCGCTCACCGTGCGCTTCACCGCGCAGGGCGGGCTCAACACCGCAGCCTTCGTCTACTCCATCGACGGCGACAACTTCTCGGATGAGATCACCGTCCCCGTCACTGGCAGCTACGAGATCGAGGGCACGGGTCTGACGATCAAGTTCACCGAGGCGAGCTCGCCGGATCAGAAGCCCAGTTCCTTCCTCGTGCGCGACACCTACACCCTCAAGACCACTGCACCGAGCATGACGAACGGCGATGTGCTGGGCGCGATTGAGAAGATCAAGAGCTTCAACGAGGAGTTCGAGTTCGTCCACATAGTCGGCGGGAGCACGGTGGAGCTGTGGGAGGCGGTCAGTGAAGCACAGAAGGAGCTGATGACGGTCTGCCACAAGCCCTGCTTCTTCCTCATGGAGGCCGCCTATCCCGCCGACGAGGCGGATGGTGACCTGAGCGATTGGGCGCTGCAGATGGAGGCAGACCGTAAGCGGATCAAGAACTCCGACATTCAGGTCTGCGCCGCATGGGGTCGCCTTGTGCGGCTGGACGGCACCACGCAGATTGTCAACCTCGCGGGCCTCGCCTCCGGGCGCTACGCCATGACGAAGGTGAGCGTGTCCATCGGCAAGACCAAGGACGAGGACGCGCTGGGCTTCCCCAAGACGAAGCTGCTGGAGCTGGTTCCCATCGGCTACGACAGCACCGTCATTGAACTGCTGGACGTCGCGGGCTACATGACCTTCCGCGAGTACGACGGCCTTGACGACATCTTTGTCTATCACACGAAGATGATGTGCAAGGACGGCAGCGACTTCCGCTATGCCGAGGATGTGCGTGTGAAGAACAAGATCATCCGCGAGACACGCAAGAAGGCGCTGCAGTTCAAGAACGACGACATCGACCTTGAGGACATTCAGGGCGAGCTGGACGCGCGGGCGAAGTTCATCAGCGTGCCGCTTGACCGCATGGTGGAGGACAAGGAGATCAGCTCCTATGAGACCACCGTGGACGAGAGCTGCTACGATACCTTCCTCGAAGATGAGACCATGAGCGTCATCATCCGCTACCTCTCCAGAGGCTACATCCGCGAGGTCGTTATCGACATCGGGCGCTCGGCTCTGAGCAGCAACTAAGGGAGGAGGACAGGCAATGCTGAAGGTAAACGGAAAAGCCTATGATTGGGGCGACGTGGATCTGAAAATCCCCGGCCTGAACATTCAGGTGCAGGAGATCAGCTATGACGACGAGCTGGAGATGGAGGAAGTCTACGGCTCCGGCTCCAAGCCGCGCGGCTACGGCACAGGCAACTATAAGGCGTCCGGCAAGCTCTCCATGCTCCGCGACGACTACGACGATCTGCTGGCCTACTGCAAGCAGAAGGGCGTTCCCTTCTACAAGATGGAGCTGCCCTCCATCATCGTCTCCTACGCCAACGAGGGCGCACGCACGAAGATCGACGAGCTGAAGAAGGTCAAGTTCTCCAAGCGCAGCAACAAGGCAGCGCAGGGCGACAAGAGCCTCACCGTCGACGTCGACATGATGATCGTCGGCGGCGTGTATCAGGACGGCGTCGCACCCGTCTAAGGACAACATTTTTGAGAATAACAAGGAGGAAGTCACACTATGGAAAGCACCAACAACCAGACCCCCGCCCGCAGCAGCGAGGAACAGCTCAAGGCCAAGTACGGCGGCAAGCTCTACCGCGTCGGCATCACCGTCCCTGTGGATGATGAGAGCGAGAAAGAGTTCTCCTACTACTTCAAGCGCCCCACCGTCCCCAGCTATGACCGCTACATCAAGACCGCTGCGCAGGGCATCACCAAGGCAAGCAAGGCGTTCATGCTGGACGCGGTCATCGACGAGGACGCCGAGCGTCTGACGAAGGACATGGAGGAGAACCCCGGCATCGCGATCTCCATCGGCAATAAGCTGACGGAGATCCTCGGCCTGACGGGTACGGCAAATTTGAAGAAGCTCTAAGAGAACGGGTCGCGGAGGTACGGGAGAGCTTCGTGGAGCGCGGGCTCCTTGAGATCTATCGTTTTGTGCCTCCGCCTCTCTTAGAGACCTTTGACCCCGAAACGATTGACGACGTCGACGAGTTCCTCGGATGGGTCGCAAAGGCCCGCTTCATGCAGGAGCTTGAGGAGGGCATCGTCACCCGGGCGATCGTGCGAGCGTTCCCCGAGTGACGGCCTCCCGTCGCCGATCGTTTTCCGCCTCTATCTCAAACTGGAGGTGAAAGCAGAAAATGAGTTTAGAGTCCGTATTTAAGCTGTCGCTCATTATGAACATGATCGACAACCTCTCCGGGCCGATGGCGGGCGTGGCGTCCAAGGTCGGCGCAAACGTCTCCAAGCTGGACGCCGCAAGCCAGACCTTCGGCGGCATGGCAAAGGCGGGTGCGGCGATGCAGGAGACGGGCTCACAGATCGTAAACGCTGTGCTCGCCCCGGTAGAGGCGACCTTTGAAACGCGGCGTGCGCTGGGTGAGCTGGCCTCGCTGGGCGTGCAAGACCTTGAAGCGGTCGAAAACGCCGCACGCAGCTTCTCCGATCAGTGGGCGGGCACGTCGAAGGCGGACTTCATCAGCGCGGCCTACGACATCAAGAGCGGCATCGCCTCCCTCTCTGATGAGGGCGTCGCAGAGTTCACAAGCCTCGCGGCCCTGACCGCAAAGGCGACGAAGTCCACGGCGGGCGAGATGACCTCGCTGTTTGCCACAGGCTACGGCATTTATAAAGACTACTACAGCGACCTGAGCGACATGGAGTTCGGCGAGATGTTCTCGGCTGGCATCTCCGACGCCGTCCGAGTGTTCAAGACCTCCGGCTCCGGCATGGCACAGGCGATCCAGAACCTCGGCGCATCGGCGACCACGGCGCAGGTGCCGCTGGAAGAGCAGCTCTCCGTCTTGGGTATGCTGCAAGCAACGATGGGCGGCGCGGAAGCGGGTACAAAATACAAAGCCTTCCTCCGCAGCGCCACCAAGGGCGGCGAGGAACTGGGGCTCAAGTTCACAGACGCCAACAACCAGCTCCTGAGTATGCCGGAGATCCTCGACATCCTGCGGGGCAAGTTCGGCGAGACAATGGACGCCGCCGAAAAGATGGAGCTGCAGAAAGCCTTCGGCGACACCGAGGCCGTAGCGCTCATCGACCTGATGTATAACAAGGTCGGCGACCTGCAGGACAACATCGTCAATATGTACGGCTCGCTCGGAAAGGGCGTGTCGGTCACGGAGCAGATGGCCTCCGCCATTCAGGAGACGGAGCCGGAACGCTTCGAGCGACTCAAGCAGCGCATCCACAACGTCACTGAGAGCATCGGCAACTCCCTGCTCCCCACGGTCAACGACCTGATGAGCAAGGGCGAGGGCGTGCTGACGAAGGTCGGCTCGTGGATCGAGAAGAACCAGGAGCTCGTCAAGGTCATCATGCTCATCGTTCTTGCGGTGGGCGGTTTCCTCGCCGTAGGCGGCACGCTGATCGCCCTGATCTCCGGCGTCGGCCTCGTCGTGACAAAAACGGTCAGCGCGTTCAAGATACTCAAGGGCGGCTTCGCACTGGCGCGAGGGGCGCTCACACCGCTCATATCCTCGGTGTGGAGCTTCACGGCGGCGCTGCTGGCCAACCCCGTCACATGGGTCGTCATTGGCATTGTGGCCCTCATTGCGGCGCTGGTGCTACTCTACAACAAGTGTGAGTGGTTCCGCAATGCGGTCAACTCCGTCATCAACTTCTTCAAGGAAACGCTGACGGCGGTGGGCTCGGTCGCGAAGTCGGTGTTTGAAGGCATCGGGAACGTGATCGGCTCCGTCATGGACGCGGCAAAGGCGACCGTGTCCGAGAAGCTGTCCAACATCAAGACGGCCTACGAGGAACACGGCGGCGGCATTTCCGGCGTCGCAGCGGCGGCGATGGAGGCGGTCAAGGGCTGGTACACAGCGGGCTACACCTTCATCGACAACCTCACGGGCGGCAAGCTCTCGGAGATCCGTGGGAAGTTCTCGACGGCCATGAGCAACATCGTCCAAGGCATCTCACAGAAGTTCACCGACGCACGCACCGCCTTCTCCAACGGCCTGAACAACATCAAGAACGCCGTCTCCGGCGCGGTCACGTGGTTCTTCGAGTCCGGCAAACGGATCGTGTCCACCTTTGCAAACGGCATCAAGTCCGCCTTCAGCAGCGCGGTCGAGGCCGTAAAGGGCGGCTTGCAGAAGATCCGCAACCTCCTCCCGTTCTCTGACGCGAAGGAGGGGCCGCTGTCCACGCTGACCCTGTCCGGCCAACGCACCATGACTACCTACGCTCACGGCCTAACGCTGGCGGGCGACGCCCCGGCAGCGGCGATGAACAAGAGCCTCCAGCAGGTGCAGGGCGCTCTTGACCGCAAGCCGGAGAAGAAGGTCGACCTCGGCGGCGGGAAGAAGGACAAGGACGAGAGCAGCGATGAGGGCGGCTCCGGTAAGGGCAAGCAGGTCATCATCCACAAGCTGCTCGTCCCGGTCGACCTCAAGAAGATCAAAGACCTGCAGCAGCTCCTCGCTCTTTTGCAGGAGGTCGAGGACTACGCAGCGGCCAACGAGGACGGCGAACCCGGCGACGACGAGGACGCCGTCCCGGCCCCGGCATAAGGAAGGAGGACGCTATGATCTATGTAGAAGACGAGCTGATCAAGCTCAACGGCGTCGTCCTCCCCGGTCTCGTCAAAAGCATCGAGGTCATTGAGACCGCGAAGGTGGACGAGCAGGAGGTCGAGGGCAGCGCCACTAAGCCGAAACAGGCAACGGGCTACGAGGACGCCAAGGTCAACATCGAGCTGATCATCGACGACACGCCCTCGCAGACCAAGTACCAGCGATACGCAACGCTCCGGGCGATCTTCCGATCGCCCGGGCAGAGCGTGCCGCAGCCCATCCCCATCATCAGCGAGGACACCGCCGCCCACGGCGTGGAGAAGGTCATCTTCAAAAAGCTGTCCCACAAGGGCGAAAACAAGCGCGGGCAGCTTACGGCTACGCTGGAGCTGTGGGAGTACATCCCGCAGACCATCACGGCAAAGTCCGGCTCCAGTTCCGGCTCCAGTTCAGGCTCCGGCAAGTCCGGCGGCGGCGCGGCGAGCAATCTGAAGGCAGACTACAAGAGCTACCTGAGCAACGAACGGGGCAAATCCCCCGCACGGGATGACGCAGACGCCACGGCGGCGATGAACAAAGTGACCGCCATGCCGTACTAAGGAGGCCACAGTGGAAACGAAAGAACTGTACTACCCGCAGATCTCGGCACAGGCCGGTTCCTACACCTTCGAGGAAGGCGTGGAGCTTGAGATCTATTCCTCGAAGTCCTCGTATTATGATTGGGCGAAGATCCGCTTCACGAGCCAGTTCCGCCCGAAGCTCTCGCTCAAGAAGAAAGACCCCGCCACCATCCAGCTCGGCTATGACGGCACGCTGGAGGACGTGTTCACGGGCTTCGTCTCCGGCAACTACGATGGCGGGACGTATGCCAACGAGGTCGCGCTGAAGGATGAGATGCTGCTCATGGAGGAGACGATCATCAACGACACCTTCCTCGACACCACGCCGCAGGAGCTGATCTCGTACTTCCTTGCACAGGCGGGCCTGTCCAAGATGAAGCTCTCCAGCAAGACCTACCCGACGCGCAAAATGCTCCCCATTCGGAGGCAGACCGCCGTCCAAGCGATCAACGCCGTCAATGCGGCGTGGGGGCTTCGTGTTCCGTTCTTCTTCTCGGGCGGCGTCTTCTATTGGGACGAGAAGCCGGAACAGAAGAAGGTCTACACCTTCGAGCGCGGCGTGAACATCCTAAACCTGCGCCGCGCGGGCGGCGTATGGGAGCTGGAGACGGTCTCCGCGCCATTCATCAAGCACTCCCACAAAATAAACCTCATCCATCCGCAGGTGAGCGGTGAGGTCGAGGTCTCCAAGGTGGTCAGCAAGACCAACGACTCCGGCTTCATCCGCACCTACATCTATTTCTGACCCCGAAAGGAGGAAACCGACGTGCTCGAAGAAATGGTCGCGTCCGTTATGAAGAAGACGCTGGCGCAGGACTTCCCGCATTTGAAGCTCCCCGCCGCCGTATTCGCCACCATCGACTCGGCGGCAAAGAGCGACGCCTTTGACATTGAGGAACTGATCGTCCACAACGAAGTGACGGGCGAGGTGTTCAAGGCGCACATCACCTCCTACTGGTACGAGTACAAACTCACCGTCATCGACCGCTTCGGCAACCCCGACGCCAACTATCCCGCGCTTCCGGGAATTAAGTCTAAGAAACAGTTCAAGGCCGGGGCGGTCGTGGCCGTCGCGCTTCCCTACGGCGACCTCACCCCGGCGATCATCGGGGAGGTGGAGCTATGACGGGCCTGAACGATACGGACATCCGGCTCAACAGCGAGTGGCAGCTCACACAGGCCACAGACGGCGACGCGCCGCTCTGCTCGGGGCTGGAGTGTCTGTATCAGAACATCGTCCTTGAGGCGCTCACGCAGCCGGGAGATGTCTTCTATGACGCCGAGTTCGGCTGGGGCCTGTATGACTTCATCCAGTCCGAGGACACGGAGCTGACCCGTCTGGAGATCACCCAGCGGGTGCGGCTCAAGCTGCAGAAGCGGGAGGTCATCCTCCCGGAAAGCATTGAGATCAGTATTGCGTTCGAGGATGACACGGTCGTGCTGCACTGCTCCTTCCGCTTCGCGGAGGAGGACGAGCGGCGCGAGCTGGACGTCATCATCGGCGCGGTGAGCGTGGAGGTGGTATCAGAATGATCGACAAGGAAATACTGGACGCCGTGCTCCCTCTGCCTACGCTGGACGAGCTGAAGGAGCAGAAGGTCGAGGAACTGAAAGACGAGGGCTTCGTCATCAGCAACTTCCATTCGGGCGGTGTGTTCTACACGATGCTCATGATCGTGCTGCGCATCAAGGTCGAGGTCATTGAATTGCTCCGCGTCGTGCTGAACAATATGTTCGTCTCCCACGCGGGCGGCGCGTGGCTCGACCTGAAGATGGCGGACTACTCCAAAAAGCGCAAGAAGGCGCAGAAGACGCAGGGCTTCATCACCGTCAGACGCACCGACATGACGGGCGAGGCGGTCAAAATCCCCAAGGGCCACGTCTTCAAGAGCATCCTCGACATCAACGGCGAGGAGCTGCGCTTCTTTGTACTGGAGGCGGCGACGCTGCAAAAGGGCGCGTCCTCCGTGGACGTGCTGGTGGAGGCCGAGACAGAGGGCAGCCGCTACAACGTCCCCGCAGGGCAGATCGTGCGCACGCTGACCTACCTCGGCGACGTCACATTCAGCAACGCCGAGGACTGGATCGTGCGGGAAGGCAGCGACACCGAGGACGACGAGAGCGCGAGGGCGCGGACACTCCGCTCGTGGTCGGAGCTGGCGCAGCGGGCGACGGAGGACACCTTCATTGACGCGGCGGAGTCCGTCCCCGGCGTACTGTTCGCACAGGCCGACTGCAACCACCCGCGCGGGCAGGGCACGGTGGACGTCATCGTGACAGGCACGGCGGGCGAGGCAACGGAGGGACTGCTTGCGGCAGTAAGAGAAGCCGTTGACAAGATCGCTGGCCCGTATGATAATATTCTCGTGAAGTCCTCTGTGACCGTATCGCAGAATATCTCCGTCACGGTCACGACCGACACGGCGGACACGGACGAGGCTGTGGAGAACCGGGTCAAGGCGATCCTCACCGAACTGCTGGCCGTGCGCCGCAGCCGCAAGCTCAACGAGCTGACCCTGTCCGACATCAACCACGCGATCCGCAGCGGCTACAGTGGGGCCACCAACGCGGCGGTCTCCGAGCCGGAGGCGGATGTGAAGCTGGGTAAGGACAAGGTCATCACCCTCGGCGACGTCTCCGTGACGGTCGAAAGGGAGTGAGCGGATGAAGCAGTTTGAAACCTTCGGGGAATATATGTTTGATCTGCTCTTCGCTCCCTTGAAGAAGGGCCGGAAGACGGTCAACCAGCTCTGCATCTTCTTCAAGGTCATGGGGCGCGAGTTCGACGACCTGAAGGCGGCGATCTTCCGCGTGCGCAGCGAGGCGAACGTAGCAAGCTGCTCAGAGGTCATGCTCCCCGTGCATGGGCAAGACCGGGATATGCCGCGACTGGAGGGCGAGGACGCCGAAGCCTATCGGACGCGCCTGTCCATGAAGGGGATCATCTCACAGTGGAGCGGCACGCGGCGCGGCGTTCTCTACGCGCTGACCGCGCTCGGCTACGACCGCAGCCGGATTGAACTGTTCGCCGATCAGGATGCGGAGCGCTGGGCTGAGTTCATCATCTTCCTGAACAGTTCCAAGCCCAGCGGCGTCACAAATCTCTCGGTCATCGACGGGCAAGTCCGCAAGGTCAAGGAGGGCAGCAGTAAGCCTGCCTACGGTATGGAGACCATCGGCGGGCTCATTATTCAATCCCGGCTTCAGACAGGCTTCTCACGCTATCCAAGGTGCGGAGAGATCGTGTGCGGCGTGTGGCCGCATATCGTCAGTGAAGGACATCTCGTGGCCTCGACGGTCATGGCGCAAGGCGGCGCATCGGGCGGCGGCAATCCCTTCCCGAGAGCCGGCACATTTGCAGCCTCCGAGGAGTTCTATCACTTCGGCGCGTACACCATTTATCAGGGCTTCGCCTCGGACATTGAGGTGGGCTCGAAGGCGGCGCAGGGTGCAAAGGTCTACCTGAGATGCTCCACCTCTACGCGCTGCTCTACCAACGCGAAAGGAGGCGCAGCAGAATGAAAACATTGACTTCTATCGGTATCCAGAAGATCGGGCAGCGGTTCGTTGACTCGGTCGATCATGCGGACTACACGCTCAACGGCGTGCCACAGACAGCGGAGCCCTTCCGCCGCTTCGTGCAGGGCGCAAGCGCAAGGGTCTACATTTACTTCGACGATACCGTGATCGGTGACGTCGCCGAGGTGCAGCTCGTGGACAAAGACGGCGACATCATCGCGTCAGCGGGCGAACGGGTCTTCACAAAAACACCGGGCAAGGGGCTTTATATAGCCTTCAAATATAATATCTTAGAAGTGGAGGTCGAAAGCAGCAATGAAAACCTATGAAAAAATCGGGTGGCTCGATCACGTCCAAGACATTGAGACGGGAGAGGTCATTCAGGAAGGAACGCCTGTGAGTCAGGTGAATATGAACCACATGGACGAAGGTATTTTCACAAACCGTGAAGCGGTCATTCTCCATGAGGCTCAGATTGCCGACGCGCAGAAAGAGATTAAGGTGTTGAAGGATGCGACGCTGAACAACATGGTCAACAATGTCTTTCTCATCAACTTCAACACCGTGACCTCGGTCGCGATCACGTCAGGGATTTACGACTCTGTGGCGCGAAAAATCTATGTATAAGGTCGCTTGCAGCCGCAAGGAAGCAAGCTGCATCATCGGGAGCTTGCTCGTGGAGCTGGCCCCGGTATGCGAGAAGTGCGGCGGGTTGCCGGATGGCGTGCTGAACCTACAGACGGAGGCGGGGCTGTCCCTCACAGGGGACGCCGACGTCCTCATCACAGGGCACAGCATCATCAGCGGCAAGCCTGTCAGGATCAAACTCACGGACTACGGCTTCGAATATTATGGTGATCACGCCGAGCTTGCCCGCGTTCGGGAAAAGAGGTGTGTGTATCATGGCAGAGCCGTCAGTCCTACAAAAGAAAACTGAGATATTTCTCGAAAGGGATATATACCCCTTGCTGAAAAACTTCCCCGCCTCCGAGAAGTTCTCCTTGTGCCAAGAGATCAAGCAATCCTGCTATAAGCTCATCCGAGCGGCTGTTATGGCCAACAACCTCACGAACGTCAACAGACGGCTCATGTGGCTGGATGAGGCGGACGCAGAGAAGACACTGCTGCTCGTGCTTTTAGGTGTCGCCAAGAACCAGAAGTACATCACGCAGAAGAAACTCTTGGAACTGCAAGGAAAGCTCGAGGAGATCGGGCGCATCATTGGAGGACTGCAAAAGTTCTTCATCAACAACCGAAAATAGACCATCAGAAAAAGTACAGCACCTACTCAGGGTTATCTCTGTCTGGCGTCGAACCGTGCGGTTCGCGGGTACAATTCGGCCCGCAACTGGAACAACAACAATGCTACGAACTCCAACCCGAACCTCGGTTTCCGCCCCGCCTTGTAGGTTATTACGTCATCTGCGGCCACGGCTTCAGGTGCGTGTCCTTGTTATACTTCAAGGGAGAGGTAATCCTTCGCCATGTTGAGAAACGGCGTAAAAACAGTGACTGAGCTTCGCCCGCCCTCTCGTATTGGGAGGCGGAGGGAGGTCTACAATGTGGGTAGCAACCCGCGTCATGGGTGCCAAGCCGTTCTAAAAGGAAAGGATGCCACGAATGACGAAATTCCCCATTATGCTCTACAACACAAAGAACACCAAGAAGGCCCTCGTGCCGCCGATCCCTCCACCCTCCAGCTATGAGGACGCCGTGGGCTGGTCAGCGATCGAGGCGGGCTACAAGACCGCCTTGCGAGGCAGCCGCAAGTTCACGCGGGAGGCCGTGCTCTACGACCTCTATTCCGAGGTGAACAACGTGCGCCTGTGGCGCGATCTCAAGAAAATTGAGAAAACGAGACAGGCGGGCGTTAGTGAGTACACGCCGGGAAAGTATCGGCACAGGATCATCATGGAGCCGAAGGAGCGCAGTCTCCACATCCCGCCGCTGCGGGACAAGATCGTGCAGCTCGTCATCCATCAGGAGCTGCAGACGCTCTTCCGCCCGGTATTCGTCAACCGTTCATTTGCGTGTATGTACGGAAAAGGCCCCATCCGAGCTGCCTTCAACGTACAGCATGACATGAGGGTCGCCCGCATGAAGTGGGGCGACGAGGCGACGGTCATCAAGATCGACGTCCGCAAGTTTTTCTACAGCATCGACCGCAGCGTGCTCAAGCAGATCATCGCGAAGCGGTTCAAGAAGCTCAAGAAGAAGTACCCCGAGAAATACGAGGACTTCCTCCGTTTTTACAGGCTTCTTTGCAAAGTGATCGACAGCTCGCCGGAGGGCGAGAGAGGGATTCCGCTGGGAAATGTGAGTTCTCAGGACTTTGCCAACATCTACCTCAACGAGCTCGATCAATTCTGCATCCGCTTCCTCGGTGCGACGCTCTACACGCGCTACATGGACGATGTCGTCGTCATAGCGCCAAACAAGGAAATCGCCCGGGAGTGGTTAGCAAAGATCAAGGTGTTCCTCCAAGAGAGACTGCACCTTGAGACCAACCAGAAGACCAAGATTTTCTATGTGCGGCAGGGCGTGAACGCCTACGGCTTCAAAATCAAAGCGACGCATCTGCTTCTCCGTACCGAGTCGAAACGGCGGGAGAAGCGGCGCATCAAGCGGATGATGGAGAAGCTGCAGGAGGGCACGATCACGAAGGCGGCGATCGTCCAATCGGTCAATTCGTGGCTCGGCTTCGCCCGATGGGCTTGCGCCTACAATCTGGCGAAGAAGATATTCGCTCCCTACCGCTTCATCAAAACGGAAGGAGAGCTACCTTATGGCGCAATATCTCGGAACCGTCAAGCTCGGCGGATTTTACAACAACGGCGCGGCACTGGCAAGACCCACAAAGCCGTGGCGTAACGACACTGAACCATATTCGGGCGCGGGTAGGGGCAATATCCCCTCAATGTCCGGAGACATTTCAAACTACAGCTTCGGCAATACGCCCTCAGACGACGCAAAGAAGCTCCAGTGGGTAAAGATCAAGGACGGCGACAAGACGCTGCTCATCTGCGACCGCGTCATCCTTGTCAATGTCACTTGGAACGACCTTAACAGCGCGGGCTGGATCTTCGGCAAGGAAGTCAACATTGACAGCGCGAAGTACAAGCTCCGCTCCCTGACGGGTGGCACAGGCCCCAGATCGACAAATGACTGGTACTCCGGCGGCACGCCCGCCAACAATGAGTGGGACAGGTTCGTCACTCGCGAGGAGGTCATCACGGGTCTTCCGGCTCCTGTGTCCTCCGACCTCGACAGCAGCCTCAATTCAACCGATCTCAGCAGTGCACATAATCAGCTTTGGAACTGGATGGGCGTCTATACTTGGTGCCAAGAGACGTATTCCTCGAATACGTCGAGCCGTGCGGTTCGCGGGTGCAATTCGGCCCGCAACTGGCTCAACTTCAATGCTTCGAACTCCAACCCGTTCCTCGGTTTCCGCCCCGTCCTTGAAATCCTGAACACTGACCCTCTGATCTCTGACAGTGACAGAGACCTCGGAGATAAGAACAGCAATTTCACGATCACCTACACGGTCGATGACGCCGACTCCGGCGACGTCTTGACGGCGACGGAGTCGCTCGATGGGCAAACGACGAAGTCGTTTGCCCCGACGCGAAATTTGGTAAACACCATCTCTGTCGATGTCGACTCCCTGAGTCTCGGTAAACACACCGTCAAGGTCGTCGTCAGCGATGGACAGGGCGGCACAGCGACCCGGACGTGGACGTTCACCCGCACAAACTCCGCACCGACCATTTCCGGCAGCGACGGCAATCTCGGAGATAAGAACCTCGGCTTCACCTATGCCTACACCATTGACGATGCGGACGGCGACACACTGACCGTCGTGGAGGAACTCAACGACGAGACGATTCGCACGATCAACAATGCGCCCAAGGGCGAGGAGCTGACCGTGACGATCACCTCCGAGAAGCTCTATGCGCTGGGGCTTAATTCGGTCAACACCCTCAAGATCACCGTCACGGACGGCAAGGGCGGTACGGCCTACCGTCGCGTCACCTTCAAACGCACAAACTCCGCACCGACGATCTCCGGGCAGGACAAGGCCCTCGGTCTGAAGAACGGGAGTTTCGCAGAGAATTACACCGTGAGCGACGTTGAGGGCGACAATGTGGTCGTCACCGAGTTCGTGGATGACGTGCAGATCCGCAGCTATCAAGCAACGCTGGGACAGCAGGAAACGATCGAGCTGACCCGAGAGAAGTGGCTCTCGCTTACCAATGGACAACACCAGCTCCGCATCGAGGCGGTCGACGGCAACTTCGCCACCAGCGTCCGTGTATTCTCCTTCAGCAAGAAAGAGACCGTCATTAAGTTCGAGCTGGTCGCGCCGGAGGAGACCGATGCAGCGGCGACTAAGGTGCTCGTGACGCCGACGTGGAAGATCGAGGGCGCGGTCGCCAAGGTGGAGGCGTGCAACAACGGTTTTGACGCCGTTCCCACATGGGAGGACATCACGGCGATGGTGCAGATCAACCGTGTCTACAACTTCACCAACAAGACCAAGACCGCGAGCAAGTGGGGCGTGAATATCCGTTTCACCATCACAAAGAATGAGGGCTTCGAGGGTGAAGTCTCCATCTCGGGTTTCGGAGGTGCGTATGAATAAAGCTATGAAGTATTTGACTCCGAAAAAACCTATCTCCAAGATCGCCCGTGACCGGGCAGAGGAGATGGAAGAACGGAATGTCGACCTCTACGAGGCGATCGCTGGACTCTTTGAAGAGCTGGCTGCGCTGGAACAGTCCAACGCGGAGCTGAAAGTCCGTGTTGAAACGCTTGAAAAAGGAGGTAAGCAGAAATGAAGGTTAAGACCTATATGATCGCCGTCTATGCCGTTCTCGTCAAGAACGGCAAGCGCGAGATCGAGGAGCTTCCCGAAGCCTATATCATTCCTGTTGCTGAGTATTTGGCTACTCAGGAAGAAGCTACCAACGAATGAGATAAGCGGTGAAGCAAAAACCCCGAGGTAAAGGCAGTTTACATCTTTCCCGGGCAACCACAAAGGCTCGTCCCGCAGTACACGCAGACCACCTTGAAGGGGGCCGCGTTTGCTGTGGGACGAGCCTAAGATTTTCTTCTTAGAACGGCGCTATTTTTTCTCAATTATCCTGTCCGAATTTCTCAAAAATCGTGTCGCGCTACAGATCCACGAGTTTCCCTCCTTGATGATATGAGTTGAAAATAGTATACAGGAATGTTATAATTTCATACACCGCATATATGCGGAGCGGAGGTTTTTATGAATATTGGGAAAAGACTAAAAGCCTATCGAGAGTATCACCAATTAACACAGGAAGATTTGGCGACGAAAGCCGGAGTCAATGAAAAATATTACGGAAGAATAGAGCGTAATGAAAGTTGTCCCACTGTCGATAAGTTGGAAAAGATCTGTACTGCTTTGGGAATAGAGCTGTCAGAACTATTCCTATATCGCACAAGACACGACGGCCGCGTTTTTTGGTTGGATCAACGTATTGCCAATGCTACCGTTCGCGGACTGCAGAATGACATTGACATTCATTTTAATAGAAATGCTCTTTTGGATGGCTGCGATAACTGTTTGTGGTACAACGGATATATATGCTCCATGAGTTTTGATGAATTCGAGTTATGCATCTATGCTGTGGGGAATATTAAAGGGACGTTATATATAGCCTATCAGGCTGTTTTGGAAGTTAATCGTAATGATATTTCATCGGAGTTAAGAAAATATGTCAACGACGATATCCAGTTATCCGCGATAATTGAATATATGGGATATGACGAAGGTGTGCTTCATGAGCACGATGGGAATGTGTTTTTCGTCAACGAATCCAATTGGCTAATTGCCCGCTTGGTAAATCATATGACCGGTGAAATCGTTCAGGATGATATCATTCTGGATTCCGGAAGTATTACAGATGTTTTGAACAGTCGAGATGCTTTTTTCGATTATATCTTTGGAACAGAAAATCATTGATCCCATTACTATTGGGGCCAACGCTCAAAATATCCGTCATCGTAAGCCGCCCTTTCTTGACGCATTCCGGATTTTTCTTATGCGAGCCTCCCCGCAGCGCCGTTGACAAGCCCTCCGCTGCCCGATATAATACGTTCCAGCGGCCGTCAACAGGTGCAAATTTACAATTGCTTCGTCGCATTTTCTCCTTATCGCAATGCGCAGCATTTGTAAAAGAGAGTCGCTTTATGGACGTTTCGGATCATACTATGCCGATCATCGGGGAGGTACTTTCTCATGAATCAAGTCGCTATCGTCACCGGCGGAACTTCCGGCATCGGCAAGGCCACCGCCCTCGCCCTGAAGGCCTCCGGCTGCACCGTTTACGAATTTTCCCGCCGCGCGCAGGGCGTGGAGGGGCTGCATCACATCGCAGCAGACGTCACCTCCGAGGACTCCGTCCGCGCTGCCGTAGCGCAGGTCATGGATGCCGAAGGCCGCATTGACATTCTCGTGAACAACGCAGGCTTCGGCATCTCCGGCGCCATTGAGTTCACCTCCACCGCCGATGCCAAGTCCCTCTTCGACGTCAACTTTTTCGGCATGGTGAACATGAACCGCGCCGTGATCCCCATCATGCGACAGGCCGGCCGCGGCCGGATCGTAAATCTCAGCTCCGTGGCGGCCCCGGTCCCCATTCCCTTTCAGGCGTATTACTCTGCCACCAAGGCTTCCGTCAACGCCTACGCCATGGCGCTTGCCAACGAGCTGCGTCCCTTCGGCATCACCGTCTGCGCCGTCATGCCCGGTGACATCCACACCGGCTTCACCGCCGCGCGGCGCAAGGTCAGTGAGGGCGACGACATTTACGGCGGCCGCATTTCCCGCTCGGTCGCGCGCATGGAGCACGACGAGCAGACCGGCATGGATCCCGCCAAGGCGGGCGCTTACATTGCCAAGGTCGCGCTCAGGGAGCGCTCGCACCACCCGCTCTACGCCATCCGCGCAGACTACAAGTTTTTCGTTTTTCTCTCCAAGATCCTTCCGGCGCAGGCGCTCAACCGCCTGATCTACGCCATCTACGCCAAATGACCGCCGCAGGATCTCCCGCGCAAAACGCACACGAGGCAGGAACCGACAGGGTTCCTGCCTCGTTTTTTCTCCGTCGGGCAAGACCGCGCGACCGGCTGCCATTAGATTTTTATTGACAAGCAGATTTCTCCGGACTATAATGCTTCAAAAATGAACAATCTAAAAAAGGAGGAATTTGCCGTATGGATTTCAGCATTGCGATCTCCAGAAAGATCGCGCTCGCTTACAGCGCCGTGTGCAAGCCCCTTTGCAGGCAATTGGAGCTGCCGCAGACGGCCTTTGACATTTTGATGTTTCTCGGCAACAACCCGGACTACAAAACCGCCAGTGAGATTGTCGAGATCCGGCACATCAAGGCGAATCTCGTTTCCGTCAATGTCGATCGGCTCGTGCGGGAAGGGTATCTGACGCGGCGCGGAGTGGAGGGCGACCGCCGGAAGACAGAGCTTCTCTGCACCGAGAAAGCGCAGCCCATCATCGCCCGGGGGCGGCAGCTGCAAAACGCCTTTTCTGAAAGGCTGTTTGCCGGTATGGACGAGGAGGCGCGCCGCGCTTTTTCGGAGGCGATGCACCTCATCGAGCATAATCTGAACGAGCTATTGGAGGCAGACGAAGCATGAACATTCCGCTGACCGTTCTGGTCACATTTTTTGCCGGCATGGGCGCGGGACTCGGCACCGGCTTTGCCGGCATGAGCGCCGCCGCAGTCATCAGCCCCATGCTGATCACCTTCCTAGACATCGAGCCCTACATGGCCGTGGGCATTGCGCTGTCGTCCGACGTGCTTGCCAGCGCCGTTTCGGCCTACACCTATCACAAAAACAAGAATCTGGACATCAAAAACGGCCTTATCATGATGGCAAGTGTGCTGACCTTCACGGTGGTCGGAAGCTACGCGGCAAGCCTGATCCCCTCGGCAACGATGGGCAGCTTTTCCGTTTTTATGACCTTCCTGCTCGGCATCAAATTCATTCTTCGCCCCGTGATGACCACGAAGGAGGCGATGGCGCAGACCTGCGCGAAAAAGCGCGCGATCCAGTCGATCGTCTGCGGCGTTCTCATCGGCCTGATCTGCGGCTTTATCGGCGCGGGCGGCGGCATGATGATGCTGCTCATCCTCACAAGCGTGATGGGCTACGAGCTGAAAACCGCCGTGGGTACGAGCGTCTTTATCATGACCTTCACCGCGCTGACGGGCGCTGTCTCCCACTTTGCCATCGGCGGCATGCCGGACACGCTGACATGGGTGCTGTGCATCGTTTTTACGCTGCTGTGGGCGCGGCTCGCCGCCGTTTTTGCCAACAAGGCGCAGCCCAAAACGCTCAACCGCGCCACCGGCGTGGTGCTCGTGGTGCTTGGCATCGTTGTCATGGGCTTTCAGATGCTCAGCTGAGAGATGCGTTTCCCTTCCCAACAGGAAAGCAAGCGAGTCGCCCCTTCTTGATAAGAAGGAGCGACTCGCCATCTTTTCCCTGTCATCATGACGGGCTGTATTTTCATTTCAGGACACTTTCCTTAAGCCTTTCCAGATCCGCCGCGTCGGGATGCGGCAGGGCACGGTCAAAATTCTCGATCAGCGCATCAAGATTGGCCGGGTGCTCCGGCTGCGCCTTCATCTTGAGATACCGCTCCTTTACCGCCTGCGGCATCTTGCCCTGGCACATGTATTCCCCCACGATGGTATTGCTTGCGTCGACAGACTCCCTGACGCGATCGAGCACCTTGCGGAAATATGCCTCGCTGATGCCGAAGCCCGCCGTGCCGAAGAGAAAGAGCTTCTTATTCCTCAGTTTTTGCAGCAGCGCCAGCGTGGCGCTGTCCGCATTCCCCTTATCCGTCCAGAATCCGACATAAAGCAGCTGCGAATCCGTCGGCGCGTTCTCGCTCGCGCCGAAATAATCGCAGGTGTCCTTTGGCAGCGTCTCGCGCAGCGCGTCGGCAAGCAGCTTCGTGTTGCCCGTCACGCTGCTGAATATGATCGAATATCGTTCCTGATCCATATGATGACCTCACTTTCTACCAGAGTATAGCACGAAGTGCCGGCAGCTTCAATCACTCTCCGCGTTTCCGCCGCCCGTCTGTCCATCGCGGCGATGCCTTCTTCAGCAGGGAAAGCGAACCGCCATCGTCGTGCCTTCTTCCGTGCTTTTTTCCACCAGCACCTCGCCGCCGTGGAGCCTCGCGATCTCCCACACCAGCGACAGGCCCAGCCCCACGCCGCCGTATGCGCGGCTGCGGGACTTATCCACCCGGAAGAAGGGCTGGAAGATGCTGCGGCGGTATTCCTCCGGTATGCCGCATCCGCTGTCCGCAACGCGGACAACGATCTGCGTTTCCTCTTCCGCTATGGAGATGCGCACCGTCCCGTTCGGGCGGTTGTAGCGAATGGCATTCTCGGTCAGATTGAACAGCAGCCGGTAGATGAGCGTGTCGCTGCCGGTCATCACACCGTCGCCGTCGCAGACAAGGGCTATGCCCTTTTTCTCCGCCAGCGGCGCAAGGTCGGTCAAGATCTCCTCTGCCATCGGGCCAAGCTCGATCCGGTCGGTGCAGGGCACGGAGCGAAGCTCGCTCATTTCGAGCAGGGTCTTTGTCATCTGCGTCATCCGCTCCGTCTGCTCGCGCAAAAGGCGGATAAGATCCGCCGTCTCCGGCCGCACGTCAGGGTGCTCGGCGGAAAACAGTTCCAGCTGCGCCTGCATCAGCGCAAGCGGCGTGCGCAGCTCGTGCGCGGCATTTCCGGTGAACTGCCGCTGGGCGCTGAAACCCTCGTCCAGTCGATCCAGCATCTCATTGAAAGAGGCGCTGAACTGCCGGAACTCCGGCAGCACCTCCTCGGTGATCTTCATATCCGCGAGATTGTTCGGCTGCACCTGTTCCACCTGTGCGACAAAGGAGCGCAGCGGTCTGAGTGCGCGCCCGCTGACAAAATACGCAAGGATCCCGCCGAGCAGCGTCACCGCCGCCGTGATGTACCAGTTGGTGGTGCGGAAGCGCCCCTGCGCCCCATCAACGACGATGGTCAACTCCTCGTTGGGTGCTATGAGCTGCGGGTCAAAGCTCACCGTGCCTTCCTCATTCAGGATCACCGTGCCGCCGCCCTGTAAGCTGTCCGCAATGGTGTCCATATAGTACACACCGGAGGAGCACAGCAGCAAATTCATGGCCACGCAGGTCACGCCGATGAGAAGTGCCGTCATCAGCGTGATGCGCCATTGCAGTGACAGTTTTCTCATGCCTCTTCTTCCTCCATCATATACCCCTCGCCGATGCGGTTGCGCACGGGGTCATAGCCGAGCGCCGCGCGCAGCTTTTTCCGCAGGGCGGAAATATGCACCCGGATCGAGTTGCTGAAATTATCCACGCTGTTGTCCCACACATGATCAAGCAGCTCCTCCTGGCTGACAGGGCGCCCCCGATGGAGCATCAGGTATTCGAGGATCCCCGTCTCCTTCCGCGTCAGTGTCAGCGTCTGACCGCCCGCCGCGGCAGTGCGCGACCTTGTATCAAAGGAGAGCGCCCCGCAGGAGAGCACCACGTCATTCTGCGTGAACTGCCGGAGCGTCAGGCTGCGGATGCGCGCCTCCAGCTCTTCCAGATGAAAAGGCTTTGCAAGATAGTCGTTGGCGCCGGCGTCCAGCCCCGCCACCTTGTCGGCGACCTCGCTGCGCGCCGAGAGGATCAGCACCTTTGTGTTCCGGTCGGTCTGGCGCAGGGTGCGCAGCACCGTCATGCCGTCCGCCCCCGGCAGGTTCAGGTCGAGCAGCACAAGGTCGTACCGCTCCGAGCCGAGCAGCGCGATGGCTGCATCTCCGTCATAGCAGGGATCTACGCTGTAGGCAAGGCGGCGCAGGCTGCGAACGATGGTCTGGCAAAGCTCGCGCTCATCTTCAACAACAAGAATACGCATAAAAACCTCCGGCATTGTGATCTGATGCGCCTATTATAGCACAGGGACATAAGATTTCTGTTAAATTTCTGTTCTTAACAAAGATCTTAACTCCCCTGTGCTACAATGAGACCAACGTGAAAGGAGTGAGCAAATTGTTGCGATCGAAAAAAGCCATCGCTCAGGCGGCACTGCTCGTTGCCGGGGCGGCGATGCTTTGCTACGGCGCCATGCGCGGCGAGGCGGCAACGGTGCTGAGCAAGGCCATCAAATTATGTCTGGAGTGTGTGGGTATTGGATAAAAAGATTTCGGGCGCGTCGCGCCTTCTTGCCCGCTTCCGCGGGTGGATCCAGGCAGGGGCGGCACTGCTTACCAACATACATTTGCCGAACTTTCTCAAAGGAGGGCTGTATCAGGGCGCGGGAAAAACCGTCTGCGTGCCGGGGCTCAACTGCTACTCCTGCCCCGCGGCGTCTGGCGCCTGCCCCATCGGCGCGTTTCAGGCGGTCGTAGGGTCGTCAAAGTTCAGCTTTTCCTATTATATCACGGGCTTTCTCATTTTGCTGGGCGTTTTGCTGGGGCGTTTCATCTGCGGCTTCCTCTGCCCCTTCGGCTGGCTGCAGGAGCTGCTGCACAAGATCCCCACGAAAAAGTTTTCCACAAAGAAGCTCAAGTCCCTGACTTATCTGAAATACGCAGTATTGCTGGTGATGGTCGTTCTGCTGCCGGTACTGGTGGTGAACGACGTGGGCATGGGCAACCCCTTCTTCTGCAAGTATCTCTGCCCGCAGGGTGTGCTGGAGGGGGCGATCCCCCTCTCTCTTGCCAACTCCGGCATCCGGGCGGCGCTGGGCAAGCTGTTTACATGGAAGTTCAGCATCCTGCTGACGGTGATCGTGCTGAGCATTCTGTTCTACCGCCCGTTCTGCAAGTGGCTGTGCCCGCTGGGCGCGTTCTACGCGCTGCTCAATAAGGTTTCCCTCTTCCAGATGAAGGTGGATAACGATAAATGCGTCTCCTGCGGCAAATGCGCAAAGGTCTGCAAGATGGACGTGGACGTGACGAAAACGCCCAACCACACCGAGTGTATCCGCTGCGGCATGTGCGTCAATGCCTGTCCGACAGGCGCTGTGCATTTCCGCTACGGCTTTGGAGACGGGAAAGAACCCATGAAAAAAACCATTTTAGAAAAAAACACGGAGGAAACAAAATGAAACTGAAGAAACTGACCGCGCTGCTGCTCGCCGCGCTGATGGTACTGGCGCTGGCGGCCTGCGGCGCGAAGGACGGGAGCACGAACACCGATACGGGCGACGGGCCGAAGAACGCCGAGGAAGCAGCAGCCAGATACAGCGCGCTGATGGAGCAGGAAAACGCCATTCTCTCGGAAAACACCGATCTCTGGGAAAAGGTTTTCCTCTCGGCCGATAAGGGCATGACCATGCAGGAGGACGGCAAAAACTACGGTGATTTCCTGCTCGACACCATCGAGGGCGCCAAGGATCAGTTCACCGACGAAGAGCTTACACTGCTGAAGGACGCCGCCTCGAAGATCAGCGACATTGAAAACGAGCTGACCGCGCTGGAGGAAAAGTTCCCCGAGATCGTGAACGAGGACACCGACGGCAACGGCGATATGCAGAAGTTCCCCTCCTTCGAGGGCAAGGATCTGGACGGCAACACGGTCAAGAGCGACGAGCTGTTTGCCGCCAACACCGTCACCGTGGTGAATTTCTGGTTCACCACATGCAGCCCCTGCGTGGGTGAGCTGTCCGATCTGGAAGCGCTGAACCAGCAGCTCGCGGAAAAGGGCGGCTCTCTCATCGGTGTCAACGCCTTCACGCTCGACGGCGACGAAACGGCCATCGCCGAGGCGAAGGACGTGCTGGCCAAGAAGGGTGCCACCTATCAGAACGTGTACTTCGGCTCCGGCGGTGAGGCCGGAAAGTTCGTGGAGAACATCTTCGCTTTCCCCACCACCTATGTGGTCGATCGCAACGGCAACATCGTGGGTGACCCCATCGTGGGCGCCGTCACGGAGGAGAAGCAGGCGGAAGCGCTGCAAAAGCTCATCGATCAGGCGATCGCAAACAGCGAGGGCTGAGGCTCCAATTTCAAAACACATAAAAACGGCAGAGGAACGGGACATTGTGCCCGTTCCTCTGCTTTTCCGATTCACCGCGGTAAAGTGCGCCGCCCGCTCCCTCCTTTTGCCCTTGTAAAAAGCACTGCCCTATACTATAATAAATGCCATGTACCCTCGCCGTCAGGAAGTTTCTGAGCATTTTGCGGCCCCGTTCTGCACGAAAAGTAAATACCGGTTTTTGACCGGCCTGCGCCAACAAATTTTAATGTTATAAGGATGTGTTATTTTGTTACTCTCGGGGAAAAGTCTGAAACATGACTTCATCCGTTTTGTCTCCGCCACGATGGCTTCTCAGGTCGTATTCTCGCTCTACTCCATGGTCGATGGCCTCATGGTCTCGATCGGCGTAAACGAATACGCCATGAGCGCCGTCAACCTCGCCATTCCCTTTACCAACGCGCTTTTTTCCATCGCAGTGCTTTTCGCCGTCGGCTCATCAACCCTCATCGCCATTTTTATTGCGCAGGATAAACGGCATGAGGCCGACACGCTCTTTTCGCAGAACTTCGCCACCCTGCTCATCATCGGTGCGGTCATCACCGCGCTGGTACTGCTCTTCCTGGATCCGTTTGCAAGGCTTCTCGGCGCAGATGAGATCACGCTCGACTATGTCAAGCACTATCTCCTCGGCATCGCGCCGTTCAGCGTGTGCTACCTCGTATCCTACAATCTCGAGGTGCTCGTCAAAACGGACGGCTACCCGCGCTATGCGCTCTTTACGGTGATCGGCGGATGCCTGACGAACTGTGTGCTCGACTATATCGCCATCTTCCACCTTGATATGGGTGTGTTTGGTGCGGCGGTCGCCACGGGTATTTCCCAGCTCGTCACCTGTATCTCTTACTTTGTCCACTTCTTCAGCAAAAAGTGCACGTTCCGTCTGCGGAAGTTCCGCTTCGATCCGCGCCTCTACGCGCGCATTCTGCCCATCGGCCTGTCCGATGGCGTGACGGAGCTCTGCACGGGGCTGATGATCTTCCTCTTCAACCGCACGGTGCTCAAATGCATCGGCACGGACGGCGTTGTGACCTATACGGTCATTGCCTATGCCACGACCATCATCATCAATCTGATGGTCGGCGTGTCGCAGGGCACGCAGCCGCTCGTGAGCTACCAGTACGGCAAGGAGGACTATACTTCCTGCCGCAAGCTCCTGCGCTACGCGCTCACGACCGTGTGTGTGCTTGCGCCGGTGCTGTTCGTGCTCATTTTTCTCTTCGCGCCGCAGATCGTGCGCGCCTACCTCTCGCATGCAACGGATGAGCTGATCGCATACTCCATTCAGGCTTTCCGGAAGTACAGCATCTCGTATCTGCTGCTGGGCTTCAACATCGTCATCGGCGGCTTTATGACAGCCAATGAGCGCCCCGTGCCCGCCATCTGCATTTCCGTCGGCCGCGGGCTCGTGCTGCAAAGCGCCGTGCTCTTCGCACTCGCCGTGAGCTTTGGCGGCGACGCGGTGTGGTTCACGCCGATCTTCTCCGAGTTTTTGTGCCTCGTGTTCTCGCTTCGCGCGCTCAAGGCCTATCGCAGGCACCCCGCCGGGAATCGTAAATAGCAAAAAAGGACGCTTTATGCGTCCTTTTTTATTGCCCGTTTTCCGCGCGGTCGATGGACTTTTGCGCATCGAAGCCGTCCGGATAGCGTTTTTGCAGCTTATCGAGGTTGCTTTGCAGGATCTCCTCCAACGGGATCTCCAGCGCTGTGGCCGCCTCTGCAAGGTACCACGCGATATCGCCCAGTTCCTCGGCAAGGTGCGCGCGGTCAAGCGCGTGCCCCTGCGAAAGCCATTTTTTCACGATGTCGATGGCCTCGCCGGATTCGCCGCACAGCCCCATCACACTGTTGAGCAGAACGTCCTTCCATGCAAGCTCCGGGTTGAGCGTCGCCATCGCGCGCTTTTGATAGTCGTTGATCTCCATGGTTTCCCTCCGCAGTCATTTTTCTTTTGCCGCTCTTTTTCGCAGCAGGCGGCGTGTTCAGGCTCCCGCCGCTCGCAGCAGCACAATGGAAACGGCGTTCACCACGGGATCATTTGAAACTGTTCAATCTCTTCCGTATGCTGCACGCAGCGCACAAAGCGCTTGCGGTAGATCGTATAGCAGCCGTTGCAGGCAAGGCATTTGCTCTCGTCCTGCGCGCCGCTTTTGAGCTTTGCGGCAAAGTCCGGCTCGCAGATCAGTGCGCGGCTCATCGACACGAGGGGGAATCCCTGCGACAAAATCTCCTCCGCGGTTCTGCGCGAAAACACGCCGCCGACCGGAAAAAGCGGAATGCCGATCCCCTCGCGCGCCGCTTTGAGCGCGTCGAGGTAAAATGGCGTCTTCTGTCCTGCGCGGCGGTTGAAGTCGATTCCGCTGACCTCCACGCCGTCCACGCCGCAGCGTTCGTAGAGCCGCAGCAGCGCGGACAGGTCACCGCAGCCGTTGCTGTCGGCCTTGACGATCATCGGGAACTCCGCGCCGCACGCCGCGCGCACCGCGCGCAGAATGCGTTCAATAAGCCGGAAGCGGTTTGCAAGACTCCCACCGTACTCGTCTGTACGCAGATTTTCCTCCGGATTCAAAAAGTTCGAGAGCAGGTATCCATGCGCGTTGTGAACCTGCACGCCGTCCGCGCCGCAGTCTTTGCACCTTTTTGCCGCAAAAGCAAACTGCGCAACCAGTCTGTCAAGTTCCTCCAGTGAAAAATCCTCAGGGTGCTTCGGCGGCGCGCCGTTCACGCTCTCGAGGCCCTTGATGCCGCTGTGGCTGAGCTGGAAGAAAAGCTTGCCGCCGTACCGGTGCACCCCGTTGCAGGCGCGGCGGAGAAGATCCTTGTCCGTCGTCTCGTCCAGCACGGGCTGGCCTGCGTCGGCGCGCTGCGTCCTGTCGACGCAGAAATGTCCGGTGATGACGAGACCCACCTCGTTTTTCGCAAGCTCGATGAGCGTATCCGCCCAGAGCGGCGTTACCTGCCCCTTCGCGTCGGACAGATGCTCGTTCGTTGCCGAGCGGACAATGCGGTTTTTGAGCTCGCACGTGCCGAGCTTTGCGGGGGTAAACAACATATCCATGGTCGTCACTCCTTATAAGATGCGTTCGGCGATGAACATCATCAGCGGCATGGTGATTGGCAGCAGCAGATTTGATTGCAGCACGCTCTTGCTCGCCATCTCGGGCGAACGGTCGTAACGCACGCCAAAGATGCTGATAACCGTCGCCACGCTGCACCCGAGCACCATCACAATACACAGGCACACCGTGCGATCCCAGCCGGTAAAGCGCAGGATCACCGCCGCGATGAGCGGCATGACGAGGCAGCGCAGAAACGTAATGAGGTACAAAATGGGCTTTTTCAGCACGTCGATGAGCGGACTGCCCGCAAGGAGGCAGCCGATGATGAGCATCGACGTCGGCACGACGCAGTTCGCCATGCTGCTCAAAAACTGGAGCGGCGCGCCGCTGAACTTCCACCCCGTGGCAAGCATGATGAGCATCGCAAGGGTGGAGATGTTCAGTGGGGTCATCAGGCTCTTGAGCTGTTGGCCCAAATTCTGCTCCTTATCGCGCCGGAAGCTCTGCATGACGAAAAGGAACATGTAGATCGTGGCGCAGGGCACGGAAAGCGAGCCGAGCACCGTTCCCTCCGTGTCGAACACTGCCGAGCAGAGCGGAATACCGACAAATCCGTTATTCGGGTAGGCAACGCTGCGGGTGAAAACAAGTGTCTCGTCCTCATTCAGCCCAATCAGCTTTGCGATCGGCTTTGCCAGAATCGTAAACAAGATAAAGCAGGACAGGTAGGCCAGCACGATCTTGATGACCTGTGAAAACGGCATATCGCCGAAGTCGCCGCTCGCCGCGGCGAGCACGTTGCAGGGGAAAAACACGTCCAGCAGCAGCATGGAAAGGAGGTCTGCCCCCTTGCGATCCACTTTGCCCAGCTTTCCCAGCAAAAAGCCGAGCATCATCATTGCCGAGAGAATCAAAACCTGCTGCAAAACCGTCTGTGCCATGTTACCCTACATCGTCCTTTATCTTTGGTTTCATTACTTAAAATTCTCGTACGCGTACTTGAGCAGTTCCTCGCGGAAATCCGGGTGCGCGATGGCCGCCATGGCCTCAGCGCGCTCGCGCAGACTCTTGCCGGAAAGCTCTGCAATGCCGTACTCAGTCGCAACATACTGGATCATCGTGCGCGGTGCGGAGATCGTGCTGCCGCCGGGGATCGTGGCAAGGATGTTGCTCTTGCGCTCGCCGTCCTTCGTAAGGCGCGAAGAGTTGATGCAGATGAAGCCCTTGCCGCCCTTCGAGCGGTAGGCGCCCTCGAGGAAGTCCATCTGTCCGCCGATGCCCGAGAGCTGGCGCGTAAGCGCGCTCTCGGCGTTCTCCTGCCCCATCAGGTCGAGCTGCACACCGCCGTTGATGCTGATGACGTTGCTCAGCTTCGAGATACGTTCGACCGAGTGAATGTAGTCGAGGTCACCGGGGTGGAAGATGTTCGGCTCGGCATCGAGCCAGTCGTAAAGCTCCTGTGAGCCCATGGCAAGGTTCCACGCGGAAAGGCCGGTATCGAGCTCCTTGCGGGCGTTCGTCAGCTTGCCCGCCTTGTAAAGCTCAAGGAAGGCGTCAGAAATGGTACCGGTGTGGCAGCCGAGGTCGCGCTTGTCAGACTCCGCGAGCATCTTGGCGACCGTATAGGGTACGCCGCCCACGCCGAGCGACAGCACCGCGCCGTCCGGAATCTGCTCGACCACCAGCTTGGCGATGGCGATGTCCGTTTCGCTCGGCTCGCGGTAGGAGCGCAGGGGCAGCGGCTCGTGCTCACCCTCGACAACATAGTCCGCCTCGGAGAGGTGGACGCGGATCGAGTTTTCGAAGCCGTGCAGCCTCGGATAGTGCTCGTTGATTTCAAAAATGACCGTCCTCGCGCTCTCAAAGATCGTGCGCCACGCATACGGCGAGATGCCGAGGCCGCAATAGCCCTCCGCGTCCGGCTTGGAGACCGGCACGAACGCCACGTCGCAGCGGATGTGCTTGTCGCGGTAGAGATACGGCAGCGAGCGCAGCATGACCGGCATGAATTTCACGAGCCCGCGCGCTTGGAGCTTCCGCTCATAGTCGCCGATGTGCCAGCTATAATAGGTGAAGCTCTCCTGCTCGGGGTCGCTTTCGACGATCTCAATGCGCGGACGGATCACAAGGCCGCCGCGCACCTTGACGTCCTTGACTTCTCCCTTACGCGCAGCGAGCGCGCGGTCGAGCAGTTCGGGAAAGCCCGCGCCGAAGCCGTAATCCACCCAGTCGCCGGACTGCACCGCCTTGACGGCCTGCTCCGGCGTGACAAACTTTGTCTGATATTCATTCATAAGAAAAATTCTCCTTACTTCGATGCTTTCTAATGTAGCAGACTTTGCGCCGCTTGTAAATTGTTTCAGAATGAAAAAAGGCTCGCCGAAACGAGCCTTTTTTCATTCATTCAAGAAGAGTATCCTTCAGCAGTGAAAAGAACGATGAACAGTTCTGGAATAAAGGAGGTGAATGCGAGAAGGACTTTCTTCTATGGCAAGTAACTCAATCGGCCCAGATTTCCTCGTCGGTGGGGAACTTCTTGTTCTTGATCTTATAGGAGATGCGGGAAACGTTCATCAGGTTGTGATAGTAGATATTCTCGCTGATGCTGTTGCCGCCCCAAGTGCCGCAGCCGAGGGTCGTAGTCGGGTTCAGGCCGTTATCCATTGCGCCGCCGAGACCCGTACCGCCAACCTGGTTGACGCCGTAACGGGAAACATTCACGCGGGTCGGAACATACTCAATGTGCTCTTTGGTGTTGGAATGGATCACGCAGCTGTGGCCAGCGCCTTCCATGTTGAGGTTCGCGCGGGCGATCTCAACAGCATCTTCCCACTTGTCGTAGTCGAACAGAGCCAGCACGGGGCAGAGCTTCTCCTTCGCCAGAACGTCATCATACGCAACCCCCTTGGTACGGCAGAGAATCACGCGGGCGTCCTCGGGGACAGGGAGCCCCGCCATCTTGCCGATGGCAGCCGGGGAAGCACCGACGATGTTCTTGTTCAGCGCACCGTTGGGGAACATGGTCTCGCGCAGAATCTCAGCGTCCTTCTCGTCGTCAATGACGTAAGCGCCGGCTTCCTTGGCGTATTCAATGGCCTCGGCACGCTTTTCCTTGGGGACGATCATGTTCTGCTCGCAGGTGCACAGGACACCGTTATCGAAGGTGCGGCCGGTGATGACCATTTCGACCACTTCCTTCAGATCAACATCGCGGTCGATCATAACCTGGACGTTGCCCTGACCGACACCGATGGCTGGCTTGCCGCTGGAGTACGCAGCCTTGACCATGCTCGGACCGCCGGTGCAGATGCACAGATCCACGGCGCTCATCAGTCCGGCAGAGAGCTCCATCGTCGGCTCGGGGATAATCTGGACCAGATTCTTAGGCATGCCGAGCTTTTCAAGCTCAGCATTCATCAGCTCAACGGTCTTAACGCCAACGCCCTTGGCACGCGGATGCGGGCAGATGATGATGGCGTTGCCGCACTTCATCGCGCAGGCGGAGTTGTGCATGACGGTGATGACGGGGTTCGTGGTCGGCGTGACGGAACCGATGACGCCAATGGGCTTTGCGACCTTGGCGATCTGAATGTCCTTGTCCCAGTCGATGATGCCGCGGCTCTTCTTGCCCTTCATGCCCAGCCAAACGGTCTTGGACTTGTTGCGGCACTTGGCGATCTTGCTGTCGTAGCGGCCCATGCGGGTCTCATCAACGGCCATGTGCGCGAGCATTTCGGCGTTATCGTACACAGCCTTACACACGGCGCGGCAGGCAGCGTCCACCTTTTCCTGCGGATAGGTTTCAAATTCAGCCTGTGCCACGCGCGCATTTGCAACCAGCTGCTCTAAATACTCTTTCGCTTCCATGATTCGATTGCTCCTTTGATCCATAGTATTGGCTCGTCTCCTCCGGTCTTAAGCTGCCGGACAGACGGCGGAAAATATTTTTTCGGAATGAATGGAATGATTTGTGAAATAGGATTTGTGAAATAAGGGATTGCTGTATGAAAGGTAAAGGAAATAACAGAATTCAGTGCACGATAAAAAGTCAGGCGATATGATGTCTGATGGTCAGACCTTTTGCTCTGAGGATTGCAGCCTCCCTTTGAGAGACTGCAATGTGGGGTTCCGCTGTCTTACAGAAGGCTGCGATACAGCGCTTCAACGTCTTTCGGCGTGGTCTGACGCGGGTTGACCAGAACGTTGCCGCTCTTCATGGTATCGGCAACCATTTCGGGAATCTTGTCCTCGGTTACGCCGACATCGGAGAGCTTTGCGGGGATACCCAGTTCGCGGTTGAGCTTTCTGAGTTCGTCAACGAGCATCTGGGGGACAAAAGAATCATCTGCCTTCTTGCCGTTGGTGATGTAGTTGTAGATCTTGCGGTAACGGCCGTTGTCCGCCAGGGCGTTGAACTCAACGATGGCAGGCAGCAGGATCGCGTTGGCAACGCCGTGCGCGACGCCAAAGAAACCGCTGACGGGGTGGCTCATGGCGTGAACGTCGCCGAGCTTAGCCCAGGCAAACGCGATACCGGCGAGCGTGGAGCCAAGCATCATGTTGCAGGCAGCCTCTTCGTTGTCGCGGGAGGCGACAAACTGGCGGATATTGCCGCCGATGAGCTCCATCGCCTTTTCAGCCATGGCATCGGTGAAGGGGTTAGCCATCTTGGAGACATAGGCTTCCTCAGCGTGGACGAAAGCGTCAACGCCGCAGGCCGCCGCGATCTTGGCGGGAACAGTCATGATAAGCTCGGGATCGAGCAGGGCATAGCCGGGAATCAGGTAGTAGCTGATGACGGCCATCTTGAAGTGGGTCTCAGAGTCGGTGATGACGGAGGATGCGGTCACTTCGCTGCCGGTACCGGCGGTGGTGGGGATCGCGATCATCGGAACGACCGGGCCGGGCACCTTGCCGAAGCCGGCGTAGTCGGTGACCTTGCCGCCATAGGTGGCCAGCAGGCCAACGGACTTGGCAACGTCCATCGGACCGCCGCCGCCGAGGGCGATGATGCTCTCAGCACCGCTGCTCTTGTAAACTTCGAGGGCAGCGTTCACGTTGTCGATCGTAGGATTGGGCTGCAGGTCGAGGAACTGCGCGTAGCCGAGGCCTGCCTCAGTGATGATCTTTTCGACCTTGGCGACAACGCCGACAGCCTCAAGGCCGTGGTCGCTGACGAGAAGAACCTTCTTGCAGTTGGCTTCCTTCAGCACCTCGGGCAGACGGGAAAGAGAACCCTTGCCGAAGATGATGTCCTGAGGGATTTTAAAATTGAAGTCGTTCATTGAGTTTATCCTTCTATCTTAAATAAAATTTGTAACTGCGTTTGATGTGCTTACGTGCCGCCGCCGATCAGGCACAGGGACAGACTGGGAATGTAGGTGACCAACATCAGCACAATGACCAGCAGGAAGAACATTGGCATAACCTGTTTGACCTGCGCCCCAAAGGTAACGCGTCGGTCAACACCCTGGGCAACGAAGAGGTTGATGCCGAGCGGAGGCGTAATCAGACCGAGCGTCAGGTTCATCACCATGACCACACCGAACTGAATGGGATTGTAGTTGAGCGCGCTGATGAGCGGGAAAAGGATCGGGGTGTAAATGTAGGTAGAAGCTGTGGTCTCCATAAAGCAGCCGTTGATCAGCAGGATCACGTTGATGATAAGCAGGATCACGACCCAGTTATCCGTGACGCCGAGGATCAGGGAGGAGAGCTTGGCAGGCACCTGCTGGCGCGTGACGACAAAGCTGAAAATATTTGCCGTAGCGCAGATAAACATGATCATGCAGGAGGTGCGCACTGCCTCAAAGCCAAGGTCCAGCAGATCGCTGAACTTGATGCCGCGATAGATGAAGAGCGATACGATGGTACCATAGACTGCCGCAACAGCAGCCGCCTCAGTCGGGGTGAACTTGCCGGAATAGATGCCGCCAAGAATGATAACAGGCATCAGAATTGCCCAGATGGCCTTGTAAAATGCTCTCCACACGCCGCGCAGGCTGATGCCCTTTTTGCGGGAGCCCCAACCGTACTTGCTGGCCATGATAACCGTCCAGATGCAGAGGACAATACCCATCAGGATACCGGGAACCACACCGGCGGCAAACAGATCACTGACCGATTCGCCGGTAATCAGTGCGTAGTTCACGAAGGGGATACTGGGCGGAATGATACAGCCGATGATACCGCCCGAGGCAGCCAGCGCCGCGGAAAATCCGGCAGGATATCCATCGTCGATCATCTGGGGGATCAGAATGCCGCCGATTGCGGCGACGGTCGCCGGTGCGGAACCGGAGATCGCAGCGAAGAACATACAGGCAATGACCGTAACCACGCCGAGCGAACCCGGCATCCAGCCAAAGAGCTCATAGCAGAGGTTGACGATCTGCTTGGAAATGCCGCCCTTGCCCATCACGACGCCGGCAAGAACAAACAGGGGGATCGCCACCAGAACGGTGGAGTCGAGTGCAGTGACCATTCTCTGCGCGGCGACAAAGAGCTGGGACGTCTGACCATCGGCGACCAATGCCGCGATCGGGGCGAAGCCGATGCAGACTGCAATCGGCGCGCCGATTACGATAAGCACTGCCAACGCAATAAATAATGTAGCAATAACCACTTAAATATCACCTCATTTTTGTATTCACGGTTTTGCAGGCTCACTCGCGCGGCTGCAGGTAGGTCTTATGACGGAAGATCTGCAGCAGCATCTGAATGATGGAAAGCATCGCGCTCAGGGGCACAGTGCCATAAATCAGATACATGGGCAGGTGCAGAGCGGGAGAAGTCTGTGCGCTGGCAACGATGCGGCCCACAAGAATAAAACCGAAATAGGTGAGAAGTGCGAGGAAAACGATCGTCACGATATCGGAAAGAAGGCGGAAATACTTGCGGCTCTTTTCGGGAAACATCTTTTCCACAAAGACCGTTACGCCGATGTGCGTGCCGTATTTCCAGCTTGCCGCCATACCCAGGAAAGACATATAGATGCACAGATAGCGAATGATCTCATCGCCCCAGTTGAAGGAGAAATGGAAGAAGTAACGCAGGATCACGTTCATCACCATGATGACGGCCATCGCCAGAATGAAAATTGACGAGATGAACTTGGTGATCGGAACGTTGTCAATAAAATCAAGAATTCGTTTCACGAGTAGTCGAACCTCCTTAGGTTTCTATAAATGGCTTGCGGTCTGCCGCATCACCGGCAGACCGCAGTGCCGGTCAGTTAGAAGTTGTTACTCTGCTTTTGCAGCGGCAACAGCGTCCTTATAGGAGTCGACCAGCTCATCGCCGACCTTGGCGCGGATCAGATCCTCAACGCCGGCGGTGGCATCGACAAACTGCTGAGCCTGCTCCTCGGTGGGATAGTAGACCTTCAGGCCGGCATCGACCATCTTCTGCAGGTACTCGTCATCATTCTGCAGGTTGAATTCACGCTCATACTGGCAGTACTTGGTGGCATACTCCTGCATCAGTTCCTGAAGATCGGCGGGCAGGCTGTTCCACTTGGCGTTGCTCATGCAGACAATGTACGGGTCATAGATGTGGGGCAGATAGGTGAGGTACTTGACAACCTCGTTAAAGCCCATAGAGTAGGTCAGCGCAACACCGTTCTCCTGACCGTCAACGGTACCCTGCTGGAGTGCGGTATACAGCTCGGAAAAGGCAACGGGAGTTGCGGAAGCGCCGAGGCTGTTGACGATTGCCATGTGGATATCGTTCTCCTGGGTGCGGATCTTCAGGCCGACCATATCAGCAGGGGTCTGGATCTCGCGCTTGGTATTGGAGAACATGCGCAGGCTGTTATCGCACCAGCCGAGGAACTTCCAGCCGCCCTCTTCCTCGGTCTTCTTTCCGAGCATCTGGCCAAACTCGCCGTCGTAGACCTTCCAGCCGATCTCGCGATCGTCGATCAGGTAAGGCATGTTGGTAACATAAACAGAGTTGCTGAAGCCTGCGACCACGCCGGAGGAAATGATGCCGCAGTCAATGGTGCCAAGAGCGACACCCTCAAGGATCTCGCGCTCCGCGCCAAGCTGAGAGGCGGGATAGGCTCGATCTTCAGGCGGCCGCCCGAAGCCTCTTCAAGCTCAGCCGCCATCTTTTCGGTCGCGAGAGCAAGACGGTCGTTGGTGGAAGAGGAGTGCGCCCAGGAGATGGTGTAAACGGTGTTGTCGTCCGAGGAGTCGCCGTCTGCATCTTTGCTGCCGCAGCCGAAGAGAGAGAACACGGCAACCAGACTAAGCAGAAGAGCAAGAATACGAGAAGTCTTTTTCATAATGAGTTCCATCCTTTTCTGTTGTTTTGGTTTGTTTGAGGGATTTTTGAGAGAGAGGTAACATTGAGAGCTTTCGCGACGAGGATTTGGAGCAGGCACCTCCTTTTTCTGCCGCAACGCGGTATGTGATATTGGATTTCATGCAACATACTGATGATAGAATATACCATGAAATATGAAACCTTATTCATGTCATCTTGTCATCTGACATCGTATCATCAGATGATTTCGGGGAAAAAGAACACTCAATAGATGTTCTTGATCCGCTCCCTTGTGGTGCTGATGTGACTCGCAACCGCAGAAATGCAGGCATTGCGATCCTTCGCCTTCAGGCTGTTGAAGATGGCGCGGTGAGAGGTTCTGGCGTCCTGAATGATCTCCGGATGGGAAAACATGCGATAGAGCAGATCGCGGCGCATCTGTGCGATCATGTTGTTGACCTGAATGAGCATGGGATTTCCGGTAATTTCAATAAGCGTATTGTGAAAATTATAGTCCGCTTCCACATACTCATCAATCGTGTGTTCTTCGTCAAACACATCGACCAGTTTTTCAAGCTGATCGTACTGCTGCGGTGTCACGCGGTCGTAGATGGCGGCAATGTTACCGACCTCGATCACGCGGCGCAGTTCTACAAGATACTCGCTGTTCTCCTTGCTGGGAAAGAATCCCATATACTCGAAGAAATTGCGCGCCACATTGTCGGTGATGAACGTCCCCTCGCCCTGGCGGGATTCCACCACGCCATAGGCCGTGAGAATCTTAATGCCCTCGCGCAAGGAAGAACGCCCAACGTTCAACTCCCTGGCAAGATCGGCTTCGACGGGCAGGCGATCACCCACCTTCAGTTCGCCGCGCTGGATCTTGCTGCGAATATTATTGACAACTAAATCACTGGCAGATACACGCCCCGTTTCGTTCATGTCGGACTCCGATCAAATAGACTCTTGTTTGGTGTGCTGCTGTGCACTGCACCCTTAACATGGTAGTAACATATACCCAATTTCTGCGAATGTCAACGCTTTCCTCTGCTCATCAGATGATTTCTGCGCTTTTTACAATCCTCTCTCCGAATATCCGTCAAATTAACCAGATATTTTCCTGTTTGTGTGTTATTTATTCAAGAATTGTCAATTTTTTATCAAACTGCATTGCATTTCTCGTCTCACAGCCAAATCTTTAAGCATAATTTTCTTTCAAGCGTTCTTGTTTCTGTTGCGTCCTTTTCTCAATTCTGCTATGCTTGGCTCATCTGATCCGTCAATATAAAGGAGACTGATGCATCATGGTCGAAAACTATCAGGAAATGCTTGATCGGGAATCCAACGGTTTTATCCGTCACAACGGCATTCGCATCGTTTCGGTCGACGAAGAGAAAAGCGTGCTCGAAGCGGCGGTTACCGACGCAAGCCGCAATGTCTGGGGCGGCGTACACGGCGGCTTTCTCTATGCAATGGCGGACACCGCCGCGGGCGCGTTCGCGCGCATCAAATATGCCCAGCGCAACGTGACACTCAGCGCTACGATCAGCTACCTCCGCCCGACAACGCATTCCAAATCGCTCACCGCGGTTGGCCGCGAGGTGAAGGTCGGCGGCCACATTGGCTTTTTCGAGGTCGATATCACCGACGATTCAGGTGCACTCATCGCCCGCGCAGAGGTGAATATGTACTTTTTGGATCATTGAACAGGCAAAAGCCGGCATTCCGCTTGCAGCGGAATGCCGGCTTTCTTCCTTTTAAGCTTCTCCAGCATCTCTCTTTCAGGGCAGACTGTCCAGCGGGTTGGCACGGTATCCCTCCATGAGGCTATCGTTTTCCATGATGAACGGGCGCGTCGTATCCTGATCCCACGCGGTATCGTATTTTTCCATCAGATAGTCGCTCAGTTCTGTGCGGTTCCGGAGCTTCACCAGACGGTACGGCTCCTGAAAGGCCACCTTTTCGACAAAGTAGAGGCTTCCGTCCTCTGCCGGCAGCAGCACGCCCACATGCCCGATGAAGAGCGTGTTGTCGGTATCGGAGAACTTATCGTGCAGGACGACGGAGATCAGCCGTGCAGTGCTGTCTGAGAAGGCGATGCCGCGCGCCGCCCAACCCGCTTGAAGCGCCTCGACCTGCGCGGTAACCTCTGTGCTGTCCGCAGCCGCCACCGGGGCGAACAATGCGCAGAACGCAGCGCTGCTGCCGCCGCAGAGGGCGTTCGGGTCGGCGCTCAACGTTTCAAGATCCAGAAAAAGGGCGTCCTCGCCCTGCGTATCGGGCTGATCCGCTCCGGCGGTGAGAAATTCGCCAAACAGTGAGAATGCCGTAATACGGCAGTTGTAGCCGGGGAAACTGCCGTTTTTCTCTGCCCACAGATCCTGCATCTCATAGGGGTCGTACTTGGTGGCGGTCGGCGCGGCACTCTCAAAGCCGTCCGTCAGCCATTCGCTCTTGACGCTCCGGTTGAAAAGATCGACCTTTTCAAAAAAAGTGCTGACCCGGCTTTCGTCCACGCCGGCGTTCGCAAGCGCAGCGGTGAGCAGCGCGCGCGAATCCCCGTCCGTCAGGTTCGCGTACGCGACCGTTTCCAGCGGAGACTGTGCATTGTCTGTGTCTGGTTTTGTTTGCTCGCCGCAGCCGGAAAGCCCTGTAAGGAGAATGCTAAGAACCAAAAAAGCGGGAAGCAGCTGTTTTTTCATATTCATCAATCGTTTTGCCTTTCCTGTAAATGATCGTCTTGCGCTACAAGTTTGCACGGCCTTGCGCGCTCTTATACAGTAGACACATCGGCGGAAACAGTCTACATCGGATCAGAGAAGAACCCATATCCCATTTTGGCATTCAACAGCCCATACGTTTTCAGTGTTTCCGGCGCTCCTTCCGGCGCATAGCACCCCGGCCACCAGCTCAGGAAATCCTCGTCCAGCCCGTCCGTGGGTGTATCGGGCAAATACAAAACGAACGTCTCTCCGTCCTCCATGCCGTACGGCGCAGCGGGCACATAGCAAATGCCGTCCTCGATCCATTCTTCCCCGCCCTCGTCATCGCAGTTCAACTCTGATAGCGTCATGGAATAGCTGTATTCGTCCACTTTTTCAATGTCCGAAAACCGTCCGGAAAAATGGCAGAGATAGACCGTTCCGTTTGGATAGTCCTCACCAATGGCTCCCATGTCGGAATCGTGAAACTGTCCTGAAAACGTTCCGTCCCGCTCCAGCGTCAAGGACGTTCCCCAGCCGCCCACGCCGCTGGAGAATTCAAGATCCATTGGGAAATCGTCCGGCAGGGACACCTCGCTTTTGGAGCCGCAGCCGGTCAACAATGCCGTGCAGAATAACAGCACCGCCATCTTTTTTATTGAAATACGTTTCATGTTTGATCCCTCCCGCTTTCAGTATATCGTTTTCTGTGTTCAAAAACAAGCCTTCCTTTCGAGGGGCTGCCCGCCCTGCTAAGCGCAACAAATCCAAAGGGTAAAATCAGGACAAGGCGAAAAAAACGTGCTTGCATTTCCTGCAAACATGTGGTAATTTAAATGCAAGGCAGTTAGAGTTGTCTAACCGTTATGTTCGAACGCGGTACTCTTTTTGCGTTGGAGTTCTGCCCTTGCGCGCAGGTAAATCGTTCGGGCGCGGCCTGCTTTTCGCCGTACGGCTAACATTCCTTACCACGCAACCGCGAAAGCAGGCAGTTAACCCCAAAAAGCCGCTTTTGGGCGGCTTTTGAAAGGCCCTGTAGTTAGACGAGTCTAACTACAGTAACAAGGAAACAAGGAGGCGAAAGCAAATGTCTGAAGAAATTTTGATCCGTCAGGGCGCGCCGACGCTCGCGGGCATCAAGACAGGGAGCCTGTTTCCCTGTCCCTGCGAGAACCGTGAGGCCCTGCTGTCCGATATCCGGCAGCTGAACCGGCGGCTGTCGCCAAAGGGGCTCTGCCTGCTGCCGATCCGCTTTCTGGCAGGGCAGGCACTTCTTTACCTCTACCGCCCCGCCGAGCTGCGGCGGGATCTACGCGACACGCAGGCGTCCGAGCTGCTGCATCAGGCAGGTTACGGCAACGAAAGCTGCGCGCACTGCGTAGCGCGCCTTGCCCGCCGCTTCCGCGAGAGCGGTGAGTTCCCGCACGAGGTAGGGCTGTTTCTCAGCTACCCGCCGGAGGACGTGAAGGGCTTCATCGATCACCGCGCAAACAATTTCAAATGCGCGGGGCTTTGGAAGGTCTACGGCGACGAGGAAAAGGCGCGCTCACTGTTCGCAAAATACAAAA